>Ga0247806_10000073_pt1 | contig 61963 bp, 59 predicted proteins | sample UWRJL059202B1_FD_179935 | JGI IMG/M metagenome (GOLD analysis project Ga0247806, IMG submission 179935) | Plant litter microbial communities from Arlington Agricultural Research Station in Wisconsin, United States - UWRJ-L059-202B-1 | ecosystem: Environmental > Terrestrial > Plant litter >... | reverse complement strand
CCCGCGGGAGGCCGGAACCGAGGGCGCAAGCACCGTCACAAGCCTTCCCTTTTTCTCCATCAGCGGCACGGCTTCTTGCATCAGGGTGGTTTTGCCCGCTCCTGCAGCCCCGCGGATGATCGACACAAGGTTCGTCGTCGTGAGGATATGCTTGACCGCTGCGTGCTGCTGGCCGATGAGGTTGATGTGCGGTGCCTCAGCATAAAGCGGCGTCATGGTACCGCGGGCCGCTTTTGCCAACTTGACCATCTCTTGCTCTTCTTTAAGGACTTCTTTGGTCGTGCAAGTGGTGCGGCCATTCTCCGTTATTCTGATGATCTTTTTTTCATCGGTCAAAGCCTTGGCAATGGCATCGCTGGATATCGATCCGTCCCCGATGCCATGCCTGAGGGCTTGTTCAAGCAAACGTCGTTCGTTGATGACCGAAACCCGTTCAAAATAATGTTCCATGGCATAGTCAACGCAACGATCTCCCTTTTGTGGGTCCAGCGGTTTACGGGAGGTTCGGATCGGGTGATGCATGGCATCGGGTGATATATTCCCAAGTTGCCGGATCTGTTGCCGCCAAATATCTTTTAATTCCGACATCGGCATACCCGCTTGCTTTTTGGCTCGCGTGCGCGCGCCGACCTCGCTTAATTCCTTTGCACCCGTAATGCCTTTTTCTTTAGCGTATTGGCCGATTTCGTTTGTGCGCTTGGAAAACAGATCGATCACGGGCTGGGGCACCCCGACAATCTCAAATGACTTCGCGGTTTTCCGAATGTCGTACCCAAGTGCGATCAACCGGTCGGAGAACCTCTTGTGGAACAAAGCTTGGTAATAGGGCATGTCGCGCTTGATGTTCACAAATTCGCCGGCCTTGCTCCGCTGATCCTCTTTATCCCAAGTTGCATTGAAGGTAAAGCAATGGCTATGCAGATGCGGGTCGGGGGCGTTACCGTCCACGGGGCGGGCGGTTTGGTGAGTAAACGCCGCCCAGATTAATTCCTCACCCTTTACGACTGTTTTTACACCATTCGGGTACCTGCGCGTTTGGACGTCTTTTTCGATTTCGCGCATCGTTGCTGTGACACAATTTTCAAACGCTTCCAGTATATGGTTGTCCTTTGACAAGGCATGCACCACCGACACGGATTTCGGCGCGTGGAAATTGATATCATACCCGACGCGCCGATCCTCCCGCGTAATCGGGGTGAGGGGATTACCCGTCTTAGGGTCGCGGTTCTCGCAAAGCGCAAAGAACGTTTCCTTGTCCGCTTTCCCCCCCAAGCCTAACCGCTCAGCCAGTTTGCCTTGCAACCGTCCCGCCAGTTCTTGGTCATTGATATAATAATCGGACTTTGAAAGCGCTTCGGAAAAATAGCTTTTTGCATGGCCAGCCGAAGTGTTTTGTATCATGCGTATCATGGCGCAGAGTTTAGGGCGGTTTTGCTTTCAATGCTTGGAATTTCAAAAGCGTTAGCGCTGATTAACCACAAAGCTGTGCAGGCAAACCACCTCAAAGCTGTGCTGGAAAACCCGTTAATGCTGGTAAACAAAATCCCATCAGACTTCTCGCTGCTGCACAGCTTCAGCTAAACGGCAAGGTCCGTTTCTTCCTCTTCTTCTAACATAGTTTCAGCCACTTTCCGGCGCATCTCTTGCGATGTTGGCTTTTCCATACGGAAAGTAACGCCCTTGCTATTAGGGCCGTTTTCATCATCGACAAACGCATTTTCCATCTGCTCATTTAAGATCATTTCGTCAATTTTATCCATGACGAAACTGTCCCCCTTTGCGTATGCCGCCGAATAGCTGAAGCTATAACAAAAGCTGGCGAGGGTAATGAGGATGCCTATATTTTGGCCTGAGAACATAAGGACGAAGCCGGCGATTAAGAATATGGCGGGCTCGTAAATTATTTCAATGGTTCGTACATCAGGCTTCGTATCAAAAAACTGGATTTTATAAAAAAATGGATTGATATCCCCTTGGTATAAGCTGAACTTGGCGAAGTCAAAAACGGAAGGATTGTTATTGACCTCCCTTGCGCGTAGGAGTGAAAAAATAATGAAAGCCGCAGTAAATAAATACCAGGACAAATACTTGGTCCAAAAATCATCAAATGGATCTGCGCGATACCCCCGCACGGGAAACAACCATGATATCAACAGTGGGAAGAAGATGAGTATAAATGCAGCGGTCAATATTGAGGCGAAGGAAAAATATCGTTGCCCGAAGTTTTTCCTGATGAAAACTTCTAAAATTAATCGTGGGTAGGATGCGATAGAGAGGAAGAAATTTTGGAAGGCGAGACCGATTACATTTTCCCGCTTTAATACCGTACGGTAATAGAGGTTCTTTTTCATGATAGGGTTGTTTATTGTTGATTGAATGTTATTTTTTTATAGTTCATTCCGCTAATAAATTGTTTCCCTTGCCGATGCATATAGGCTTCGACATGGTACTTATTATCAGGTCCTCCGGTTTTCAAACTGGCAAGTATTTCAGGCCTGACCATGCGTTCTAAACTATATGATGTCGTTTCTGTCGAGGAAAAGGTGCCCGCGATTGTTTTTGATCGTTGCGTTGTTTCCGAATAAGCTTCACCGATAAGCTGTGACGCATAATTATTGGTTTCGATATCGGCGTTGGCATGGAATATTTTTGTGCCGAGCGTGCCTAAGAACGCTTTTACGCGGTGATCGGAATGGGTACTCACCATATTGGCATGGTAGTTCGGGAGGTTTTGTGAAATATATACTGTTGCGATTCTGCTGCTGCGGGCGGTCGCCTGGTATTCGGCATCATACTCATGCAGGAAGTGTTGCGCTTCATCGGCCCATAAAAAAACGGGGCGGCCATTGCTTGATATATCCCGCTTTTCCATTGCCCGTTGCCAGATATATTTAAACAAGACCTGGCTGTCACGTCCGACCTTGAAATAATGTTTGACCGGAAGGTTGATAAGGATGATTTTCCCCGTCAACGAATCATCAGGAGTAAAGGTGGATGGGAAGCGGCAAAAAAGGGAATAAACGGGATCTTTCAACAGACGGAACAGGAACCCGGAAAAGGAGAACTCGATGATGGACCGCGTCTTTTCGCTGAGGTTTTGGTAATGGTCGTTAAAAAATTGATCGATAAACCTCAACAACTTGGCATCCGGCAACGAGTTAATGATAAGGCGGTCGGAATAATCAGGGTCGTCTTCGCATTTTTGCCTTTCTTCGGAACTAAGCCTCTCCTGCAATGCGTCAATTTGATTGTTGATGTTTTGTTCGGCAAGCGCAAAGGCATGAGGGAACGTGTCGGGCTTGATGTCGGTTGGCTTTCCTTCGCCTTTTTTGGGAGCGGTTAACACGATGTTATACATGCGCTCGATTGACACGCTGCCATAAGCCAGCTTACACATGTCGATCACGTTGAACATCAGCATATCCAATGCGCTCTCCCAAAACGGGTCGTCACTTTTGCCGCTATTCTTTTGTTCCCCGGCTTGGATAACCGTCTTTAGGACCTGCACCACGTTTTCGGTAAAGGAAACTTGGCCGCCTTTGTCTTTTGATTCATATTCTAAGAAATTGAAGGCATGCCGCCCGCCCGGTTCGACGATGATCAGGTCGTTACTCCTGTTCGTCAAGCGGCAGTATTCCTGCCATGCCGCTTTCTCATCGGCCTTCGCCGTCAGGACAAGTCCCCCGAATCCGTTTGCCAGGTATTTCAACGCGATCATGCGTCCCGATCCCGACGTCTTGCCCGAGCCGATACCGCCGAAGATTTGCACGCCTTCGACCGCATCGCGAACGGTCCAGGTGGAGGACCCTTCTTTGGATTGAAATTCAATAAGGACTTTATCGAGACTATGGTCCGGCTGCATACCTCACGGATTAAAGGGTTAAAAATCTTTCAGGAGTTTGCGGCGGTGCTTTAAGCGAAGCGAAACGACACTGAAATTATGTGAGGATAAAAATAGAATTCCGGTGATTAAATCGTCAGGGGAAAAATCCGGTTTATTTTAGCACTATAGTCTATATGCCGTTTTGCGAGCTCTGAATCTTCGGCACCTTCTGCGCCATGTTCAAAATAAATTTCACGATACCAAGCAATGGTCGCTGCCTTATAATCCTCCGGCATAAGACCGTCGGCAGAGAGATATTCGAATTGAAAGAATTGCCGTAACATTACCTCGGCGCCTAAAGAATATTCTAATTTCGGCTCATATCCCAACATAGTGCATAATCTGCTGCGGGCTTGTTGTTTGTATTGCGCAAGAAAGGTTTCGTAATACTCGTAATCATCTTGTTGGTATTCTGAACTGATCCAGTTTCCTTGCTTCATATCGTCATTACGTATTTTTTTGACATGGAATTCTACTTCTTCATAGAATACGTCTTTTTCAATAGCTGATGCGCTTAATTGTGTATCAAATGCTTGAATAAAAGCTAAATGAGGTACATAGATGTGAGGCTTGGGGATGTAGCCGAGGAAAAATTTAATCCATAATAGACTGTTTTTTTCATTCTCGGGATATGCTTTGGCATTGGCTTCGAGATCATTCCAAGACAATGTCCCTTCAATATGTTTGTCGGCCAGCGGCATGAACTCACCTATTAGGCTAAGTTTTAAACATATAGTATTTTAGCATAATTATTCAAAATGTCAACAACTAATGTATGAATGACCAAGATTTATCCGCAGAAGAAAAGAAAGTCAAATCGATCTTATCGCTTGCTTCGAAAGATATTACCGCATTGCAGAAAGTGATTGAAAAATTACCTAATGACAGAGGGTATAATCCTACCCTCACTCCTAAAGGTACAAGACTTGAACCAACTACAAAAAGTCAAAGAATTGCAGGGATTGATAGTCAAATCTATCAAAGAGAGCAAGCGGCCTTTGCAGAAATAAATGATGTTATAAAAGATAGTTCGCCGGAAATTAAAGCACGCGTAAACCAACAGGTTATCGACTGGAAAGATCCCGCAAAATCCTTTGAACGGTTTCTAGCCGAAAGCAAACCCGACATTTCGGATTCCCAAACAGCGATGCTCGAATTAAAAACACGAAATCAACAGAAACAAGCATCCGAATTCATTAAAAAGGACCTTGCCACTAAAAAAGAGAAAGAAGCCTCTAAGCCGAAATCTTTTTCTATGTCCAGGCAATTCAGCCAAACATTAAAAAATCCCGACTACACGGCCGTTGAAAAATCACAGGATAAAGGGGTTGCCCAAACAGGAAAGAAATTGAATAATCCTAGTATGTCGTTATCGTTTTCATCGAATCTAAAGTATTCCAAAACGGAAAAGGGCGATACCAAAGACAACGACCAAAATAAAAATGTAAAGAACGAAAAAAAGGAAGATAAAGGGGGGAATGAAAAAAGTTTTTCACTGTCAAAGCAGTTTAGCGAAAATTCGCAAATGACAAAAAATTCCACATCGCCTAAAACGGAATCCAAAGAGAAAAGTAATCCCGCCGATAAGGACAAAGATTGATTCCCATGGGTTAATCCTTATCAAAATCTCTATCGGTTAATTCTTTGTCATCTTTGACGGACGACCGGTCTTTTTTCAACCAACTGGAGCGATGTTTTGAATTTTCTTCAAAAGCGAACCGTTCCCGCCCGTCTTTCAACCCTTCAATGCGCGGGCTAGTCGTTTCAACCTGCGCAAGCTTGTCGGCTAACTCCGGGGTATATTTTGCGAGCATATATCCGTCATTAAAGCCTTTGATATACTCGGGGTGAATTGTTTCTTGTTCCATAGTCAAAATTTTTCTTTTGCATGCTTTTCTATGAACTCATTGATGGAATCGCGATCATAGAGGATGATTTTTTTCTGCGGTTGCGAGAACCGGATACGGCCTTCGTCCCGAAATTTCTGCAAGGTGGTTTTGGATGTGATATTAAGAAGGAGCATGGCTTCCTCGTCACCAATCCATTTTATTTTATCGATGCTGTGCTTGTCTTTCAGCCGCAATACGACTTCATCGACCAGCGCATAAAAAGCCGCATCTTCCAAACAAATGACATTCATAGTGGGGCGAATTAATGATGGCAACATACAAAAAAACCGCCAAAAATAAATGGCGGCTTTTACGTGGTTTATGAATGTCCTGGCATTAAAAATCTTCAAATCGTTGCGTGAGCATCGCGCCTGTGGTGTAAGTGTTTATCCTGTTTCCTGCCTGCTGATTCGTTTCGCTGCCGAAACGCGCGACGGATATATACCCATTAATGGGATTCAAATTGTCATTGATCAAATAAGCCTTGATGGCTTCCACGCCATTTTTGATCAATATTATCGTATCACCTAAGCCGGGGTCAAAAGTAACGACGTTTGTACTTCCCGGGCGGGGTGTTCCCGTTATCGGGCGTCCACCCAAGCCGCTAAATCTCAACGTATACATACCTGTTGATTTGGCATTTATGACGAATGGGCTAACTCCGGTATTAGAATTCTGTGCATAGATTCTAGTAGGGTTCCCGGAGGCATCGGGAAAGGAAAAGTCAATCCTTGTAACTGGAACAATTTGAACTCCGGGCGGCGTTATTCCGCCGCCGTTATCGCCATCGCTCTTGCTGCACGATATAAAGGCCGTCAATACCGCAACCAATAAAAAAATCCGTTTCATAGTTTTTGTTTTATGTGTTTGATTAATTCTTGCTATAGATGCCCCATGACCTGTTGAAGTCCGTTGTTGCCGTTGCGATGTCTTTTTCAAGGCGCGCTTTGCTTGTTAAAAACCCTGCGTATTGCGCCGATGCGCTGATCGTGGGTGAATTCTTCATGTAAACGAATACGTCCTCCAAGGCGATTGCCAATGTGGTTTGAGCCGCCCGACATGTTTCAATATCTTTTTTAAAGAGGTAGTCCATCGGGCAACGGACTTGCTGGAATTCTTTGCTCGCCGCGTTGAATTTTTTAAACGCCTCGCTTTGTTTATCTCCTTCGCCGTTGATCATCAAAAAATTCCACACGTGGTCGTTCATGCGGCTATACCCGACATATAAGGCATTCCATGCCAGTCTAGCCTCATTATAGGCCACCGCTTTTTGCTGCGCGGTTTTTTGCGCGGGTGTGCCGTATGCATGGCAAATAAGCGTATCCCGTTTCATCGTCGAGAACACGACAGTCAACTGCGAACCTTTTTGACTTAATATCTGCATCGTTTGTTCACGACGACCATCTTTTATCAACACGGACTTTTTATCGCTGGCCACCGCATACGTGCCACTCGATACGAAGGCGCCGTTCTCATAGGCGTTGAACGTTCCTCCTTTCAGGAACTCATAGTCTTTGGATTTAAAAAGCGGGATCAGTTGACCTTTAAGCATTTCGCCTGCGACCGACCAGCGGTTGACGATGCCGGAATTCTGCCCGCAAGCACTTAAAGCAAATGCCAGGGCGCAACCGAGCAACGACATAAAGCCTAACTTAATCATAGCGATAAAATTTAACTGTGATGTAATGAGATAAGGGCACTTTTAAAGAGCCTGCAAATATATTTGGTAGGAAGTGAACCAACGTTTACATGCGAACGAAACGAAGACGGTTATTGGATTTTATGAAATTGAAAAACACGGTTATTCAAACGGTTGAATATTCCTAAAAACTGACGTATTAGAAATATTTGTTCAAATATATTTGTTGGTTTACTCCTGACCGATTATGAGGCTAATCCAGATGAAAAACGCAGTTGCGTATTATAGGGTATCGACCAAAAAGCAAGGTATAAGCGGGTTGGGTCTTGATGCTCAAAAAGAGACGGTCAAACAATACCAAACCCATTTTAAGCTGCATATCGAACGCGAATATATCGGTATCGAAAGCGGCAAACGCACCGACAGGAAAGTGTTGAATAAGGCGATACGTTATTGCAAACGGACAGGCGCAGTGTTGTTGTTCGCTAAGATCGACAGGCTGGCACGAAACGTTTTGTTCGTCGCCATGTTGATCGAAAGCAAGATAGAGATCAAGGCGGCCGACAAACCTTTCGCCACCACGCTTGATTTGTTGGAAGACGCCATCCGCGCAGAACGGGAAGGGCAAGCGATCAGCCAACGCACGAAGGCGGCGTTGCAGGCCGCGAAAAAGCGCGGCGTGTTGCTCGGGACGCACGGGAAAATTCGCGCGCAACTCAATAGAGAAGCCTCGTTGGAATTCGCATTAAAGATGAAGCCGACTATTTCGGAGTTGAACGATAAAGGCTATACCTCGTTGCAACGATTGACGGATGAGTTGAACAGGCGCAAGATTCCGACCTATAGGCGAGGGGCAAAATGGCATAAAAGCACCGTCCACAAGCTGCTTATGCAACTCAATTTGAAGGGCAGGGTTTAAAACGGAGGAGTCGAAGGTTTAAAAACGGGGTTTTTTCCTATCACGTTATGAATTTTCTTTATACTTTACATCACCCTAATCTGTACCCGTATGATGTTTTTCGTGAAGAATGGGAAAAAGTGCTTTTTCCTTTTTGTCCATTTCGCTTTAGCTTTTTGGTTGGTTTTCAGCGCGTGTAAGAAAACGGATTTTACTTCCCGCCCTACAAAGTCAGTTTCAACCGACGATTTTTTCAGGACTAAAACCATCCCGTCGAAAAAAGTCGCAAGCATCATCCAAGCCTTACGCATTGAGAACGCAAGAACAGGATTCGTAGGCAAGCTTCCCGCGCATGCAGGCTTACCGCTATGGCATAAACTCGCCATCAAAGAAGGAGATGGCTTCGCAGCCAGGGGGGAAGGGGACAGCACGGAAACGTATATCATCCCCCTTACCGAGAACGAACACAACCTGTCTTCCGTCATCGTCGCGCGGGGATTGGACAGCGGTTTTTTAATCAACTGTTACACCGCCGCTTATCTCAACGGCATCGCCGCCGGCGTGAACGGCAATAACATCGATGCCGTGCAAAACACGCTGCTGTTGTTCTTTATGATGGAAAGCAAATGTTTCGGCACCACTGAATTTCATCATATCCCGCGCATGCTTTTTCCCGAATCGCATCTCTTGGGCAGCGACAGCAACAAGATCATGTTGGTCGTACCGGACACCACGGGGGATTCACTGGTCAAGTGCGTGGTCTTCAAGCATTGCATAAAAACGGCGCCCTGCACCGAAGGCTCGTGTGATTGGTGCCCGTTATGTATCTCAACGTATTGTTACGGCACGATCCCGCCAGGCCCCGAACCGCCCGACCCGGGTGGCGGCGGCGGAGGCGGCGGAGGTGGCGGAACACCCTGCACCAACTGTCCACCACCCCCACCCCCGCCCGACTGCTTCAATCCGTTTTATCTGGTTGACCCGTGTGCGCCGTCACCTGGTCCCGTGCCGCCGGACACGATAATCAATCCGTGCGGGGCGTATATCCAAGCGCTTTTGAACGATGCCACTTTCAAAAAGAACTTTAAGTTTATTGATACCAACGCGACAAGGCTAAATTATGAGTCGGGTTTTACCGTAAACCGAAGCACCAATGCTTATAATTATCAGTACGGTACTCCTAACAGCCCGTTCATCTATTGGACATTGAACTCGAATACGCTTTATGACGGTTTGCTTCATTCGCATTTTTACGATTTGAATTCGATTTTTACAACGAATGACCTGATTTTCATGGCGCAGATTTACCTGACGGGGCATGCGAAGGACTCGACCAATTTATTCTTCGGCGTCACCAGCACCTACGGGCCGCCGATGCTGATTAAAGTAAACAATACCGCCGCTTTCAGGGCTTTCGCGCAAAAAATCGCGGGTGTGGACGGTAGGGACGAAAAGGCAATGAGACGGTTTAATAATCGTTATAGTGGAGAATTTACCGATCCCGTCAGCCACAGCCTGAACGAGAAGGAATTCATGATGATGTTACGCAAGGAAGGGGTGTTGTCAGGCGTCAGCGTCTATCGGGGGAACAGGAACCTGAACGAATGGAAAAAACTGTCGGTTGACGTATTTGGCACAGTAACTACAACAAATTGCTTTTAAAGTATTAAATTTATTCTTTATGAAATCAATAATCCTCTGTTTGTCCCTTTTGGTTTTCGGTTTTATGGGCTATGGACAGACAAACTATGATACGTGCAACAACCTGCAAAAATACGCGGGCGAGTGGCGTTATACGAACGGGCAGGACACCATCAGGATATACTTACGTACCTCTCGGGTAACAGATCAAACGTATAATGTCGTGCAAGACCGTTTATGGGGATGGCATGAATATAAGAAGGGGAATACCGTCGTGCAAACCGACTATGCGCATCGCTTTATGACCCTCAACTCGAATGCGGAGGTCATGCTGGATTCCACATCGATTGCCTTGAAACAGTTTCGCAATTGCTCGAATTCTTATATTAATTTAACTGGCTTGATCGTTGACTATAACAAAGGAAGTCAAGCGAAAAACGTCACTGCTTCTTTCAATTCTTTGGGGACGGAAATGCTTTGGAAACAAACGAACGGCGAAGGGCAGGGAGCGATCAACGGCATATATGGCATGACATTGCCGAAAGAGTTTTTGTTGATTAAGCAGTAAAAGCCTCAAAACGTTATCGAAACATAGGCGGATTCTAACGGAACGGATTACCATTGCTTTGCCTCCGGCTGGCCTTTAATTCGTTATCGATCATTTGAAGTTTCGCCCGTAACAAAACCATTTCCCGATCAAGCCTGAAAAATTCCGCGATCAGCGCCCCGCCTACGCGCCCGCGATTTACTTTCGTTTGTTCGTTCGTGGTCGCCGGACGGTTTTGCAGCACCTGCAGAAGCATGGATACGGCATATTGCCTTTTCAAAAGCCTGGTCATTTTCCGTTTCATACCCGCAGCGTTCATAAGGTTTTTTACAAAAATAAATTCCTGTAAAGGCGGGCGGATACGGGATATTACGCATTGTTTTATGCGAAAAGGTATTTTTTGTGAAAACAGTTTCACGGGTCGAAGCACTTATCCGAATAATTCACCTTGCTTCGATTCAATCGCCAGGTTTTCAAATTGGAATGACTCCAGGATTTGGTATTTATACTCACTCTTACGCTTACGCAGGAACAGCATACGGTCAGCGATAAATCGGCCTGTAAAGTGGCGGTGCGAATATTCCAGCCATGCCTTTTCGTATTGCCAGGGCTTTAGTTTTCGTGCCAACGTAAAGTTGAAATCATTCAGGAAATGAGGTTTGGTATCGTTGTCCACCTTCATGAATCGCCCCGCTTCCGCCCTGATCTTATTCCTGATGCTTTCAATAGGGATTTTCGTGGGCACGTTCAGGAAGATCGTATGGGACGGGAAGCTGCCGTAATCTTTGACTTCCACCTTAAAGGCAGGGGCGGCCATTGCGATAGGCTTCAAATGGTTGATGATCCTTTGTTCGCTGATCGGCGATTGTTTGTAAGTCACCAGCGTGATATCCGGCCTCGACGTGATCGGTATCTCGATCTCGTATTTCTGTTGGAACTCCTTGCGGGCTTCCATTATCTTATTGGATAATTCGGTATGCGGAACGATGACGATCTTATAGTCCGCCAATTGGTCTTGAATTACTTTCTGAATGAGTGTCATAGCCTGTCTTTTTGCTTACACTAATTTACTAAATTATTTAGTACGGCATTCTTAAAATTCTTAATTTTGGCAAAACTTTGCACGATGGACGCTTTCCCATACCCGATTGCCGTAAGGCAATTTGAATGCCAGGGGATCAACTATAACGTCGCCTTAACCCCCGCCTTGTTTCCCGATGACGATGGCTTGGATTTTAGCGGGGAATGGTTGGTGTTACTCATCAGCGAAAGAAGCGGCACATTGACCTTTACCTTGGAACCTGATGCCAGCTTGAAATGGAAACCCAGCAGTAAAATGGTCGGTTTTGATGTGATCGATGAATTGGATAAGATCATTACGGAACTGCGAAACCCCGCACAGACACACCCAACAAATTTCGATTAACTTAGCGAGCGATGGAAACAATAAGGGTGCCCTTCAGTAGAGAATTACGATCATTTTTAACTGAGATCGGTTATTCCCATATTTACAGTTTTGGTATCGTTATTGAACCGAATGAAATAGAGGACAGCGAGACGTATCTATTGATTCCGTTACGGCCGGGCGACCCACGAATACTCTACGAGGAAACGGATAAAATCGTCGAAGAACTTAGCAGTAACGATGTCTTTGACATGGCGGACGGTGACGAATTCATCAGCTTCGTCCTTGAACTGCCGGAGGATGAGTTTGCCATCTTCAATCAAAACAAATAAACATGAATTTTGGAGTGTCCGGTAATACCGATTTTCATTCAGTCGATTTTTCCCTGCCGAAGGTTGACCAGCCCCTTTTAAAGGGCAAGGCCGTACCCAATCCGAAGATATTTATCGGTATGCCTAAATGGGGAAGTGTCGAGTGGGTCGGCAACATCTATCCTCCGAAAACAAAAGCAAAAGAGTTTCTCGACTTTTACGGCTCTCAGTTTAACGGCATCGAATTAAACGCGACACATTATAAAATACATCCGGAAGAAACAATCCTGAGATGGACGGATAAAGTAGCGGATAAAGAGTTTATTTTTTGCCCCAAGATGTTTCAGGGCGTTACCCATCGGGGCAGCTTGGATGGTAAGAAACCTATCCTCGACGAATTCTTAAATAGCATCGATCATTTCGGCGACAACTTAGGGCCGATCTTATGCCAGGTCCCTGAAACGCTTGCAACTAAAAGAAAAGAGGAATTGATAGGGTTCCTGCAAGCCCTTCCTCCTTATTACAATTATTTTTTGGAGATCAGGCATGACAGTTGGTTTTCATCGGCTGAAGCATTTGAAGAATTGGTTGAAATCCTGAAACTCCATAAGATCGGCCTTATCATCACAGATACACCTGAAAGGCGCGATGTGCTGCACATGCGCCTCACGATCCCGCGCGCTTTTATTAGGTTTCGTTGTTGCGGTAACGATACTATTGATAAAGCAAGGGTCGGCCAGTGGAAAAGGCAACTGAAAGAATGGTTTGAAAAAGGGTTGGAAAGCTGCTGTTTTTTCATCCACCTAGGAGACGTGCCAATTGATTTTGCGAAATACGTTCAGGATGAATTGGGCTTTCCGGTAGCGCCATAATCGACAATGATTGCTAATCTAATAACTAATAAATTATGCCTTGTTGGGTTGTGCGTTTAGATAAATCTAAATCAATACAACGTAACTTACCGGAATAGCTGCCCGCCCAGTCTATAATATCATTTCTATCTTTTAAGGATAGTTTAGCAGGCATATATGTAGTTTCTTTTATTGCATCAGGCGAAAAAGTAGAACTGGTAACGATAATCCCTTGTGGCTTCAACAAGTTCCCTTGCGCATATTCTCTATAAGCCACGGCTGATAGGCACCTTATTACATTTACATCTACCTTCTTACCATTAATTCTTTTACATTCTGCAACCGCTTTAAATAGGGTACCGTCCGGCATGATCCTTTCCAAACTCATATCAAACCCGCCGTCTCGCGTTTGCTTAGTTAATGTTACATGATACCCGTGGAACCTAAAAAGCTCAGCGATCGTTTCCTCAAACTTGCGAGGATTAATATCATTTAAACGAGAAGGGTCTTTATATAGCTGCCTAATAACTTTGCCTATTTCACTAGGGCAAATTTGAATGATTATCTTCTTCTTTTCTTCCTTATTACTGCCTATTTCAATTTCTTCGAAATCGGGCAGAGTAAAACTGTGGAAAGCTTGCTCTATAAACTCAAACGATGTATTCAAAAATGAAGTATTGGGTTCCTGCAGCATATCAACGGAACGCAGTTTCATGATATCGCCAAGACCACTTAAGCCTAGTATATTCCTAGGCGCTATATATTCAGAAGCATATTTTAGATTAACTGAATTTTGAAGCCCTAATGCCTGATATAGCGACAACGAAGATGTATCCCAAGACTTACTAAGAGCCGCAGAAAGGCTTCCTTGATCAAGTATTGTTGTTAGCGCATTCCCTAATGCTGATTTTTTATATTGATTTTCGAATGCCGCATGTATTGCAGAATTAGTATCGGTTACATCTCTTACAGTAGCTGTCAGCATGTCTAATGCGTTATATGGTTTATCGACAGCAGCCTGTAAACGATTATCGGGTACAACAGATAGTACAGGATCAAACATCTTATTTGTTTCGAATATAGCTTCAAACCCTATGGGAGTTAGCCGCTCATTTAACTCTTGTTGAGTTTGAATGAGATCAGTAAGCGAATTGTTCATAGTGACGAATTTGAAGCAAAATTACCTAATATGATCTTGAATAAAGTTTAGTGTTAATGAGTAGTTGGTAATGATTTACTTATATATGCTTTAGGAAATCTTTGTTCTTTTTTTTGAAAAATCTATTTTTACACTACCTTGCTAAAGAATTTAGCAAGTATGAGCCAGCCAGAACAAGATATAATTTTCATCGGCAGCGTATCGGCGGGCTTTCCGTCGCCGGCCGCAGACTACGCGGAAGAAGACATTGATCTTCGCAAATACCTCCAGCCGAATACTACTTCAATCTATTTTGCGCGCGTTAAAGGTGATTCGATGGTCAATGCCCATGTGCCCGACGGTTCGCTTGTCGTGATCGATAAAGCCCGTAAGCCGAAGAATAACAGCGTTGTTGTCGCGACCCTGAACGGTGAAAAGATCATCAAGCATTTCGTCAAGACGCATGCAGGGCTTTTCCTTTCTCCCAGCAATCCGCTTTACACTCCGATTAAGATTGTGGAAGGCATGGACTTTTCAATTTGGGGCGTCGTGACCCATGTCATCGTTAAACTGGACTAATGAAACATGATAGCACTTGTCGATGTCAATAATTTTTACGCTTCCTGTGAGCGCGTCTTCGACCCTTCGTTGAAAGGCCGCCCCATTGTCGTGTTATCCAATAACGACGGCTGCGCGATTGCCAGGAGCGACGAAGCGAAAGCGTTGGGCGTTGAAATGGGATTGCCCGCCTTCATGATCGAGGAAAAATTAGGCAAGAATAATGTCGTCATCTTCTCGTCCAACTATACGCTTTACGGCAGCATGTCGCAAAGGGTGATGACCATCCTGAAATCTTTCGTGCCCAATGTCGAGGTCTATTCCATCGACGAGGCCTTCCTTGACCTCAGCGGGCTAAAATATGTCGACCTGTTTTCTTTGGCGGTCGAGATACGCGAAACCGTGATGAGCCATACCGGGCTGCCCATCAGTATCGGTGTCGCCCCCACGAAGGCGCTTGCCAAGATGGCTAACAAATTCGCCAAAAAAAGAAAAAAGAATATCGGCGTGCATGTTGCTGTCGAACAAGAGCGCATCGATGAATTATTACGTGAGACGCCCGTAGAAGATATTTGGGGTATCGGCGGCCAGTACAGGAAACTGCTGTTACAGAATAATATCACGACCGCAGCCGACCTCCTGAAGGCGCCGGAGGAATGGGTGCGCAAAACCATGACGGTTGTCGTGCAACGGCTGATCTACGAGTTACGGGGCATCCGGGCAATCAAATGGGAGGATGTGCCGCCTCCGCGCAAGAATATCTGCACGTCCCGGTCATTCGGCAATCTTCTCACCACCTGGCAGGAACTGCAAGCGCCGATCGCCAGCCATGCCTCGGCCTGCGCCCGCAAGCTGCGGCAGGAAAACGCCTGCGCTACCAAAATTCACGTCTTTGCCCAAACCAACCCGTTCAGGGGCGAGGATAAGCAGTATTTCGGCGGCATCACCATCCCCCTGAACGTTGCCAGTAACAGCAGTAGCGAAATCATCAAATTCGCCCTGCATGCCTTGAAGCTGATCTATAAACCTGATCACAAGTACCAAAAATGCGGCGTAATGGTTCTTGACCTGGTGCCGCAGGAAACCATCCAAATGGGCTTATTTGACACAAGGGATAGGGAGAAAGAAAAGAAGGCGATGGTCGCCCTCGATAAGACCAATAAAGCCTTCGGCAAGGATGTCGTCCGCTACGGGACGCATGGCTATGGCAAGCATTGGAAATTAAGAGCCATGAAGTTGTCGCCTTGCTATACCACAAGGCTTGACCAAATAATGAGCGTTAAAAGTTAAATTTATAATTGTGTTCAATCCTTATGTACGATATGACGCGAAATACCTTGCAGAGTTTCAGAAAAAAGGCGTGAAGGCCTTCGTGAAGCAACGCTACAGGCGCGGGGAAAACCTGCTGGTCGATCCGTCCGTGCCAGCCTTTCTTTATACCCACTATAGCCAGATGCACATGGCGCAAAACCACATGCTGGCGATTGCGCATGATCCTGAAAGGCGGTTGCTTTTGTTAGATAATGCCGATGATATGCAAGACTTGCAAAAAGTAGGTAAACCCGAAACGGGCGAAATAGCTTATCTACGTTTCGCGGTAAAAGATGCCGCCGCCTTAGCAAGAAAAATATTGGACAAAAAGCTACACGCATATATCAGCGAGAAATTAAAGTGGCGTGTGCCCAGGGTTGAAGGAGTTACTTTTTCAATGGAGTTTATTTTTGGCGATATTTATGTCGAATTGCGCTACGGTACACATTACCACCGCGTCAATATCGAGGACATCGAAACAACGAAAGGCTATGTGCTATGACATCTCTTATCAGATCACGCTAGAGACGCTGGAGGATTACTTCGGCAACATCGTCTTTGAAGACCCGCAGCTTGAAATCGATTTCGACGCGGGCATCCACGTCATCGCCCAGGCTTATTCCAAACAGCGCGTCGTCATTCAAGAGGATAGCATTTATAAAGGCAAGCGTTTCGAATGGGGCATCATTGCCGACTACATGGATACGCCCGAGAAGGTCAAGAAGATGCGCAACTCCATGTGCAATGCAAGAAGTGAAAAAATATTAGGCGACAAGAAATCATACTGGTACCGAATCCGTAAGAACCGCTGCCTTGTGCCTGTGACAGGCATTTATGAGCACCGCGAAATCAAAGGTTGGAAAAATAAAGTCCCTTACTACGTATCACTACAGGACAGGCCGATGTTTTGCCTACCCGGCCTGTACAACTACGCCCCCGTGCCGAATGTCGAAACGGGTGAGGTCAGGGGAACCTACGCCGTGATTACGACCGAGGCAAACTCCCTGATGCGCAATATTCACAACGGCGGCGAGAACGCATTCCGCATGCCGCTATTCCTGCCGAAAGAATTGGAGATGAAATGGCTTGATCCTAATCTTACCGACGATGAGATGCAGGAAATATTGGATTTCCAAATGCCATCGGAAGCGCTTTGCAATCGGCCTGTGTATTCTATCCGTACGACAAAGCCACGTCCTGATGAAAAGATCAAAACCGACCAATATGACTGGCCGAACCTCCCGCCGTTAGGTCAGGATGATGGCGAATTACAGAAAACGCTATTTTAACTTACTTCAATATGAATTATAGATGGAAGACAACAATCTCACTAGTATTAATGCTAACATTTTACTCGAAATCGTTAAAAATAACAATACACTGGATTTCGGCGTTAAAACTAAACCACGCATCAGTGCAAGCATTATAAATAAAAAGATATCTGGTAAGATTCATCTTCAAAACTTGAATCGGGAAAAGGAAATTAGTTTTACGAATTGTATTTTTCAAGATCCAATACTTTTTCAAAGCTACGAGCCAATTAAATCACACTACAGTTTTATAGAATGTCAATTTAATGATTCAGTAAATTTCATAGAAGGTAAGTTCCTTGGAGACATAATTTTCTTAAACTGTTCATTTAATGACAAAGTCTATTTTGATGAGGGCATATACTCGAATATAACATTTCATGAGAGTAATATAAGCAATGGATTTGAAATAGCAGGTTCGGAAGTAAACAAGTTGATAATTTCCGGGAATGCCTGGAGTGAAAAAGAAGCGGGTTGGATTACACTGCAAGAACCGAAATCGAAATCCATTTTAATTGAAAATATAACGCTAAAAACGTTTAATTGTATAAGATTAATTCCAACTGGTACAGAGGTAGCTGTAACTAATGTTAAGTGTGATTATATAAAACTAAAAAACGTTCTTGTTGATGGTGTGTTGCAGCTATCAAATGTACATCCCCTTATGAAGCAAGAATCTATTTTTTCAATCGACAATTGCAATCTTGGTAAAGCAGAATTTTACAATATAAATTTTGACGCATTTGAGCGTTTTATGATTGACAGAAGCATTTTGATAGACTGCGTTTTTGTAAATGTTATCTGGCCGGATGACATTGAAATAGGTAAGGATGCAAGTAAGCACGGCAAAACAATCTTGTTGTTAGATAAGAAAGAAGTTTACCGACAAATTAAGTATGCATTATCCAAGCAAGGCAATACTTATGATGAACAAACGTTCCATGCAAAGGAATTGAATACAATCTATAAGAGCCTAACATTCAGAAAACACCCTTGGACAAAATCAATTATTGGTTTAAGTTATCTTTCAAGCGAATATGGTTTGAGTATATGGCGGCCTATTGCGTTTTTGTTAGTGGTAAACGGATTATTATTTTGGTGGTATATAAATATCGGCGATTTGCCGATCACAGAAAGTATCCGCGGAGGATCATTTTTGCGGCAAGCCGAATTCTATATTGGCGAGTTTATAAACTACTCAAATCCGCTTCATAGGAACGATGAACGTCTAAGTGGATATCAATTCCTAGTCGATGCCTTAATGCGTATTGTGTCTTCATATTCGATCTATAATTTCATTCGCGCTTCACGCAGATTCATAAAATAGACAGTTAGTGATGGAAAGTTTTTTTGATTTTTACGATTTACATACAACCTCAGATGATTTGAGTGCGAATTATTCCAAATCTCAAAATAATAGAAAATGTCGCTTTTGTGACAAGACCCCGCTTGACGTTTCTTTCAATAATAAACCACACATTATTCCTGAACTTTTTGGAAGAAATAATATAACATCAAATTTTGAATGCGACGAGTGTAATAAATTATTCCAAAATTACGAAACTGATACTGCTACAATGATACAGCACTATTTGGCTTTGTTAAGAATAAAAACAAAACGAGGTGTGCCAAATTTTCAGTCAAAAAAAGAACAAGGAAATTATGCAACTACAATAGCTGATGGTCAAATTAATTTCGGCTCGAATATTGAAGACTACCAATTTAATGATGAAGAAAAGACTTTGACTATCAACTTTAGAACAAAACGGTTTTGTCCATTTTTTGTCTACAAAGTGTTTTTGAAAATGGGAATTTGCTTATTAAGCGAAGATGAGATCAAAGAAAATGAGCATTATTTTGACTTTTTAAATTCAGAAGAGCCTATAACAAATGGTCTACAAGTTTGGACGACTTACCGATACATGCTCAAAACCAAGTATCACCTAGTGCCCAATATAAACTTATATCGTGCCAAAAAAACCATAATAAAAAACGATGCTTTTCCTGAATATATATTACTTATAAATTTTTCAAATATTGTCTTTCAATTCTTTTTACCACTTTCAAAAAAGAACGTAACAGAATACAAAAGTGATCTCGCTTTAAGATTGCATATGTATCCTTCCTTTGTACTTGACGATATCACGCGACTTAAACAAATTGAAGTGCACAATATGGATTTGAGTGAAAAGAATAAAGTATCCATCACTGATAAAGTCGTCTTACATTATCAACAGCGTGATCGACTAGTTTAAATTAAATTTTATTATTCTGAAGAATTTTTAAATTATAATCATCAAGAATATCCGAAGGCAAACCCTTCAAATAAATCTCCGTCGTCTTCAAACTCGAATGCCCGAGCATGGCACTGATGGCACTAACCGGAACATTTTGTATCATCGCCTGTGTCGCAAACGAATGGCGGCTGACATAGCTTGTAAGGTTTTGCTCAATACCGCACAGGGTCGCAATGTCTTTAAGGTTCTTATTAAATGCTTTGCGTGCAGTTTGTATGTCCCGTTGCTGCAAAACAGCGGTTTCCCGTTTGATAATGGGGAATACGTATTTGGAAGTCGGTGTTTTTTGTATGTAATGTGTGAGGATGCCCGCTAAACTCTCTCCGATTTTAATGTCGTACAATTTACTCGTCTTCCTCCGGCGATACCGAATGCGGCCGTTGGCGATATCCGACTTTTGCAAAAAAGCCATATCAGCAAAATTCATCCCGTACATCATGTAGCTGACAACGAAATAATTCCTGGCATCAAAGCTGGGATGATTTTCTGTCAAATCCAGTCCTATAATCTTTGTGAGGTATGTAATATCTAAAGCCCGCTTTTTCGTCGGCTCCGTTTTGATCTTGTAAGCCGCAAACGGATAAAGGGATTTGTCGACACCGCCCGCTTTTATCGCCTGATTATAAATCGACCGGATGGTGCGCATATAAACGGCCAGCCCGTTCAACTCATTGCCGGAAGAAAGATGGTAATTCTCAAACTGTGTCAGAAAATTATAGTTGATTTCCTCAAAACTCAAATCCCTGTAATGAATCTCTTTGAATTTGGCGGCGAATTTCAGCTTGTTGGTTTCTTTCGGGTTGCCCCCCAAATTCTTTGCAAGCGGCTTGCCTTTGTTGAATGTTTTAAGAACGTTTATCACTCCTTCGTAAGAGCGAGCCGTCCCGATCCTTTCCGTGCTGATTAAATCTTTGACAAGCCTTTCGCCGAATTCATAGAATGATTGGCTTGTCGCTGATGGATCAATATGCTGCTTTACGTCCGTAACGGTCAGCGGCACATGTTTCGATTTTTCTTCCAGCTTTAAAATCTTATCCAACGCTTCCGCTTTTTTCTTTTGGATTTCGTTATTCAGCCGCTTGACATTGGATGTGCCTTTGTATGATTTCTTCACTTCCAGCGTCTCCGCATCCCAGTCTTCTTTTCGAAGATGAATGCCTATCTTGATAGAAGTCGTCTTGCGTTTATGCGTAAGTCGTAAAATGAGGGGATAGGTTCCATCTGATTTGGAACGGCGCGTATCCAGTGATACTTTTACGCTCGTTGAATTCATGTAAACAGGCCTCATACGATAAAGTAACAAAAAATTTGCACGCAATTTGCATGCAAAACCCGCATTTTTATGAAGGAAGATGATTTTGTTTGAAATATAAATCGCTGTGATTCAACGCCATCAATTCATGCGAATACACATCAAACCATTCATCCGATGCTGGGGGACAAGTTGATTTTACCATTCCCAAAAACGCCGTTACGGAAACCGCTATCACGGTATAAATATCTTTTTGCTATGTGGTGCGAACCATTTGCTCATTACCCTTCCAACGAATGGGCAAGCCTCAAAAAATGGAACAGTACAAGTAATCATTAGAAACTGAGTTCAATATTAAAATATTTATAAATAATCATATATAATTAAAAAAAACATTATATTTATTTTAATATTTGTACCCGATGCCTTAACCATTATCCTCTCCAATTACTCCATTGTTGTACAATTAAGCTGGTTAATTAAAACAATCAACATATGCTAGAATTAATTACTGGGGAAATATTTTTTCCTAAAAGCCGAGTTAAATGCCTTTGGCTACATACTCCAAAACGAAAAAAGGCAGATGCGCAATATATAATTCATTCTGCCAACGTTAAAAACTGTTGTTATGAACCACTATAAACAACTATTTGCAATTTTTTATAATTTGGTAGTAATAAAAAAAATATTCCGGTTTGCAATTTTAGGTACTTTAATTTTATCATCTCCATTATCATCTAAAGCACAAAGTTGCGACCAGGGTTTTAGCTGCTCAAATTTTACAAATCGATTTCCCAGCGGAACTTTTGCTACAACTTCAGCTGTTTTTGCTACGGTAAGCACACAGATGAATGCTGGAAATTGGACTGTCTTCGCAGTTACATTAGGTAATACCTACGATTGGACCTATTGTAATTTATATGGTGGGAGCCAGAATTGGGATGCTCAGTTAACATTATATGATTTTTCTACCGGAGCTTTCCTTTGTTATCAGAATAATTCTGGTGTTGGCAGTTGTCCCAATGCTCCTTATATGCGATGGACAGCTACTTTTTCGGGAACTGTAAGATTACTAACTTCAGTGGTAAACTGCCAAAGTAATTCTGGTTCCCCTTTTTCTACATTAGTTTGGCGCCAAGCAGCGCAAGGAAGTACCTGTAACAACTGGTCGACTAACCCCACTTCAGCTCAATATAATGCATCAGGCGGAAATGGAACATTTACTGTAAGCAGTGGTACGGGTGGTTGCCCATTTACTGCAGTTAGTAATAATAGCTGGATCAACAATATCAATTATCCTCAAACAGGTACTGTAAGTTATAATGTTAGTCAAAATACAGGGTCAACAAGAAACGGAACTATTTCTATTAAGGATGCGAATCTAATTACACAAGCAACTTTCACTGTGAATCAAAGTGCAGGTAGTTCTTGTGTAACATCAGTAGCGCCATCTTCAGTAAATGCAAATCCATCAACAATAAATTCCGGAAATAATTCTACCTTAAGCATTGTTGGAGGTACTTTAGGTACTAATGCAAATTGGGCCTGGTATAAGAATTCTTGTGGTGGCAGTTCAATAGGAACCGGCAGTTCAATAGTTGTAAATCCGACAGCTACAACGACATATTTTGTCAGAGCAGAGGGGGGATGTAGTCCCAATACTACCTGTGTAAGTGTAACTGTTACTGTCACATCAGGCTGCGTAACCTCTGTTACGCCAAGTTCAGCAAGCGCTAGCCCGGGAACCATTAATTCTGGCGGAAGTTCAATTTTAACCGTGAATGGCGGCACACTCGGAACAGGAGCATCCTGGAAATGGTACGTTGGAACTTGTAGTGGCACATCAATTGGAACTGGAAATTCAATCTCAGTTTCACCAACAACCACAACAAACTATTATGTTCGAGCAGAGGGAGGATGTAGCCCGAATACCGTTTGCGTGAGTGTTAATGTTACTGTTACGGCCGGCTGTATAAATTCTGTTACACCCAATTCAGCTAGTGCCAGTCCGGCAACAATTGTCCTTGGAGGTAATTCGGTATTAACACTAAACGGAGGATCACTTGGAACAGGTGCATCCTGGAAATGGTATGCTGGCGGTTGTGGTGTTACATCCATAGGAACAGGAAATTCTATTTCTGTTTCGCCCACATCAACTACCACCTATTTTGTCAGAGGAGAAGGAGGATGTAGTCCCAACACTGCATGTGTAAATACTACTGTGACAGTTACGCCTACAAGCATGAGCACACTAACCATCAATAATGAAATTCCTGGAAACGATCAGCTCGTTCAAAAAGTAGAACTTTGGTCAAGAAATACTTCACAGACGGCTCCGTTAACAAAATTGGCTGCAGATGGATCAAGAGCGACAACTTTTCGATTTGTAAATAATACGGGAATAAATTCTAACAATATAAAATTTTGGATTGCAAGTGATCCCTTCGGAAACAATTCGGATTTATCAGGCTACATTGTAGATTATAATGTAACTAGTAATGTAATAACAGCAAAATTACAGCATCCAAAATATTCACAGTCAACTACTTTAACTAGTAGCGATCAAATTAGAATTGTAGATGTTACTAATCCTAATTCAAACATTTACACATTTCCTATCTCAATATATAGGGGACCTGTAATAATGCTGCATGGCCTTTGGGGTGATCCAGGTGCATTTGACCCAATGGAAATCCAAATACGAAGTACTGGACAATATCTGTCAGAATTCACGTATAGGGTTAATTATTGGCAAAGTAATTCATCTAGTTTTTACGAAAATCGTAATGTCGTAAAAGACGCAATTACAACAATGCTTCGTACAGCCAGAAATAGAAACATTTCAGCCGGAAGAGTAGATGTTATAGGTCACAGCATGGGAGGGATACTTGCAAGAGATTATTTACAAAGTTCAGCATATCATAACAGGAATGATATTCACAAACTAATTACCATTAATACCCCCCATTCTGGTTCACAACTAGCAAATTTTGTGCTAAATCCCTTTCATTGTGAAAGCCTATTAGCCAGGGCGGCGATATCAGCTTATATATATACTGCATACCCTGGCGCTACCGTTTCTGGTGGGGCATTACGGGATCTTAAAGTAAATAGTGATGCTATTCATAATTTGAATGTTACAAGGCTCAATACTGGAATTGTACCAACTCATGTAATTACTTCAGAGGCAAACCCTTCCCTATTTAATGCAGCAGGAGGATTTATTCTCGCATATTTGGGTATTATAAATGGCTGTGGCAATTACACTGTTTCAACTTTTATGGATTATATGTTTTTCTCAAAACCTTCGGACCTTATCGTTTCAAAGCCCTCACAAGGCGGAGGTTTAAATCAACAATATATAAACCATTATTCAGAGTTAGCGCATACAAAAGTAGAAAAAGATTTAGTAGTTATTAACAAGGTAATAAAACTATTAAATACTAATTCTTCCGACTTAAATGTATTTACACAAAATGGTTTTAACCCGGAGGATCTATCTAGCAATACACATTATCGCGGACAGCAAAATGATACATTAGAAACTCTTATTCAAGGAGGAATTACAATTGTTACCCCTTTGACAAATGATGTAGTTAATCCTGGAAGTACCATACCTATTATTATTAAATCTAATAGTGGAGTAAATAGGATGATTCTAGAGGCATTCTCAAATGAAGAGCGGGTTTTTGTTAAAGATACACTACTGGCAAATGGTACAATCAATTATAAAATACCAATGGATGCATTTGGAAAAGTAGGTATAATTGTTTTTGGATTAAATAATTCTGGTTTAGTAGATTATGATACTGTATCCTTAAAGATTTCAGTTAATTCTGTATTGCAAACTATTAGTTACTATCCGGACACTTTATACATCCCCGAAAATCATACAGCTTCGTTAAATGTTTCAGGGACTTTTGCCAATGGCAAGACTTATAATCTCAGGTCTGTTGAAGGCGTTCAATATTACTCCGCAGATTCAAGTATCGCAAAGTATAATACCAATAATACAGTAGTTGGTAGAAAAACTGGAGTTACAAAAATTAATGTTAGTTACTTGGGAAAATTTGTAAGTATTCCAATTGTTGTTTTACCTGGAGATAAATTAACAAAAGAACCTAATGAGGTGATTGATACTGTTAAAACTCTCGAAGTAAAAGTAAAAACGCTTCTTTATCCTAATCCTAATGATGGGACTTTCACCTTAGTTTATGGTAGTGACCAAGACGAAAATATTGTGATTCTTGTGTACAACCAGTTAGGGCAAAAGGTGGATGAATTCGAGCGTAAAACAATTAATCGTTCAATTCGAACAACGATTAAATTAAATAACTCATTGCCTAATGGAATATACTATATCAAAGTAGTTTCAAACAATCATAATTATTCAACAAAAATCATAGTGGAAAGATAGTTAATTACAGTTCTAAGCTGTAAGTAAAACAATATTTCATATGCATTTAATCACTCGTTATAAGTTTATTATTTCATCATTCAAATAAATTTTATTTCAGTAAATAAAATTTGTTGATTACCAGATAAGTCACGATTCGATACTTAGAGCAGAGTCTTGGTAACCGACAATAGTTCCACCAAGTGCTCATTAGGGGTGAGATCAAACTATTATCTCGAATCCTAATAGACAACTTGATACCGTTTATTGTCCTATGCAAAAAAGGTGTTTACACCTTACCTGAATTTAGTCAGGTTCAGGAACTTTATTACTCTTAAAATCTTTAAGTAAGTGACCAATGGCAACAGTAGCAACAAAAAAAAATAAAAAGGCAAAAGAAATGGAATCAAAATATGTTTTAATGCCAGGAGGTTCTCGTTTAAAAAGCAATGTTAAGAAAGCACTTGAAAAGGCGAAAGCTCCGCAAAGTGTGTTAAAAAAATTAGACAAGCGATCGCCTGTAATTACAACTAATAGAATAGATCTGCTAGAGAGTGACCTACATTTCATACGCTCGCTTGTCCCACTTTCTCATGAAATTGTTAATCCTCGTTGGGTTGCTTATGCTGGTTGGAACAATCAAACCGGAAGTGCTTTAGCATCAATGACAGCAATATTGCAAGTTCCTGAACCCCCAGTCAATAAATTTGGTCCAAGCATATTTATTTTTCCCGGTTTGCAATCACAAAGGCTTATCATACAACCTATACTTCAATGGGGTTTTACAGGTATGGGTGGCGGAGCTTTTTGGTCCATTGGAAGTTGTTTAATTGGAGGACAGTCGAATCCCATTCAAGTATCAGGTTTAACGCGGGTAAACACAGGCGACGTATTAAAGGCGGTGATTCAATTGAAAGATAATTCCAATAACAAATTTTATTATACCAGTTATTTTGAAGACTTCAGACGTTCCCGAATTGATACCGCAGGGTTAGAGGAGTTGAAATACTGTTGTGTGACCCTCGAATCCTACAATGTGTTCGTGCCTAATGATTACCCGTCACAGCAGAAGACTGTCGTGTCCCGAATTCGCCTAGCAGATGAGAATAAGAGGCAAATTTTACCTGCATGGCAGGTGAAACCCAATTCAGGAAGTTTAGGTGAACATGCAATTGTACGAAGAGTTCCAGGTGAGGATGATGTTATAGACTTATATTTTTAATTATATGAAAAAAAAACTTTTACTAACTGCCGTTTTGTTGTGGGCAACATTTGCTAGTAACTCACAAACCCGTTCACTTCAAACTGACGGAACCGGGAAAATCACAGCGAATCTCCCGGAACTAATATTTAATGGCGATTCAATCAATTTTACTATTAATGATCCAAAGGAATCTTTTGCTCTTTATGAAAAAATGCTGGCAGATAAGGCCAATCGCTCAAAAGGGCAATTGAGCAAACTATTAGCAGACGGGGAAAAAATGGATGTTCTTCTTAGAGTGTATGGCATTACTTCAACAGATATCAAGAGTGTGATAACAGAACTGGATATCGTTATCACAAATCAATCTACAGCTGCTCAAAAGTATATTCCGGTATATACAGCAAACGATAAAAAATATTATTCAGTGACCATGCCAAGTACTAATGATGCATTCGGACCTAATACACCTTCAACTGCATTAAGCATTGCAGCGCCGGCTGATGGAGGGAAACTGAATTTCACTCTATCAAAAACTGCCCCATTCAAGAAATTAAGTTATGATTGGTTGCAAAATACTAAAGCCGATTACTCAGGAAACTTTGACCCGACGATATTCCGGTTGCTGCGTGAACAGTTAAAAGCAAAAGTGAAAATAATTGAAAATTACCTTGAGTCAATTGATCCATTGCTGAAAAAATCCCCAAACTATGTTGATGACGATATATCCGTCCTGAAGGAGGTTGTACAGAAAGCGGTTGGTTTTACCAAAGATGCAGATGCTTTTATCAGCACTCAGCTAAACATAATTAACCTGTCCAGTCAGTACAAGGAATGGGTATTGAAGTGGCTATGGTACCAGTCGAATTATATGCCAGCGCTTAATCCATTTAACTTTAAGACAGAAGGGAATATCGGTACTGAACTAGATACATCGAAACTTGAAGTTTTGCGTTTACAAATACAGGCAAGAGAGGAATTTTACAAAGCGATAGATATGAAGAAAACGACTCCGGAACAAATTGATGCTATCATTAACGAAGCGATAAATTTGAGGAAAGAAAAATCAGCTATCGAAAAATCAGCAAAAGATTTTGTTATTTCTAAAACGAATAATGATAAGGCGATTCTGGACTTTGGAAGTACTTCTTTTCAACTAAATGAAGGCCTTTTAGTAGCTGGAAAAAATAAGGGTTCTGTTCTTTACTGGCAGCGTCATCATGATGCCAGCAATAATTATCAACTCTTAAATGAACAGATAACGGACGAATACAGGGAAGACGACCGTGTAGTTATATTATCTCATAATTTAAGACCGGGAGAAACTGCTAAGATAAGCCTGAGTTTTAAAGATATTGCCAATGATGTCTCTCAATTAACTGAGAGTCTGTCACCACTAATCGATAAGTTAGGAAAAGCTGCTATATCCCTTGGCGTTTATGGAGCTCAATTAGCGGCAGATCAGACACCAGTTGAAAAAGCACGAATTGCGGCTAACCTGCAGGTTCTTCTATTACTAGGCAGGGTAACCGATTTGCAGAAATTTGATAAATCCTTGCAATATCTGATAGGTCAATCTAATCCTGTACTAGATATCAAAGAGACTGTTGATAAGACTTCATCTTACCATTCTGAATTATCCAACCCTCCGAAGAAGATCAATGGACCAAAGAAGGCTACTTATTACATGAATACCACTACAAATAGTAGTGAGAGCAACAAAGACAAACCTATTCCTGATACATTTACCTACCGTATCAATAAACGCTACCGTATTTTCCCAATGGCAGGTGCTTTTTATACCATAAATAAGTTTGTTGAGATTAATGAAGGAAAAATTATTGAGCTTCCGCACGTCAGGTTCGTGGTTGGTTTGAAAGTATACTTACAAAAAACAGATATACGGAATACGAAGTTCTTCACTGAAAGGGATGAACATGATAAACCTTTGTGGAAAAGCCGTACTAGTGTGCAATTGGCCTTTGATGTTCAGAAACCTCTACGGAATATTTATCTTGGAGTTGGGCTTGATTTTTGGCCGGGGTTTTGTTTCAGTGTAGGAGCTGTTGCCAATAAATATACTTACAATGAGTTTCATACGATTGAACCTCTCCGTACCAAAAATTTGTATCGAGGCGGAATCTATCTTGGTCTTTCTACTGATATTTCTTTATTTACCGATGTTGTAAAATTTTTAAATCTTTCAAAGTAAAATTATGCGTATTATTTTATTATTCGTGGTAGTATTACTTATGAGTTGCGAAAAAGATCAATACCAAAGTGTTAGTGGTGATGTTAGTTTAACAGGCTATGTTTACCTTGCAGATACTATCAACAATACTTTTCCTGTTCCACTTACCGGACAGAAAGTTTATCTGAATTTAGGCTCAGATAGTAGTACATATATTTATCAAGTAACTACAGATGCGGCCGGTAAATATTCATTCCCATTCTTAAAAAATGATAAAGACTACATACTATTTATGCGTTACATAAATAATGGTATAGAATATGAGGGCGTAAAAAAAATTAGTGGTGGTTCAAATAATAATATCATTTATGCCGACTTAACCGTTCAAGCAAAGTTCACAAACGGACTATCTATACTATTTACAGACGTATTGAATGGGCCTCTTCCTAATCTTCCATTCCGCCTATATAGTAGTCGAATAGCTGCACAGTATGATTCTGTTCTTTATGCTGTTGCAAGTACTTCTTCTGATATTAATGGCAGATATAGTAAAACAAATATTCCACCATTAAAATACTATGCAGTAGCATCAAAGATAATTGGCCCACTAACATTGCGTATATTTGATTCTATAACCGTAAACCCAACCGGACTAGCAAGAAAAACTATGCAATTACAATAGAGGCGGATACAAGAATGAAAGCCCGATTCTTTTGCCTACTATCAAATTCCACGATTACTTACCAATAACAAGAGTACTATATTCGTCAAGAATATTTGAAAGTAAAAGTTTTTAATATATCTCCGTTGTATTTAAACTTGATGTCCTAACATTGCGCTGATTGCATTCATAGGAACATTAGATAGCATTGCACTTGTTGCGAACGAATGTCGACTTACATAGCTGGTCAGGGTTTGTTAAATACCGCACAATGCAGCAATCGTTTTTAAATTTTTATTTTGAAGTTTTCTGACCAAATGGATATCTGCTGGCTGTATAATAGCTCCATCCCTTTTTATGATTGGGAAAATGTATTTTGAAGTTGGAGCTTGTTGATTATATTATGAAAGATTGCCAGCCAGGTTTTCTGACACCTTAATGTCATACAGTTTACTCGTTTTGCGACGGCGATATTGAATGAGATCTTTCAATGTACGGCGGTAATGATTTTAAATAGGAACCGACCTTAATAAAAGTAACTAAAAATTTGCACGCAATTTGCACGCAAAACCTGCATTTTTATGATGCAAGATGATTTTGTATGAAATATAAATCGCTGTTATTCATCACTATCAATTCACATGAAAACACATCAAATCATTCATCCGAGGACTGTTAATCAGAGGGTCGCTGGTTCAAGTCCAGCAGGGGGAGCTGAAAATCAGGCAGTTATAACGACAGTTGTAACTGCCTTTTTCATTTGCATGTAATTTGCATATACTAACGCTGATCCGTTTTTTGTTTACAGCACGCCGGTTTATGCTTTCCGAATACAATGCGGTTAAACTACTTGTCCCAAGGGAAGGCTTCGCAAAGCACTTACGCAAATGCGAGATTTAATACCGGTGAAAAACAGCGTAAACAATTAGAGAGTTTCGCCCAGTACATATCCGGCTGATTGTTTCAAAATAACATGCCTCAAGTGGTCTTCATGTTCATCGGCCCATCGCCCTAATGTGGCAATCACAGGGATTAATGTCTTACCAAATTCGGTAAGGCTGTATTCTACTTTAGGAGGCACAACCGGAAAAACTTTTCTTGTGACTATGTTGTGTTCCTCTAACTCTTTCAACTGAATATTTAAAACCCTGCGTGCAGCATCGGGGATTTTGCGTTGCAACTCGCTTGGGCGTTTATGACCTTCATTAATAAACCACAGTAAACGGATCTTCCATTTGCCGTAAAGTACTTCACCTACCAGGTCAAGTCCGCAATTTAGGTTGGGTATTATTTTTCTCTCGTACATCTCACAAAATTAAACGTATGTCTCAATTTGTGCAATAGGGGACAAATTTATCCCTATATGAATTGTAATGCCGTACTCGTCCAAACTTCTGTTATCACCCGATTTTGCACCATTAACAATCTTAAAACGCAACAATTTAATTTCAACAATGAACAACCAGGCAAAATTGCCCTGGTAACAGGAGGTGCTAAAGGAGCCGGGAAAGCTATTGCATAAAGACTTTTTACAAGCCGATGCAACGGTGATTATTTCTGCAAGAAACGCATCGGAAACACTGCACTAAACATGCATCGTCTATTAGCTTTGATTAATGCGTATGGCGATGACATTACTATGCAGTCAATAATGGCTGTTGCAACTATTGTCTTGCCCACATTGGATTTTGTTTTTGGATGTCTTTATAGATAGGACAAGTTTCAGAATGCGCTCCAGGCAAATACCCGATGCTCATTAAAAATTCATTTACAATTTCTCCACCCGTAAAGCGGAATGTCTTCTTGAATAAGCTAACCCATTCCTCTTTTGTTTTTGGGTGATGATGTTCCAGCCACTTTTTAAGTGAGCCGCATTCCTTTTGCAACAGAAGAATTGCCTTTGCGTTTTCTATAGCTGCATTGACCTTGAGTTTGTTGCGTATGATCCCTGGATCAGCGAGGAGCCGTTCTCTGTCTGCTTCTTTGTAGGCTGCCACCCTTTTGATGTTGAATTTGCTGTAAGCCTTTCTGAAAGATGCCTCCTTTTTCAAAATCGTTTCCCAACTCAAACCAGCTTGATTGATTTCTAAGATCAACCTGCCAAACAGTTCATTGTCGTCATGGATGGGGAAACCATAGTGGTTGTCATGATAGTTTTTGTGCAGCGCCTTTTTTTCTCCGGGTTGCATCCTTTCTATGGCTTCACAATACGACATAATGTATCTGCTTTTCGTTTGGGTATAAATAAAAAGAAACGGCTAAAAAGACCGGCTATTTTTAGCCTGTGATTTTCAATGACTGGATCAATTCACCAGCTATTTGCAAATGATATGTCATTACAATTGGACTTCCGGGAAATGTTCCTGAGACTTCTGCTTTTAACAGGCTTTCCGGCCCTCTTTCTTCAAAGCCCACAGGCTTCATGACAGCCTTGTATCGTTCATTGGCATCAGCAATCCATTGCTCTATTTGTATTCTTCCTTTGTGCGTTTTGCCTTCATCAAACACGACGGCTGTTTCGGAAAAACATTGGGCATAGGTAACGCTATCAAAGTTGTTTTGTGCTACAACTAAATCGGTTATTACTTTCGGTAAGTTCATTTTTTTTCGTTTAAAAGATAATTAAATTGTTGGAACGGTACCGCCGTCAATTACGAATTCTGTTCCTGTCAAATATTTTGCTCTGGGTGAAACAAGGAAGCCCACGAGTTCTGCTACTTCTTCCGGTTCGGCAGGCCTGCCGTAAGGTATTCCACCCAATGCATCCATGACACCTTGCCGAGCTTCTTCTACTGTACTATTTGCATTTCTTGCAATCTCGCCCAACCAGGCTATCGATGCTGTTGTATTTATCCATCCTGGCGAAACGGTCAGCACCCGAATGCCTTTAGGCGTTACTTCGTTTGATAAACTTTTGCTGTAATTTCTCAATCCTGCCTTTGCAGCTGCATAAGGCAAAGTGGAATCGTATAGCGGCAATATGCCCTGAATGGAAGCAATGTGAATAATAACACCGTTTTTTTGTTCGATCATTTGCGGAAGAAACCCCCTGTCCAGCCGAACGGGTGCCAACAGGTTGGCTTGCAGGGTTGATTCCCAATCGTTGTCTGTTAATGCTGCAAAACCGCCAGCGGGTGTCCCGGACGAACCAAGATTGTTTACAAGAATGTCCAGCCTTCCATATTTGGAAAGTACTTCGCTTGTAACTTTTTGTGCTTCTTCAGCCTTACTTAAATCAGCAGCAATAAAATGCAATTGATTGTTTTCTTTTTCCGGTGAGTTTCTTGCTATGATAATGACCGTAGCGCCAGCTTGTAAAAGCCGTTCTGCAATAGCTTTTCCTGCTCCTTTTGTACCGCCTGTTACCAGGGCAATTTTGCCTGATAGTTCATTGTTGTAATTAAACTGTTCCATTTTTTTTGCCTTGTTTTAAAAATTGATAATAGGACAAAATTGAAGTGTAAAAAAGGTTTGAACAAGTACGGAGTTACGATTCATATAGGGCTAAATTAGTCCCATATAGCAGCAAAACAGCCATTCGTATACCGCTGCAACATGAGGAGAGAAAACCATCGCCGAACTTAAATTGTGGTCTTGACCCGATAGGTATCAGCTCCTTACTCAGGCAGGTCGGCGATATCTGTAAATCCTGGGTAATTTGGTTCAATAATAGTACAGCAGGGGAGCAAAAGATCAACTACGGTTGGCCTTTTTAATTGCCTAAATATTTGAAAATATTCTTCTCCTTAGTTCAGTTGGCTAGTACATCCCGGTTTTACATCGGGAGGGTCGCTGGTTCAAGTCCGGCAGGGGAGCAAAAGCCACGATACAATTTCGTGGCTTTTTACATTATGTACTATACCTGTATTTTATATGCTAAATCATCGGATAAATTCTATGTAGGTTACCCGGAAGATCCTCATAGAAGGCTGGCAGAACATAATACAAAGCCCTTCAATACTTATACTTCAAAACATCGTCCCTGGTGTTTAAAAACGATTTTTCAATGCACAGATAAATCCATTGCAATGAAAACTGAAAAATTTATCAAACAACAGAAGAGCAGGAAGTTAAATTACCCTTGTACAATCCGGGAAATTACCTGGCACCTATCATATCCAAGGGCCTTTACCCAGGGACAACTATGAAGATGAGATTGCTTTTCAGGATAAAAACGTAGCTTATAAAGAATACTGAAAATTGAGATTGAAAAAACAGCGGAGGCTAAAAGAATTTTTTGAAGGCATTTTCCATGCTGAGCTCGCGGGTGATCAATATCCAATGATCGTCTAACGCTTGCAAAGTTTTGTTTACTTTGCATTTCATACCAATTAGTATCTTTTATGAACAAAGCATCGGCAACCCGGCTGACCATTCTCCGGAAAGCATTTGAAATCATCTATACAAAAGGTTACCAGGCCACGAGCATTGACGAGATCATTGCGACTACAAAAGTCACCAAAGGAGCATTTTATTACCACTTCAAAACGAAAGACGAAATGGGTTTAGCTATCATCAATGAAATTCTAAAGCCTAATCTGCACAATGATTTTATTAAACCTTTAGAGAATGCAGCAAACCCCATCAGGAAAATCTATGCAATGACGAAAGGTTTACTTTTAGATGATCCGTTTTTGAAACCGGCATACGGTTGCCCGGCGGGTAACCTCGTACAGGAAATGACACCCTGGAATGCGGAATTTGGGAAAGTATTGGCCGAACTTATCACAGAATGGCAAGGCTCTATCGAAAATTGTATAAAATCCGCCAAGGCACGCGGGACTGTAAGAAAAAACGTAAATGCACAGCAGGTTGCGTATTTTATTATGTCAGGTTACTGGGGAGTAAGAAATCTGGGTAAAGTTTATAATGATGCAAGCTGTTATCATACCTACTTAAAAGAACTGAAAGTTTACCTGAATAATTTATCCTGAATGATTTCTAAAAAAACATACTAATCGGTATGTTTTGAGTATCTTTGCATCGCCAAAATGTATCGGTGATGTATCAGACGTTAACCTTTTATCATTCAATAACCCGGTGGCTTGTTTTAGTAAGTCTGCTCTATGCTGTCTGCAGGGCATTCAAAGGATATATATCAAACAGTAAGTTTTCCAAAACTGATAATGCTGTCCGCCACTGGACAGCGACAATTGCCCATATTCAGCTCATAACCGGCATTACACTTTATACACAAAGTCCGTTAATCAAATACTTCTGGCGCAACTTTAAAGACTCAGTTCACGACGCGGACCCTGCATTTTTTGGCCTGATCCATATCATTCTGATGCTGGTCGCAATTGTTTTAATTACCATCGGTTCAGCCTTATCAAAAAGAAAAGCAACCGACAAAGAAAAATTTAAAACCATGTTGCTATGGTTTTCAATATCGCTTGTTATCATTTTTATTGCCATTCCCTGGCCGTTTTCACCACTGGCAAACAGACCTTATTTAAGATAATATGATTAAAATATTCAAAACAAAAATCGGGAGATTGCGGATCTTAGCTTTCCTTGAAGGCATTTCATTGCTGATACTGGTATTCATTGCCGTACCGATGAAGTATTACTTTGATAACCCGGGCCTGAGCAAAACACTGGGGCCGGTTCACGGAGCAATATTCCTGCTGTTTCTCTTCAATACGCTGAGCGTCGGCGTCGAGCAAAACTGGAAATTTAAAACCACCACCTGGAAAATTATTTTGGCCTGCTTCATTCCTTTCGGAACATTTTATATTGACAGTAAAATTTTAAGCAAACTCAAATATTAAAGCAGTAATAATAACGAATGGCATACGACAACAAAATAGCAGTCATTATCAGAACCAATTTACCCAACTGGCAAAAGTTAAATGTCACGGCATTTTTAGCAAGTTCAGTGGCGATCGGGTTTCCTGACACGCACGGAAAGTCCTTTGTAAACGCTTCGAATTCGGAGTATCTACCTTTATCAAGCACCCGATCCTGATTTATAAAGCAGATTCGGGTGCTGAGATAAAAAGAGCTTTTAACAAGGCAAAAGAAAGAGAACTGCATATCGGCATTTATACAGAACCTTTATTTGCAACTAAAAATGAAGACGAGAATCTGGTTGAAATTGCAAAGAGCACTGACGGCGATCAAATTTTAGCTGGCATCGTGATCTATGGTGAAGCAAAAAAAGTAAACAAAGCTTTAGACGGGTTGAAATTTCACGAATAAATAATGAATGTGCAGTTAACTGGGCAAGTGTTTTTTCTGCATTCTATATGAGTTTCTATTCCTGCAGCATACATTTACCCGTTGCCGGCTTCTAAAAGAAAATCCTTTAAATCAGAAAATATGAGTACGATTGTTCGTTCGTGGTTGCAGGACGGTTTTGCAGCACTTGCAGAAGCATTGATACGGCATATTGCCTTTCAAAAGCCTTAATATTTTACATTTCATACCCGCAGCGTTCATAAGATTTTTTATAAAAATAAATTCCTGTAAAGCCGGTTTCACGGGTCGAAGCACTTATCCGGATAATCCACCTTGCTTCGATTCAGCCGCTAAGTTTTCAAATTGGAATAACTCCAGGATTTGATATTTATACTCACGCTTACGCAGGAACAGCATACGGTCGGCAATCGATTTTCCCGTAAAACGACGATGGGAATCCTGATTGTCGGCGATTCTCCCGTCGGCGTAATCACTTATATAATTTCTGCTCCTTCGTGTAATATGTTTTCATCATCCCGTTTTGATCGATAATGATCTTTGCGCCTGTCGGGCTTTTCTCCTTCGTCTTGGTGTGGATTTGCAGGAAGTCTTTCACCTCACCGTTTACTTTTCCCGGGTAATGCTTGTTTATTTGCTTGATCTCCTTACTCAGTACCGATTTAATGACTTTCACCAACTCCTTTATTTTTTCATCCGGTATGGACTTTGAAATCGAATAGGGGGAAATCCTCGTCAGCCATAAAATCTCATCCGAATAACTATTGCCGATCCCGCGGATAATATCCTGGTCGATGAGCAGTTTCTTGATCGCCTTCTTACGGTTCATCGTCTCTTTCAGATATTTAAAATTGAGTTCCTTGCTCAATGCATCGACGCCTGCCTTGTCGATGGGGTCAAGCTTGATATTGGCGTTCTTCATCCTGTCGGTAAGCGCGAAGGACTGGCCGTTATCAAAATAGAATTCGGCAATGGGAGAATGATGCGTATTCTTATCTTCAAATAAAATGATATCGCCCGTCAGCATCAGGTGCAACCCAAGCAGCGGCGCTTTATCAAACTCAAAACGCATCTCTTTTCCCGAGCGGTAAATCCGTTTCAGCTCTTTGCCTTCCAGTGCTTTTGTAATAGCCGCCGGCCTGTCCTTCAACTTTTTGCCGTTAACGATCTTAAGTTTGGTCAAGGTTGAGCCTGCGAAGATATTGTGCAGGTTTTTGGAGAATACTTCTATATCGGGTAATTCGGGCATGGTGTTTTTTCAATAGTATGCGAATGGAATGCCAAGTTTAAGGGCATGCTTATTAGTCTTTTTTAATGTTCCTGTGTAATTGGGAAAAACCTTAAACCAATTGTTGTTTTATTTTTAAAGAATGGTAGGATCGAATTGATCAAAGATGTTTAATGAATCATCTAATCAAGTTCTTTCAAAAGCTTTTGAAGGTTGATACCCTTTCCCAATACCGGTTTGAAGATATCCCCTTGTTCTTTGATACGCCCAAGCGTGTTTTGGATGGCGAAGTCTGTCATCTTCAATCCCTTCTTCACCTCTTCCCAATGAAGCGGCATGGATACCGTGGCGCCGGGTTTCGGCCGCAGGGAGTATGGTGCGGCAAGGGTCGCTTTCGGGCGGTTCTGCAGGTAATCGATGTAAAGCTTGTTATCCCTGTTCTTGATCAGCCGCTCTATGCTCGTGAATTTCGGAAGCATATTGTGCACCTGCGTGGCGATCACCTTTCCGAAAAGCTGGCATTGGTCATAGGTATATTTCGCACCAAGCGGTATGTAGATATGGATGCCGGTTGAGCCGGATGTCTTCGGGTATCCGGTCACGCCCAACTCATCAAGCACCGCTTTTGTGGCTTGTGCCGTCTCGATCACCTGGTCAAACGTGTTCTTTGCGGACGGGTCAAGATCGATCAGGCACCAGTCGGGATAGTCTTCCTTATGGATGGTACTGTTCCATGGGTTCATTTCTATCGCCCCTAAGTTCGCCATGTATAAAATACTCGCTTCATCCTGCGGCACAAGGAAATTCTTGTCTTCACCCTGGCTGGTGGTGTATGGTTCCATTTTTATCCAACCAGGCGCCTTTCCTGTTACGTCTTTGTGATAAAAACTTTTGCCACCGATGCCGTTGGGGTACCGGTTCATGGATTGGGGGCGGTCTTTAAGGTACGGCAAGATGTAGGGCGCGATATTATAGTAGTAGTTGAGCATGTCGCCTTTGGTATAGCCTTCCTTTGGCCAGAATACTTTTTGACAATTGGTGAAGGTGAGTTCATGGCCATTCACCTTCTTTACCTGTGTTTGTTCCGTAGGATTAAGCAATGTTTTGCGGCTTTTGTCGCTTACGGGTTGGGTGTAGGTATTTTTAACCGGCTTTGCTTTCTTCAGCAGCTTCGCGGTTTCAACCGCGGTTTCCCGCTTCACATCCGTTGCTTTCTTATCCGTCCGCATGCCCTCAAAAGATGGGTGACGCATCACGCCGTCATCGGTGATCTCCGCATAACTTACCTCGCATACCAATTGCGGCTTCAGCCAGGTTACCTTGGCTTTGGGAGGATTGGGCCGGAACCTGGAGGGTTTGTCCACATCCGGTACTTCCACGAACGGCGCTTCCTTCACGGCCAGCTTCTTCATCTGCCCCATGATTTCCTTTTGCGTGGCGGCATTGAAGCCGGTGCCGATCTTTCCGATATAGTGGAGCCGTTTGTTGTCATACACCCCTACCAGCAATGAGCTGAAGGTTTTGGCCGATCCTTCGTTTTGGGTGAAGCCGCCGATCACCACTTCATGGCGCTTGTTTGCTTTGATCTTGAGCCAGTCGCGGGTACGGTCCCCTTCCGTATACGTGCTGCCGGCTTTCTTTGCCATGATCCCTTCCATGCCCATCGCGGAAGCGGTTGCGAGAAAATCGGCCGCTGAAGTGTCGAAGTTTTCACTCATGCGTATATGGTCGGTGCCGGGCAGGAGGCTGCGGAGTATTTCCCTTCTGCGGGTAAGGGGCAGTTCTTTGAGGTCATACCCATTCAGCCACAGGATATCGAACACGTAATACACCAGGTCGCCATCAGCTTCGCTGCGCCAGTTTTGGAGCGATCCGAAATGGGCAATGCCCTTGTCGTTGAGCACGGCCACTTCCCCATCGATCACCGCATTGATCTTCCACGCTTCCAATGCCGCATGGATGGAATAGAATTTTTCGTTGAAGGATTTATTGTTGCGGGAAATGAGGTGCACGGTTCCCTTGTTCATGAGTGCCACGGCCCGGTACCCGTCCCATTTTATCTCGTATATCCAGCCGGGCTCGTCGAAGGGCTGATCGACCAGGGTGGCAAGCATGGGGCGCACGGTTTTGGGAAAGGGCGCCTTCATGCCTTCAGACGGTGTAAACGGTTTTGGTGTTGCTGGTTTCTTGCGAGAGGTTGCCATATACCTGTACCAATTAAATACTGTACCAAGTTACGGTGAAGCTATGGTGGCGGCTGGGTGCGGAGCGTATTCCCCGATTGCCCACATAAAAAATGGCAGCACGTTCCGTGCTGCCTTAAGTAAAGGGGTTTACGGAACAAAAACTATTATTTTTCCAGTTCGGTTTCGATGTCCTTACGCATCGGCCCGGCTTTTTTGATCGCTTCCTTTACCTGTTCGTGTGTTTTGTTTGGATACTTGCGGTGCAGGTATTCCACTTCGTTTGGGTCGTTGATGTCCACGCGGATGTCATCGCCTTTTCCTGTATTTGTTTTGTTGTCCATGATGATTGTTTAGGGAGACGTATTCAAGGAGTGTGCCGGTTATGATCAAAATAATGTCAGTTATAAAGCAAATTTGCCTTTTACTAAAACTTTCCCCAAACTCTATAGCTCTTTAGTGTATTGGGTTATAAGATAGTTCGTAATAAAAATCGTCGATTTGCCCCTCACCTATCAATTCATATGAATACACATCAAATCATTGATGCGAGGACTGTTAACCAGGGGGCCGCTGGTTCAGGTCCGGCAGGGGGAGCAAAAAGGTCAACTCCGGTTGGCCTTTTTTATTTGCCTTAGCGGGGGTTGGTCAGCGTGGCGCACCTGCGCGATTAACCGGCGGTCTCATTTTATAAATACCCGGATGATCATGCAACATATATCGCATCGTCTTGTCCCTATTCAATAAGTATAGCCATTTTAATATAGCCATTAAACAACTGAATTAAAAAATGAAAAACATTTTATTGCTTTTTGTGTGTGTAGCCATAAGCACAACAACCTTTTCGCAGGCAACACTTAAGGGAAAATTGATAGACAGTGCAGCAAAAACACCCCTGGGTTTAGCTACCGTAACCGTTTTTAAAGCATCCGACACCGCTATTATTACTTACAGGTTAAGCAGCCCTGAAGGTGATTTTAAAATTCCCGGGTTACCATTTGATGTGAATTGCAGGGTGGTGGTTTCATATAGCGGGTACAGCGGGTTCAGGAAAGAATTTACCGTTAGCAGCGATCAGCCTGTTTTAGATCTTGGCCATGTTTACATGTTGCCCGCTTCGGTAGGCATGCAGGAAGTGATTGTATACGCAGAACGGCCGCCGGTGGTAATTAAAAAAGATACGGTTGAATTTAATGCAGCTGCTTTTAAAACATTACCCAATGCATTGGTAGAAGATCTTTTAAAAAAATTACCCGGGGTACAGGTGGATAAAGATGGAAACATCATGGTTAATGGGAAACCTGTTAACAGGATATTGGTGGATGGCAAAACATTTTTTGGGGATGATCCAAAGATGGCTACCCGTAATCTGCCGTCGCAGGTGATCGATAAAGTGCAGGTAACGGATGATAAAGAAGAGATGTTGCGTAATGGAGATGATAATGCGAACAATGCAGGCAAGGTGATCAATCTTACCTTAAAAAAAGGGATAAAGAAAAGCATGTTCGGCAAAGCCTATGCCGGCGGGGGTGGCGGTCCGCAGGGCGGTCGGTATGAAATGGGCGCCATCGCAAACATTTTTAGAGACACCCTGCAGGTAAGTGTAATGGGCTATTCCAATAACCTTAACCGCCCGGGCTTTAGCGTAACGGATATGCGGCAAACAATGGGCATCAACCGTTCAATCGAAACGATGGGAGGCAACTCCAACAATAACAACAATACCAGTAACTACGGTTCCTCCTTCAGCATCAATGATATCAATTTTGGAGGAGAATCCCGGAACGGCGGTATCACAAAAAGTGATGGCGTAGGCATTAACATCAACCATTCGCCCAGCAATAAGCGATCTATTTACGGTCAATATTTTTATGGGCGTGTTCATACAGGTGTGCAAACGGAGAACAGGACGGATATCTATAAACAGGATACGGTAATAAGTAATTTTTCAAAACAGCGCTATACCGAGACCGGTAATTCGCATGTGTTTGGGGCCGGGGCAAATTTAAAGCCCGACTCTACCATAAACCTCATCATTGGCTTAAACTACGTGATGTCGCGAACCACCTCTGATAAAAATGATACCAGGAGTGGCGTTAATAATTTTCTCGGCAACTTAAACAACGGCCTGGTAAATAATACAGGTGACCTGAAGACCAACATGTATAGTCATAATATAATGTTCACCAAGCTATCCAGGGCTAAAAAAGGGAGACGGTTGAATATTACGCATTATATGGGATGGAACAAAAGAGACAGGGATGACTATACGGATGCGCACATTACCTACCAGCAACCTGTTAGCAAAGATACCGCTTACCAGCAGTTGCGTAATGAATGGGTACCAACGTGGACGGCTAACGCATCCGGTAATTACAGCGAACCGCTGGTCAAAAACGTTTTCTTCAGGCTTGGTGCACGCTACGATTATGAAAAACTGGATACCAGGGTTGGCACCTTTGCAAATGGTACAAGCAGCCCCATCAAAAGTTTAAGCAGTGGGTTCGCCAGGGAAAGCAATAAGTACAGCGTTTCCGGGGGCATTGAATACAGGTATAAAGGCTTTACTTTCCGGCCGGGCATACGTTATCAATCGCAAAAGTTTGATAACAATATATACTCATTAAATCAATCAATTACACAGGAGCAGCGCAACCTCCTGCCACAGTTTGATTTTGTATATAAAAAATTATCGCTTTCATACAACCGGGATGTAGTGTTACCTTATTACACCAACCTGGTACCGGTATTGAACAACAGCAACCCTTATATGACAAGGCTGGGCAATCCCAATCTGCAGCCGGCGTTACAGGACAGGGTCCGGATTACATTGAACACCTATAACCCTAAAAATACGTTGGGTGTATGGTCATGGTTTGAAGCATCACAATCGAAAAACGTGATCGTAGACAGCATTGCGTTGGACCAGGGTGGGATACAAACAGTGTACCCCGTAAATGCAAATGGGTATAAACGTGTTGCGGCTAATTTTGGATTGTACCAGAATAAAAGGAATGCAAAGAATTTTATGATCCCATGGAATTTTGGTACCTGGACGGAATATGTTCAAAATTACTTTTACTATAATGGCGTTCGAAGCCGGCAAAACAGGTTGAATTGTAATTTCTGGAGCGGCATTGGACTTAATTGGGATGATAAGCTGGAGCTTAACCAGGAGTATTCCTTCAGTTACCGGTTTGTAAAGAATAGCAATGCCGGTTTTGAAGACATCAAAACATTTGGCCAAACGATCGGTACAGAGGTAATAGTGCGTTATATAAAACACGTAATATTCGATACGAGATTTCGTTTGATCACGAACGATGTATTTGATGATCCGGCATTGAAAAAGATATACCTATGGAATGCCGCGGTAAATTTTACTTTTTTTAAAGATGAAAGGGCGGTATTGAGGATCAGTGCAAATGATATATTGAACCAGGGAAAAAATGTGTACATGTCGCCTAATCAAAACACGGCATTCTTTTCCAGGGGGGACGTACTGGCACAGTATTTTTTATCAACCTTCACTTATAACCTGAGGCCTGCAGGCGCAAAGAAAACAGCTGCGGGAGGAAAGTGGTCTTTGTTTTAAGCGTTGGGTGAACAACAATTGACCCGTTCTCCTGCCGCATCGGGGGGTGATACGATTTGTAACCCCGGATGAAAAATGTAAGACCCTTGGACCGGGTTGGTATTTCACGAATCAGGGTGGATGAATTAATCATTGGCAACTGAAATCCTTCAGCCGGCCGGCCCCCATTCCCCATCGCCTGGGATTGGTGGTTGCAGGAACGGTATTGCAACGCATGTAAGTTTTGCAACAGCACCTGGGTTATATTGACACGAGGGGAAAAGTAACCATAAATTTGCTTCCCTTTCCCGGTACAGAGTCAACTTCGATCGTGCCGCCTGCAGCATTGATAATCTTTTTGGTAAGGAACATGCCAATACCTTGCCCCTCAATATCATGACCCAATCTTTGATACATGCCCCAGATCTTTTCAACATCGCCCGGCTTTATCCCTATCCCGTTATCTTCAACACTGAGAATGATATGCTCCCCTGTTTTGACGGTACGGATCATGATCTCAGGGTTTAAATGAGATTGAAATTTTATAGCGTTGGAAATAAGATTGTACATAACGCTTCGCATATTCTTTTTGGAAAAAGGGATATGCGAAATCTCCAGCTGTCTTTTTATCACTGCCTGGCTTTCCCTTATCTTATCGTCGAGGCTCCATTCCACATTTGTGATGATCTCTTCTAAATCAACGGGATCTTTTTGCAGCGATTCATTTTCAATTTTAGCAATAGAAGAGATCTCCGTAATCAGTTCCCTGAATTTTTTAATAGAAGAGTTGATAATGGTTAAAAATTCTTTCAGCCGGGGGTTTACCATTTCTACCTTGTTCATGACGGAGATGCTCATTTCAATATTGCCCAAAGGGGCCAACAGGTCGTGCGAGGCGGTATTCACGAAATTATTCAGGTCGTCATTGATCCTCATCAAACTGTTGTTCTTACCGTCCAGTTCATTTTGGATCTTTTTTAAAAGCGTGATATCGTTAAACGTAACAATGGCGCCGGTTTGAACAAGGTCGGCCTGTTGAATATACGCTATGGTCATTACCTGGTACCACAACCCGTTGGTTGCCTGTATTTCACGCGTAAGGGGTGTGCCGTTGGATAAAACGGTTTTGATGTCTTCAATTATGGTTTCAAATTTAATATTGGTAGAAATATGATTTAATGGCCTGCCTATATCGGCAGGCAGCAGGTTTATAAGGCTTACGGTAGCGGGTGAATACTTCACCAGTAAAAGTTCCATGTTCACAAACAACTGGCCGTGAAGGCTACTCCTGAAATAATTGTTAAGGTCGTCGTTCAGGTCCGATAATTCCTTATTTTTCAACTGGTAATCCGCATTAACGGTATGCAACTCTTCATTAACCGATTGCATTTCTTCATTGGTACTTTGCATTTCTTCATTAGCGGAAAGCAATTCTTCCACGTAAGATTGCATATTATCGTTGGACGCATCCAATTGCCTGTACGTTTCATGAAGCTTTTCTTTGAGATCGTTCAGCTCTTCTTCTATCATCAACGTGTATTGATCCAAATATATTTTTTCATCCAGGCCGCCGCTCCACTTCGGATCATTTAAGTGCGACCTGTCCTCGCTGAAAACAACCATGTAAAGAAGAGTATCCGTATTTTTCAATTTAAGCGGGCTGACGGATAGCATCACCCTGAAATCAATATCATGGCTGGCAATATCGATGCCGCCTATAGTTACCTTTTCTTTTTCCTGCCTTGCTTTTATGCTGGCTGAATTGAACGCTACGGCCAGTGTTCTTGGGAGCAACTCCGGCAGGTGAACATTAAAGTTTTTTTGTAACAGGTACTTTGTAGTATTGCCGAATGTTTTAATAACCAAATTATTCTCGTCGATAGCTACGGCGAGGTAATGCATGTCTTCGGCCAGTGATACGGACATGGCCTCAACCATGGAGTTACTTTGGGTTTCCGGGATATTTTTGCGTGGGGCCCGGAATTTATTACCCGTTATATCAACCATTTGGGGAAGAGAAAAACTTTCGAAATGGATGACGCGCTTTGTTTCACGGTTCCTGAATACCCGCCATTTTTTACTTATCACTTTAAGATGCTGTATAATGGGTTGTGGATTTTCACTTGATCCCAAAAACAAAAAACCTTTAGGCTTCAGGCCAAACAGCAGCATCGGGAAAATCTTTTTTTGAAGCGGGGTATCCAGGTAAATTAACAGGTTACGGCAACTGATCAGGTGCATGTTGCAATAAGGAGGATTTTTAACCAGGTCGTGGGGGGCGAAAATCAACATTTTTCGAATGACAGGTTTTACCTTGTAACCACTACCCTCCCTGGTAAAATATTTTTCAAGCCTTTCTGCCGGTATGCTTTTTTCAATAGCCGCAGGATAAATGCCGTTTCCTGCATGTGCAAGTGCTACCGTATCAATATCCGTGGCAAATATTTTTACTACCCTGTCGGCAGAAAATTCTTTCAGCTTTTCGTGGATAAGAATGGCGATTGAATAAGCTTCTTCGCCGGTGGCACATCCCGGCACCCAGGCCTTTAGTTCTTCCCCGGCTGGAAGCCCTTCGATAATAGCCGGGATCACTTCGTTCTCCAGTACCTTAAAAGCTTCGGGATCGCGGAAAAAAGAGGTAACGCTGATTAGGAATTCCTGCATCAGGGCTTCTGCCTCAAAAGGATGCTGTTTTAAAAATTCAACATACTGTTCTAATCGCGACAGGTGGTTGGCTGCCACCCTTCTTTTAATCCTCCTTAAAATAGTGGTTTGCTTATATCCTGTAAAATCAAAAAACAAATGCTCGCTTATGTATGCCAGGATAAGGGATATGTTTTTCTCCTCTGCCGGCGAGTCGAACAGGAGCTCATGCCCGTATTTTATATAGTCTCCAAGCGTGCCCGGCATAAATTCCGGCTCAAGAATAAAATCGACAAGGCCTGTTGCTATGGCATTGGAAGGCATACCGCCAAAATCGGTATTCTCCGGGTTGCGGGCAATGGTCATTCCCCCTGCCTCCTTTATGGCTTTTATTCCCTGTGTGCCATCGGTACCTGTTCCGGATAAGATGATGCCAATGGCCTTTGTTCCTGAATTGATGGCTAAGGACTTAAAAAACCGGTCGATAGTTAAGTGCGGCGGGCGGGTATTTTCTTTATTGCTCAGGTAAAGTTTGTTTTCCTTGATGGTAAGGTACATGTCGTTCGGTATCAGGTACACCTGGTTGCTCCGCACCTGCATGCCATCTTCTACCTCGTGAATGGTAAGTTTACTGTGCTTCGACAGCAACGTTCGCATATTGCTTTTGAATGATGCCGAAAGGTGCTGCACCACTATATAGCTAACGCCATCCGAGGGAGTATTATCAAAGAACAGGTTCAATTCCTCCATGCCACCGGCAGAGGCGCCCAGTGCAATGATATGGGTAGGTTGCGCAATCATAGTGTAAGGGCGCGGTCTTTGAAACGGCAGTAGAAAATTTACTGGGCATGAAGATCGGCATTTAAAGTTAACCTATTAAACCGCATATTTACCCTTTACCCGCCTGGGTTTAAAAGAAATGCCTGTATATCATCAACATACGCCCAAATAAAAATGAATGATGCCCCGTAATAGTGCTACCTTATGATGGTTAACCCGCCTGCACATAAAAACTTTTGTATGAAACACCCTGGCTTTATTATCGTAGTTGGCGCTTCTGCCGGTGGCGTTACAGCGCTGGCTGAACTCATCGGGCAGCTAAACCCTTCAATAAATGCGTCGGTTTTTATTGTCATGCATTTGTCGCGTACAGCCCTGTCCGATTTTTTGGTTCAACGGATACAGCCTTTCACCACCATGCCTTGCAAACTCGCCACGGATGGGGAAAAGATCCAAAAGGGTTGTGTATATATCGCCTCTTCCAATTTTCATTTACTGGTAAAAGATGGTGCCGTGTTGCTGGGTCGCGGGCCTGATGAAAATGGCTGGCGTCCCTGCATTGATGTATTATTCAGGTCTGCGGCTGTTGCATTTAACAGCCGGTGTATAGGCGTTGTCCTTACGGGTATGCGTGACGATGGAACTGCGGGTATGCTTGCCATTAAAAGAAGCGGTGGCTGTTGCGTTGTACAGGATCCAAACGAGGCAGAATACCCCGATATGCCCTTATCCATACTTAATAATATGGAAGTTGATTATTGTATGTCGCTGGGGGAAATGGGAAAATTGCTAGGGGAGCTCACAACAAGAAACCCTGGAATAACTACGGTTCCCGCGGATGTGATCATAGAATCCGAGATCGCCGAAAGGGTGGTGGTAAGTTATGAGCATGTAAAACAGATAGGCAATAAAAGCATTTACGCCTGTCCCGATTGCGGTGGCGGGCTGTGGGATATTTCCGGTGATACGGATCAAAAAGAAAGGGTGGTGCGCTACAGGTGCCATATAGGTCATTCCTATTCCGAGAACGACCTGGTTTTAAAGCAAGGGGAGATTTTTGAGTCTACCCTCTGGATAGCATTGCGGATAATGGAAGAACGGCGAAACCTTTTTTTAAAAATATATAATGATCACCTCAAAAGGGGACTGGTAACTATGGCAGCAACCTACCAGGACAAGGTATCTGGTATACAGGTTCACATTGATAAAATGAAAGAGGTATTGTTTGCTTCGCAAAAATTGATTTGATAAGTATAATAATTGCCGGGTTACAGCAATAGCCTGCCACTTTTTTTTCATTTGCAGTGTGTTATTGTTGAAATGAGGAAGTAAATCAAACGCATCTTTCGTTTACCCGCAGCGCAACACCCGGCAAAAAGCCGGGCTTTTTATTTTAACAAATTGTATTAAAACTTTGCCTGCCTTTTGCTATCCAAGTGTTGTATTTATCATTTTAAATAAAATCACTCATGAAAAAGATCTTTACTTATTCGATCATAACGGTTTTGGTGGCCGTTTTATTTACCAGTTGTGCCAAAGAGCGGGTGTACAACGACAATTCGTACTGGCTTTCACAGGAACAGGGCAACGTGGTGTACAGCAATAATGCCTGCGGGTATTACGTGGTAGAAACAAATTATGGCTATTCCATCATCAATAACCTTGATGGGTTAAGAACCTACGAAGGCGACCTCATGTACGGGAACTTTGGCGCCTTTGGCACCCGGAATTTCTATAATTATACCGCCAATATAATTACCAGCGGCACCCTGATGGAGTATGACCTTTCTTACGGTGAAGCCCAGGATGCCATTGATTACTATTGCCCTTATGGAAAAGCCAATGGACTAAAGATTAAGGAAAGTTCAACAGCACAACGTAAAATGTTGAGGCCGGGTACCCAGCAGCAAAAATAGAACACAGTTTATAAGATATTCGCATCATCATTTTTCGGTCCAATAAAGGGAGCAGAAGCCACGATCATGTCGTGGCTTTTACTTTATGATAAAACGATTAGCATTTTTGGAAGCGCAGTTCATGGGCCAAAACCGATGTATGGTAATTCCTTGCAAACCGCATACTGTAGCGTCTTTCGTGGAAATAAAACGGGTTAATTAATATCTTTGCCCGCCTTCAGCTTTACAATCATCGACTCTACGGCTAGTTTACCCGCATCATTCGGTGCCACCAGTATCGCTTTGCCGGCATACTCCAGCGCCTTTACGTATTCGCCGTTTGCCGACAGGCCCCTAACCATACCCGTGAGTGCGATAAAATGACCGGGATGTTGATCGTAATTGAATTGAAAAACCAGCATTGCCGCTTTGGCGTTTTTTGCTGTTAACAATTGCATTCCGTATTGCTGGATTTGAACTACGGTTCCAAAAGGCAATGCCGCTTTGGTGATCGTTGCGGCTTCTGCCGTCCTGCCCAACTTTTCCAATATCGCTGCCTTGGTGGTCAAGGCCGGGAACGAGGTTGGATCCCCGGGAAAATTGCTGCTGCTGGCCAATGTTGCCCATTCCAGTGCCTTTTGCAACTGGTAATTATGCTGTAAACACCAGGAGGCCGCAATATTCAATCCCTGCGAAGTGAAGCCGCTTGGGGTTTGTGATTGTGCCACAAAGGCTTCATATTGTTGCTTCAGCTCATCAACTTCTACTTTAAAACCGATTGATAGCTTTTCCCAGGAAAGGGATACGGTAGCCGAATTTTTTGTTTGTGCAGCAAAGGCATACTGCAGGTACTCCACGCTTTTCTCCAGCGGCTGTGGCTTTACGGTTACCCGCAGGGCATCTTCTTTTTCATCGTAAAAAAAAGATCCCCAGGCATCCGTTCTTTTAGAAAAGATGAGGATGCTTTCGGATGGATCGTAAGCTATAAAAAAACCATACCGGCCCTTTGGCAACGCCTGTCCTTCTACCTTAACATCATGATCAAATTCGATGACGGTATTTTCGTTGGCCCCGGCCCGCCAGGGTGAAGGCCGCCCGTTTCCAAATCCCTTGTCGATAAAACCTTTATGAACAACAGCGCCCCATATTTTTCCTTCCCGCCCGTTTACGGCAGGCCGGTGATAGGTGATGGCAACTTCCGTGAGTCCAACCTGTTCCGCAACCCTGGCTTTCTTTGTATATCCATTGGGCGCCGCCGCATTGTAAGGCACTTGTGCAAACAAAGGCATCGACAGTAAAACAGCCATCGATATCAGTACATAATTTTTCATGTGTGTATAGGTAAATGATAAAAGTATTTGCTGCCGGTAAAACTAGTACAGTCTGCAGGTATTTTTTTTGCAAAAGGACGAAATGAGATTTTCATGGACAGATAGTTTTCATTGATTTAACGGCACCGGCTACACGAAATAATATGAGCAACACGAAGTTACCCTTTTAACTGTCCGTTGTTTTCCAACTACCTGGAAATGGTAACCGGTTTATTGACCGTTTGGCCAGCCGATTCAATGCGCAGCACGTAGAGCACCGGTGCCTGGTCTTAAAAAAATGGAAGGACGCAGCTCATTGAAGCAGTCAGCATTAATAATAAAGCGTACAAAAGGACGAAATGAACTTTTTAAGGACATATACCAGCGCTCAAACGCCACCCGTTTAACACCGGCATCATTTAACTGCTATATTTGACCCGATGAAAATGATTGCTATTGGCTGGTTTAAAAACCTGGAACCAAACGATCTTTTGCTGCACAGGCGCTGGCCCTGGCACCTGTTGTTTTGGATCGGCTACATACTGTTCAGGTTCTGGATGTACTACATCACTGTAAAATATTACCCGGCCGTGTACCTGGAATATATGTTGCTTTCAGAAACCTTCTCTGTCGGCATTGTTTATTTTACCGTATGGCTGTATAAGCGACTGTTCGAAAGAAAAAGATATCTTTTTTATTTTTTAACTGGCGCCGCCGGCTGGATGTTTTACCTGTATGGCAGAACGGTTTTTCAATTGTACTATTTAAAAGATGAACAAAGTTTTAAGGGCAATACGTTAGCCGATATTTTGTTGAACAATGCCAGCTTTGTACTGGTTTGTTTTTTATTCGTTACCTCGTGTAAATATTTTAAGGACGGATACATAAGGCAACAGTTTGAAGCGGAGAAAAAAGAACAGCAATTGATGGCGGAGAACAACAACCTCAAATCGCAGATAGCACCGCATTTCCTGTTCAACACGCTTAACAACCTGTATGGGCTTGCTGTTGAAAAATCGGATAAATTACCGGGGCTGATGCTGCAGCTATCGGGCCTGCTCCGGCATTCTTTATACGAAGCACAAAAGCCAATGGTATTGCTCCCTGAAGAGCTTAATGTGTTGAAAAACTATACCGGGCTGGAAAGGGTGCGGCTGGAAGATGACCTGGAGTTGGTTTTCGAAGATGCCGTACCTGTTGATTCAACCCTGCACATCGCCCCGCTGATCCTCATCGTATTTATGGAAAATGCTTTTAAGCATTCCAGGTTCGTTCAGCCCGCCGCCGTACAAATTCATACCCGCACCTGGGTGAAAGGCAACCGGTTTTACTTCGTCGTTAAAAACAATTATAGTGTTGAAAGGGAAAGTTCTCCCAATGGTATCGGATTAACCAACGTTAAACGCAGGCTGGAAGTTTTGTATCCCAATGGGCAGCATCAACTAACGGTAAGCAACGACGGATCGTTTTATACCATCCATTTGGAACTGGAACTGTCACACATAGCATAAACAAATACAATGGAACCTGTAACCTACAATTGCCTGGTGGTAGATGATGAGCCCATTGCACGGAAGATCGTGGTGAACTACATAGCGCAAATGCCCTTCCTGCAATTGTCGGCCGAATGCATCAATGCTTTGAGCGCTATGGAATACCTGCGCACGCACAGCCAGGTAAACATTATTTTTTTAGACATTAACATGCCCAATTTATCCGGGCTGCAGTTATTGAAAATAATTCAGCCGCAACAACCTGTTATTTTCACTACTGCCTATTCGGAACACGCGGTTGAAAGCTACGAGTTAAACGCTGCGGATTACCTGCTGAAACCATTTTCATTCGAGCGCTTTACCAAGGCCGTTTACAAAGCGGTGAATAGCATTAACAAGGCTGGTAAAACACCGGGCCAGGACCGGGTTATTTTTATAAAATCGGGCGGGCAAAATTACCCGGTACCGGTAGCAGACATCCTGTATTGCGAAGCCATGAAAAACTATACGATGGTGATGCTGAAAAATGAAAAGAAGCTGATGCCCCTGGTACCCCTGTCGAAATTTGAAAGCTTGCTGGCCGAAGCCGGCGGTGATTTTATACAGGTACATCGATCTTATTTAATTTCAAAAAAGCACCTTACTGCCACCAGGTCTAACCAGGTTACGGTGCAAAAATTCGAAATACCCATTGGGGTGCAGTTCAGGGAAAGATTTTTTAAAATTATAGGCATGAAGGACCCCGGTTAAGAATAAGCACCTTATAATTGCCTTATTGTTGGCCAGTTAGGTAAATGGGCTCGTTTATGCGGTTTAGTATTGCTCCCCGCTTTGCTGCTTCTGTGTGCTACTGAATAAAGTAAAATAAGCGTTTTTAAATAGGTCACAAGGCAGGGCACGATAGCAGCGCATTCAATTGGTAAAGTTCATTGCACAAAAATAGGATGTTAATATTTTACTGCATCCGGTAAACAACCGGTTATAAATATTATGACCGCTTTACTTTTTCACATGCAGTAACACCTGCTCCATAAACCAATTTTTGGTACAAACTCGCTGGGTAAATAAAAAAAATTTTCAATTGCACATAATGGAACCTGGCTTTACCCGGTGACGCGTACATTAAAATGTACGGCATTTTGTTCAAATACTGCCCGGCTAAGAATGAGCTGGATTTGTTTGCTCCACAAGGAGTACATAAATAAAGGGCATTTTTCCCCTGTACTCAAATAAACAACTCTTTCTATTTTAGCAAATGACAAACAGCAGATGGTCTACAGGGCCAGTATTATATCGCACGGCTTAAACAGGAATATTGCTGACTTTTTCTAAACCAATTTTTCACCTTTTAACAAACTCATCTATGCAATGCCCAACTTGTAATTCTGACAATGTACAAAAACTGAAAATGATCTATGAAAGCGGAACGCATAACACAGTCGGCAGAAGCCATACGACCGGTGGCGTATATGGCAGTGGTGGCGGCTACGGCACTATGTCGGCCTCAACGACGACAAGATCGAAAACACAAAGTATCGCGGCCAAAAACGTTGCACCTCCTTCGAAGAAAAATTATACAGCAACAATTTTACTCATCCTGGCCGGATTGATTATCATAAAATTCCTGGAGGGAGGCAGTGTTATTGGTTTGATATTACTAGGCGTAGGTGCATGGCTGGGTTACACTGCGTACACCCACAACAAAGATAAATGGCCCGATGCCTATAATACATGGAGTAAATCATGGCAATGCAATAAATGCGGCCATATGTATACGAATTAAGCCTGTCCTTTCACAACCTTACTTTTTAGTGTCCATAGTTTTGCACAACAATTTAAGCTGAAGAAAGATGTGGTACTCCGCGTGTCATTATCCGCTACGGCGAAGGTCTAACCTGGTTACGGTACACAAGTTTGAAATACCCATTGGCATACAGTTCAGGGAAAGGTTCTTTAAACTTATAGGCATGAAGGATTCGGGTTAAGAGGGAGCCGGTGGTTTCCCATTAAAATAACATGATTCACCTGTTTATTTTTAATCAACCGGGGAGGCCTGTTCGCCGGCATTGTTTAACAGTTCCCCCGGCAGGCTCTTTTTTGTTTTTAATCCCAGTTCTTTCAGTTTGGTGGCCTGTGTTACCAGGTTGTCGTTCCCTGTTGACAATTGTTTGTAAGCTTCGCCATATTTGTTTTGGGCTTTTTGCAAATGATCGCCTACATCCTGCAGGTTACTCACAAAGCCCACGAACTTATCATAGAGTTTAGCGCCCCGCTCCGCGATCTCGTTGGCATTCCGGTTCTGGTATTCACGTTTCCAGAGGTCTGCGATCAGCTTCAGGGAAGTGATGAGGTTGGTGGGACTCAATAACAGTATTCTTTTATCATAAGCATAATTCCACAGTTCCGGGTCGGCCTGTAGCGCGGCGATGTAAGCCGGTTCACTGGGAATGAACATCATCACAAAATCGAGGGTTTTATCGTAATCGTCATAGCCTTTTGCGCTCAGCAGGTGAACGTGCTTTTTTATACAGGCCACATGTTCATCCAGTTCGGCCAGCCTGGTAGCCTCGTCTGCTGCGCCAACGCACCTGGTAAAAGCATTCAGCGATACTTTTGAATCGATGATCACGTGGCGGTTATCCGGGTATTTGACCACCGCATCGGGCCGCATCTTTTTATCTTCTGTACCCGACCGTAACGGATCACCCTGCTCATTGTGCAACTGGTGTTCCATGAAGTATTCGCGGTTCTTTACCAGCCCGGAACGCTCCAGGATATTTTCCAGGATCATTTCGCCCCAACCGCCCTGGGTTTTGGATTCTGATTTCAGGGCGCGGGTAAGGTTGCTGGCTTCTTCGCTGATCCTGCGGTTCAGTTCGGCCAGCTCTTTCACCCGCTCACCCAAAGAGAAGCGCTGTTCCGACTCTTTTTGATACACTTCTTCCACTTTGGTTTTAAACTCCGTGATGTTTTTTCCCAGCGGTTCGAGGATCAGGTTCAGGTTGGCTTTATTCAGCTCGGTGAACTTCTCCGTTTTTATGTCGAGAATGCGGTTGGCAATGTTCTCAAACTCCGTATTGAATTTTTTGTTTAACAGCTCCATTTCTTCTTTCTGCGTAGCCAGTTTTTCCTGCAGGGCCTCGTTGTTGGCTATTTGTGTAGCCAACTGCTGCGATGCCATTGCCAGTTCCTGCTTTATGGAAAGCAGTTCTTCTTTGAGGGTTTCGGTTGCTGCATGCTTATCCTGCGCCAGTTGGTTGGCTGCCCGCAGGTCGGCCTTTGCGCCGGCCAGCAACGCGCCTAACTCGGCAAACTGCTGCTGGCTTTCTTTCAGGGATTGCTGTGCAACCGTTAATTCCCCTGTTTTTATTTGTAGCTGTTGCTGTGCATTGCTTAGCTGGGCTGTTTGCGTGGCCTTGTAGCCTACAAATTCTTTTTCAAGATCAACATACTGTTGTTGAACCAATGCATTTTTCTTTTCCCATTCGGCACGGCCGGTTGATTTGCCGAGGAGCCAGCCGATGAGGGCGCCGATGGCGAGGCCGGCGAGGAGGTATAAGATGATGTCCATAGTAGTATGTTAATGAAATAGGTCGTGAACATACAGTTTCTTCCACTATGTTCAAGATGTTTTCAATTTACTATAAATTATCAAGCTTAAGCTCGGGAAAATGCTCTTTACAATATGCAAGAAAAGCATCTACTGACCCCTTAAATTCTAAAACAAAATTAACCAGGTCCTGTTTCGGTTTTTTATAGGTTTTGTAAATTTCCTTTATTATAGCCCTCTTCGTTCCATCTTTTAGTGTTCTTATCATAAGAACGTTTCGGGTAGCTTTCCGTTTTCCGCTTAAAAGCTCTGGGGCTATATATTCTTTTGAAATAAACTTATTATAGTGCATAGAGTACGATCTACTTCCGGATGGAATATTTTCTGGTATTAAAATAATTTTCTTCCCCAGGTAGTGCGGTAAATTTCTTTGTTGAGTATCCCATCTTTTAGTTAATGGGTTGTAATATTCAATTGCTACAGGCAAAGTAGGAATTTTATATTTGAGACAAACTTGTTCGGTGAATTCTGCAAAAAGATTTCTGCAAACATTTGCAAAAGTATCTGAAATGTTATCCTGTCCAATGTTAGAAACAAGCAGTAAAACGTTGTGAGCTTCATTTGTAATTCCTGCGCCAGATCTTACGAAACGGTTATTTCTTAATGCCGTATAAATTGCTTCGGCTTTTCCGCCGGAGATTGCCTTGCCTTTATTTCTGTCAGAATAACCAAGATGGTACTCATTGGGTTCGTGGAGCTGGGAAAGAAATAATACGCCATTTGATCTTTTGATTAGGAACAATATAATCTCTATTCAATTTTGTAAAAAAGCTAACAGTCTGTTTATAAACCTGATTGACGAAAGGTATTGACCTATTGTTTGCAATTAAAAAAGGGTCGATGAATGCCTGAGTGTCTTCATCAATAGGAATATCAAAAAACTCGAATGGGGCTTTACGTCCGTGTAAAAAATATGTTGAAAATTTAACCATTTTGTGTAAAGTTTAGTGGAACTCAAAATACCAGTTGAGTAACACAAAATTTTACGGGAAGCCCTTAAACCATAAAAAACCAATTCCCTTACTTTACATCAAAGCGTTGCAGGGCAGCTTTGGTGATGATGATCTTTCCATCCTCGTTGATGATGTCGATGGTGTGGCCAGCCTTAAAGCCGCTCTCGTGCAGCCACTTGCCGCACAGCTGTATAACGGGAAAGAAGACATAAGGCTCTGTTTGGCGCTCAAAGGCTTTGTTGCATACGGTTCCCTTTGCAATAGCTGGGCTTCTTTTGCTAGAGGAATTGGAGGACTTAATTATTTTAACCCTTTATTTTCCCTTTTTTTCGCCGGGTTTATGAATATGAGGTTTCAAGGCGGGATGCTTTGGCTTAGTCTCCGGTAAAACCCTCCGCCTTTCATCATCTTTACCTTGCTCTGTTTTGGGTTTAGGGCCGGGCTTAATAGCTTCAATTGTGTAAGTCATGATTGAGTTGTTTATTTGTTAACTTGCTTTGTATGTTGAGATGTATAATTAATTTTATATTTTTACCAGTAGTAACAAATCCTGCACACCCCCCTATACCTTGCTTTTGCCGCACCAATATCAACAGTTTCAATACCTGTAGAACATCTTTTCAAACTCATGCAATGGCTGGCCCTATGATATACTTTCGACCGCGGGCCATTACATAGATACACGTTGTCGCCACTGCTACAGCCTGACAAGCATATCATTACTAAAAGGAAGATTTTTTGCATAAAGGTTATAACCGGCTGCTGATTTTGCCATGGACGGTATTGTATTGAAAGGTTATGCTTCTTTTTTTCCAGGCCATTTGAACAGCCAACTGGTTAATATGGGGGTGAAAAAAATGGCAACTGTTAATAGCGATATCCCGATATCTGCTGTGTGACCTCCTAAAAATTTGCTGGTTTGACTTCCAGGAAAAAAATGCTCGTAAAGAGAAAGCAGCAGTTTCATGCCTAAAATTCCTATAACGATAAAAGCTGCTGTTTCCAGGAAAGCATATTTCTCCATCAGCTTCACAAACCATTGGGCGATAAAACGCATGGCCAAAATTCCAATAAAAACACCTATGCAAACAAGGATGATATTTGGAGTAAAGGCAACAGCCGCAAAAACATTGTCGATGGAAAATGCCATATCCATCAACTCTACCAGGCATACGGTAGCCCAAAAGTTTCCCAACGATCCAACTGTTATTCTGTATAACCAGTTGCCTTTTTTGTCTATAAAATCATCCTCTTTGGTTGCTGTTTGTTTTCCCTTGTACCAATCATACACCAGGTACAAAAGATACAATCCGCCCACGGGCTTTAACCACCAGATCTTTATCAGGACTGCTGCAAATATCATGGCAAGTCCCCTGAAAATGTAGGCACCCCATATCCCGTATTTCAGCGCTTTATTTCTTTGTTTTTCTGGCAGGTCCATCACCATGGTAGCGAGTACTGCCGCATTGTCAACAGATAAAAGGCTCTCAATAATAACCAGGTTGCCAATTATAGCAAGAGAGGCGCCGGGATGGTTAAGAATATCCTGCCAAAGTGCGGAGATCTGATTCATCAATTCATTCATGATAAGAGTTTTTAGTTTAATATTTTAATGGGTATCGTGAACTGGTTTTCTATTTATTAGCCATTGTGATCATTACTACACGGCCTCCATCTTCTTTGGATAACAATAATTGCTTGCCATGTGTCAGTTCCACCATTGTTCCAACCGGTACGTCTGCATTCTGAGTTTTGTCAACCATGGTTTTGAGCGTTTGATTTACAAAAACCCATTTATTGTTGTAAAACGTAAAATATCCCACAGGTGCTTTTTCAGCCGCACTTAACCTTTCATTGCGTGTAACATTCCTGTTTACATGCCACTTAAATAGATACTGGTTATTGTAAACCATCAGCCGGTGGTTTTCCGGTTTCCATACTGTTGGTTTAAACTGGTAATACAGGTCGAGTACAGGAAGTGTTCCCACGTGTTTGGTCCCGCAGAAGGGACATTTGGGCGTATTGGTATTATCAAACACATACCATTTTTGTTCACATGCAGGATTTAAGCAGGGCTGCATCAGGTCGGTTGTTTTTAACAAAGCCTGTTCCCACATTTCTGCCGGTGGCCGCTCATTCGGCTTATGCAATCCCTTTATAAAAGCCTGCTCAAAGAGTTCTTTAAGATAAGGGCCTGTAATTGAGTAAGGCAATTTGTTTACATCACCCCAATGCGTATCCCATTTAGATAGCTGGTTTAATTTGGGCCTGTTGGATTTATCTGTTGGATGCTCAATAAAAAGCGCCTTTTCACCCATACTCAACAGGTCATCTTTCTCTGTATCCATATCGTGCACCTTGCTTCCTTTTAAAGGATGCCTGTATAGCAGGAACATATAGATGAGGCAGGGTAAGGAATGCAGATCTGTTAAACGGCTGGGAAGTTTCCTTTGAGGATCAGCTTTGTTTAAATGTTTGGTGGATAATACTTCCGGTGCTATAAAATCGGGTGTGCCAATTACTTCTGCCGGCCAGATACCGGGAACAACCAAACCATCGAGGTCAATTATCACGGCAGATTTCGAAACCGGGTCGATCAACACGTTGTTGTAGGATAGGTCGCTATGCGCAAGTCCCATTTGGTGCAGCTTTTTTACACCCCGCGTCAGGTTAATACAGATCTGGAAATAACTTAACCAGTTCCCCAATTCACTTTGATCGAGATTCAGTGGAAATTGCTTATTCCTGAATTTGGATCCTGCAAACCATTTTCCATTCTTTTCTTCTCCCTTTATCAGGTCCTGGCTGGCATAACCCTTTTTAAAAAAATAAGCCGGTTTGTAAATAGGGACCACCACCCCGATACTCCCATTGAATTCGATCACATCCGTAGGCCAGCGATATAATTCTTCTATATAGTAATCTCCGCCCTGGGCATTTTTAATCCTGTTCAAATGATCGGAAGTGATTCTTTTCAAACGTTCTTTTTGCTGAAAGTCCTGCTTGTCTTTGAACATCGCAACAACGTATTTTCTATCGGGACTGAAATAAACGTTTTTAGCAGTGCCGCTTTTCGGTTCGCCGTTATCGATGTATTGATACGTATTTGCGTTTATTATTGACTTTACAGTTATTGTAGGCATAAACTATTTGTTTAAAAAATAACAGCCAGTGTTCTATCGTCATGATTACCCGGGCTCCAAAAATCCATCCATACGGAAAGCTCATTGGCAATAGCATTGTTATCAGCAGAAAACCCAACCCTGGCTTTTTCCTCATTTTCCCCTTCTAGATCTGCAATAAGCTCTTTCCACTTTTCCATCTTTTCAAGATTTGCTTCTACTACAAACTTTGGATCATAAATGCCATCGGTCATCATAAACAGGTAAGCGAAATCATCAATGAGTTTAAAACCGAAACGGGTTGAAAATTTATCACTGGTAAAGATCTCCGGCATGGTGATAAACCTGGTACCTCCTCCAAATTCACCCACATCCAGCCAGTTCATCAGCTTTACTTCTGACAGGTCTTTATTTACCAGTGCAATGGGACAATCCCCTACGCCGAATGTCAGGATCGCATACCCGAAATCATATTTTTTATATAAGCTGAATATTAATGTGCTATGAAAATCTTTTATTGATTTCTCTGCTTTAAGGGCAAAATCTTCAATCTTTTTATGGGCATGGAGGGCTGCCTTTGACAAATTATCGTAGACGAAAAAGCTGATGCGTTTGGATGATTCATCGTTGGGGGCTTCGTGCTGTTGTTTCAGGTCGATGTCAAATTGATCAAGCATTCCGGCAGTGAAATTATTCCGACAGTATTCGATAACTCCATCACATGCCAACATGGAACCTTTGCGGCTTAAGGGAGAACTACCGGCGCCATCTGCTACACAAACAATGCTCCATCCAACAGGCTCCAAAAATGCAAATCCATAATCATCATCCCTGCACGAACCAACATTTGCATGGCTTCTGCCCCGGTTAGAAGCTACTACAAGGTTCCTGGATCCTAATCTTGTAAAATCATTGGCACGGTCGGGCTTCCAGTAATGAGCAGCCTTCCAGGCATTATCTTTATCCTGGTCGCTGGGAATTTCTTTCCAGAGCGACTTAGGGTCTGCATTGATTACCAGCGAAATTATTTTAGCATTTAATTCCGAATCATTTTGTTCTTCTTCAACCCTGAATTTAAATGCCAGCTTAAAATCGCCGCTTTCTACCGGCACCCCGCTTATGGTTTGTGTTTCACTGTTATAACACAAGCCATACTTATCCAATCCTTCAAATTCCGTATGTTTGAGTCCAACGAAACCGGCTTTTATAAAATCGAGTTTAACGTCATACCGCTTATTTACACTGCCATTCGGAATGATGAGCTGCTTATCCAAAATATCGGCTACTTTATTTTGGATGGTCCAGTTTTTTTTAAGCATATCCTGATTTTCTTTGATTGTATTCACCGCCGAAATATTTTGCCCGGCCTTAATAAACTCCTCAAATAATTTAGACCGGTTGGTGTTGATTGAAATTTTATTTTGTGCAAAAAGCAACTGGATATAGTTTTTCGTTTCTGACATTTTTTGAATTTTAATTTAACCTTGTGCCCTGTTTACATCAAAACCTCCTTCGCCAAAACCGTATTGCCCTTTTTTGCCACACCAGGGACAGGTACTTTCTTCTTCTTCACCGATACAATGGATTTTTTCACATTGACATACAGCAAATGCAAATTGATTACCGCAGCAGGGGCAGGATGGGGTACCAACCAATTCGCTGGTATTCACTTTAGCCTGTATTGCTGCGTCGTCGGAAAATTCGGTGTAAGAATCATTGACCTGGAAGGCGCCTACTAATCTATACGACAGGGTTTGAAAGTCTAAACCGGCAACTGCAGTTGGATTCAGAACTTTCCGGTATTTCATTAAATAGGGCCGTTTTGTATTCTGGCATTTTGCAGATAAGACAACAAAGTTGCTGTCAACAAATTGCTTTATAACCGGGTGCTTTTTCAATTCTATTTTGGAAATGATATCGCCATCAATTGCTGCCATTCCGAAACCAGATTGGTTATTCTCCACACTCACACTGCTTGTTTTTATTGAATCTGTAACCCATTTAAAAAACTTTTTATAATCCTCGCCCGATGAGTTTCTAAATTGTAAAACATTTTCTGTGAGTTCACTTAAAATCTGGAGGTTGGTATCATCCCCAAAAGAAACTGCCACCATATTGGCGGTCTTTTGCCAATTTTGTTTCCATTCCTTTATCGCGGCTGTAGTGTCATCGGTAGGTACACCGTCGGTAAATAAAAACACAATGGATTTCCAGTCCCCTTTTTGTTCCGCAGTGGTTCTTATGATATTTTTTCTTAAGTCAAACATTAAATGACCCAGGGCTTTGCTCAGGGAAGTGCCGCCACCAACGGGAAATTTGGGAGGATAAAAACTCACCACTTCCTGGAGGGGAACCAGTGTTTTAGCCTGGCCGGCAAAAACTATTATTGAGATCCAAACGGTTTCAATTGCGTAGGGATCAGCTTTAATTGCCTTTATAATATTAGCCATTCCCTCTTCCACCTGTTGAATGGGCTCCCCAACCATCGATTCAGAAATGTCGATGAGAAAATAAATAGGTAAACGTCGCATGATGTTATTATAAGGAATTACGTATAATTAAAAGAGCAACCAATAAATGAATATGGATCAAGTCACCACTGTAATTTCTGAAGGTGGAGGCGGAAGCGTAACCATTTCTCCTGTACCCTGGCTTTTGTTTCCCTGTTCAATTGTTTCAGAAACCCATTTAAAAAATTGTTTTATTGTATGACTGTCGGCATTGTCAAGATGAACAACATTATCTGATAATAACTTCAATAGCTCTTCATCTTTGATATACCCTGCAGCACAACTGACTATTGCGCCAAAATTTAAAGACTTGACTAATGGAACGGCTTTTGTAAAATCCAATTTGTCCGCCGGGGCGCCTTTGGTAAATAAAAACAACAATGGTTTCCAATCTCCTTTTTGTGTATCCGTTCCTTTTCTAACTTCCTTACTGGCTTTGGCAAATAAAAGTTCCAGCGCCTGGCCGGTATGTCGCGGACCGGTTTGTAAACAAGTAATTTCCGGGAGTTGAAAGGAAGCCATTTCTGTCAACGGCATTATTTCCTGTGCTGCACGGTCAAAAGTGATTATTGATATCCAAACGGAATCAAGCGCCATGGGGTCTGATCTCAATGCATTGACCAAGCTGCTTAGCGCATTGTTTAGTGCCTGTATCGGCTCACCAAACATGCCTCCTGAAGTATCCAGCAAAAAATAAACGGGTAATCTTCTCATACTATTTTTTTCCGAAAATCATTTTAATTAATAAGGAACCTAATTTATTTTCAACTCCACGTTTGCTGGTTGGTATGCCTGTTCGCCTTGTAAATTTTTGCCTGGCACTGGTAATTCCAAGCGCTCTCTTCCAGGAAAAGGAAAATCCATATTTGCCCATAACTTTTATTTAAACAACAATGTTTAATTCTGCCGGCGGCGGGGGTAACTCATTTAAACCTTGTACCTCTTTACCGCCTTCTTCAACTTTTGAAGAGGAGACACCGATAGAAGCAGTAACCCATAAAAAGAATTTACCAATACTGGCACTGTCGGCGGTGTCGAGGCTTACCACGTTCTCCGTAATTTGTTTCAGGATAGAGGTATCTGCA
>Ga0247806_10000072_pt1 | contig 62043 bp, 46 predicted proteins | sample UWRJL059202B1_FD_179935 | JGI IMG/M metagenome (GOLD analysis project Ga0247806, IMG submission 179935) | Plant litter microbial communities from Arlington Agricultural Research Station in Wisconsin, United States - UWRJ-L059-202B-1 | ecosystem: Environmental > Terrestrial > Plant litter >... | reverse complement strand
TCTCCAGCGACTACATCGACCGCAGCAATGACGGTCCGACCACTGATGACGCCGGCAATTATTACAAGATCAACTACGTGCATCCTTTCACCGAAGGGAATCCTTTCAAATGGCGACTGCCGATGGCAGCCAATTTAGAAACAGGCGATTTCCAGAAGCGCAAAAGATTGGCTTATTTCCAGGAAAACCTCGCTTCAGATCCCTGGGACGATATGGCGAATTACATTTACGGAGAAAAAGACCTTTGGTACACACATACAGTAGAAAGCAAGAATTTTATTGCTTATTTCTGCCTGGAAAACCGGGATGATCAATTTTCCGCAGTAGATGAAAATGGAGGACTTGATTTTAACAAAGCGGGCAAACGCCTCGTTCGTATTGAACTTTTCACGAAAAAAGTACCGAAGGGCGAAACGCCACAACTGATCCAGATCGTCGAATTCAATTATGATTACAGCCTCTGCCCCAATTATCCGGGCAATAAAAATGCCTATACTTCCAATCCGCAGGCTGGGACAACCGGCAAACTGACCTTAAAAAGCATTTACAGCTATTCTGCGAAGTCGGGAGAAGGCAAAACGCTGCCGATAGAATTTGAGTACGGTACAGGTACGGCCAATCCTGCATTTGCCTTTAATTCCAGTGATCGCTGGGGAAGCTACAAACCCAACAACCCGGGTGCGCCGAACCACACTTTCCCGATGGCGGAACAAAATAAAGACCTGGCCAACCAGAACGCGCAGGCATGGAAGCTGAAAAAAGTCCTCCAGGCAACAGGTGCTGAAATGGAGTTCACCTATGAAGCGGATTCCTACGCTTACGTGCAGCAGGAGAGGGCGATGCGCATGTTCCGGGTTATCGGTATGTCCGACACGGAAACACTTGATGCACTCGATGAGGTAACGAATGTTTCCATTGAAGCCGGATTGTATGATGCAGGTGTCAGAAATACTTTCCGCGATACAGACCAGAAGAAAAACCACTACGATGTTGTCTATTTTGCCCTTGAAAAGCCGATCGCAGGTAAGCTAAAAGGAGCGGCGAGTACGCAGGTCCAACAACAATATTTTACCGATGCGCTCGGCCAGGTTCCGAACGAGTTCCTCTTCAGTATGTACACGCAACTCGGAAATAAACCGGCCGATGCAACCTGGGAAACGGTACGGTCGATGGCTACGCTTGACAAAAACCTTGTGCAAGCGAGCTATATCGGCGTGGTGGGTGCAGAAGGAACTACCAGCAATCCGCAGACCTATTATTTCGGCTACGTCATTATCCAATCCACGCGGATTGTGGAAAACAAGGATAATTACCACGTAACGCCATTGCAACTGGCGAACTGGCAGTTTGCCCGTCTTAATGCGCCTTATACCATTTACGGTGAACCGGATTACAGTGCGACGGATCCTGTGTCCTTCTGTGATTATTCGAATACTTTCGATCACCAGGTTATCTTCCATCCGGATGTCAACAAGCAGATCAACCGGTTGGAATACGGCCTTTATTTCGATGACGACCGCAGCTTTATCCGTCTTTTTGAGCCGGACAGTGTGAAGTTCGGTGGAAATGCACGACTTATATCGGTCAAATACAGCGACAACTGGGCGGTGATGTCCGGTGAGGCAGGTTCCAGCTACACCTGGAGATATGGCTACGGCGGTAAGGATGGCGCAACGAAAACCAAAGGTGTTGCGAGCTATGAGCCGAAAGTGGGGGGAGAAGAAAATGCCGTATACAACATGGATGGCTACACCATCGGCAGGTATTCGATCCCGGATGAAAAAAGCTACCAGTTCGTGCCTCTGGCTGAAATGGTTTTTCCGGCTCCCGTCATTGGTTATGAAGAGGTCCTTACGACTTTCGGCGGAAACAAATCCGTCGGGCAGGTTTCGGATCAGTTCTATACTTCCCGCCAGTATCCTGTTATCATTGAGACGAACGGCGGTTTCGGCATCAAAAAAATCGACCAGACCGAAGAACCGGTCGAGCTCAACGGCCGGCCCTATGAATTGCTCGGCTTCTCAGAAGGATACCTTGTGAAAACGAATGACTTTCACGGACAGATCAAGGAAACCAGCACCGTAGATGCGGGAGGAAACCTGATCTCCAGGAGTATATATAATTATTACAATCCGCAAAGGGACCTCATGCAGTACCTGAAAAGCGATGGGCAGATCGTGAAATCCGTAACGCCACGTGAAATAGACATCTACCTGGACAGCTGGCGCACAACCAGCCATGTTTCGATCCAGGACGCTTCCAAAACTTATTCGGCAGGTGTTGTTGTTCCCGGTATGCCACCTTTGCCTTTTCTGCCTTACTTCCTGTACAGCGACAACAATTACAGCGCTGAAAAACAGGTGGAGGTACGCGGTTATACCTTTCAGAAGCTCGTCAACCAATCCGCCGTTGTGAAATCTGTGGACACGTATTACCTGGGATCCCACAATACGGCGCAAAACGAGGTATATGATGCATCTTCGGGCGAAGTTGTGCTCAGCTCGCTCCAGGATGAATTCAACGACCGCCTGTATAGCCTCAGCTATCCGGCGCACTGGAAATACACAGCCTTTGACAATATGAACAGCTCCGATAATGGTTACGTACCTTCCGTTACCGGTACGGGCTCCAGCGTGACAATACCTGCCAACACGAAGTTCCGTCTCCACGCCGGTGACCAGCTGAAGGTATATCCACCTTCCGGCGCAGCGGTCGATACCTGGGTGCTGAGTACAACGGACGGGCTGACGGCACGGCTAATTGATGCAAGCGGAGCAGCACTCACCGGGATCACCTGGGCTACGGCGCGCGTTCGCGTTTTCCGTACCGGGAAGAAGAACCTGATGTCGGCTGAAATGATGCATGTGACTACGAAAAGCAATCCTGTACCTGCTACAGGCAGCGCTTTCCTGTTCCCGACCGCAGCGATCCAGGCTTCTGCGACGAGCTTCCAACCAAACAGCGACCTGGCCTGTGAAAAATACAACAACATCAATACCGTTGGTTCCTTTACCGGCGGAGTGGCTGTGATCTACGATACCCTACAGGTCATCAATCCGTTCATCGTCGGCGTGCTTGGCAATTACAGGATGGAATCGGGCTTTGCGTTCCAGAACGGGCGCCTGTCCGGCGATGCAAATGGCATCCGTCAAAACGGGAACTTACAGAATTATCAGCCTTTTTATAAATATGCCGGCGGACAATGGTTTGCCATCCATGAAGCGGGCTATGGAACTTATACGCCTTCCCCGGTAACAAATATCGGTGGTTTGGGCGACTGGCGCAGGACAGGTATCGTGGATGCTTACGACGAAAGCGGGCAGGGGATGCAATCGACAGACCAGCTCAACATTTCGCAGGCTTCTGTGATGGCTTCCAGTAAATCCCTGCAACCGTTGCAAACGGCAACTGCGGTCAATGCCAAAGTGCGGGAAATCGCCTACGACGGTTTTGAAATCTATAAGGGGATGTATCCGACGACAGCTACCAGCACACCACAGTTCAGTCTTTTACAGGCTTTCAAATATGGCGGGGAGCTGGAAAGTAGCGAGAAACATTCCGGTAGTTCCTCCATGGCGGTCAAAGATTCTACCTCGGCGACTTATCCTGTGCTGAAAACGCCGCAGGAGAACGGCAACATCACCACCTCTGGTTACCAGGTCCAGTCCTGCAATTGCATCCAGAATTTCAATCCTTCGATCGGGGCCAGTTATTTCCTCAGCGTCTGGGTCAAAGAACGCGACGCATCCGCAGCTTATACAAAGTCTTCCGTACTTGTCCAGGGTCTCAATGCCAGCGGAAGCGTGATTTATACGAGTCAGCCCATCGTTCCTGCCGGTGCGGTTATTGAGGGCTGGCAAAAGGCGGAGGGAACGTACATCCTACCTGGTGGTACGGCGAAGGTGCGCTTTGTCTTCCTGCACAACGGAAGCGTTTACGACGGACAAAGCAGCTATTTTGACGATTTCAGGACCCATCCTTACCTTGCGGGCATGCAATCTGCGGTATATGACCCGACAACCGGTCTTCCGCTGGCGGAGCACGACGGCTATAATTTCACGACTTTCTACAATTATGACGAGAACCACCAGCTTGTACGTATCAAAGTAGAGACGATCAACGGCATCCAGACCATTTCAGAAACAGAATCAGGTTCCAAAAGAAAATATTAATACCGACTTCCATGAAAAAAGCTTTTTTAACCTTCCTGCTTTCCCTGGTTACCTTCCTGAACTTCGCCGCTGTCGAAACCTTCAGTGAGCGGCTCAGCGGTGTATCTGTTGCTACAGGCGGCGTGATGACCGTCTACGACGACAAATACTATGAAATGAGCTTGTCCGGCTGGAATAATGCCTTTTACAACAAGCAGGTCAAAAACAAGATCACGCTCGGCTATTTGCCGAACCACCAGCTAGCGCCTGCGGGTGCCGTACAGCAATCGGTAAAACTACGCCTGCGCCGCTGGACCTGGAATGGGAGTGGCTTTACGGCATCGGCCTACGATACGATCACGCTTACCGTTACGTATGATTCCAATAGCGGTGCGCTCGTCGACGACCTCGATAGCTATGTTTTTACCGGCGCGCACAGTGTGGAGATCCGGGTGCTTTCCACGACCTCGTCGAGTTCGAACATTTATGTGGAATCGGAGATCGAAGTGGAACGTTATTACCACATGAGCGCTGTCGCTCCCACGCATGTCGGTTACCGTTATCCCATTGCCAGCCCTACTGATCTCGAATTTTTCTGGGACCCTGCGCCCGGCGCTGAATCCTACGAGCTCGAATGGACCTTTGTCAGCAATTACTCACTCACAACACCGGGCGGCATCGCTGCGGCGTCTTCTCTGAACTATGATTTCTATAAAAATTCCACCCGGGTGCGGGTAGATGGTACCTCCTACCGCATTCCTGCGCTCTTTAACCGGGGTTATGTACTGTTCCGCGTGCGGAAAATCGGCTTCCAGGGAGTTTTGTATGCCCTGAAACAGGAAAGTGCGTGGTCCGCACCCACGACAGGGACCGTCAGCCTGTTTCCAGCGGCTGCGCGCGTAGAGCGGCTTACCGACTATGCGCCGGGCAAGAACTGGTCGCATGAAGTCGGCTATGCCGAAGACGGCAAGCGTTTCGAAAGCATTTCTTACGGAGACGGACTCGGACGCGGCAGACAAAACATTTCGCACAATACAGCTACCGGGCAGGTCATTGTCAGCAATGTCTATTATGACCGTGTCGGCAGGGCCGTTGTTTCCGACCTTCCGACACCTGTCAACGGAGAAAGTATGGAACACCGCCCGAACTTCAATTCCGGCGTGTATTTGTCCGTAACGAGTCCTTACGGGCCAATCCATTTCGACAACCCGGAAGCCGCTGTCTGTAACCCGGTCACGAACCCTTTTTCGACGACCATTGGGACGGGCAATTATTATTCCAACCAGAACCCGGACCTCACGGGCGAAAAGGCTTATATCCCGGATGCTGCGGGCTATCCTTTTGCGCAGGTCGAATACATGTCGGACCAGACGGGGCGTATCCGCAGAACAGGCGGTTACGGGCGCGAGCTCCAGCTCGACAAGCACGCCACGACCTATTATTATGACATTCCGCTGCAAAGCGAACTGAATAAGCTTTTTGGTACGGAGGCAGGCTACAACATGCATTACCAGCGCCGCATCACGATTGACGGCAATAAACAGGCTTATGCCGAATATTTTGACCTCGCCGGCCGCGTCGTTGCGCATTGCCTGCTCGGGGATGCGCCTACCGGCCTGGATGCATTGTCCAACAATACCGGACCGGTCGTTGAAACCCAGCCGGTTTACACCGGAACTACCGCACAGCAGTACGATTCACAGCAAGCGATCGCCCGTTTCGACTATGTGCAAACGGTTGTCAATGCAGGTGTTTACCAGTTTACACACCAGTTCGTGCCTGCAACGTTCACAGACAACTGTCTGCCGGCCAACTTCTGCTTTGACTGTCTTTACGATTTCGAACTGAAGATCACGAGTATCAACTGCCCGACCGAAACACCGACTTACCTGCGCCAGGAACACATCAACGGCTGGCAGATCGATGCGCTTTGCAACGGGAGCGGTTACGACACAACTTTTGCAATTCTCACCTTGCAACCCGGCCAATACCAGGTATCCAAATTGCTGCGCGTCAGCCCAGGCGCTGCCGAAGCGTACTGGTGCGATTTCATCGACAACTCGACCTGTGCACCTGATTACAACGCACTTTACAACGCTGCGCTTGCCGAAACGGATTTTCAATGCACTTTGCCGAATTCCCTGCCGGAAGAAGGTCCTGTCAATGATTGCGCAGTATACCGCCGCATGTTGCGCAGCGATGTTTCACCGGGCGGCCAGTACGGGCTTGTCAATTTTGCGAACGGCACCGCTACGGATGCGCTTTCGATCTTCAGGCTGCCGAACGACCTGACCGGCAGCGGCAGCTGGAGAACACCCTTCGGCAATTACCTGAACGGAGACGGCAGCGTCGCGAAAATCTATGTATCGGTTATTAACGGCCAGCAGGTGCCTACTTCCCTCGGCACGGTATACAATGACGCTTCGGGGAGTTTTGTATATCCGCAACAACTGGAATTCCTCGCAGACTTCCTCGATTACTGGCAGCCTTCGTGGGGAGATGTACTGGTCCCTTATCACCCGGAATACTGCTACCTGCAATTTTGCGAGGCGCATCCTGAATACCAGGATTTCAGCCAGCAACTCGCGGAAACAGATACGTATGCGGAAGCGTGTGCAGGCGGTTATTTCAACCCCTTGCTGACCGGCATCAACCCGGTACCGAACCCGATAGGCACGTCCAACCCAGCGCTCGAGCTGACGAATTGCGCGACTGTTCCTGCACATGCCGACCAAATGTTCACAAGTACACACTGGACTAATACGGTACAGCCATGGTTCACGGGGTCTCACCAGATCCCGACGATCCCGGAACGCCTCAATAGTTTTTACAAGGTGCTTTCCAATGGTGTTGTCAGCAAAGTCAGCCTTTGGGAATATGCCGTGTGGCAGGCCCATTGCCCGCAACTGCCGATGACCAGCGGTACGCAAATCCACAACAATTGCATTACGCAGCCGCTGACGGCCTGTGAAAAAGAAGATGCATGGCGTATTTTCAAGACGGAATACCAAAAGATCCGCAGGGAATATTACCTGATCGCACAAACGGCGTATGTCAGCTATAAACAAAGTGAGTATGCGGTTGGAGGTCCCTGCGCCCCGGCTTTCAATGGCTGCATCGGGCAAACGACCTATTCATCCGGCGATTTTTTGCAATTCGACATCCGGCCTGGATTTTACAAGCCTAACAGTAGTACGCAAATTGCGGTCAATACCGCTTCCGGTCCCTGTGCAAGCGGTACCGCCTCACTCTATGCGAACAAACAGCGGCGTTTCAGCAACCTGCCGGCTTTGAACGCCAACCCGGTGACTTTCCCGAACGGACAGGCGGATGTAGATGCCTATATCGCTGAAGAGCTGGAGACACATTGTGCAACGGTCTGCAACGCTTACGCCGATGGCTGGATGGCCCAGCTCGATGGCTGTAACCTTACCACCACAGAAAAAGCGAACATACGCGCAGGCCTGATCCAGGTGTGCCAGGACGGCTGCTCACTCGAAAACCCGGGCGGCGCAACGACCGTGGACCCGGATGGCGGAAGCAGCGGTTATGCTTCCTTCCAGGCGGTATTGCAGGCAGTGCTCCCGGCCAACCGCTACCCGAGCGCCGTGTGCAGCGAATACCTGATCTCCGAGCCACGCGCGTACGGACAAAATGCATTGCAGGAAGCTACCGCACAGCTCGATGCCTGCGGCTGCGACATCCTGTTGCAAACCCGCGCAGATTTCGCGGTCCTCAGCAATGCCAACCAGCTGCCTGCAGGCGTGACTTCGGTGGAAGGATTGCTGGCCTACCAGCGCAACATTACCCTGCTCAGTGCACAGGCGCTGCTCTGTGCCTGCGAAAAGGCCCTCGCACCGAATGCCTGGACGAGCGGTAACTGGAGCACTGCCCAGCAAACGGCATTGGCCAACCTGCACGTCATGGCGCTTCCTGAACTCAGCTGCACGGCTTCCGTTTGCTCGGACTGCGCAGCGATCCAGGCGCAACAGGCGGCTTTCCTCGCGCATTTCCCGCAAGCAGGCTTTGCGACGCACCCGAACTACGGCGAGCTGTACGAAAACTACCTCAACCAGGCGCTAGGCTACCACCTGCGCTACGAACAATATGAAGCTTTCCTCGAAAACTGTAGTGCGACGAGCAACACGCCTTCCTGTGAGGTTACGCAGCTCGGGCTGGTTTTCCGCGACCTGCTCGACGTCATCGCGCGCCAGGGGAAACTCGTGACGCCGCTCAGCACGCCTTATGTACTGTCGCAAAACATTGTGCACCAGTACAGCCCGTTTGCCACTGTTGCACCGGGCAATTACTGGAGCAGCATCAGCGGCAATACCATTACGCTGAACTTCGGTACCAGTGTTCCAACGGCTCAAACGATGACCTTTGCCTTGCCGGCGCAGGCTGATTTCACTTTTGCAGACATTATCGGCATCAGCGACATTGCTGCTTTGAACGCCTGTACGGGCGACAATGTGCGGCTCGGTGTGCGCGTAGTGGTGTGTGGACAAATCCAGACGCGCTTCCTGACGGGACGCTCTAACCAGCTCGCGCTCGTGCAGTGCTATTGTTCGGGCAACCTCGGTGTCTTATGCGACGAGCGCGACTTTATCCCGCGCAACATTTGTTACCGACTGCCTCTTGAAATACTGAATGGCGTGACCGAAGATGCCTATGCGGCATTGATCGCCACCCAAAAAACGGCCTTCCTCGCCAGCTATACCGCGAAATGTGCCACGGCGTTTGACGCGGAGGTGCTCACGATGTCAGCCCCGCAAAACTTTTACCAGCACACCCTGTTCTATTACGACCAGGCCGGGAACCTCGTGAAAACGGTTGCACCCAGCGGCAGGGACCTGACTTTCTCGACCCCTGCGAATCTCAACACGGTGAACGCCAAACGCAACGCGGCGCAGCCCAATGCACCGAACCAGGATTTCGATACGCGTTATGCGTACAACTCCTACAACCAGCTGACAGCGACGAGCAACCCCGACCAACAGGGCGATACCCGTTTCTGGTATGACCGCTTCGGGCGCATAGTTGCCTCGCAGAACCCCGTGCAGGCCGATTTGCAGACGTATTCTTATACGTTTTACGATGCGCAGGGCAGGCCCGTGCAAACCGGGCAGGTGAAAAAAACAACCGGGCCGTCGGAAAGCTCCCTGAAAGGCAGTAACCCGGACAGCTATATGCAGAGCTGGGTGATGACCGGCGTGGTCTGGGAAGTGACGATCACGACTTATGATGCGCCCCTCACGCCGGCCATCAGCGCGAAGTTTGTCGGCGGGCAGCAGCACCTGCGCCTGCGCGTGGCCACGGTTGCGTATTTCGATACTATCCTGCCCACAACCACCCAAACTACGGGTTACACCTCTGCGATCCACTATTCGTATGACCCGCACGGAAACGTCATTGAACAATTGCAGGACGTGCCGCAAATGGCGGTTGTGGACCTCGCGGTGAAATCTACCCAATACGAATTTGAGCTGATCAGCGGGAACGTGCAGAAAGTCTCTTACCAAAAAGGGCAGAAAGACGCCTTTACGCATACTTATCAATACGACCAGCTCAACCGATTGACGGAAGTGTTCACAAGCAGCGACGGCGTACACGAGACGCGCGAAGCACATTACAGGTATTACGACCATGGGCCGTTGGCGCGCGTCGAGACCGGCCAGTACCAGGTGCAGGGCCAGGACTTCGCCTACACGATCAATGGCTGGCTGAAAGGCATGAACGCCTCGACGCTCGACAACAGCCGCGACATCGGTAAAGACGGCGCTGCGACGGGGTATTTGACCAATAACAATACCGTGCATGGCTATTTTGCGAAAGACGTGACGGCCTATACGCTCGGTTATTATGACCAGGATTACAAGGCAGCAGGAACCTCGACGATGGAAGCGACGTACAGCGGCACTTTGTTTGGCGACGGCGCCACGAACCTCTACAACGGGAATATCCGCCATTTGGTAACGTCCATACAAGGAATGACTACGCTTGGGCATACCTACCGCTACGACCAGCTGCAACGCTTAAAAAATGTCAACTCCTGGTATCTGACGGGAACAGGCCTTACAGGCAACAGTTGGAACGGGATGGCCGATACGCTGGACTACAACTCAAGCTATACTTACGATGCGAACGGGAACTTGCTGACCTTGAACCGCAATGCGACAGGTACAAGCGCAGGCACAAAGCGCGATATGGACCGCTTTACCTACACTTATGGCCTGCACCCGAATGGAGAGCGCTGGAACAGGTTGGCCAGCGTGCAGGATGCGGCTGCCAACTACACCATAGCACCTTATGAGGACATCAAGCAAGGGACGAGCGCCTACGAATACGACAAACTCGGGCAGCTGCTGAAAGACCCGAGCAATACGATCGCATCGATCCGTTGGAGGCTTGGCGATAAAAAAGTATCGGTGATCAACCACTCCGCAGCCAATGCGCCGCAGGTGAAGTTCATTTACGACCCGTTTGGCAGGCGCGTTGCGAAGATCGTGACCCCGAAGAGCGCGAATGTGTTGCAGGCGAACAGGCAGTTTACGTATTATGCACGGGATGCGAATGGCCAGGAAATGGCGGTGTATGTCGGGAACATGAACGCAAACACGCCATCGCAGAACACGGCGACGTTGGATGAGCAGTATTTGTATGGGGCCGCACGTTTGGGTGTACGCGATGCAGCGAAGCTGCTGTACAGCAATGGACCGGTAACTGTTGCAGCGAGCAGTTATTACAAAAATACACTTGGGAAAAGAAACTATGAATTGTCCAACTACCTGGGCAATGTACAGGCAGTGATCACAGATCGCCGAACCTATAGTGCGGGTGGTTACCTCGCGACACTTGTCATGAGCGCAGATTATTATGCGTTCGGGATGGCGATGCCAGGACGTACGTTTAACTCAGCGAACTACCGCTACGGGTATAACGGTATGGAGAAAGATGATGAAGTGAAATCCGGCGGGAATAGCTATACTACTGAGTTCAGGCAGTATGATCCGAGAGTGGGGAGGTGGTTGAGCCTGGATCCGTTGATGATACAATTTCCACACACTTCACCTTATATTGCTTTTGATAATAATCCTATACGTTACACAGATCCACAAGGGCTCAAATCAATTACTCCAGGAGAACCCGAAATTCCAGATGCTAATGCGGGTTCCGAACATGCTGATAGCCCTAAGATTGAAGAAGATCCAGATTGGTTAATGGATAGAGCTACTGTAGTTGGCACACGTGCCCACACTACTCTGGATATTTATTTTAAGGCGCTAGATCCAAGAAGTAAAAACTGGATATCTAACAAAGCTCTTGGAAATAAAAAAAGGCCTGATTTGCTATATATTGGAAGTATTGATAAAAGAGGTTCTGTTTGGGAGCTGAAACCAGACTCAAGGAAAAATCCAGCACGAACAACTAGACAAGTAAATGGTTACGTTGATCAACTTAATAGAGAGAAGCCCTATAAGAAAACGAAATGGGTGGCGGGTAATTCAAACAAAACTCCTTTGCCCTTCAAAGGACAGCTTGTTCTTGAATCTGACGATGGTAAATATACCTTTACATATTCAATTCCGAGTCCTTCAGATGGACTCATCTATTATACAACTACTCTTAATGAAAAACAAAAAAAGCCTCAGCCAGTACCGGTAGTTGTTCCTGTATTGAAGAAAGTTCCTGCTATTCAGATGGCTCCTATGCCTTTTGCGCCAGCTTATAGAATTCCTGTAGGGCCGCCTGGTCAAGGAACTCCTAAGTTGGATCGAGTACCGCCTTCTTTTTCGCCTAGTATAAAAATCCCGGGTATAATGCTTCCGATTATTATTGAAGACTTTATACCGTTTTTCACGCCAGGTGGACTTACAGATAATAGGACCTTATCTGCTTAATGCCTCTAAGTATATTATCGTTATATTTATTATCATTAAATTATCAAATAAAAAGCGAATGAAATTTACAAATGCATTCAAAAAAAAAGTGTTAAATCTATTGCAAACAAGTAAGGATCATTTCTATAGTGAATCAATGGGGATTTTTAATGCTTCAAAAAATACCCCGGCAGATATTTATTTTTATACATTTCTTTCGATCGATTATCCACAGATGATGGATTACGAATTGGCATCTCAAATTATTCGCAATTCGTGTGTCAAACTTAAAAATCCTACTTTAATGAATGGTGATTTAAACTTTGAGGCGATAGGGCGAGTGGAGCTAGATTGGGAGCAAGCAGAAGATTACAATGAAAAGTACAGTGCGATCATAGTAAATGCGCTAAGTTATTTCTTAGAGCAGGCAGAGGTTGAAATTCGTTATAAACAAATCGCCAGTTTTGATTGTTTTCATGATGTTATCATGGAAAAAACTGAAGTAGAAGCATATCTTCGCAAATGCCAATATCAGCCATTTAATTCGAAAGATTGGCTCGTCTACTTCCAGGCATTGATTTCGGAGTTTTACCCACAATTTTTACTAGATAAAGAACATTCCACTAAAGATACTTTAAGGTATGCGAAGGAGATGGAAAATGGGTTGTATTATGGCTTCGAGTTAGATATGAAAGAAGTAAAATATGAATTTAAGAGGGGGATCGTCTCGTCCCCGGAAATGTCCCTTTTCGTCGCAGATGAAAAAAATGAAGAAATTTGGACGATTCAGGAAAATCTAGATCATCCGTTTTTCGGAATACCCAACCTTTCTTCCTGGTATGCAAAGAATGTTCTGGAAAAGTTAGGACCAAATCATTATGGTACGAAAAACAGGCCAATTCAAATGCAATTGCCAAATGGTAAGGTGCGGGTATATAATTCTGATGAATTTGGCGAAACCCTGAAACAATACGCCTTTTTCGAAGCAGCAATGAATGCGCCCATATTTAAATCATATATGCAGTATATTGAAGCGGCGCTTACGCAAATTTAGTATAGTTTTATAGGGGATATAACGTAAAGCGACGTCAAAATTTATATTAAATATTAACTAACTCATGACGGATGATTAAAACAGTACTAATTCTTTACTTTTTCAGTATTGGGCTTTATTTAAAGTCTCAAGTAAATAGTCCTAAAAATCCAAATAAAACACCTGTATTAGAGGAGCAATTAGCGCGCATATTTAAGACACCTGAATCGGCTGCTCAATATTTGTCCATCCGGCTTTTTCCAGATGATTTGTTTGACGATTCAACAAAAAAAGATCTGATCTATCAGAATGATTTCGACGGATTAATTTCTGTTTTAACTGTCAACCTTGATGAGGCAGTAAAGTCTGTTAACAGGAACGAAATAGAACATTGGAACTTGCCGGATGAAAAGCTATTTTCGCTGGCCAAAGAGCAAACAAAAAAACTAGTCAAGGATGTTTCATTTGAAGCGGTCGATGTCGACAAGGGAATGAAATATTATTTTGCGTACGATGAACCAAACTACTTTGTAAACTCCCTACTGTTTTTCCCCGATTTACTGAAAAAATTTGATCGAAATAAAAAAGGAATCATTATAGGAATACCTGCCCGGCACATGTGTACAATTATGCCGCTTAATTCTACAAAGACGATTTATGAAGACTTGACACAGTATTATAATTTTCTGATTCAGGTCTATACTAACGAGCCTAATCCCACAACATTGAAAATGTTTCTTTATAAAGAAGGGAATTTGTATACTATTTCTGCCTTATACGACAATGAAGACAACTTTGTCAGATTTTTAGCTCCAGATGTGTTAACGAAATAATGGTAGGTAGTGTATCACGGCGACCTCCAAGACTTTATTAGAAAACCGATACGTGTTTTCGTAAATATTGAAAATAAAATATGTTGAGCGTGATTAAAGATACTTATTATAAACTTGCAGTAAGCAATATTTATACAATCCGTAATAGTCATGCAGTTAAGGGAATCAATGAGGGCTCTCGATGGAAATTTTCTGCTATTTTCTTCCTATCTGTACTAATGGGGACCAATATAGGAGTTATATGGTTTATTCTAGAGAGATATTTTTATCCCGATTTCACCGATATTTTGGCTATTCAATTTGTGTGGATGCCAGCATTAAATGGGATGTTCAATGTGCTCATTTGGTTTGTTTTACCGTTTATGTTTTTGAATTATATGCTTTTGCTTTATCATGATCGATATGAACTTCTCATTGAGAAGTATGAAAGTAATTATAACCGTAAATGGCTACTCATTTATTTGTTTGTTTCGTGGGGGATTCCACTCGTAGCAATCTTTATTTTTTTATAGTTGACGTTTATCGCAGAATAATTTAAAAATAAACTATGAGAATAAAAATATTAATTTGGTTTAATTTGATTGTTGCTTTTAGCTATGCTCAACAGTCAGAAGAAGTTTTTCTCAAAGGTGTAAAACAATTAGATTTAGGCAATTATAAAGTTGCCGATTCATTAATAACAAAGGCTATTATTTACGACAAAGCGTATAATAAATTGGATTATCTAAAATTCTACAACAGGGGATTGGCTAGGAGATATATGGATAGCATACCGGGGGCAATTGACGATTTTGGCATATCAATTACAATAAATAATACTTTCTTCTTATCTTTTTATCAAAGAAGTGTTTGCCATTTTATGTATGACCACGATTCACTTTCATTATTGGATATTAATAAAGCAATTGCACTAATGCCTGCTGATCTGGATGCTTACATTGTAAGAATTATAGTGAATATGGACTTAAAAAATTATAAAGCCATGGTATCGGATTGCTCTAAAGCATTAATGTTGGAAAAAGATCCTAGATTTTATGGTCTTCGCAGTATTGCAAACACTTTTCTTAACAATTTGGAATATGCCAAAAAGGATATTGATACTGGAAATAGATATTTTCCAACCCATACATATATTTTAGAGTCCGAAATATTTTTTTTATTTAAAACGAAAAAGAATATTTGTGCCAAATTCAAAGAATTACAGCAATTGGATGCGGATTTTGCATTGATTCCAGATGTTGATTTTTTGTCTGCAATTGAAAAATGTCGGTAGTGTTATCACAGCCGAAGGCAGCACCGCAGGTAATGCGTTGATTAGATGAAATTGAACCTTTACTCATCGACAGAATACAGATATTCCGATCTCAGATTCGAATACGTTTATCAGAACCGCGTTGAATTTTGATTTTAAGCTGCGTAATAGCGATTAAGTGATTTGTTTGGATGGATCTCCTGCCGCAGTTGGAAAGTAAGCTGCCGCAATGAGTTTTCAAGAATTTATATCTAGAATTTCCATAGGAAAATAATTGAATATGAAGCATTTATTTTTTCGCATCCAAATATAAAAACTGTAAGATGAAAGTAATTATTATTTTATTTATGTCCATTGGATTTATTTCATCCAGTGAACAAGATTTATCAGGAGTTTATGTATCTGATGGGGAAGGATACTATTTCTGCATAAATGAAGAAAGATATCAATATCTCAGTATTGCTGCCGACAATGCAAACGTATTATGCCAAGGAAATATTACAATTAAAGAAGATACACTTTTCTTTAATAATGACTTTAGTTTAAGAGGTTCGAACATCTTTTGCGATTCTATAGAATTTGGAGTAATTCAATCTAATACTTCTTTCTTTTTTAGGAATAAAATTTATAATAAAAAACTAATCAAGATGAGTTATCTAAGAAAAAACGAAAGTGTAAAATGAGAAGGTAGCGTATCATTAGGTAGGGTAGTAAAATAGGTAATGTAGTAAAATGTCACATGTTGTCTTTAATAGGCTTACGATATGGGTAAGGCTATAAGTCGATTATAAAGTAACGAATTAATATGCAGGAAAAAGTTAAACTAAAAAGAGATTTTTTATTAGAAATAATTCTTATGCAAATACCCAACGCAGAAAATTACTTATGGAAAATTTTGTGGTTAGATGCTGTAGGTGAAAAAACATTTGAGGAAAAATATTTACTCGAATTATCAGAATACATTAATCAACAACAGAGTGGCTATCCAATTACTTTGGAAGCGCTTAAACTTCTTGGTTCTGCCTGGGATGACATCATTGATATTGTAATTGTGGGAGATGAAACAGCTTCAAATTTGAAACGTTATGAAACCGATGACGAGATGTTTCTGAATTGTCGATATACTATAATGTTTTTTGATTCTTCTTTTTGGGAGGTTGTTTCAAAGGATATTACTTGCGTTAAAAAACTTAAAGAGCTAGGATCTGTTAAAACGTCACCTGATGAAATGTCTATAGGGTAAGTGTGCGTTAAACTGCTGCCATCGTCGACACTTTCACCCAAAGAAAAACGCGTGCACAAACAATTCTTTGGTAGACTGTTGATGCACGCGTTAATCACGGATATACTTTGTGCCGGATCAGGTAGTCGCTTTGGGAGCGCTTTCCCCGGCGGGTTTTCTTTTCTTCTTTTTCCAGTTGGATTTCTTCGGGCTTTTACTTTCAGAACTGCTGCCGGCAGTGGACCAAACCGGACCTGCGCCCAATGCTTCCGGCAAAGGCAATTTTGGGATTTCTGCTTCGATGAGTCGCTCAATGCGGCGCAGCTTCGGCATGTCTTTTTCGTTGACGAGCGTGAAGGCTTCTCCTTTCGTGTTCGCGCGGGCCGTTCTACCGATGCGGTGTACGTAATCTTCGGCATCGCGTGGCGCATCGTAGTTAATGACCATGTTGATCTCCTTGATGTCGATACCTCGGCTCATGACGTCTGTTGCCACGAGGATGCGTGTGCGTTTGGACCTGAATCCCATGAGTACTTCCTCGCGCTGTGACTGGTCGAGGTTGGAGGAAATTCCCTGTGACTTGAAGCCGTTCCTGCGCAGAGCGCTGACAATCTCAGAGACACGGCTTTTGGAAGACGTGAAAATGATGATGCTGTCATAGTCCTTGTGCTCGTTGAGGATGTGCTTGATGACGTCGTTCTTCTGGTTGTCGAAAGTCAGGTAAATGTTCTGGGACACGCCTGCTGCCGGTTTGGAAATCGACAAAGCAATTTGTTCCGGGTTCGTCAGGATCTTTTCCGCCAGCACCTTGATCTTCGGTGCCATTGTTGCACTGAAAAGCAGTGTTTGTCGCTCTTTCGGCAGGTAAGAGATGATCTTGTTGAGATCGTCTGTGAAGCCCATGTCGAGCATTTTATCTGCTTCGTCGAGCACGAGGTGTTTGACTTTCGACATGTCGACATAACCCATAGACAGGTGAGAGAGCAATTTTCCCGGTGTCGCGACAATGATGTCAGTACCTTCTTTCAGGGCTGCTTTCTGTAAGTCCCAGTCCTTTCCGTCGCCACCGCCGTAGACGGCTTTGGAACCCACGGAAACAAAGTAAGAAAGTCCCTGGATCTCCTGTTCGATCTGAACCGCGAGCTCGCGCGTTGGAACGATGATCAGCGTATCGATGGATGTATCTTTCTTGCCCGTAAGCTTGTTCAATATCGGCAGGATAAAAGCCGCGGTTTTACCGGTTCCCGTTTGTGCGCAGGCAATCAGATCTTTGTTTGCGAGGATGAGGGGAATTGCTTGTTCCTGAATTGGTGTTGCGTTCTCAAATCCCATGTAGGAAACAGCTTCCAGCAAATGTTCATTGAGGTTTAATTCTGTAAATTTCATAATTACCCCAAAGTTACTAATATTCTTTGTTTTAGCTGTTGTTCCTGCCGAAAAATCGGCAACATGTGCTGATACTAAACCCTTCCCGCTTGTGTGCAATCGATCCGAATTTAAAGATCAACTAAAAAAGTTAGTCGCTGTGCGTACTGATAATGCGGAAAATAACAGGCATTGTGCGCCATTGTTTTTTTCTTTCCTTATTTTTGAGACATGCGATACATCCAATTGGCATTTTCAGGAAAAAACAATCTTCCTGCTTATGTGTTCACCTTTTTTCTGACAGTTTCCATGCTTTTTGGCCTGGGACAAGTTCCTTTCTGGATCGCGTTGCGGAGAGCAGGCTTTTCGGAAGCCGAGCTCCCGGGCATAACCCAGGAAATGCAGATTGCGCTCCTCGGGAAGAATGCATACCTCGTGTACCAGCTGTTTCCGTTTGTGCTGGGACTCGCCGTGCTGGCATTTTGTGTCCGCTGGATACACAACCGGCCTGTCGTAAGCCTTTTCACGGCGCGTGCGGAATTTGACTGGAAAAGATTTTTTACCGGTTTTCTGACCTGGGGAACTTTGCTGCTCGTTTTGCTCGGCATCAGCTACTGGGCGATGGGGACGAAGATCAGCTGGAATTACCAACCCGAAAGTTTCTGGAGCCTTCTGCTGATCTCGGTTTTCATCATTCCGTTGCAGACGACTTTTGAAGAGGCTTTTTTCAGGGGATTCCTGAACCAGGGATTCGGGAGTTTTTTCAGGCGTGGCTGGATCACGGTCCTGTTCACCGGCGCGCTATTCGGTGCGTTGCATGCTTCCAATCCGGAGGTAGAAGTCCTTGGTTCCGGTATTTTGGTCTATTACATCTGCACCGGCATTTTTCTCGGGTTGCTGATGTTGCTGGACGATGGTCTCGAGCTTTCACTGGGTTTTCATGCCGTCAACAATATTTTCGGGGTGCTGATCGTGACCAATAACTGGCAGGTGTTTCGGACGGATGCTTTGCTGCTGGATAGCTCCAAACCGGGATTTGGCTGGGAATCCATCTCTATCCTGCTCATTTGCTTTCCACTGATGCTGTTTGTATTTGCGCGTATTTTCAAGTGGAAAAACTGGAAGCAACGCATCTTTGGGCGCATCGACAGGCCGGAGAAACCCCTCGAGTCCTGATCACTGTGGAAAACTTGGCCATCTTCGGTTGAAAAGCCACACAGCCAACCGAAAAATCTTTTACTTTTATCGAAATCATTCGCAAATGCTGTCACTGGAATCCATTTCAAAATCATTTTACAGGAAAGTTGCGCTGGAAGACGTTTCCCTGACTTTACAGGAAGGCGAAATATACGGGCTGCTCGGTCCGAACGGCGCGGGAAAAACGACGCTGATCCGCATTATCAACCAGATTGTACAGCCTGATCGCGGTATCGTCCGTTTCAAAGGCGATCTGTTGCAGGGCAAACACCTCGCACACATTGGCTACCTGCCGGAAGAGCGCGGGTTGTACCGCACGATGACCGTTTACGATCACGCGATGTTCCTCGGCAGGCTGCGCGGCATGTCAAAATCAGATGTCGAAACCAATCTGAATTACTGGCTGGAGCGTTTCTCTATCGGCGACTGGAAAAAGAAGCGCATCGAGGAATTGTCGAAAGGCATGGCCCAGAAGGTACAATTCATTTGTACAGTGCTGCATCAGCCGGAATTGCTGATACTCGACGAACCTTTCAGCGGTTTTGATCCTGTCAATGTAGAACTGATTCAACAGGAACTGATCGAAATGCGCGCGAAAGGAAAGACGATTTTGCTGTCGAGCCACAATATGAAAAGCGTGGAGGAAATCTGCGACCGCGTCGCCTTGATCCACCAATCCCACAAAATCCTGGAAGGCCGTGTGTCTGCCATCCGCGAGGAACGCAGGAACGGTACGTTTGCCGTTCGTTTCAGTGGAAGCATGATCGCTTTTGTAACCGCGCTTTGGACAGGCTTTGAGCTGATCGATAAAGAAATCCTCAGCGACAACCGTTTTGTGGCCTATGTAAAAATGCGCGGTGACAACGATTTCCAGGATTTGTTGCAGGTATTGATCGGCCAGGTGCAGATCGAAGCAGCCTGGGAAGTTTTGCCGGGCATGCAGGAAATTTTCCTCGACCTCGTCCGCGGTTAACCCCATTTCAAAGCATTTCAAAATTGAGAACCCCAGATGGCAGGCATGTCATTTGTTTACGAAGAATAGAAACTATGAAGACAAGTTGGATAATTGCCATGCGTGAATTCACCGAAAGAGCGCGTTCCCGTTCATTCCTCGCGATGGCGGTCATTGGGCCACTGCTGGTGCTCGGCATTACGTATTTGCTGTTTGCGCTGGGCGGACAGAACAAAGCACATTGGCATGTGCTGATCACAGATCCCCAGGGCATCATGGAGCAGAAGATCATGGCGCAGGAAGATGCGGCGGTCAGTTATGACTTTGCCAATGCCTATATTGAGGTAGCTGATTTCGCAGGTAATCCGCGCTTTCAGAAATACGATGCGATGCTGGAAGTCAATGAAAAGGTGCTCAACAACAAAACTGCTTATCTTTTTTACCGCGAAAAGCCGTCGATGCAAATGGCCATGCGTGTACGTTTCCAGTTTGAAAGAAGGCTCGAGGAAGTCCTGGTTTCAGAGTTTACAAAGCTATCTGTCAGTGACTTCAGGAAGATCAAGCAACCAGTCAATATCGGTTTCCGGAATGTATACGATCCGCGGGACGAAGCTTCTGATTTGAGCGGTTGGGTAGGCTATTTTTTCGGGGCGGTGATCCTGTTGTTTATTTTCCTGTTCGGCATGACGATCCTGCGCAGCATTGCGAAAGAGAAATCAAACCGCATCGTGGAAGTGTTGCTTGCAGCTGTGAAACCACGTCAGCTGTTGCTGGGCAAAATTGTCGGCATCGGCTTATCGGCACTGTTGCAGTTTGCAGTCTGGACCCTGTTGATCGCGCTCGGACTGTTCGTGATGCGGGAGACCCTTTTTCCCGATCTGCTGGATCCCGCGAACATGGATGTCGTACAAATGACACAGGCTGTGAAAAGCCAGGCCTTGCAGGACCAGATGCTTTCGGCTGCGGAATACAATGATTTTGTAGCGTTGATCTATGAACGCATCCATTTTGGCAACATGCTGATTTATTTCGCGCTATTCCTGATCGCAGGGTATTTGTTTTACGGTACCTTTTTTGCTGCTCTGGGAGCTGTCTCAGGTTCTGAGAGCGACGGGCAGCAGTTTGTAATTCCCCTGATCTTCCTGCTGCTGTTCTCGTTGTATGCCGGACATTATGCGTTGCAAAACCCGACGAGCGGATTGACCGCTTTGTACGCGTACCTGCCTTTCACTTCGCCGGTCGTGTGTATGGTTAAACTGGCCCAGGGCTATCCGCCCGGTGAAGGTTATTTGCTTTTTGTTTCCTTTTTTATCTTGTTGATTAGCGGTATCCTGGTACTTCGGCTTGCCGGCAGGTGGTACAAAAACGGCATTCTCCAGTTCGGTCACCGACTGGGGTTGAAACAATTCATCAAATGGGCTAAAAATGGTTAAGAAGCGCACAGCAGTAATCGATTTGGGCACCAATACTTTCAATTTATTGATTGCCGATGTTTTTGAAAAATATTTTGAGATCATCTACAATGTCAAGGAAGGCGTCGCGCTTGGCATGGGCGGCATCAACGAAGGGATCATTGCAGCTGATGCATACCAGCGTGGCATCGAAACGTTGCAACGTTTCCACGAATTGTGCGTGGAACATGAAGTTGCTGAAATCCGCGCTTTCGGCACATCTGCTTTGCGGGATGCAGGCAATGCGCCGGAGTTTATTGCGGAAGCCAAAATACTTACAGGCATCGATATCCGTGTTATTACCGGAGAGAGGGAGGCAGAATTGATTTACCGCGGCGTTCGCTGGTCTTATGACTTTGCGCAGCCGGCGATGATCATGGATATTGGTGGTGGAAGCACTGAATTTATCCTGGCCGATCAATCCGGCATGCACGAAATGATTAGTTTGAATATCGGCGTTTCGCGCATTTTCCAGGAAACCCAGCTCAATGATCCGTTGACCCCGGAAGATGTGCTGTGGATAGAAAACTGGCTGGAAGAGCGATCTGAGCATTTTTTTGAAGCCAAACAATGTAAGGTGCTGGTGGGCGCGTCCGGCAGTTTTGAGACTTTTTATGAGATGATCCACCGCGAGAAATTTCCCGTGGGTATCCAGGCTGTGGAAATTCCACACGTCCAATTGCAGGAAATTATCGATTGGGTGATTTTTTCCGGTCAGGAGGAAAGGGACAGTCATCCCTACATTATTCCGATCCGCAAGAAGATGGCGCCTATCGCTGCTGTAAAAACGAGATGGGTCATGAAAAAGCTGGGCGTTCAACAGGTTTTTGTCTCTCCCTGTTCGCTGAAAGAAGGTGTTTTGTGGGATTGATATTTCCCCGATTTGTAGCTTAGTAAGCATGTTTTTTTATTTTTGGTATTGTTTTTGTAATGACGGCAAATGTTAACAAAAATTACCAGTTCTGGAAGAAAGGTTAGTGAAACTAGCCGACCATTAATTCATTCTTTTAAAATAAACTAACATGAAAAAAAATCTATTTATCGGCGCATTGTTTGCAGGAGTACTGACCATTTCTGCAACCGCCAATGCCCAGGCGCTTTCACAGGGATCCGTTGTTGTTGATGCCTATTATGGTTTCCCGAATCTTGGAAAATCCTTTTATAAAAATCTGGAAGACGCGAGTAACGTCGAAGGTTACAAAGCTACAGGTGTAGGTCCATTGGGGATTCGCGGCGAATACATGATCAGCGACAGAATTGGCCTTGGTTTAGATGTAATTTATAATTCCAACCGCATTACTTACATACAAATTGATTCCACCTACAATGGGAACACAGATAGTTATACTGTGACCAGGAATGAAAGCGAAAGATTGATGCAAAGATTGCGCGTTCAGGCACGCATCAATTTCCACTTCGAGGTAAACAATCCGGATCTGGATGCTTATTTCGGAATTGGCGCAGGGACGAATAACCGTTTCAGAAAATACTGGGAGAATGGTGTGGAGGTAAATGACACCTATACATCCGGCGCTTCCAATCTGACGCTCGTTCCGGTATCCTTCAGACTTTGTACAGGTCTGAGATACTATTTCACAGAAAACATTGGCGTGAACATGGAAATTGGTTTGGGCGGTCCATTGATTTCAGGTGGTCTTTCTATGAAATTTTAAAGAATTAACCACAACTTTATCCAGGAAACCACCGGTCATTGACTGGTGGTTTTTTTATGGATATTTGATTGTGTTTATTCGTTGCCTACTCCCGAAAGCTTTCGGGACACAACGATTAATTCATACTTGCTTTGAGGGATATTTTTGCCTGTCACCCACATACAAAAGGATGAATTAGCGTTTAGATTTGCGGATTTTCGGATTTCTTTTGCCGTCTTTAACGATACGAGATTATCCGTTGCGTAACCGTTGCACAACGACTAATTACCCTAAGATTCCAAGCTGTCAGAAAACAAGAAACCCCGGAAAATAATCTTCCCGGGGTCTCAGTATCATTGCTTGTCTGCCGCTTTTTAAACCGCTACCTGGTGCTCGCGCAAAGCATCGTTCAGGGAAGTTTTCAGATCTGTACTTTCCTTGCGTTGACCGATAATCAGCGCACATGGAACCTGGTAACTGCCGGCAGGGAATTCTTTCGTATACGATCCAGGGATCACAACACTTCTTTCCGGTACGTAGCCTTTCATTTCAACGGGTTCGCTACCTGTTACATCGATGATCTTTGTAGACTTCGTAAGTACGACATTCGCACCCAGCACCGCCTGTTTGCCGACACGTACACCTTCCACGACGATGCAGCGCGATCCGATGAAAGCATCATCTTCAATCACAACCGGTGCAGCCTGCAAAGGCTCGAGTACGCCACCGATGCCTACACCGCCGCTCAAATGCACATTTTTACCGATCTGTGCGCAGGAACCAACCGTTGCCCAGGTGTCGACCATTGTTCCGGCATCCACATAAGCACCGATATTCACATACGAAGGCATGAGGATCACACCTGCGGAAATGTAGGCGCCGTAACGGGCTACAGCTGGCGGAACAACACGTACGCCGAGTTTCTGGTAATCCGTTTTGAGTGCCATCTTGTCGTGGAACTCGAAAGGACCCACTTCGATCACCTGCATCTGGCGGATAGGGAAGTACATCACCACAGCTTTTTTAACCCATTCGTTGACCTGCCATTCACCCGAATCCGTAGGTTCAGCAACGCGCAAAATGCCTTTGTCCAGTTCCTCGATGACGTGCTCAATGGCCTGAATGGTTTCTTTTTCCTGTAACAATGCCCTGTTTTCCCAGGCGCTTTCGATGATAGATCTCATGTAGATATGTTTTTTGCAAATATAGGCAATGAACTTTATTTGCCGCCTATTTGCTTTGCACGTATCTTTGCAGCTGAAAGAAAAATTATGGGCAGAATAATTGCACTGGATTTTGGCCTGAAAAGAACGGGTGTGGCCATCACCGATGAAATGAATATCATCGCTTCCGGATTGACAACCGTTGCGAGTGAAAATCTCATGACCTTCCTGGAAGACTTATTCCGCAAGGAAAAGGTCGATACATTGGTACTGGGCGAGCCGAAACGCCTCAACAATGAAGATACGCACATCACACAGAACATCCGCTGGCTGAAAGAGGACCTCGAAAAGAAATTTCCGGTCCTGAAAGTCGTATTGCTCGATGAGCGTTTTACATCCAAAATGGCTTTCCAGACGATGATCGACAGCGGGCTGAATAAAAAACAACGCCAGAACAAGGCATTGGTCGACGAAATCAGCGCGACGATCCTGCTGCAATCTTACATGAGCCAGTCGTTCTAGAAGGCTTCTGCTGCTGCGATATAGCTGGATTTTAAAACTTTCTTCGTAATTTTGCACGACAATAATTAACACATATGATATTACCAGTAGTTGCCTATGGCGACCCGATCCTGAAAAAGGAAGCAGTCGATATCGACAAGGATTATCCAAATCTCGATACGCTGATCGACAATATGTTTGAGACGATGTACCAGGCGCAGGGCGTGGGATTGGCAGCTCCGCAGATCGGACATTCTATCCGCCTGTTTATCGTAGACGGAACGCCGTTTGCGGAAGATGACGAGGACGAAGAAGAAGATCCGCGCGCTGTGGGCATGGACGGATTCAAAAAAGTATTCATCAATGCAGAGATCAAATCTGAAAAAGGCGAGGAATGGGGATTCAATGAAGGATGCCTGAGTATTCCGAAGATCCGCGAGGAAGTTTTTCGCCATGAAGAAATCCTCATTTCCTATTACGATGAAAACTGGAAACACCACGAAGATGTATTCACGGGCTATGCGGCACGCATCATTCAGCACGAGTATGACCACATCCAGGGAATCCTGTTCACAGACCATTTGTCGACGCTGAAACGCAAATTGCTGACCAAGAAACTGACCAACATTTCCAAAGGCGATGTGGATGTGGATTACCGCATGAAATTTCCAGCCGTCAAAAAAGGCAGATAATCCGAAGCGACATGAAAAATTATATATGCGTTTTTTTCTTCCTGGGATTGGTTCTGCAAAGCTGTAAAAGCCAGGTGACTAATGCACCGGAGAAAATGAATAAGCAGGAGCTGAAGGCTGAGATTCAACAAACAGATGATTCCCTGAAAATCGTCTACGCGGCTTTCATGAAAGATCCGAATCAGCTTGTGCCACAAAGGCTGCTGGAGAAGGCTAAATCTTTGAACCTGCAGTACTACAGGAAATTTCCAAAAGATCCTTTTGCGCCGGAGTGCCTGGATAAATACCAGCAATTGCTGGCGAATGATAAAAATTACCAGCAGGCTGCGCTGTATGCGGACACGCTGGTACAACAATATCCGAAGTACCCGAAAAGGGCTTCCGTATTGCTGGGATTGGGATCGACGTATGACATGCTGCTGCACGATTCTTTGCAGGTACGCAGGTATTACACGATGCTGTTGAACGAATATCCAAAACTGGATGCAGAAACACGCGAACAGCTCCGGTTTCGCCTGGCGCACCTAGATCTGACTTTCGACGAAATGATCGAGCTGCAAGTCAGGAATATACAGGAAAAATAGCGCTGTTAACGATCTGTTAATTAAAAACCCGGGATATTTTATTATTTTTATCTTTGAGTATAGAAATTATAATTAACCAAAAATAAGTAAGATGAAAAGTGTATTATTCTCAATGGCGCTGCTGGTTTCTTCAGTGATGTTTACAAAACAGGCAGTTGCCCAGGATGTTTCCAACGGTGCAAAAATTGATTTTGCAAAAGAAGTTCACGATTACGGTACTGTAAAATACGGCGGGAACGGAACCTGCACTTTTGAATTCACAAACACAGGAAATGCGCCTTTGATCATCTCAAAAGCAACCGGTTCCTGCGGATGTACAGTTCCATCCTGGCCAAAAGAGCCTATCGCTCCGGGAGCAAAAGGAACAATCAGCGTGAAATACGATACCAAAAGACCAGGTCCGATCACGAAAAGTGTAACGATTTCTTCCAATGCAGTAAACGAGCCTAACAAGGTGATCCGCATCAAAGGAAACGTTTCTCCTGCTCCGGAAGGTGCTTCACCGGTAAACAATGCAGGTGCGCCAAACAACAACTAAGATGAAACAATCGCTCGCGATTTTATATATCTGCTTCAATTCCGCCCTTGGCTTCGGTCAGGTGGCGGAATTTTCTTTTGTCAAGCCTACCCATAAATTCCCAAAAACCGACGAAGGTCCCGTGCTGAAACACTATTATGTGTTTCGCAATTCGGGCAATGCGCCGCTGATCATCAGTTCTTATGCCGTGGGATGCCACTGCACGGAGGCGATCTTCCCAACATATCCGATCCTGCCCGGGAAAACGGATTCTATCCTCGTCACCTTTGACACGAAGGGTAAATTTTACCAGCAGGACCGCACGGTGATCCTAACTTCCAACGCGAAGAAAAAAGAATATTCCCTCCGGTTCAAAGTTTTCGTCGTTCCGCGCGAAGATTAACGCCCTTTACAGTTTTTATTGCTTTCCAGGCTCTTGCTTTTTAGCAGGTTGGCTTGACTGTTTCTCAGCGGTTAAATAGCTGTTAATTAAATAGCTGCCACTTGTTTTCTGTTTATATTTGGGATTCATCCAAATCACGAAACATGGGAAAAATCAATGCAATGCTTGTGCTATTTTGTGCACTTTTCACCGGGACTTTGATTGCCCAGGAAACTACTGGAAAAGGTCCGAAAATCGAATTCAAAAACCTGGTGCACGATTACGGAAACATCCTTGAGCGAGCTGATGGCAACTGTACTTTTGAGTTCACCAATACCGGAGATGCGCCACTGATCATTACTTCTGTAAAAACTTCCTGCGGCTGCCTTGCGCCCAGCTGGTCCAAAGAGCCAGTTGCGCCCGGTGCGAAAGGTAAAATCTCGCTGAGATACGACACCAATCGCGTAGGGCCGATCAATAAATCTGCTACGGTAGAATCCAATTCGGTCAATGCACCTGTGCAGGTGATCCGCATCAAGGGAACAGTGAAGCCGCTCCCGGAACCTGCAACACCGGTAAGCATTTCCGGCGAACCTACTGAATAAGCAGGAAATAAAAATTTACTTCCCGAAAAGCAGGTCGCGCAAGGCCTGCTTTTTGCGTTGCAGCTCCAGCATGACCTGTTTGTTGTTGACCATCAGGAAAACGAATTTCCACTTGAAAGCAATGTGCTTGAGGTAGCGGTTGAACGAAAAAGCAAATAATCCTGAAAAGGGCAGCGCCACGAAATACGCGAGTTGCGCCCAGAAATCGAGTCCAAACCCAAATTTGGCGATTAGCAGAAAACCTACATAGGTCAAGGGATAAAGCACCAGACCAAGCAACACCGCCATCGGTGCATAGTATTCCACTTCGCGCGTCATTTTCGGGATCAGCAGGTCAGTTACTTTGTAAGGAATGAAATTGTGGATCAGCCCAAAGAGGAACAGGGGGAGTCCGACCAGGAGAAAAACAATCGACACCAGGATCTGGCGAAAGAACATCCGTGATCTGAAGCGGCGATCCAGGAAATCTGCACGGATCTCAAACTTGTTCAGCTGCCATTGTATTTGCACAAGTAAACTTTGTATTTCTGCAAGTTTCCACGGATGTGTAACTGTGATTTCTGTCACGGCGTCGCGGATTTGTTTGATCAGCCTGACTTCTCCTTCAACACCTTTCTCTTCCGTTTTGATGTATTTGGAGGTCAGGATCGCATGCAGTTCTTCGGTCAGTTTTTCATCTTCTTTCACAGCCGAATTTACGAGTAATTGCTCGAGACGGATGCGTACCTGCTCTGTCAGTTTTTTGGCGGCCTGACCTGCATTCTGGCGGTAGTCGGCGATGTATCCTGTGATTTCCATCGGGTTTCCAACCTGGATCAGGATATCGCTGCGAAAACGGTCTGCCTGGAGGTAGTTCAACCCGAGTGGAATGATTTGCAGTCCCAGCTCGCCATCGTTGCGGCTTTCGACTTCGAGTGCGATGCGGGCAGCTCCGGTTTTCAGCTCGCGCAGCTTGCGTTCGAGGTGACTGCTGCCTTCCGGGAAAATAACGAGCGTTTTTCCGGCTTCCAGCAATTGGTAACAAGCTTCAAAAGAATCTGTGTTTTTGACGCCATTGATCTGCCCTTCGCCGCGCCGGTTGATCGGGATCATGTTGAGACTGCGTAAAATACGCTGTTTGAATGGAGAATCGAATAAAGTCGCCTTGGCCATGTAATGAATTGGCTGCTTGCAGATATTGCCGATCACCCAGGCGTCCATCAGCGTATTCGGATGATTGGCGAGAATAATACACGGACCGTTCACATGCAGTTTTTTGCGGTTCAGAACCTTGATCTCCCGGTAATATAAACGGATCCCGACGGTGACAATGATTTTAAGTAATCGATAGAGCATGATTGAATCGTAAAGACCCTAAAGATATATATTTTGGGTTACAAAAGGTGTTGCAGTCTTTTCACAAATTGTTCTTTTTTGCGATGGGAAACAGGGATTTCCTGCTCATTTTTCATCGTCAGCGTATTGCATTGCTTCTCGAATTTCCCGATGTGATGCTGATTGATGAGGTAGGCGTGATGCACCCTGAAAAAATGTTGTTCATCGAGCAGATTTTCAAATACTTTCAGGTTTTTCGAACTCGTGTAGGTTTCTGAGGAAGTCACAATCTCGGTGTATTTGCCGATGGCTTTCAGGTAAATAATCTCCTGTTCGTTTACAAAGATAACGCCTTTCGTAGTAGATAAGGGAATTACATGCTCTTCGGGCAGCGCGGACTCCAGGGTACTGGCGTGCGAAGGCATAGTCTCGAAAAAATGAATGACTTTGTTGACAGACCGTTTAAATGCCGGGATGCTGATCGGTTTCAGCAGATAATCAAAAGCCTCAAACTGGATGGCTTTCAGCGCATATTTTTCATAAGCACTGATAAAAATGACTTTTGTCTGGATGCTTCCTACGCGGTCCAACAGGTCAAAAGCACTGCCGTCGGCGAGCTGAATATCCAGCAATAGCAGATCGGGTTTCCGTTCCCGGATCATCGTATAAGCTTCTGCAACAGATCCACTTTCCCCAATAATCTCCAGCGCCGGGAAATTTTCCCGCATCAGGTAAGCGAGCATGTCGCGGTGCAATTTGATGTCGTCTACAAGGATGGTCTTAATTTTCATGCTAACGATTTGCGTGGATACCAGGATGTTCAAATCCGTTCAACCAGCCTACATTTTTTAAAAATACAAAAAAAATAAATGAAGATGCGTTAATGCTAAAACAGGTAATGAATCCGCATGTATATTTTTTAGTTTTTGAGGTTTATTGTGTTAAATATATTAATAATTAACACTTATTACAATTTTTGTTACACTTATTACCAATCCGCTCATTTTGAATCCATTTTGTTTCTGCGTTCCGTAAATCAGATTTAATTTGGATTAAACACTTAAATGCAAACCTATGAATAAACACTACACAAACAGTTTAAAAAAGTGTGCTTTTCTCCTGGTTCTGTGTGTATTCGGTATCAATTCGGCCTGGGGGCAATGTCCCGGGACCACGCCGGGATACCGAAATGCGGCAGTCGGTGAAAATGTAAACTTAGCTGGGGCCCAGGATTGGAATAATCCGGGACAGGCACTTCTCGACAATAACGAGTACGCTACAATTGCCAATAGCGCACTATTAATTGGAGGAACAGTCATCAATTCCAATTTTCTCGTGTTGCGGAATTTCAACTTGAATATTCCGGTCAACGCGACAATTTGTGGTGTTGAAGTAGAGATCCGCAGGGCCTCTTCTGACAATACGTCGAGCAATTACACCCGCGATCTCGACATCCGCCTGCTGAAGGGGAATGCGCTGGTTGGAATCAATCACGCGAATACCGGCGTCAATTGGCCAACTACGGAAACGGCTGCAACTTATGGCTCCAACAGCGATACCTGGAATGCCGGCCTGACCGGTTTTGATGTGTCCAATGATGGCTTTGGGGTTGGGATCGCTATTTCGTCGCGTGCTGCAGGCTTATTGCTGCCAACGGTTATTTCCTACATCGATCAGGTACGCATTCGTGTGCATTACACGGTTCCGTCGCTGGATCTCGACGGAGATGGCGTAGCAGATTTTGCAGACATCGACCTGGATGGCGATGGACTGGAGAACAGCCTCGAAATGGCAGTTTGCACGAGTCCTTTCAGTCTGAACCTGCCGGTTACCAATAATCCGACACTGGTTTATCCAACAGCCGGAGGCATTACAGCGTCGATGCAGATCCGCAGGACTCCCGGCACAGATGTAAGTGTTTTTAACATCTCTGAAAATTTCACGGCCGTTACAGGACCCGAGCTTTTCATAACCCAGGATGTAAATGCCGCAGCAGATCAGTCTGTCCAGGTACTCCGTTTCAACAATCCGGTCTACAACCTGAAATTCAAACTACAGGATGTTGACTTTGAGTCCGGGCAATTCCAGGACCAGATCACGGTAAATGCATACAGCTCCGGGCAGTTGCGCCAGCTTACAGCGGCCAACTTTACGCTTGGATCAGGCAACTTCAACAGTTTTACGGGGAACAATAATTTCAGGGGATTGCTGCCGATGGCGAATGGAGAAGCCAATGGGACGATCACGATAACATTGCCTTATCTCATTGACTCCGTCAGCTTTGTGTACAAAAATCTCGATGTCGCAAACCTGGGTAATCAGGGATATGGGATCGGAGAAATTTCCTTCTGTCAGCCGAACAGCTCCGCACAGGATTTTGATGCTGATGGCAAACCGGATTACCGGGATATCGACAGTGACAACGACGGGATCATCGACCACATTGAATTCCAGACATCTGCCGGATTTATCGCGCCGTCAGGTTCAGACACGGATGGCGACGGATTGGACAATGCTTATGATGTAACGAACGGCGGAACGCAACTGGTTCCGGTCAATACAGACGGAGCTGATCTGGCGGACTGGCACGATGGCGATTCCGACAACGATGGAAATTCAGACCGCCTCGAAGGAAATGATGCGAACCTCGATTGCGTAGTCGATTTCGGACTGGCCAACCTCGATACAGATGGTGACGGTCTCGACAATGCCTACGATATCAACAACGGCGGAACATCAGCGCCTGTGCAGGATTCAGACAACGACGGAACACCGGATTTCCGGGAAAATACAATTCCGAGCGTGGCTGCGGCAGGTCCGGACCAATCAGGTTGCTCGCCTACGTATACACTCGCGGCAACAGCACCGGCATCCGGGCGCGGTTACTGGAGCGTTGTCGCGGGAAGCGGTACTTTTTCAAATGTCAATCTGCCGGCAGCGAGCGTTACAGGTTTGGCTGTAGGTGTTAATACATATGCCTGGACCGTATATTCCGACGGATGCCATTCGTCTACCGACCAGATCACGATCAATCAGTCTGCGCCGTTGGTTGCTCCGGCGATCACCACCAATTCACCGGTTTGTAACGGGGCGACGCTGAACTTTTCCACACCGACTGTTCCAGGTGCTACTTACGCATGGACAGGTCCAAATGGATTTGTTTCCACAGCACAAAACCCGGTGATTGCGGCTGCATCTGCGGCCAATTCAGGATCTTATGCACTTGTTGTTACTGTTGGAACCTGTGTTTCGGCAGCTGCGACTACGACGGTGAATGTAACGCCTGGTCCAGCGGGACCTACGGTAGCTTCAAATTCACCGGTATGTGCGGGTGCTGCGATCAACCTGACAGCCAGCACAATTGCCGGAGCAACTTACAGATGGAGCGGTCCGCTGAGCTATACATCCGATATGCAGAACCCTGTACTCACCGATGCGATATCCGGAAATGCAGGTGCTTACAGCGTTACAGTAACCATTGCGGGCTGTACGAGCTTGCCGGCAACAACGAATGTGGTTGTAAACGCTGTTCCTGCGATGCCTTTGCTGAGCTCCAACGCGCCACCGATCTGCGAAGGAAATACATTGAGCTTGTCAACATCGACGGCTACTACTGGAACATATTCCTGGACAGGTCCCGCCGGATTTAACTCCGCATTGCAAAATCCATCTATTGCCAACATTACGACAGCGAATGGCGGAACGTATAGCCTGACGATCACTGAAAACGGTTGTACAAGCCCGGCAGCGACCATGCTTTTGCCGGTGACACCAGTACCTGCAACACCAGCGGTAAGTTCAAATTCGCCTGTTTGCGCAGGTAGTGCGGTGAACCTCACGACAGCAGCTGTAACAGATGCAGGTTACAGCTGGACAGGACCGGCAGGATTTATTTCCACCGTGCAAAACCCGGTCATCGCCAACGCAACAGCAGCCGATGCAGGGATGTACAGTTTGGTTGTTTCCGTAGACGGATGCAGCAGTGCGGCGGGCACGACGAATATTGTTGTGAATCCACAGGCGACTGTCATTGCCGGTGCGAACCAGCCAAGCTGTAACGGTGCCACAGTTACTTTGTCAGGAACAATAGGCGGCGGCGCGACGTCTGCAACATGGACCACGAGCGGAACAGGAACTTTCAACAATGCCAGTGACCTCAATGCCATCTACACGCCAGATGCAGGAGATATCATTGCAGGAACTGTTACATTGACCCTCACAACGAACGATCCCGCCGGACCTTGTGGTGCTGTGAGCGATCAGCTCGTTATCACGATCTCCAGTGCGCCGAGTGCCGGATTCAGCTATGCGGGACCATTCTGCCAGAACGGGACGGATCCTCAGCCTGTTTTCGACCCGGGAGCGAGTGCTGGGGTCTTCAGCTCAACAGCAGGATTAAGTGTCAACCCGGTGACTGGTATCGTTGACCTTTCAGCTTCCACACCTGGAACATATGTTGTAGACAATGACATCGCCGCGAACGGGTCGTGTCCTTCAGCTTCAGGCAGCACAACATTTACAGTTGCCGCTGCGCCTGCAACACCGGTAGCGACGTCCAATTCACCGGTTTGCCAGGGCGAAACGATCGACCTGGCAACAGCGACTGTCATCGGCGCGACTTATTCCTGGACCGGTCCTGCCGGATTCAGTGTCGTTGCGCAGAATCCATCGGTGATCAATGCATTGTCAGCCAATGCTGGTAATTACCAGGTGACTATATCCGTAGGTGGATGTGTCAGCGATCCGGGTGTTGTTTCCGTGACCGTAAATGCAATTTCGGCTACTCCGGATGTCAATTCCAACAGTCCTGTTTGTGCAGGAAGCCATGTAAACCTCGTGACACCGGCAGTAACCGGCGCAACGTATGCCTGGGCTGGACCCAACGGATTCACTTCTTCCGTTCAGAACCCGGTTATCCCGGTCTCTACCTTAGCTGACAGCGGCACTTACACTTTGGTGATTACTGTCAACGGTTGTGCCAGCGCACCAGCCAGTGAAGTCGTATCCGTTTCCAATCTGATCTGCGATGCAGACAACGACGGACTCAACAACGGCGACGAAGCAACCAATGGAACAGATCCGAACGATCCCGACACGGACGATGACGGTGTGATTGATGGCGATGAGGTAACCAATGGCAGCAACCCGCTCAACCCATGTGATCCGAATGTACTGTCAGCAGCTTGCCAGGTAGATACGGACGGCGATGGACTTAGCGACCTCGATGAAGCTACGATCGGCACAGACCCAACTGATCCGGACACAGACAGCGACGGACTCGGCGATGGTGCAGAAGTCAGTAACGGCTCCGATCCACTCGATACCTGTGATCCTTTGCTGGCCGCCTACAACTGCGACGCCGACAACGACGGACTCAGCAACGGAGAGGAAGCGATCATTGGTACGAACCCGCTGCACGCAGATACGGACGGCGATATGATAACGGATGGAAACGAAGTTACCAATGGCAGTAACCCGCTCGACCCATGCGATCCGAACGCCATGTCACCATCTTGTTTGTCAGATGCGGACGGCGACGGACTTACGAATGTGGAAGAAGCAACCAACGGTACGGATCCGAATGATCCGGATACGGACGATGACGGCGTGAATGACGGTACAGAAGTAACGAATAGCTCCGATCCGCTGAACCCTTGCGATCCGAACATGGCTTCACCGGCGTGTGATGCAGATTCAGACGGACTCACCAACGCAGCGGAAGAAACAGCAGGAACAGATCCAAACGACCCGGATACGGACAACGACGGTGTGAATGATGGAAATGAAGTTGCAGGTGACTTTGATCCGCTCGACCCGTGTGATCCGAATATCAATTCACCGGCCTGCGACAACGACGGAGATGGTCTCGACAATAGCGAAGAAGCGAGCAATGGAACGGATCCGAATGATCCGGATACAGACGATGACGGTGTCAACGATGGCGTTGAAGTAACGAATGATACCGATCCACTCGATCCATGCAGTCCATCGATGACTTCCCCTGCCTGCGACCAGGACAATGATGGTCTGACGAATGACGAAGAAGAGACAAACGGAACAAATCCAACCGATCCGGATACGGACGACGATGGCGTCATTGATGGAACGGAAGTGAGCAATGGTACCGATCCGCTCGACCCATGTGATCCGGGGACTACCTCACCACTTTGCGATACAGATGGCGATGGACTCGGCAACGGCGATGAAGCGACCAATGGAACAGATCCAAACGATCCGGATTCAGACGACGATGGCATCAATGACGGCACAGAAGTCGGTAACGGCACAGATCCATTGGATCCTTGTGATCCGGGAACCACTTCACCGCTGTGCGATACAGATGGCGATGGGCTCAACAATGGCGACGAGGCAACCAATGGAACCAATCCAACTGATCCGGATTCAGACGATGACGGCGTCAATGACGGGGATGAGGTGACAGATGGCTCAGATCCATTGAACCCATGCGATCCGAACCTGACCTCAACAGCCTGCGACCAGGATGGTGACGGACTCACCAACGGAGAAGAAGACGTGATCGGCACGAATCCCGAAGATGCGGATACAGACAACGATGGCTTCAACGACGGTACAGAAGTCGATAACGGCACCGATCCACTGAATCCATGTGACCCTGCAACAGGCTCAACTGTTTGTGATGCGGATGTAGACGGACTTTCTGTCGAAGAGGAAGAGCTGCATGGTACTGATCCGAATGATTCGGATACAGACGATGATGGCATTGACGATGGAACGGAAATCGCAAACGGCTCGGATCCACTCGATCCTTGTGACCCGAACCCATACGAAGGCTGTAACTTCACAATCTCCGAAGGATTCTCTCCAAACGGCGATAATGTGAACGACGTCTTTGAGATCAAGTACCTCGCACTTTATCCGAACCACACTTTCACGGTGTTCAACCGTTGGGGACAAAAAGTTTTCGAAGCTTCACCTTACAAAAACGACTGGAACGGAAGAGCGATGTTCGGAAACGTGGTCGGCGGAGATGCGCTTCCGGTAGGAACTTATTTCTACATCTTCGACACAGGTGTTGAAGGCAAGGATATTTTGAAAGGATACATTTACCTCACCAGATAATTCGCCAGCATATGAAAAACAGATTAATACTCGCAATAGTTGTGGTTATGGGTGGATGGTCTGCCCATGCCCAACAGGACGCCATGTTTACACACTATATGTACAACACGATGGCAATCAACCCGGCCTATGCCGGAAGCAGGGATGCATTGACAATTACCTCGCTGAACCGTTTTCAATGGGTCGGTTTCAAAGGTGCGCCGATGACGCAGAATATCAATATGCATACGCCGCTTTGGCAAAACAGGCTGGGCGTAGGGGTGTCGGTCATGAATGACAAGATCGGCCCTTCGAATAAAACAAGCATCGAGCTGAATTTTGCCTACAGGATGAAGTTGAACGCCAAGACGCGTCTTGCTTTCGGACTCAAAGGTGGCCTGAATATGCTGAACGCCAGTTTGAACGATGTGAAGACAACAGATGGCAACGACCAGGCGTTTACGCAGGGCATCAACAGTAAAATGCTGCCAAACTTCGGAGTTGGATTGCTGTTGCAGCACGATAATTATTACATCGGGGCATCGATCCCTAAATTGCTGGAGAATGATTTCACGCGGAATATCACGAGCGGAGGAACGAATTTCATCAGCGAGCAGCGGCATTATTTCTTCATTGCCGGTGTTGCGTGGAAATTGAACCGCCAGCTGATGTTTAAACCTTCAACATTGGTGAAAGTCGTGACCGGGGCCCCGGCGCAAATCGACCTCACGGCCAATTTTGTGATCGACGAAGTGCTGACAATCGGCGGAATGTACAGATCGACCGATGCGCTGGGCGTGTTGGTCGGTGTGAACGTGAAACCGCAGTTCTACATCGGCTATTCCTTTGATTTTTCGACGGGGAACCGGACGTTCAATTACAACAACGGAAGCCACGAGCTGATGCTGCGCTATGATTTCATTTTCAGCCGCACGGGAAAAATTAAGTCACCACGTTATTTCTAGCACTATGAAAAATTATATCAGACTTGCAACGCTTTGCGCAGCCACGATATGCGGCGCGCATGCTTACGGACAAAGTGCCCTGGAGAAAAAAGCCAATAGGGAATATGAGAATTTCGACTATTACCGGGCCATTGACTATTACAGCGCGATTGATAACCGCAGCATTCCTGTGGAGAGAAACCTCGCAAAATCTTACGTCTATGTAGGCGAAAACCAAAAAGCGGAACAGAGCTATGCAAAAATTGCGCAAAGCAATGAGACGATCGCCGAAGATGTCTGGGAATATGGCCAGGTATTGATGAAAAACGAAAAGTACGACGAGGCCTGGAAGCAATTTCAACGCTACCAGACGCTGAATCCGGGCGATAAACGTGCCGAAGCATACGCATCCATGCCGGACATGCTCGAAAAGTCGAAAGCGGAAACATCGAATTTTACGATGAAGAACCTGGCGTTCAACAGCGATCAGGAGGATTTTGCACCTGTGTTGTACAATGGAAACCTCATTTTTGCTTCTTCGCGCAGGAATGATCAGGTGATTGTGCATAAATGGAACAGGAACCGGATGTCTTACCTGGATCTGTACATGGCGCATGTCAACAGCTCAGGCGAACTGGGGGAGATTGAGAAGATCGATGATAAATGGGTCAATAAAAAATACCACGAAGGCCCGGTCAGTTTTTCGCCCGACGGCCATGAAATGTTCATTACACGTACAAATTACACAGGCAAAGCGACGGATGGCGTACGCAACCTGCAATTATTCCGCACCGTAAAAACAAGCGATAAATGGTCGGAACCCATCGGACTGCCTTTCAATTCCAATGATTATTCCGTTGGACATGCGGCGATGAGCGCAGATGGCGCATACCTTTTCTTTGCTTCGGACATGCCGGGCGGAAAAGGTGGCGTGGATCTGTACATGTCCAAAAGGAGTGGTACTTTCTGGGAAAAGCCGGTCAATATCGCAGCGCTGAACACGGCAGGCAACGACTTGTTCCCTGCGATGCATGGAGATGGCATATTTTCTTTTGCTTCCGATGGCCATCCGGGCCTTGGCGGACTCGATGTTTTTGTTGCAAAGTATGAGAATGGTACTTTCAGGAGCATCCAACATGTCGGACAGCCGCTGAATTCATCTTTGGATGATTTTTCGATGTACCTCGACCAGGCAACCCTGAGCGGTTACATTTCATCGAACCGCAAAAGCGGCAAAGGCAATGACGATATCTATGCCTTTACGATGCGGGAGCCTTTCAGGTTTGGTCAGAAGATCATGGGGCAAATTGTCGACAGCCGCAACAATACGCTGCCGGACGCAACGGTTTCCCTGCTAAACGAAAGAGGCGAGATTCTCGAACAAAAACAGGCAGATGCGAACGGTTATTTCGAGTTCAATACCGAAACGGGGGGGCGCTACATCATCCGCGGAACGAAAGACAAGTATTTCGAAAACGAGGAGATCATCACGCTGGATGAAAATGCAGACGTCGTGGAATCGGAACTTCGATTGACTAAAGACCCGGGGATTTCCCTGCTGGCGCGCATCAGCGACCGGTCAACGAACGAACCGCTGAACAATGTAAAGATCAGCCTCGTGAACAACATGACCGGCGAGAAAACAGGCATCGTCACAGATGCGAACGGCGAAGTCATGCTGCCGATCACCGACAAAAAGCTCAACGACCGCATTAGCTACAATTTTAGGCTCGAAAAGGACGGTTATATCAGCAAGGTTGTTACCTACAACCGCCAGCTCGACAAGGAAGGTCGCTATGTGATCTCGGAAGAAATGAATTTCGGGCTCGAGAAAATAGGTGTCGGAGTTGATATTGCAAAAGCCATCGATCTCCAGCCGATCTATTTCGATCTCGGAAAGGCGTTGATCCGTCCGGATGCGGCGGTTGAGCTGGACAAAATTGTGCAGGTCATGAACGAGAACCCGACGATGGTCGTAGAGCTCGGAGCGCATACCGATTGTCGTGGAACTGTTGCGACGAACAACAAGCTGTCACAGAAAAGAGCCGTTTCTTCCGCGGAATATATCCGCAAGCGCATTGCCAATCCCGGTCGCATTACCGGCAAAGGCTATGGCGAAACCCGCCTGCTGAACAGCTGCGGCTGTGAAGGTTCTGTGAAATCTACTTGTCCGGAGGAAGAACATGCCAAAAACAGAAGAACAGAATTTATCATCTTAAAAATGTGAGGAAACCCGCATTGAATAAGGAAACTCCTTTGTCTTCGGACAAAGGAGTTTTTTGTTTTAGTCTCTTTAAAAACGCAGTTCGCTAAAAGTGATTAACTTTGAGCCGCTTATCGATGGCTATTCGCTATTTTAAACTTATATTCAGAAAGGTATAAAAAGTATGAAAATGAGGCAACGCACACTTTTCTTGATCAGTATTTGCTGTATGCTCCTGCAACAGCCGGTGTTGTCGCAGGAAAAGGCTGTGCTTGACAGTCTGCTGAAGGACTACAGGAAAAGTCCTGCCCAGGCAAGTGCGCAGCAGCTCAATAACATCGGTTGTGCATATTATGGGAAATATACCTACGAAGGTTACAGGCAGGCCCTGCAGTGGCACCTGCGCGCGCTCGACAAGTCCAAAGCAGAAAAGAACGCTTTCGAGACTGCGCGCTCTTACCGTTTGATTGCTTCTGTTTACGATGCCACGAACATGAACCTTGCGCAGGCGGAACAGTATTATGAAAAATACCTGATGTACCACCTGACGACCCAGGATACGTTGAGCATCATCGATGCGTACCGGAATGTCATCGTCATCAATTACAAGCTCAAACACAAGGCCCGCGAAGCATTTTTTGCAGATAAACTGTTCGCGTATATCCGCGACTCCAAAGCCCCGTCGGTGGCCCGGTTCAAGAATCAGCTGTTGATTTTTTATGCAGAGAATGGCGAGCTGGAAAAAGCATCTGTCCTTTTCACGCCGATCGATGTGGACGAAGCGGCCAAGCACGATATCGAGAACTTCCGCAACTATTATTTTGCCGGGCATGCGCTGTACCGCGAACAAGGTCAATCGGCCAAAGCAATCGCATTGCTCAACGAAGTATTGCCCAAAGTGACGCTGACCGTGGATTCGATCAGCATCCTAAAACATTTATCCGAGCATTACCGCGATCTCGGGGATTATGAGAATGCGTTCAAATTTCTCGACAAGAGTACGGATCTGCACGCACATTATTTACAGGATACAGATCGCGATAAAATCGGCGAGACCGTTGCCTTTTACAAGAATGAACAGCGGGACAAGGAAACTGCTTATTTCAAGGAAAAGTCGGAATCGGAAACCCGCATCATCAATTATATTTTCCTGTTGCTGGTGTTGTTGCTGATCGCAATTGTCGTGGTTTTCCTGATTTCTATCAGGACGAGTAACCAGAATAAACTGCTGAAATCCCAGAAGGAAGAAGTCGAAAGGCTCAACCGCCTCAACCAGAAGATATTTTCGGTCATTTCGCACGACTTTAATGGTCCGTTGATTTCGTTGAATCTCTTGCTTGATGTCTTGAAGAACAAAGACCTTCGCAAAGAAGAGCTCGATGAATTTACCGAAGATATCGGCCACCAGCTTGTACAATCTAAAATGATCTTGGAAAATCTGCTCAGCTGGGCAAAGGTTGAGTTGAACCTCGTGCACCGCAAGCACGACAAAGGTGTCGTATCCAATCCGCACCAGATTGCGCAGATTGCCATACAGCATTTGCATTCGTCGATCGTTGAGAAAAACATCCGTATTCACAACGAAGTGCCAGAAAACATCCTGTTGCAGATCCTGCCGGATATTTTCCAGATTGTGATTCGTAACCTGTTGAGCAACGCAATCAAATTCAGCCATGTCAACGGGGATGTTTTTATTCGCTATGATGCCGCTCAAAAAGTCATAACCGTTGCAGACCATGGTGTTGGCATGGAGCAAAAGCGCATCGACATGCTTTTTGTGCAGGCAGTCGGCAACAAGCTGGGCACCTTCAATGAAACCGGCTTTGGTCTCGGCCTGTACATGAGCCACGAGCTGATCAACAAATCCAACGGAAAAATTTCCGTACAAAGTGAAATTGGCAAAGGAACAATCTTTATCTTAGACGTACCGCTTTATGAAAACGCTTAAAATCGCCATAGCAGACGACCATCCGGTGATCCTGAAAGGACTCGTGGAAATGATCAAAGAGGATTCTTTGTTTCAATTGGTTTTTGTTGCCAACGATCCGGAAGAATTGTGGGAAAAGCTGAAAATGCAGGAGATTGATATCCTGATCCTGGATGTCGTGATGCCTGGGGTTAGCTCAACCAACCTGTTCCGGGACATTATCAGTCAGTTCCCCGAGCTCAACATCGTTGCTTATACGTCGCTGAACAGTCCGATCCTCGTCAAAATGCTTTTCCGCGACGGCGTGCGGGCTTATGTATGTAAAAATGATCCGCTCGATCAGCTGCTGGATGCCCTGAAAACCGTTGCGATGGGATTGCTGTATGTTCCGGACGCCTACAAACAATATGTTGAAAGACGCGATTCGGATGAATGGCTCGACATTTCCGACCGTGAATTACAGGTGCTGAAGCTGATTGCTGAACAATATACGACGTCCCGGATTGCGGAAACACTTTTCATTTCTGTCAATACAGTAGAATCGCACCGCAAAAAACTGCTGGAAAAATTCCAGGTTTCGAATCTGGCCGGCCTGATTCTCGAAGCGATTAAAAGGGGCTATATCCATTAAGGAAAATAGAATCAAAATCAGTATTCACGCGTTTTCTGCGTTGACCTCGTGGAATAAGCGAATTTTTTTTGCTGTGTCGACCTGTCTGAAAAACAGGTGGTCTAAGACCTTTATTCATCCACAAAATCTTCATTTCCAATTCCTTAAAATCTACCGAATTCCGCGCGATCAGGTTTTGCTGTTCCCGATATTTCAAGCTTCAGCAGAAGGAAGCTGTCATTTTTGCTGGTCAGGCTAAAGTCGGATTATCCGTTGCGTAACCGTTGCACAACGTTTATAATTCCGTAATTTTGCGGCATGCATCCAACGCCCATCGCATATTACACAAGCAATGACGGAACAGGTTTACTGGCTTTCGGTGACGGACCTGTATTGCAATGCGAAACAGGAGATGCACTGCCAAAGCTCGATGTTTTCCTGGCTGAAAACCAGGGACGATACCTGTTTTCTTTTTTGGGATATGACCTCAAGAATGAGATTGAGGAACTGACCAGCGCCAATTTTTCAGGTACCAATTTGCCCGATTTGTTTTGCTGGAACCCGGCTTATGTCGTGCAGATTTCAGATGTGTCGGCACAATTCCTGCAAGGCGTGGAAGATGCCTTTTCACGACAGTTCCTGTCGGAATTCCAATCCAAAATCTCCCAAACGGACAATGTATTGCCTGTACTGACTTTTCAGCCGCGCATGCCGAAAGCGGAGTACCTGCGGCAGATTGATATGATCCATGCAGAAATTCAGCAGGGAAACACGTATGAGCTGAACTTCTGCCAGGAGTTTTATGCGGAAAATGTGCCTGAATTCAATTCATGGAGTCTTGTGAACCGTTTGAATGCGCTGACAGCGGCCCCATTTGCGGGTTTTATCTCCTTCGGTCCTCACGAAATTTTTTGCGGCAGTCCGGAACGTTACCTGCAAAAAACGGGTGAAAAACTGATTTCGCAGCCGATCAAAGGAACGATCCGCCGTGGCGCAGGACCAGAGGAAGATGTATTGCTGAAGAATGTCTTGCAAAACGATCCGAAGGAACGGGCCGAGAACATCATGATCGCCGATCTCGTGCGCAATGACTTGTCACGCATTGCCCAAAAAGGAAGTGTTTCGGTAGATGAATTGTGCGGGATCCATTCATTCAGCACCGTGCATCACATGATTTCGACCATTTCGTGTCTCGTGAAGCCGGAAACCAGGTTTTCTGACATTCTGCGCGCAACTTTCCCGATGGGATCGATGACGGGTGCGCCGAAAATCAGTACGATGCAGCTGATCGAAAAACACGAATCATTCAAGCGTGGTTTATATGCTGGATCGATGGGCTACTTCAAACCGGATGGCGATTTCGATTTCAATGTCGTGATCCGTTCATTCATCCATAACAAAGCTGAAAAATACCTTTCGTGCGCAGTAGGTGGAGCGATTACAATCCAGGCGGTCGCCGAAAAAGAATATGACGAATGCATGGTCAAGGTCAAGAGAATTGTTCAATTGTTCGGCGATGATCAGCCTTTCTGACCTGCAACGCGATTGGCCGGAACTGCGCACGCGGAAAATATTCCTGGCATGCAGCGGTGGCGTTGATTCTATCGTGCTGCTACATATACTGAAACAATTGGAGGCAGATCTAACCGTATTGCATATCAATTACGGCCTGCGGGGCGCGGATTCTGACGGAGATGAGGCATTTGTACGCGCTGTTTGTGCTCAAAACGGGATTCCTTGTCGGGTGCGGCACGCAGAGACGAAAAAAATACTCGCAGAACAGGGTGGAAATCTACAGGAAACCGCGCGCAAGATCCGCTATGGCTGGTTTGAGGAAGTTTTAACGGAACATGCGGGCGGCCTCGTCGCGCTTGGACATCATGCAGACGATCAGGTGGAGACTTTTTTTCAGCACATTGCGCGGAAATCAGGCATACCTGGTATGGCAGGCATGCTGGCACGGCACGGGAAGTTCATTCGGCCTTTGTTGGCCTATGATAAGGCGGATTTGCAGGCATGGGCCAGACAAAACAATTTCTCCTGGCGCGAAGATGTATCCAACAGTGGCGATGCTTATACGCGCAACCGCCTGCGGAATGTATTTCTGCCGGAAATGTATAGCCAGGTGCCGGATCTTAAAAGCTCCGTATTGACCCTCGTGGATAAATTCCAGCAAACCCAGTTGTCGCTGGAGTCCGCAGTAAAAGAACAGCTGCTTGCAATCCGCGAAACAGGTCGTTGGCCTTTTGAGGCATACGATGTCGCAACAGCCGAAGAAAAAGTCGAAATCCTCCGCAGCCTGCAGATCCGTGCGCGCCATATGGCGGTCCTCGACCAATTGCGCCGGGTACAGAAAGGCGGCAGATGCGTTGTGGATCATTGTACGATCACCCGCGAGCAAAACTATTTTTTCCTGCAATGGGAAGTGGCTGACCGGGACTTGCAGCTCAGGATCGAAGTCGTTACGGCACTTCCGGACCATTTTTCAAAGGAAATCATTTTTCTGGATCCCGAAAAGCTGCGAGGTTCTCTGCAATTGAGACTTTGGAAAACCGGTGACCGCATGCAACCCATCGGCCTGAAAGGAACCAAACTGATCTCCGATATCCTGACTGAATCGGGCCTTCCGTCGCATATGCGGGCGCAGGCACTTGTGCTGACGGATGACTGCGATATTCACTGGTGCGTAGGATTAAAAGTAGGGGCGAAAGCCTGTGCGGACGCTTTAGCAGGAACGATCTGGCGTGTTTCAACAGGTTAATTATATTTTAAGAAACGCTAGGTTTATTCGATTCTTATTTTTAATTTGACTCAATAAATCAGAAGGACCATGCAAGCTTTAGAAATCCAAACCATCGAAAAGGAGGTTGTCCCTTCATTGACTTTTCGCGGAGAAATGGCAATTAAACAACATCCTGAACTGCGGCAGCAACTCGACCATGCAATGCGGTTGGGGAACGGCTATCACACCAAGGTATCGATCTATTTTCACGATGATGCAGGCTTAAAAAAGGTAGAAACCACAATCTGGGCAACAGGTGCGCGGTATATTTGCCTGAAAGGAGGTATTTGGATTCCAATATCCCGAATACAGGAAATCAAGTTTTAATGTGTATTTAAGCGCTATTTAACTGAGTATTTAATCAAAAATTCCCGTTGGAATTACAAGAGTAATCTTGAAGAAGAGCCATCAATAATCCGTTTCGTTTCGTAGATTTGAGCCACCGGACAGGTAAAACACCTGTGGGTCTGCAAACTTATCAAGAAATGAAACGGATTTTATTTTTATTAGCCCTGTTGGTTACTGCCGCTTATACACAGGCGCAGGATGAAGTGAAATGGTCGGGCAGTTATAACCAGGCCACGAAACAAGTAGAGCTAAAAGCAGAGATCAAGGAAGGCTGGCATTTGTACAGTCAGTTTATTCAAAACGATGTAGGGCCGGTGCCAACTACTTTTTCGTTCCAGTCCTCTGACGATTTTCAGCTCAAAGGTGCTGTTGTAGAGCCTGCAGCGATCCAGAAATACGATCCTAACTTTGAAGCAACCTTGAATTTCTTCGAGAAAGAAGTTGTTTTCAAGCAGCATATACAGCCCGGGAAAGCATCTTCCCTGGAGGTAACGGTTACTTTCATGGTTTGCAATGAGACGATGTGCCTGCCGCCGGTTGACCAGAAAATCAAGATTTCAATTCCATCCAAATAATAAAAGACAAATACAGTACATGAAAAATTTCCTGTTTACCTGCTGGGTTCTCCTTTCTTCCATGACTGCGCTTCAGGCCCAGGACATGCCTCCTGTGGATGAAGTGATCAAATGGAGCTACAAGGTCGAAAACATCTCTGCGACCGAAGCCAATGTTGTGATCACAGCCAATCTGTACCACCATTTTCACCTCTTCAGCATGAAACACCTGCCGGAGAATTACGATTTTGCAGGCATTCCGACGGAGATCAAATTCAAGCCAAATGCAAATTATACGCTCGTTGGCAAAGTGCGCGAAAATAAAGCGGTTACTGGAAAAGATGAGACGGGAACGTATGTCTGGCACGAAAAAACTGCGGTTTTCACACAGAAAATCAAGCTGAAATCTGCAAAGCCTTTCGATATCCAGTTCACAACGGTCTGGCAGGTTTGCAACGACCAGGCTTGTCACATTCCGCAGGAAAAGAACATCACTGTAAAAGCCAATTCCGGAGGCCAGAATGGAACAGTTACAACAACACTCGAAGAGCAGATCGAGACAACGACCGTTGCAGTGAATCCTGGCACTACAGCTGCAGCAGGCGTACATGGTACCTGCGAACAAGCGGAGGAACTGGACAAATTGCCAGCTGCTTTTGGAGTTACGGCCAATAAACTGAACGAAAATCAATATGAGTTAGTATTTGTGCTGAAAAGCGAAGATGGCTGGAAAGTGCCGACAGGAAAAAACGGTTTATTTCACAACGCGAAATTCTTCATCCAGCCGAATGCCGATTTCACGGTTTCCGGGGCGATGAAATACCCGAAAGGCGAAAAGTACTATGATTCTGTTTACAAACAGGAAATTGAATATTATCCGACCGGTAGTAAATTTGTGCAGATCATCACACTCAATACAGCTAAAATCCCGGTAATTGCCGGTCATTTGAACTACGAAGCACTTTCTGCGACGGATTTCGTGACTTCTGAAGCGCTTACTTTTACCTGTGATCTCAAAGAGGCGCAGCAAGCCATTATGGAAGAAGAAGCTTCCGGCTCTTACTGGGGGATTTTCTTCTTTGCTTTCATTTCCGGTTTTGCGGCACTGCTGACGCCTTGCGTGTTCCCAATGATCCCGATGACTGTTTCCTACTTCCTGAAACAAAGCAAGGACAGGAAGCGCGGTATCCGCAATGCGTTGATCTACGGATTTTCAATCATCGTTATTTACGTATTGCTCGGACTCGGCGTTACGCTGATCTTTGGGGCTGATGCGCTGAACGCGATGTCGACGAATGTTTACTTCAATATTGTATTCTTCCTTTTGCTGGTGTTTTTCGGTGCTTCCTTCCTGGGCGCATTTGAGATCCGGATGCCTAGCTCCTGGATCAACAAATCAGATGCAAATGCAGACCGTGGCGGTTTGATCGGTATCTTTTTCATGGCATTTACGCTCGCTTTGGTGTCTTTTTCATGCACAGGACCAATTATTGGTACCTTGCTTGTGGAAGCGACTTCCAAAGGATTGATGGGGCCTTTCTTCGGCATGCTTGGATTCTCCCTGGCGCTGGCGCTGCCGTTCGCTTTGTTTTCTGCTTTCCCGGCATGGCTCAATTCGATGCCGCAATCCGGAGGTTGGCTGAACAGTGTCAAAGTTGTGCTTGGATTCCTGGAGATAGCTTTGGCGTTTAAATTTTTGTCCAATGCGGATCTTGTGGTACAGGCCCACCTGCTCGAGCGCGAAGTATTTATTGCCCTTTGGGTCGTGATTTTTGCGATTCTCGGTTTCTACCTGATGGGCAAGATCAAATTATCGCACGATTCCGATCTGCCTTATGTATCTGTGCCGCGCATATTCATGTCTATTGTGATCTTCTCGTTCGTAGTGTACATGATTCCCGGATTGTGGGGCGCACCGGTGAAAATCCTGAGTGGTTTCCTCCCACCGCAGCAATACAGTGAAATTCCTTACGGGATTGGTGGAAGCGCCCCAAGCTATGCGTTGCCGGAACATGCCTACTACGGACCACACGGAATCCCGGTGTTCCACGATTACGACGAAGCAAAAGCCTATGCAGATAAAATTGACAAGCCTTTGATGCTTGATTTCACCGGACATGCGTGCATTAATTGTCGCAAAATGGAAGACCAGGTGTGGTCGGATGAAATGGTGAAACAGTTGCTGATCGACAGCGTTGTTGTCGTTTCCCTGCACGTGGATGAGAAATTGTCCTTGCCGGTTGAAAAACAAGTCAAAGACGAGAATGGAAAATTGCTAAAAACAGTAGGCGAGAAGTGGTCTTACATGCAGCGCTCCAAATACGGTCAGCAAACGCAACCGCAATATGTGATGATCGACAAGGATGAGCAGCAATTGTTGAAATCGACGACATATACAACCGATTCAGACCGTATCAAAAACTTCCGCGAATGGCTCGATAACGGTATTGCGACTTATGATGCGCGACTGAACCTGAAAACACTGAAAGGAAGTGCGCTAGTGAAGCCAAAAAGCTGCATCGATCCAAGAGCAGCACAGAATTACGGTTCACTCTATTTCGAAGTGTATAATGAAGAATATGCGGGAGCGCTACTCAGATAAATAATTTTAGTTAGGCAAAAAGCCCCGGTGGAATGATCCGCCGGGGCTTTTTGTTGAAGTGTTATGGGCTGTTCGCGATATCGCCATATCCCGATATGTAGATACGCAGGCGAAATCTACTTGCTTCCGCCTGCGGCCGTTTAATTCAATCTCAATCTGCTTTCTCTTCCCAGATCTGCAACAGCTCGACCAGGGTTTTGACCGCTTTTTCCATGTCCTGCACGCTGACATATTCATGTTTCGAATGGATCGCCATTTCGCCTGTGAAGATATTCGGACACGGCAGGTTCATGAACGACATGCGGGATCCATCGGTTCCGCCGCGTATAATCGTTGGTTTTGGGGTTACGCCTGCACGTTTCATCGCTTCGATCGCGTAGTCGGTTACGAAAGGAACTGTTTGCAGGATCTCTTTCATGTTGCGGTATTGTTCTTTCACGCTGAAATCCGCAGTAGCGCCCGGGAATTTTGCGAGCACTTCGTCGAGGATCTTTTTGAGCCAGGTTTCGTATTCGGCCAGCTTGCTTGTCTGGTGATCGCGGATGATGAAGTTGATCGCCGCCTTTTCCAGACCGCCGTCGACAGAAACCGGGTGTACAAAGCCTTCACGGTTTGCAGTAGATTCCGGTGACCATTCGTTGAGCGGCAATGCAGCGATGAATGCCGAAGCGACCTTGATGGCATTGACCATCTTGTTTTTCGCGTAGCCCGGATGTGCACTGATCCCGTGAATCTCAATCGTAACGCCATCTGCGGAAAAAGTCTCGTCTTCGATTGATCCCAACGGTCCGCCGTCGAGTGTGTAGGCATAATCAGCTTTCAGCTTCGCAACATCCAGGTGTTCTACGCCACGACCAATCTCTTCGTCAGGTGTAAACAGGATGCGCACGTCGCCGTGTTTTATCGTTGGATTGTTGATGAGGAAATGCGCGAAATCCATAATGATCGCGATACCTGCTTTGTCATCCGCGCCGAGTAGGGTCAGACCGCTGGCTGTAATGATATCGTCGCCAATGCGTTCTTTCAGGTAAGGGTGCTTTTCAACCGTAATGACTTGTTCAGGGTCGTCCGGCAATACAATCGGAGCGCCGTCCCAGGCTTTGTGAAGAATAGGCTTTACATCTGTTCCGCTGCAATCCGGCGCTGTGTCCATGTGTGAGCAAAGGCAGATCACAGGAACATTCTTTTTCCCGGAGTTTGAAGGAATCGTCGCGTATACGTAGCCCCACTCGTCCATTTCAGCATCCTGGACGCCCATTGTGCGCAGTTCTTCGACCAGCAGCCTGGCCAGATTTTTTTGCTTCATCGAGGAAGGAAAAGTATTGGAAAGTGGATCCGCAGTCGTGTCGATCTGTACGTAATCCAGGAATCTTTTGGTTACTGTGTGTTGATAATCCATCTTGTTTTGTTTGAAGGTAAAGGTACGCTTTTCCGAGTGAATGCCGGGTTTTGCTGAGTAGATGTTGTGCCGCATTTCTGTGGGCACAAGGCAAAAAAAGGCCGATCTGTCTGATCGGCCTTTTTTACAACGCAACGGTTGTCTTAGAATACTTCGTTCGCAGCGAAATGGAATTTCCCTTCGATCTCTGCATTTTCGTCAGAATCAGAACCGTGAACGGCATTGCGCCCTTTGTTCTCTGCGTAAGCAGCACGGATTGTTCCCGGAGCAGCTTCAGCTGGATCAGTAGCACCGATCAGCGTTCTGAAATCAGCAACGGCATTGTCTTTTTCAAGGATCGCCGCAACGATAGGACCGGAAGTCATGTACTCAACGAGTTCGCCGTAGAACGGACGCTCAGCGTGTACTTCGTAGAATTTTTGAGCTTGCTCTTTAGTCAAACGCGTAAATTTCATCGCTTTGATCTCAAAACCTGCACCAATGATCATGTCAATGATTTTGCCCATGTTCCCGTTCTCGATTGCATCGGGTTTCAACATGGTAAATGTTCTGTTTGTTGCCATTTTCTTTATTGTGAATTGGCCGCAAAGATAGTCTAAATAGTCGAATATCAATAAGCCCCGGTGAAAAACCAGCTTGTAAAAATGGAAGATATTATTTATTAGTCTAATCTAACTTTTTTCGTTTTGTGATTAAAATAATGCTAATTTCGCAAAGCGGGGATCGCAGTACCGATCTCCCAAAATGTGCCTATAATTGAATAAATGAAAGACTTAGAACAATTTTTCACAGACATAGATCCCGTCTGGGCGGCGCTGATCGCAACAACTTTCACCTGGCTCGTGACCGCAGCCGGAGCTGCGTTGGTTTTTTTCTTCAAGAAGATGCACCGCGCCGTGCTCGACGGCATGCTTGGATTTACAGGCGGTGTGATGGTAGCGGCGAGCTTCTGGTCGTTGCTGAATCCGGCGATTGAAATGTCGGAAAAGATGTACCCTTCGATGTCGTGGATGCCGGCGGCCGTCGGTTTTCTCATTGGTGCGATGTTTCTTTTCGGGCTCGACAAGATCCTGCCGCATTTGCACCTCAATTTTGCGGAAAGCGAAAAAGAAGGACCGAAGACCCAATTGCATAAATCGACCTTGCTTGTACTGGCGATCACGCTGCACAATATTCCGGAAGGATTGGCGGTTGGGGTATTGTTTGGGGCGGCTGGTTTAGGGATTGACGGTGCAACGATTCCCGCAGCGATCGCGCTGGCGATTGGTATCGGTATACAGAATTTCCCGGAAGGTTTTGCGGTGGCGATGCCTTTGCGCAGAAGTGGTTTTAGTCGTGGTAAAAGCTTCTGGTATGGACAACTATCTGCGATTGTGGAGCCGGTTGCCGGGGTACTCGGAGCCGTTGCAGTCATCTACATGCAGCCGATCTTGCCTTTCGCGTTGGCTTTTGCGGCCGGAGCAATGATCTACGTCGTAGTTGAAGAAGTGATTCCCGAAACGCAGCGCGACAAGTACACCGATATTGCGGTTCTTGGATTCATCGGCGGTTTTTTGGTGATGATGATCCTCGACGTCGCACTCGGCTAAAAATCCGGAGTTTTAACAAATTTTTACGAATATCAAACCTGCCCGAAACAAACTTTGACTTACCTTTGTGCTACAAGTACAATTTTTTCATAGGAATTGTTTTTGGGTTTTATAGTTTTAGCATGGTTTAGCGAAAAGAGGAGTAGAATTTCATAGGTCTACTCCTCTTTTTGTTGGTGCTTATTCGAATCCAAGCCGTTTTATTCAACTGATTTTCATTATCTAAAAACACAAAAACCCGGACCAAGTCCAGGTTTTACAGAATTGCCGAATATCGCTACAGCTTTTTATTTCCGGTTGCCGGAAACTTTCACGATGATAAAAATAATCAGCGCGACTACGATGACAACCGCAAGAATGCCTGTCACTGCACCGGCTTTGAAAATTCCTCCGATGACAGAACAGCTTTGCAGGCTGAGCAGGAGTGTGAGTAAAAAAGCGGGGAGAATCACGATTTTTTTCATGGTACTTATTTTTAGAATGAATAATGAATACAGATATTCTAAATGTAGACCTAATTTTTTAGCGTCGTGGATAATTAAGAAAAAGTAACAATTTCCGGGGGCCAAAATATTTTTTGGTTCATTCATCGTAAAACCGACCTAAACCGCTGTAAAAATGATACGTCACGGTATCTTTTCCGTTTTGTCTCTGCTGATACCAGGATGTCTTACCTAAAAAATCGATGTTGTCGATCTCCGCCGGAGGTGAAGCGAGGTACTTTGTTTTTTCGCCCCAGAACCAGTTTGATAAAGAGGGGTAATGCTCTTTGATAAACAGCCGGTTGCAGGATTTATACTTCGTATCCGGAGAATTTGCTGAATTGAATGCATAAATCGCAGCTTTGAATCTATCCAGGTTTCCCGGCGGATTGGGTACAACGTATATTTCGCGCAGCGAGGAGTCAGCTTCATCGATACGTGTAAAAGCATCGACCTTGTGAAATTCGATAGGCGCGAAGTATTTTTTGTACAGCAGGAAGATGAGTAATAGCAAAGCGAGTAGCGCAGAGATGGTCCAAAAAGGTTTTTTCATAAGCGGATTTGTGTTGTATACTGGAATACCTGAAACGCGATTGGGTTTGGGAAATTGTTTAGGTCGGGTTAAAAAAGTTTCATCTTTGTCAATTGAAATTCTGGTTCATTTCACAATATTGACCACACCAAAAAAGAGAAACCTTTCGATCTCTCTCTTTTCTCACTCAAAAATCACGCTATCCGGTATATTGCTCTGCTACCGGCATGACCTGATTCTAATTTTCATTGTGCAGCGTTCAGGGTTATTGGAATATCTTCTTTTGTGCAGGACGACTGAAAACCAAGTTCCGTTGCGCCTTACATGAACGAAAAATAAGGCGAATGTTAGCGATCTGCAAGCTGGAATGTTTAAGTGTGACGGAATTCGGGTTAAGTGTAGGTAAATCTGTTCAACTGAAAATAATCACCTTACCGGGATAGAGAATTCGGACAGCAATTGAAGTGTGAAAGTGTCGCAATAGCCGTTGCGTAACCGTTGCACAACGACTATGCATCAGAAAAGAATGCGCTGCGCTTTATAACTTTGGACTTTAGATGAATAAGTCTTAATTTCGCGCCGGACCACATCCACAAAACACACTGTTCATGAAAAAAATAATTCAAATCGCAGGGCTTTGCCTGTTGTGCGCTACGCAGCAGCTCATGGCCCAAACGCAGGGAATTGCCTACACAGCTGCCGGAAAAGGCGTAGCCACGACTTTCGTTACTGATTACCATTGCCTGGGCATCAATCCCTCAGCGCTGGGCTGGGGAACGGGTTACAAGGACAAGCGGTTTACAATCGGCTCGACGGAATTCGGTTTCGGGATTTACTCCGATTCTCTGAACAGCGACCGGCTCCGCAACCTGTTTAAGGATTTTCGTACAGCAACGGATAAGAACGGTGGGTTGGACCGCGAAGCGCAAAAGGAAGCAATTGCGCGCTACGCACAGGCAGGCGTTTCGATTTTCCTTGACTTCAACTGGGCCGGATTTTCATTCCAAAGTCCCAGGTTCGGAGGAATCGCTTTCAACATCAAAGAAAATTACCAGTGGTACTCGCAGCTGAACCAAACGACGACCGACATCATCTTCAGAGGGAAATTGTCTTCCTATTTTGACTCGCTGACCGTTGTTTTTGGTTCCGATACTTCGCTGATTGCGAACCGCGACAATATTTCCCAGGATTCGCTCGCAGCCGTTATTGCGGGTAAAATAGGTTCTCCGCTGAGCCTGAGCGCGATCACGAAAGGAAGTACGATTAAGCTTTCCTGGACGCGTTCCTACAATTTTGGCTACGGCCGCAAGCTCATTGGAGACGACTCCATCTTTGCAATCTACGGGGGCGTAGGCGGGCGTTTCATTCAATCGATGGCGATGTTCAACCTCGAGTCAGACGACGATGGATTGCGCATGTATACGTCGCTTTCTCCGGCTTTCGATATCAACTACGGAACCGTTGCCAATGCAAACCTGTCCGGCATCACGAATTACAAAGGCGGCATTCCGCCGGTGGTGGGGAACGGTTATGGAGTCGATCTGTCGGCGAGTATGATCCTCTTTGCGAAACTGAAGATCGCGGCATCTGTGAATAACATCGGTTCGGTGACTTACAAGCGCAATGTGTACAGTGTCAAAGATACCTTGCTGGGTAATATTTCAATTGCCGGGCTGGCCGATGGCGATATTACGCAGACTGTAAATCAGCTGCTGCGCGACGGCGGTGTCATGAAGCTCGTGGCGGAAGAAAAATATGTGCTGGCGAATGCGGCCGATTTCCGTTTCGGGGCGAGCTTCAAGCCATTTAAGTTCCTGGATTTCGGTTTCGACATGGTCGCGCCATTCAATAAGGAAAATCCCGGGAGCATACGGAACGCGGTTTTCTCTTTTGGGGGTGACATCAGACCGGTCAAATGGCTGCAACTGAGCGTGGGCTATTTCGGCGGCGGAATTTACCGCAGCAACATTCCCGTTGGTATCAACTTCATCCTGAAAAATGGCGGATATGAATTCGGGATTTCCTCGCGTGATGCGTTGACTTTCTTCACGAAAAAATCAAACAGCATCTCGACTGCTTTTGGCTTCGCCAGGTTCAGATTTTAAATTCCGAGCTCAATTGTAAAAGAATCTCCCTCAGCTCGCTGAGGATAAAAGCCGTTGCACCCCAGACCTGCTTGTCAGACAACCGGAAATAAGGTACATCTTTCAGGACCATTTCTGTGGAAACGGTGATGTCCATCGCCTGGATGTTTTCTTCGCGCAGTAATTCCTGCAAAGAGATTGTCAACACGGCTTCAACTTCGCGTGCGTCGGGAATAAAAACAGGTGGTTCGGGCAGCAGGAACAAATAAGGCTCTACATGGAAACCGCTGACCGGAATAAAAACAGGGGTCAATCTGCCCAAAGCAGTCGCGTTTTTCAGGTCTACGCCGATTTCCTCGAGGCATTCACGCATGGCAGTTACTTCCAGGCTGTCGTCTTCCACTTCCCTTTTTCCGCCTGGAAAGCTGACCTGCCCGCTGTGATTGCCGATATACGTTGGTCGCTGTATCAAAATACACTGTATATCTCCATCGGCTTCAAACAAGATTACCGCTACTGCTGATTCCCGGAAATCCGTTGCTTCCGCTTTCGCGATGCTGGATGCTTTTCGGTTGAGTGGGTGCATGCGCAAATGCGCTGTTTCCCCGGGGAGATCGCCGGTAAGGAGGCGCGACAGATGTTCCTGGAATGAAGCCATTTTGTTTAATGAGCAGATTGAAGAATTCGGTGAAAATCAATATACAGGTAAGCCGCAAGCTGATTGCTACAGATAAACTGGAAGACATAAAAAGCCTGTTTGTGCCGGATGGTCGCGATCTGGAAGGTCATCGGCTCTCCGTAAGTGTATTCAATCTTTTCCTGTACGGTTGAAAAAAGGCCGTCTGTTTTGCCGGACAATCTGGAGGTAACGCTGACATCGATATCGCTTTCGGAAAGTGTTTTGAGTCGTGTCGACATGAAAAAATCGTGGACCGCCTGGAGGGAATCCGTGCCTGCTGCATACGATTCCAGGATCGTACCGGTCTCATTGTCATCGAAGGCATCGACCGAAAAATAGATCCCGAGCTCCGGAGATGAACGCATGAATGAATTGTCATGGTATGCAATGTCCTGTTTAAACGAATTTTTCAATGCATCCGGGAGCAGGAAATGAATGCCAGCCGCATACGCCCTGGATACCTTTTTGAAGTGGTAGTGATTGGCACGCAGCTCCTTCAGCGGGTTGGTGTTTTTGTAGGTTTCGGGCGGACACCCGCAAAGCAGTGTGGACAATGCCAGCAAAGACAAGAGTTGCAATCCCTTTTTCATGAAGCCAAGGTATAAAAAAATGCAGGATTGCAGGGTCGATCCGGGAACAAATTCTGCGAGGATGCCCGGTTTTTCCATTTTTCAGCGTAATTTTGCGGCATCTTTAACTCCAATAAAACATAGCATGCAACTGTGGAATACATTAAGTAAAGAGGAGCTGGTCAAAAAATTAAAGGAAAGCGGCAATAAATTTGTCACGGTGTCCTTTTACCAGTATGCTCAAATTGACAATCCGCGTCTTTTCAGGGATGAATTATTCCTGCAACTTTCCAGGATCGGTGTCGTGGGAAGAATCTACGTCGCCAACGAAGGCATCAACGCCCAGATGGGCGTTCCAATCACCCATTTCGAGCAATTCCGCGATGAATTGTATGAGATCGATTTCCTGAATGGCATCCGCCTCAACATTGCGGTCGACGAATCGCAGGCTGAGCATCCGTTCCTGAAACTGAAGATCAAGGTGCGCGACAAAATCCTCGCGGACGGACTTTCAGATGAGTCCTTCGATGTAACAGACAAAGGGATTCACTTATCCGCGGCTGAATTCAATGCGCTGACCAACGACCCGAATACGATCCTGATCGATTTCCGCAACCATTACGAGAGTGAAGTCGGCCATTTCAAAGGAGCAATCACGCCGGATGTCGATACTTTCCGCGAATCACTTCCTTTTATCGAGGAGACGATCCTGAAAGGTCAGGAAGACAAGAATATCGTGATGTACTGTACCGGCGGCATCCGCTGCGAAAAAGCGTCTGCATGGTACAAGCACCGCGGATTTAAGAACGTGCACCAGCTGGAGGGCGGGATCATCAAATATGCGAACGACTGCGAGGCGCAGGGACTCGATAACAAATTTATCGGGAAGAACTTTGTCTTCGATGAACGCCGTGGAGAGCGCATTTCAGAAGATGTCATCGCACAATGTCACCAATGCGGAGAACCTTGCGATACGCACACGAATTGTATCAACGACGGTTGTCATTTGCTGTTTATCCAATGCCATAATTGCCAGACAAAATACGACAATTGCTGTTCAGAAGACTGTCAGCAGATTTATCACCTGCCGTTGGAAGAACAACGCGCTTTGCGGAAAGGAAAAGAAATCAGCAACAAAATCTTCAAAAAAGGCAGGTCTGAAAAATTAATTTTTAAGGCAAATAACCAAAAACCATTATCTTTCCAGCAGGAAATCTAAAAATAAACCAATGACAATCTTAGGAATTGACTGGAATGTAAGCTCCGGGCTGATCGACGGCTGGGCAACTCCCAACAAATACGGCCTGTTATTCGTAACGGGTCTGATCATCGGATTTTTCGTGATCAGGCGCATGTTCAAAAACGAAAATGTGCCGGAAACCATCCTCGATAAATTGTTGCTCTACATGGTACTGGCCACGATCATTGGCGCAAGGCTCGGTCACGTATTTTTCTACGGACCATATTTCGATGAGGTCGATGCATCCGGATTAATCCTGGAAAGGGGGTATTTTTCGCATCCGCAAGATATTTTAAAAGTCTGGGAAGGCGGATTGGCAAGTCATGGCGCTGCTGTGCTGATCCTGATCGCACTCTGGATTTTCTCAAAAAGGGTTTCGCACAAGCCGATGATCTGGATCCTCGACCGCATTGCTGCACCGATCGCGATCGCAGGCTGTTTTATCCGCCTCGGGAACCTCGTCAACCACGAGATCATTGGTACCCCCACCAACTTGCCATGGGGATTCCGATTCAACCAGGAGGGCGCCGAATACCTGATCAACGGCGAGCATGTTTTCAGGCATCCGGCGCAATTGTACGAAGCGATCTTTTACCTGCTGACTTTTGCCTTGCTCATGTACCTTTATTGGAGAACGCAGGCGAAACACCGTCCGGGCATCTTGTTCGGCGTGTTCATGATCGTGCTCTGGACCGGCCGTTTCCTCGTGGAATTTGTGAAGGTAGGGCAAACTTACCGCGACGACCATTGGGCATTGAATACCGGACAATTGTTGAGCATTCCACTTGTGATTGCCGGAATTGTGATCCTGTACCGCGGACTGAAAACCCCGAAGCCGGGAGCCGGCAATCCAACGTTGGAAGGAGCATATTAGTACTTCAAAGAAATACAGTAATTTTTCAAAACGGATTCCAATGGGATCCGTTTTTTTGTTCCGGGCAGCGGCTTTCGCAGGGAATCCCTGTGGAACTTTCTTTTGCCGTTTGCCGCAATTGTTGTAATTTTGCGCCATGAAGACGAAAACGCTCAAAAAAAATAAAGTAAACGTTGTTACCTTAGGATGCTCCAAGAACTTATTTGACTCAGAAGTCATGATGGCCCAGTTGAAAGCCAACAAGTTCGACGTGGAGCATGAGTCTATGCACGACGATGCTGAGATCGTCATCATCAATACCTGCGGATTTATCGACAATGCCAAACAGGAATCCATCGATACAATCCTGCGTTATGCCCAGGCCAAGACAGATGGTGCTGTGGATAAAGTCTATGTGACCGGATGTTTGTCCGAGCGTTACAAAGACGATCTCGAAGTCGAGATCCCGGAAGTAGACGCATTTTTCGGTACGCGCGACTTGCCGCGTTTGCTGAAAACCCTGAAAGCAGATTACAAGCACGAATTGGTAGGAGAGCGCCTGCTGACAACGCCATCACATTATGCTTATTTCAAGATCGCTGAAGGCTGCGACCGTCCTTGTTCATTTTGTGCGATCCCACTGATGCGTGGTAAGCACGTTTCAACGCCGATGGAAGACCTCGTGAACAGCGCGAAAAGTCTTGCGGCACAAGGAGTCAAAGAGCTGATGCTGATCGCACAGGACCTGACCTATTACGGACTCGATATTTACAAAAAAAGAAACCTGGCAGAACTCGTTGACCGTCTTTCAGAAGTGGAAGGAATTGAATGGATCCGTCTGCATTATGCTTTTCCGGCCGGTTTCCCGATGGATGTGCTCGATGTCATGAATGCGAAGCCGAAAGTCGTTAAATACCTCGACATGCCTTTACAGCACGGCTCCACGTCTATCCTGAAATCGATGCGCCGCGGGATTACACGCGAGAAAACCGAAGCGCTGGTCAATGAAATCCGTGCAAAAGTGCCGGGCATTGCGATCAGAACAACCCTGATTGCCGGTTATCCGGGCGAAACGGAAGCCGATTTCCGGGAAATGTACGATTTCGTGGAGCGCATGAAATTTGAGCGCCTGGGAATCTTTACGTATTCCCACGAAGAAAATACACACGCTTATTCCCTCACAGACGACGTTCCTGACAAGCTGAAGCGCCAGCGTGCGGATGAGATCATGGAATTGCAATCCGGTATCAGCCACGAACTGAACCAGCAAAAAGTCGGCAAAATTTACCGCGTTTTATTCGACAGGGCGGAAGGCGAATATTTCATCGGACGTACGGAATTCGATTCCCCGGAAGTAGACAACGAAGTGCTCGTCAAGAAGTCTGAAGGTTATGTACGCATTGGAGATTTTGCATATGTCGAGATCACTTCAGCCGATCATTACGACCTGTACGGCAAACTCATCGATCCGAAAAATTAAATCTGCAAGCCAAACAACGCTGTAACTATTGATATGCCTGCATAATACAGCTTGGTCTGTTTTTTGCAGGAAACGGATTCCAAAACCTAAACGAATGGATATCCAAAGCAAGCTGTTTGACCAGATCAAAGCTAAACTGACACCAGATATTCCGCTGGGAAAAGCCCTGATGGAAGACCTCGATTTGTCCAGGGACAGCGCTTATCGCAGGGCACGCGGAGAAACGTCGCTGAGTCCCGAAGAGATTCGCCTGCTTTGCCGGAAATACGAGATTTCTTTCGATAAGATACTGGGCGTTGCGGGGCAAAGCGTCACTTTCCAGTTCAACCCAATCCAGCGCAGCGAATTTACTTTTAACCGCTATTTGCAAGGTATCAATGATGGCTTTTCGAGGATGTCGGCCCAACGCTGGCAGCGTTTGTATGTTTCCAACCTCGATCTGATCATTTTTCAGCTGTTGAACATCCCGTCGCTGATGCGCTTCAAGCTGTTTTATTTTGCGAAGACCTATTTACAGATTCCTTCGCTCGAAGGAGAAAGTTACCACAAGGAATGGAAAGGCGATATTTCGGAAGACCTGCTGCGCGATACGCTTCAGAAATACATCCGCATCCCGAGTGTTGAAGTCATCGGTTTTGAAGCCGGAAAAGGATTGGTGCGCGAGATCGTTACTTTCTACGAAATGGGTCACATTGCTTCGAAGGAAGATGCGATTTACCTGCTGGATGAAGTACAAAACCTCATGAATCACAATAAAAATCAGGCAGAAATCTCCAAAAAGTTCATCATCGGTCAGCCGGTGGTCGTGGAAGACGGAAATTTCAGTCTCAACCTGCATGAAACTTATCTGCAGGACAATACTTTCATTGCGGAGACCAATGCCTACCGCATGTTGTACATCACCCACAACATGATGAACTACCTGTATACGATCGACGCCGACTACGTGCATAAATCTTACCACATTTTCCAATCGATGCTGAAAAACTGTAAACCAATCTCCTCGCAGAACCCGGCGCATAGAAATGCCTATTTTGCAAGTATTCAGGCTTTCATCGCAAAAGCAAAACAACGCCTCGAAGGATTTGATCTCATGGATTGAAAAAATATTTTCATTCCCAGGCAACCTTTTTAAAATTGGCGGAGTACTTAGAGAAACATGCGGGAAAATGGGAAAACGGAATAGGTGAAATGGCTGATCGCCAAAGAGGAAAACGGAGATACTAATGGCCGGCTGGTGCATGGTCCGCATGCGGATCTCACGGGGTTTAATAGCTGTGGAGAGTGATAACAGAAGAGATACGCGTTGATTTTGTTTCAGGGAAAAAATATGCATATGATGTCATTTACACATCGTACGCTCCCGGTATGTACGCTATCTGCCTGCGCTATACACGTTGTGAGGACGATGCCAAAGATGTGTTGCAGGAAGCATTTATCAAGGTTTTTGTCAGCCGCGAACAATACGATCCGGCTTTATCCATTGGCGCGTGGATCAAAACAATCACGATCCATACAGCACTTTCATACATCAAAAAAAACTACAGATTTGTGCTGCATGCGGATGAAATGGTCTTTGACGAGCTGATGCCTGAATCCAGTGAAGAACCGGATATGGAACAATTGCGGCGGAGATTGCTTGTTATCCTCGGGAAATTGCCGGACGGTTACAGGACTGTGTTTAACCTGTACACCTTAGATAATTTAACACACAAAGAAATTGCAGGTTACCTGGACATTTCGGAAAGTACTTCCAAAACCCAGTATCTGAAGGCCAGAAAGATGATTCAGCAGTTGCTGGAAACAGAAAAGATCGAGGAATGAAAGAGCACGATGAAATAGAAGATTTATTCAGGTCAGCATTTACTGATTTCGAAGTGGCGCCTCCTCCGTCTGTCAAGGAAGCGATCGACCGCGAAATTGGTCTGGCAGAGCGCAAAAAGCGTGGGGGCTGGTGGCTGACATTTTCGCTGCTTGGGTTCTTGTGTGTAGCCACAGCTTGTTTTTTCGCATACAGATACACATCATCTGCATCACAAATAAAACTATCCGCTTATCGCTCATCGGGAACAACTGATAGTTCAGACTTCCGAAGCACATCTGGGAACCGGATTTCCGGACAAAATAAGGCAGGTGGACCGGGATTGGGAGATCAGACAGGTCCGGAAAACGCGCTCAATAGCGGTAAACCTGATAAACCAGCGCGCGCAGCGACAACCGATAAAACAGCTGATGCCGGTAAGCAAAGGCATGCACAGACACCTTCTAAAAAGTCAGGACAAACGACAGGAACAGGAAGTAAGCATATATCCAGCGGAACAACGAAGATTGGAAAGGGGAGATCCAACAACCAAAATTACACAGACGGCGTATTTAAAAACGGAGATACACGCCTTGGCAAAGGTAAATCCACGTCGGCAAGTGGAACTAAAAAGGCATCCGGATTGCAGGATGGAAAAACCAAAAATGTAACATCTTCTTCGCATGCAGATTCACTGGAAGGAAGTTTAGCAACCGCAGGACAGGATTCGCAAAACACACTTACACCTCCTGCCGAGATGGATTCGTCCGCAAAAGTGGTAGATTCCACGAAAAGCGTAAATCCGGCAGCGACTGATGTCGCAGGGAAAGAAAAACCAAAAAATGAATCCAACACAGACTGGCTGCTTTCCTTGCGGGGCGGACCGACACTGTGGCCCGGACAAACAAAAGAAGGAATCCAAAAGACAAATGGATGGGCTTTGCAAGCTGGCATCTCGCGTAATTTCTGGGGTAATTATGGACTCAGCAGCGGGCTGGAGCTGGAATCCTGGCGGGAAAGTCTGTCAAAGATTGAAACAATAACCACGAAAACTTTCCTGTTTACGGTAGACGTGCCGATTTACGATCCGCAGAATCCGGATTCGATCATTGGTTATGATCTGGATTCAATCTATGCAACGCATACGAAGGATACGTTGTTTGAGAACAAAAACCAGGTGTTTTCGCTCAGTGTTCCGTTGTACTTCCGGTTTTCCCAACCGGTAATCGGGAATTTCATCGTGGATATCAATGCGGGCGTCGTTTTAGGCTATCAGAAGTCCGTCAGCAAAACAGGTTCAGGCTCCGTCAGTGGCTCTGTACCGCAGGAAACGCATGCATTTGGGATGAAGCTCGTCTTGCAGCCGCAGCTCCGTTATCAATTCGGCCAGTTGGGTGTCAGCGTCTTTACGAATCTCGGCTACGACCTGTTTCCTGCTGTACGCTATACAGGTTTCAGGCCGCTACAGCTTTTTGGAACGGTAGGCGTAGGGCTGCACTGGAAGCTTTAGTCTTTTTTGTTCCGCGGATGATATGAAAT
>Ga0247806_10000071_pt1 | contig 62415 bp, 60 predicted proteins | sample UWRJL059202B1_FD_179935 | JGI IMG/M metagenome (GOLD analysis project Ga0247806, IMG submission 179935) | Plant litter microbial communities from Arlington Agricultural Research Station in Wisconsin, United States - UWRJ-L059-202B-1 | ecosystem: Environmental > Terrestrial > Plant litter >... | reverse complement strand
CCAACTACACCGATGAGCAGCTTCCTGAGCTTCGCCTTGCTGCACTTGAATCAATTCTTCCCGCTGATCCACGTCTTGCTGCGCGCGCTCAATACGAAGGCTACGACGAAGAAGTCGAGAACTTAGGGAGCTTAACTGAGACATTCGTTTCGCTCGAACTCCAAAGCCTTGATTCTCGATGGAAAGACGTCCCACTTCAGCTTGTAACGGGCAAGACTCTCAATAAAAAGCGCACTGCTATCGAAGTATTCTACAAAGATGGCTCGATCGATACATTCGAAGAGGGTGCGGTCCATTATGATGGTCGCCGCCTTGATGCCTATGAGCGAGTATTACTCGAAGCTGTTGCTGGCCGCCGAACAATCTTTACCGGAAGTGATGAAGTGATTCGGTCATGGGAGATTGTCGCGCCGGTCCAGGCTCACTGGGAGATGGATGACACGATCACGATATACGACAAAGGTGCAGATGTTGAGTCGGTTATTGAAGCCACTAACTCCCACATCTAGCGTAGTGACAATACTACAACATCCTACATATAGTGTTTTTTAAGAATATAGTGGTACAATAAAATTCCATGGAGGGGACAACAGCATGGGGGTAACACAAAAATATATCTTTGTAACTGGAGGGGTGCTCTCGGGTGTCGGCAAGGGGATAACTGCGGCCAGTATTGGTGCAGTACTTCAAGCCAAAGGCAGCCGAGTCTCTATTCAAAAATGCGATCCGTATCTCAATGTAGATGCGGGTCTTTTGAATCCAAAAGAACATGGCGAATGTTATGTCACAAAGGACGGTGCCGAGACGGATCTTGATCTTGGTCACTATGAACGCTTTTTAGATATTGAGTTAACGCGTAAGAGCACGACGCTTTCGGGTCGGTTATTGCGGCAGCTTATTGACGATGAACGCGCTGGCAAATTCGGCGGGCAAACTGTCCAGCTGGTGCCGCACCTGACTAACGCAATTCAAGATGCAATTGAAGAGGCAGGTGAAGGTTCAGATGTTCATATTGTTGAAATTGGTGGAACGGTGGGGGATTACGAGGGTCTAAGCTTTATTGAAGCCATTCGAAATTTCGCCGCACGAGTTGGGCGAGAGAACTGTCTCTACGTTCACGTGGTGTACGTACCGTTTATCACGACAAGTAAAGAATTTAAGACGAAGCCAGCACAAAATGCACTTAACGACCTGCGTGGGTTTGGTATCGTGCCAGATGCAGTGATTGTGCGAACTGATGAACCTGCGCCGCCAGTTGTTGCAGAGAAAATTGCGCTCTTTGGTGGTGTGCCAACAAAGCAGGTGCAACTCTTGCCGAACGTTGACACGGTTTTTAGTATCCCTGAAATTATCGCGAGCAATGGAATTCATGATCTGCTGACGAAATTTACAGGCAACACGACAAAGCCAGATATGACCACATGGCAATCACTTTCAAAACCAGCGAAAACAACCTCAAACATAACCGTTGGGTTGGTTGCAAAGTATCTTGATAATGAAGACACCTACCTTTCTGTGCTTGAGGCGCTGAAGGCGGCTGCATGGGCAGAGAAGGCGAAGCTGACGATTAAGTGGCTCAATGCTGAAACGGTCACTGACGCAGAGCTTGAGTCTGTTGACGCATTGCTTGTCCCTGGAGGCTTTGGCGGCCGTGGGATCGAAGGTAAGATTAGTGCTGCGGATTTCGCGCTCACTAACAAAAAACCGTACCTTGGTATTTGCCTTGGCTTGCAGGTTGCAGTAATTGCTGCAGCTCGACGTGCGGGTTTAAAGAAAGCAAACAGCACCGAATTTGATGCTGAAACTCCTGAAGACGTCGTGTATATTATGGACGGTCAACAAGGAAAAGAATCAACTGGTGGCACGTTGCGACTTGGCGACTACGATGCAAAACTAACAGCCGGTTCACGCGCCGCTGAGCTTTACGGCACAACTGACGTCACCGAGCGTCACCGCCATCGCTATGAAGTGAATCAGGCGTACAAAAATGACATTGAAAAAGGCGGGCTCACGATTTCTGGTACCTCACCTGATGGTTCATTGGTTGAGTATGTTGAGGCAGCAAACCATCCATATTTTGTTGCAACGCAGGCACACCCGGAATTCAAAAGTCGACCATTCCGCGCACATCCATTGTTTGTCGGTTTGATCCGTGCAGCGATTGACGCTCAGTAACCCCTAGGGGTGAGGCACTTCTCCTGATATAATAAGCCGCAATGGAAACAATTATTCAACACGCAGTCAAAGAACTCTTCAACCTTGATGTGGAGATTTCATTAAGTCGACCAGACCCGCAGTTTGGTGACTATGCGTCGAATGTTGCCTTGCAACTTGCAAAACCACTTGCGAGTAATCCACGAGCAGTTGCAGAACAACTTGCCGAAGTGCTTCGTCAAAATGATGCATTTAGTGAAGTCACGATTGCTGGCCCTGGTTTTATTAACCTTCGCGTTGCCGCAACCTCATTGGTTGGTACATTGAACGAAAACTGGAGCGATACCTACGGAAATAACACTGATGGAGCGGGTAAGACTGCAATCGTTGAATACCCAAGTCCGAACATGGCAAAACCATATAGTGTCGGCCATCTTCGCCCAGGCAACCAAGGATGGGCGGCTCGCCAACTACTCATCGCTTCTGGCTGGAACGTCATTACCGACAACCACCTTGGTGATTACGGCGCACCGCTCGGTATTTGGATTACTGGATTCCGTCTTCATAGTAACGATGAAGCACTTGAGAGAGACGGTGTCTACGAACTTGGCCGAGTGTATATTCAGACAAAAAAAGATTTGAAAGAAGAAGCAGCTCGTGGCGAATCGACACTTGCCGATGAAGCACAATCATGGCTTTTGAAATACGAAGCAGGGGATGCGGAAGCCGTTTCGTACAGCGAGCGCTTCAACAAAATTTCTCTTGAGCACATCCATGATGTCATGGGTCGCTTGGGTATCTCAACTGATTATGAATTAGGCGAGGCATTTTTTGCACCTCGCGGTAAAGATGCAGTCCAAAAACTTCTTGAGAGTAATGTGGCTGTGCAAAATGATGATGGTTCAATTATTGTTCCACTTGATGACTACGGGTTTGATGTGCCCCTATTGGTGCAAAAAAGTAATGGTGCTGCTCTCTATGCCACCAGCGACCTTGCAACAATTCTGTATCGCGAGCAAGAATGGCACCCTGACCTTGTGGTATATGCGGTTGGTGCTGAACAACAATTTTATTTCTCACAGCTTATCGCTATGGCAAAAAAACTGGGTGTATCAACAGAGCTCGTGCACCTTTGGTTTGGTCAGATTGATCAGCTCAATGAAGATGGAACTCGTGAAAAGATGAGCAGCCGCAAGGGCGTTGTCTTGATGGAAGAACTGCTCGACCAGGCAGAAGCACGTGCGCAAGCTGTGGTTGAAGGCCGAGATGTCTCGCCAGAAGATGTGAAGAAGATTGCTCTTGGTGCAATCAAGTTCAGCGACTTTGTTTCTGACCGTCGCACAAACATCTTATTCGACTGGGATACTATTTTTGCACTCAGTGGATATAGTGGACCATATGTTCAATATGCGGCTGTTCGTGTTAACAAAATTCTTCGCGAAAATGGTTCTGGTGAATCTATTACCGAAGCGTACGATTATGAAAGCGAAAAAACGATTCTCGCAAAACTTCTCGAGTACCCAACGGTCGTTCGTTCGGCAACAACACAGCTTGAACCACACCGTGTTGCCGGGTACCTCTACGACCTTGCGCGTGAACTCAATCGTTACTATGAAACAACCCCAGTCGCGACGAGTGATGTTACAGAAACCCAAAAACAAGCTCGCCTCGGTGTCCTTGCAAAGGTGTCTCATATTTTTGCTCACGGCCTCGATATTCTTGGCATCTCCGTCCCCGAACGTATGTAACTTGCATTTTACCTCTGTTAAGTGTATAATATTGCAATCGTAGCACCGCGCTACGCTTTGACAATGAGGAGGCGCCATGGCAGCCAGCGAGAGAGAACCTGTAGAATTACTTGGACAGCGCATTCGCGATCTGATGGTCTCGGGCGCAATTCCGCAAAAGATAGAGTTCATTGAATTCAAACCGGACTGGGAAGGCATGTTTCACGGAAACGCCGCTGTCCGTTTTGGCTGCTCGAACCTATCGAATGATTCTGTTATCGAAGCGCTTGAATGGCTTGATGACCAGAGTCTTGTGGTATTTGACCGTAATCCTGACGAAGGCCGTTCATCAACTGGTGCACAAGGCCAGCCGTATCCGGAGCGCTTCGAGTGCACCGTTGAACTACGCTGATGTGTCGAGGGGTGGTGGCATCCGCTACCGCCCCCGACACTGCCTCCTCATATTTTTTCCCGAATGATACAATAATACATATCGCTATAAGGAGTTTATTCATGGCAACTGCAAAGAAAACAACTGCAAAAAAGACGACAACTAAAACAGCTGCAGCGCAGCCTGTACAAAAGAAACGAAGTGTCACGTCTATCGTTCCTGTTCAAGCAATTGCAAATGTTGGCTCTACTCAAATTGGAGGCTTTCTTGATTTTATCCGCACCCAAGGGGTGATCGGCCTCGCAGTTGGACTTGTGCTTGGTACCGCCGTTGGCGTACTCGTGAAGTCATTTGTTGAGAACGTCGTTATGCCACCAATCGGACTCCTTCTTGGGTCTGGTGATGGTCTCAAGGGTCTTTCATGGACAATCGGCAGTGGAAACAACGGCGACCCTGCAATTATTTACTATGGCACCTTCTTGAACGACTTTATTAACTTCTTGATTATCGCGCTTGTCGTTTACTTCATCTTTAACGTCCTCGGTTTGACGAAGCTCGATAAGAAGAAGGCCTAGTGAGCAAACCCCAAGGAAAACTCCTATGGATGGATCTCGAGATGACTGGTCTCGACGCTATCGAAGACCGCATTCTTGAAGTTGCAGTCATTGTCACCGATTGGAACTTTAAAGAGCTCGCAACGTACGAAGCGGTGGTTAAAGTTGGTCCACGCCTCGTCGAGAAGCGTATGGTAGGGGAGTTCTGGGAAAAACACAGTGGTGTTCGTGATTCTCTACAAAAGCAAAACGAAACAGGTAAAAGCGCTCGCATTGTTGAAAACGAACTCCTCGCTTTTATCGACGAATGGTTCCCAGCTGAAGAACGAGTCATTCTTGCCGGCAACTCTATCCATCAAGACCGAAAATTCATTGTAAATGAGTGGCATCGTCTTGATAAAAAGCTACACTACCGCATGCTTGATGTGACCGCGTGGAAGGTTGTCTTCGAAGGCAGATTCCGTAAGAAATTTGCCAAGCCAGAAGCGCACCGCGCGCTCAGCGACATCAGGGGTAGCATTGAAGAACTTGAATATTATATGAAAAAGGTAAAAGCATGAAAACACACAAAGAAGTTGAAGAATATCTTTTGAGCTACGCCAATACATGGCTTGATTTTCCATTTGGCGAAGAAACGAGTGTTTATAAAATTGGACACGCTGAAACGGGCGGCGGCAAGATGTTCGCACTGATTCAAAATGACTCGAAGCCACTTCGTATTAGCCTTAAGTGCGACCCAAACCTTGCTGAACTCCTTCGTGAAAAATACGAGACCGTCGTCCCAGGCTACCACCTTAATAAAAAGCACTGGAACACCATTCTTTTGACTGGCCAAATCGACGATGAAGAAATTAAAGACTTTATTCGCTTGAGCTACAACTTAGTCGCTGAGGCTTAGTTTTTCGCAGAGTCGTATTCGGCAAACGCTTTTTGCGCAGGGACAAGATTGTTATATGTCGTCATAAGGAATGTTTTCGTCGCTTCTGATGGGTTCGATGCGTAGAGTTGTTTGAGCACAATAAGGAGTGTCGAAAGCTGGTAGGCCATTTCTCGAGCATACGTTCGATCAAATACGCCGTTGAGTCGGGCATCCTCAATACGAACAAGCGCAGCCGCCTCTGACTCTTGGGTAACTACCTTTGCAGGTATATTTTTTGCAACCACACCTGCTCGGGTAAGCGGAGCGGCGGCATCACGCTGTGTATTAGAAAGCGAAATCGTTAAGGTGCTGTTGAGGGCTCTGAGCGAGCCACTCTTTAGTTTTGGCGTTGAATCTTTTACTAGCCGTTCGGTTGCGTTCAGCTTTAATGAAAGCCGTTGCCACGGCTCGACACGCGAAGCGCTAATTGAGCCAGCAATGACAACCAGTGTTATAACGATAATAATAGCGATGAGCCCGATAACGCCGAAAAGAAGCGGCTTGTTTGTCGTTAATTTCGAAGTGCTCATTTGTGGAGCGATTTGGTCAAGAAAGTCGGTGCTGAGTGGCGTCGAACGATCTGCCGGCGGAGTGCTGGTTGGCTGATATTGATGGTTCGGCTGCTCAGGTTGCATTCCCTCATTAAACCATAATCAATAACAGAGGTAAAGAGTGATATAATCAGGGTATGCAGGACGCAAAAGAAGAGATTCGATCTCGGCTTAGTATCGAGGATGTCGTTGGTGAGTATGTGCAGCTCAAACGCGCCGGTCGAAACTTTAAAGGTCTGAGTCCATTTACCGGGGAGCGAACCCCGAGCTTTTACGTGAGTCCAGACAAAAATATCTGGCATGACTTTTCTTCAAACAAAGGTGGCGATGTGTTTAGCTTCGTGATGGAAGTTGAAGGCGTCGATTTTCGTGGAGCGATGGAGCTACTGGCTCGCCGTGCAAATGTTGACCTATCGGCGTATGAGTCGGCTGGCGCTCAAGAAATCGCCAAACAAAAACGTCGCTTGCTTGAAATCCATGACCTTGCTACTCGGTACTATCAACAAAGTCTTCTTAAGAATGATCGCGCCATCGAGTATGTTTTTCAGAAACGCCGATTGAGCAAAGAGATTGTCCAATCATTTCGTATTGGCTACGCACCCGACAGCGGTGATGCGTTGGTGCAATTTTTGTCGCGCAAAGGGTTTACTCGCAACGAACTTTCTAACGCCGGTGTCGTGAATCGCTTCGGCGGTGACCTTTTCCGTGGTCGCATGATGGTGCCACTTATGGATGCATCGGGGCAGGTGGTTGGGTTTACTGGCCGTATTCTTGAAGATGAGCCAAATGCGCCAAAATACCTCAACACTCCACAAACATTGCTCTACGACAAAGGTCGCCAAGTCTTTGGCCTGAGCCTCGCAAAAGAAGCGATTCGCACCCTCGATTACACCGTTGTCGTTGAGGGAAACCTTGATGTCGTGAGCAGCCATCAGGCTGGCTTCAAACAAGTTGTGGCGACGGCCGGTACAGCAATGACCGAAGCACATCTTCGTTCACTTGTACGTTTGAGCCCGAATGTCCGCCTGGCATTTGATGGAGACAAAGCGGGTCTTGCAGCCACTGAGCGTTCAATCCCGATTGCACAGCAAGTTGGCGTTGATCTGACGATCATTAGTCTTCCCGAAGAATTTAAAGACCCCGATGAAGTGATTCAAAAAGACCCTGCGTTATGGCAGAAGGCGATTGATGATGCGCAAGGTGTAGTTGACTGGCTTCTTGTGCAATACGCACACCGTGAAGATATGACGACCCCAATTGGCAAACGTCGATTTACGACTGCAGCGCTCACGGTAGTTAAGGGCCTCCAAGATGCCGTCGAGCAAGAACACTACATGAAGAAAATTGCCACCTTCACCGATTCGTCAGTCGATACCATCAAAGAAAAACTCTCTACCATTCATGAAGTGCGAGACGACGCACCAAAAAAGCAGGCAGTTGCACAAGAAATTGATACAACGATTGATGAAACGGTCTATCAAGAAATGTTGCTTGCACTCGCAGCAATCGATGCTGCAACAAGGCCACTCTTAAATGAAGTTGAGCCAGATATGCTTGCGACAGACGAACGCCGCATGCTCCTCAAGCTTTTGCAAAACAACACAGAACCACTCACGGGTACCTCTGGAGACTTGCAAGAATACGATACCTATGTCAAAATACTACTATTAAAGGCCGACACACGATACGGGCAATGGAGTGACGAAGATCGTTATCTCGAAGCAGCCCGCTTGGTCCGCCTGACAGTCACAGAACACAAGCAAAACCAAAAAGAACACCTCATTGCAGAACTACGCGTCGCCGAAGACGAAGGTCATGACGAACGCACGCTGCAATTACGGAAAGCTTTGAATGAACTAATTAAGGAGATGCCTCGTGCCAAGAAGTAAGAAAAAAGAAGAGCCAACTATCGAAGAAGAAGCGATTGAAGCAGGTGCACCAGTACCGGTAGCAGACCTCTCTGCAATCGACATTGATGGCCCGGCAGCAGAAGACCTCGAAGACGAAGTTGATACAGACGAAGACGTATTGAGCCAAGAACAGTACTTTGACGACGCAAGCGACGACAGTGTCCGTTTGTACCTTCGTGAAATTGGTAAAATTCCACTTTTGAACGCTGAAGAAGAGCTCGCCCTCGCGCACCGTGTGGTTGCTGGTGAAAAGAAAGCAAAAGACAAGATGGCTGAAGCGAACATGCGTTTGGTTGTCTCAATTGCCAAGCGTTACAGTGGCCGTGGTCTTGATTTCCTCGATCTTATTCAAGAAGGAAACACCGGTCTCCTCCGTGCGGTTGAAAAGTTTGACCCGGACAAGGGATTTAAGTTCTCAACATACGCAACATGGTGGATTCGCCAAGCGATTACTCGTGCGATTGCCGACCAGGCTCGTACAATTCGTATCCCTGTGCACATGGTGGAAACGATCAACAAGTTGCTCCGTACGCAGCGTCGTATGACTCAAGAACTCAACCGTGAACCAACTATTGAAGAGCTTGCCAAAGAACTCGAGATGGAACCGGAAAAAGTCGAATACGTCATGAAGATTAAGCAAGACATCACGTCACTCGACGCTGGTGTTGGTCGTGACGGTGACGACGAAGATTCTGTGCTTCGTGACTTCATCGAAGACGAAGACTCTGCAACTCCTGAAGAATCAGCAGCGCAACAGCTTTTGAAAGAACAGGTCCAAGCAGTCCTCTCAACACTTTCAGATCGTGAACAAAAGATCATTAAGATGCGTTTCGGCCTCGAAAACGGCAAGAGCCACACACTTGAAGAAGTGGGCCAAGAATTTGCCGTTACTCGCGAACGTATTCGCCAGATCGAAGCAAAAGCACTTGCCAAGCTTCGTAAGCACAAAGACTCAAAGAAGTTGCACGAGTACCTCGGGTAAGCTACTCATTTGAGCAATAAATAAGAGCCGTGCATTTGCATGGCTCTTATGGTTTCAATACAGAGGTGATGGTGCTACTATAAGCGTCTAATGGCAGAGCGAATGAACGGGAAGGCACCATTTAAGCGTCGCAATCACGGCAGTGAGCGTCGCGGTGTATTTCCGGTACCAGATTTTAATTTTGGTTCTCGCCAAGAGCAGTCTCGTCAAGACAAGCTCCGCCTTCTTTCGTTGATTCGTGAGCGCAATGAACAAGTTGACGCACAACCCGAGCGTTCTGACCTAGGTAACAAAGAGTTGCCCGTCTACAACCACAAGCAAGAGCTCCTCGCGAATATCGAGGAGTTTAAATGTGTTGCCTTAGGAGGGGAGACGGGAAGCGGGAAGAGTACTCAGCTTCCGCAGTACCTCTATGAAGCAGGCTACGACATGACAATTGTCCTTGTCCCGCGTCGCGTGATTGCCAACGGTTTGGGTGATCGTATCCGTGAAGAACTTTCAGGTCAGATTGAAGGTTTTGTGCCCGAAGAGACGGTCGGCATTATTCACGGTGAACGAAGCGAACGCCACGAAAACAATAAGATCATGGTGATGACGCCAAATACGTATCTTAAGATGGAGTCTGATCTTCGGAGCCTGTTTGGTGATAAAAAAGTTGCGATTGTCGCCGACGAAATTCACGAAGCAAACCTCTTTACAGAAATCGCTGTTGGAAGTGCCGCACTTGCCGTTCAAGATAACGAACAGTGGCGGCTTATTGCGGCGTCGGCAACGCACAACATGGAAACGTTGCGAAAACCATTCCAAAAAATTAACGGTGGGTTTATGCCAATTGTTGAAGTTGAGGGGCGACCGTTTGAAGTTGAAATGCGCGAGGATGCTGAACGCAACTCAATGCAAGTGTACGCTGACCCTGAGAACGACCACAAGGTTTCGATGATCTTCACCTCAGGCAAAAAAGAGATCGAGCACATTAAAGATGAGACCATCTTGGAACTCGAAAAGACACAACCTGGATCTTCAAAAAATGTTATCTTCCGATACCTTCATGGCGACCTGACCGAAGTTGAATTATCTCACATTAACGATCCAATCCCAGAGGATTATCGACTCGTTATTATTTCGTCACCAGCTGGTATGTCGGGTATTACCATTCCCCAAGCGACGCTCGTTATTACCGACGGAACAATTAACCGTTCGGAGCTTGATGATGAAGGAGCTTCTGGTCTGCGAAGGCACTACCTTTCAAAGGCGGGAATCAAGCAGCAAATTGGCCGTGCTGGTCGAGATGTTCCTGGGGGTGTCGGTATCTTAGCTCGTCCAACAACCGTCTCTGAAGATAAGATTCGACGACGAGGTGGCCAGGCGGGTGAGCCTATGATGACATTTACTCCTTACGCCGATCGCGCCGATCATGAACCGCCAGAAATTTATAGCACAAACTTGTCGAGAGTTGTATTGACCGTTGCCTCACTTGATCGTCGATTTGCAGAGATCAATGAATACATTCCACACCCAGTTGAAGCGTCGGAAATTATTAAGGCAGAAGAAGCACTTTCTCGACTCGGTGCACTTGATGATGACGATAAAATTACTGAAGTTGGTCGAGCGATGGATAAATTTCCTGTTATTCCTGAGCTTGCTCGCGGACTCTATGAGGCAGGTCGACCGGGGAGAAGCTTGCAGCATATGGCACGCGCTGCCTTCATCGCCGCATCGGTCGATGTTGGTGGTTTGCAAGACTATCGAGACAAAAAACAGACAGAGTGGAAGAAACTTATTCGTTCAACAACAGCGGATGATTTTATTGCACAGCTTGACCTAATGTCTGCGGTTGATGATGCGATGAAGAAGGAGCAGCCAGACACTTACTTCGCCGAAACATACACGCTTCACCCGAAACGGGTAGAGCACGCTCGAAAGGCTGCTCGCAAGATTCTGAAGATCATGCGTATCGACATCGATAACATGTCAGTATTACCACCACTTCCAAACGAAGAGTCTGATCTTCGGACTGATTTTACGTCGGGTATGATTGACCTTACGTATGAGCAAGTAGGGCAGGCCGTACGTTCACGCAAGCCGATGTACCGTAATATTCATGGTAATGCAGATTCAACACAACGAACGGTCAGTGATCGTTCGACATCAACATTGAAAAAAGGGCAGTTGATTGCAGGAATTCCACGGTGGTACGAAAAAGAAAATAAACGCGACAACACGATGCTCCACTTCGATATTATTGATCAAGTGTTGATTGTCGATCCAAAGACCGTTGGAAGGTTTGCGATGCAAAATAGCCTTCTTGCAGGTCACCTTGTCGATTCTCGGCTTGATGGTGATCGAGCGGTTGAATACGAGCAAATGAAGTTTGGTTCGTTGCCTGTTGGTGAGCCAGTCAAGAGCACATGGCGCGAGAGCATTCCTGAGAAGACACAACAACTTTTGGTGCGCAGGTCGCTTGAATCTCCTGGTGATGCACACCGTGCGCTCCGTGATATCGCCGATGAACTAGCGATATACAAAGAGCGATTCCCTGAAGATATTCTTGTGCAATATCGCAAGACGGATGCTCCAAAAGATATTACAAAAAGCTCAATTGTCGAGCTTGTGGCAGAACTTGCCCAAACAACGCGAAGCCTTACTGATATTGACCGTCGCATCGCTCAGCATTTGTTTAGTTCAAACGCGTCAATTAGTAAATATTATGACGACGAAGCACGCGCCTTTCTTCAAGAATCAGCACCTGACTACATCGATCTAGCCGGCTCGCCAGCGCAGGTTAATTACGCCAATGGTACGCCATATCTCACAAACTTAACAAAGGCACAAAAACAGTCAATCAGAGGCGCCTTGCACTTGCCGGACGGTCGTGAGATTTATATACAAGCCTCGCTTGCAAAGGGTGGAACTGAACGCGTATCAGGAACGGTGTACCAGGGTTTCTAGAAACCAAGTGATTCAAGTAGCTCATCAAGTTCGATGTGCAACACTTCAACCGATTCATCATTAATGATGTAGTGATCAGCAATCGCAATCGGGCCGCCCTTTTCAAGGTTCTCAATTTCTGTAATATCGCGTTCGTGCGCTTCGGGGCCAGTGAATGGGCGAATAGCACGCTCTGCAAGCCGACGATAGCGGATATGTCGTGGTGAGACAATCGCAACAAGGATGAGTTCACCAGGAAAGGCTTTTTTGAGGACAAGGTATTCGGTCCAGCTGTAGAGCCCATCAGCGATAATTCGATGCTGACCGGCTGCTGCGAGGTGCTGAATTTGTTCAACGATACGATTCGCAACCACATCTTTTCCGTGTTCTACGCGGAGGCCTTCGCGCATTTTTTGTTCATTTTCGGCTGTTCGCTCAATACCAGCTTCTTCGAGTGCTTGAAGAATGACGCCGCCAAAGTATACTTTTGGAAAGCCTTTTGCGGTGAGATATTCGACAGCGGTTGATTTTCCAGACCCCGCGAGGCCAACAAAGGCGAGGATTTTAAGATTTTCGTGTGTAGTCATAACCTCATTGTAGCAGGTGAGCGATCGTTCACCGTCCCTAAGGTGTTATACTGAGTCTATGAAAAAATTGGCAGTCATCGACGGAAAATCAGTCTTTTATCGCGGCTACTACGCAATGCCAAATCTTGCACTTCCTGACGGCACGCCGACTGGTGGTGTATTCGGATTCGCTTCAATCGCCATCGAGCTGATTAAAAAGCTCGAGCCAGATTACGTTGCCGTTGCTTGGGATATTAAAGGCACAAGTATCGCGAAACGTCTCGAAATCTTTGACGGCTACAAAGCCGGTCGCTCAAAGCCAGCCGACGATTTCTATGCGCAACTTCCGATTCTCCGCGAAGTCCTTGAGGCCTTTGGCTGGCCACTTTATGAACTCGATCAATACGAAGCTGATGACATTATGGGTACCTTCGCAGTACAGGCGAAAGAAAATGACATCGAAGCGTGTTTAATAACAGGGGATTACGACCTCTTGCAGCTTGTGGATGATAATACTGGCGTGTACATTACTCGCACCGGCAGCACTGACCTTGTTCGCTATGATGACGAAACGTTTGAAGCGAAGTACGGTGTCAAAGTAAGCCAGTTCGTTGATTACAAGGCGCTTGTTGGCGATAGCAGCGATAATATTCCTGGCGTTCCTCGTATTGGGCCGAAGGCTGCGCAAACACTCCTCACGTCGTTTGGCGATCTTGATGGTATTTACGCTCACCTCGACGAGGTGAAGGGCGCACAACAAAAGTACCTGACTGAAGGAAAAGACTCTGCCTATATGAGCCAAGAGCTCGCACGGATTTTTATTGATGCACCAATTACTATTGATTGGGATGCGACAAGTATAGAAAACACTGACGTTGAAAAGGTGCTCGAAGTCCTCCATAAGTTTGAATTTAAATCGCTGATTGCTCGGCTTCCGAAGCATATGAAAATTGGTGATGAAGTTATTGATGTCGAAGAGTTGGTTGAGGAACTCGAAGAGGAGACAGCACTCGAAGGACTTCAAGAAGTCGAGTGGCCAGCGACAATTTCTATCGATGGGCCTATCTTTGTTGAACTGGTTGATGATGTACTGTGGGTATCAACCGATGGGAAGACCATAATGTCTCGCCCAGTCGCCGACGTTGATGTCAGTATGTGGCGCGCGCTCGAATTTGCACAGCTCGTGAGCTACGACGTGAAGGTGCTCTATCACGCCCTTGCGAAGCATGGCGTTGAGGTTCGCTTCACTGAAATGCATGATATTCGCCAGGCTGCGTTTTTGATTGACCCGTTGCAACGCGATCGTTCAGCTATTGCACTTATCGGTAAGACTCCCGATTCAACACCGCAGCTTATCGCCGGACTCGTCGAAGTATACAAGCAACAACAAGCGGCATTTGTTGAACTTCCTCGCGTTGCTAAGATCGCACGAGAATACGATTTCCCACTGACCTATACACTCTTCAAAATGGAAGAGAAGGGGATCCTTATTCGCCCTGAAACGTTCGCTGAATTGAGCGCCTCACTTGGCAGTACCTTTGACAAGCTTGAACAAGAAATGTATACGATGGTCGGCTACGAATTTAATATTGGCAGCCCTGCACAACTTTCAGAGGTGTTATTTACGAAACTTCAGCTCCCAACAACTGGTATCAAAAAAGGCAAAACCGGCTACAGTACTGGTCAAGCTGAGCTCGATAAACTCAAGGGTCAACACCCAATCATTGAACTCATCGAACAAACGCGTGAACTCGCAAAACTCAAAAACACCTACACCGATTCGCTGCCGAAACTTGCTGACGAGCACAATAGAATTCACACCACCTTTAATCAAGACGTCGCTGCGACCGGTCGCCTGAGTAGTGTGAATCCGAACCTACAAAACATTCCGATTCGTACCGAGCAGGGGCGTAAGATTCGTGAAGCCTTTATTGCCGCACCGGGCCATGTGCTGGTGAGCGCTGACTATTCACAATTTGAGCTCCGTCTTGCTGCAATTCTTTCTGGCGATAACCAACTGATAGCAGACTTTAATAGCGGCGTTGATATTCACACAAAAACAGCCAGTGAAGTCTACGGCGTGCCTATGGAAGAAGTAACCAAAAGCCAACGTCGTGACGCAAAGGTCATTAACTTTGGTGTTCTTTACGGCATGAGCCCGCATGGACTCGCTGCTAATACTGGCATGTCATTCCCGCAGGCAAAACAATTTATTGACCAGTACTTTGAACTTCGTGGTCCGATTCGTGATTTCATCAACAAGACATTAAACCAAGCTCGTACTGAAGGCTTCGTTGAAACACACTATGGTCGCCGTCGGCCAACACCTGACATTCTTAGTTCGAACTTTATGGTGCGCCAGGGTGCCGAAAGGGCAGCGGCGAATATGCCGATCCAGGGTACCGAGGCTGACTTGATGAAACGCGCGATGCTATTGGTAGACGAAGCGATTGCAGGCATTGGTGTGCAGATTTTGCAGATCCACGACAGTATCGTGATTGAGTGTCCAGCCGAACACGCCGACGAAGTTGCGAAGTCACTCCAGTCAATCATGGAGTCGATTGCGCCAGAATTAGAAATTGAATTAAAAGTTGATGTACATATAGGAGAACACTGGGGGGATCTATGATTAAGGCTATTATTTTTGACTGTTTTGGAGTGGTACTTGCGAATACCTCCCGTGAGCACATGGCATTATTTGACCGGACCGATCCAGAGAAAGCAGAGAACCTTCGCGCAATCAGTCGTGCCGCCGATCATGGAATTCTTTCTCGACAGGAGGCACTCGAACAGACCGGTGAGATTCTTGGTATCACTGCTGCCGAGTTACTTCGTCGAGAAGATGAGGGTGAAGTGAAGAATCAACCGCTCCTCGATTTTATTGAAACCTTACGTCCACAATATCGCGTGGCGATGCTTAGTAACGTGAGCGGTCGTGATCGTCTTGATATTCGTTTTGACCCGAATGAATTGAACGATCGTTTTGATGTGGTCATTGCTTCAGGCGACGAGGGGTATATTAAACCTGAACAAGAAATTTACGAAATTGCTGCCGCGCGACTCGGTGTCACACCACAAGAGTGCGTTATGATCGACGACATTGAACTATTTTGTAATGGAGCCCGAGCAACTGGGATGCAGGCAATTCAATTTCTCGAGACACAGCAGGCGATAGCCGACCTTGGTCAGCTCATTGACAACACTAGTAAAACGGATTAACCTAGGGTCATGGCTCACTATAAATCTTCCCGCATCATTCCGATCATTTTGGTCGTTGTCGTCGTTATCATTGCAATCGTCGCACTTATTTCATTAGCACGTGTCGTCTTCTTTTCTGGTGCACAAACAAATGACACAGCAAACCTTGTCGACGAGCGTCGTTCATCACTAGTTGACACCGCAGCAAACCGAAGCGTCAGTATGACTGTCCGCGGACCGATTGTTGCCGAAGAGAACTTCCATTCTTACCGAATTGCCATTTCGCCCAACAGCCGCGAAATAAAGACGTTTACTGGTTACCTCGGCACTGTTGTTGAACAGAACACCCTTGGAAACAACGTCGCGGCATACGATCAATTCGTTCATGCTCTCGATAAAGCAAATCTTATTAAAGGTAAGCAAGCAACTGAAGTTGATGTTCGCGGTATCTGTGCAACTGGCCGCGTCGTTGAATTCCGTATTTTGAAAGATGACGTCACACTTGATACGCTTTGGACTTCAAGCTGTAAAGGATCTCCAGGTACACTCAACGCAAGTGTCGAGCAGCTCACGCAACTATTCGTGACACAGATTCCTAACTCACAGGCTCTGATCACTAGCGTTCGATTGTAGGCGACAGTGCCTGAACTTCCTGAAGTAGAAACGGTTCGGCGAGGCCTCGCTACTTTGATTATTGGCAAGACAGTGACTGCCGAAACACACGACACGCCGAAAGGCTTTCCTAATACCGTCACAGACGTAACGAGCTTTTTACTTGGAGCAACGATTACCGATGTTCGCCGCCGCGCAAAGGTCTTGATGATCGACCTCTCAACTGATTATTCACTTGTTATTCATTTGAAAATGACCGGCCAACTCGTGTTTGTCGGTGAGACTCGGTTTGGTGCCGGACACCCGAATGATAGCCTTGTGAATTCGCTTCCCGATTCATCAACTCGGGTCACGCTCACATTTGCCGACGGCACCCAACTATTCTTTAACGATCAGCGCAAGTTCGGCTGGATGAAATTACTACCAACTGCTGAGATTGAAAACCTTCCATTCATGCAGCGCGTCGGTCCCGAGCCGCTTGAAGAGACATTCACCGCTGAAGATTTTATCGTTCGCTTCACTCGCCGTGCCCGCTCGACGATTAAAGCCGCACTGCTTGATCAATCAGTCGTTGCAGGTGTCGGTAATATTTATGCCGATGAATCATTGTGGGGCGCAAAAATCCATCCTTCGCGCAGAGTCGCAACAATCACCGATGAAGAATTTACATTGCTGTACCAAGAACTCCGCGAGGTTATGAACCTGGCGATTGAAAAAGGTGGCTCCTCAAACAGCACCTATATCAACGCCGAAGGAAAGAAGGGGAGTTATATGGACTTCGCCCGTGTGTTCCGCCGTGAAGGACTTGAATGTCCACGCTGCGGCACCGTTATCGAAAAATCACGCGTCGCCGGCAGAGGCACTCATACTTGCCCCGTGTGCCAGGTGCTATAGGCTATACTGAAGATATGATTACGGCGTTGACGGGTGATAACAGTTTTGCGATTCGCGAGCGCGTTTTAGCGATTATTGCTGAGTTTGGCGGCGAGCCAGAGCGTATCGATGGCGCAGCACTCGAACTTCGCCAGCTCCCTGACGTTTTAATGGGAAGTAGCCTGTTTGCTGAAAAGCGCTTGGTAATTCTCAGTGATCTTTCAAGTAATAAGCAGCTATGGGAAAAACTGCCAGACTGGTTGCCTCGTGTTTCCGACGATATCCACCTTGTGTTAGTTGATGAAAAACTCGACAAGCGAACACTCTCGTACAAAGCGCTCGCCAAAGCGACCTCAATCGAAACCTGTGCCGAGTGGACGCCACGCGATACGTCACTCGCCGAAGCCTGGGCGGTTAACTATGCTCAGGAGCGCGGAGCGGCCCTCGACAGGGCTTCTGCACGACATCTTGTCTCTCGGGTTGGTGCGCACCAATGGACGCTCGCACAGGCGATTGAGAAGCTTTCAGTGCTTGATACTATTTCTCCAGCGATTATCGATGAAGTAATTGAGGCGACACCGAGCGAAAATGTCTTTGCCGTATTTGAAATGGCACTCGAAGGCCGTAGTCGTGACGTTGTTATGATGCTCAAAACACTCACACTTCAGCAAGACCCGTATATGTTCTTCGCGCTGCTTTCATCACAAGCATTGCAACTTGCAGCCGTCGCGGCAGCAGGGGAGCAACAACAGCCAGCAAAAGACTTCGGCATTCATCCGTTTGTCGCCTCAAAACTCACGCGTCACGTTCGACAGCTAGGCAAAAGAACTATTTTCTCAATCGTTCAGTTATTTGCCAACGCTGATGCTGACATGAAAGTGTCAAAAGCTGAGCCGTGGATTCTCATTGAGCAAGTACTCTTGCGAACCGCCGCAACTGCCGACAAATAAAAAAACCGCCCCGAAAGGCGGTTCTTTAAAAGAGTAAAGAAATTACTTCTTTGCTGCTGGCTTTTTCGCTGCAGGTTTTTTGGCCGCAGTTGTTGTTTTAGCCGCAGGCTTCTTCGCTGCTGCAGGTTTTGCTGCTGCTGGCTTCTTTGCCGCAGGAGCTGCTTTCGTTGCTGGTGCCTTTGTTGCAGTTTTCTTGGCTGCAGTCAAAGTAACGCCGGCCGCTTTCGCTTCTTTTGAAAGCAGTGCCTTACGACGTGCGGCAGTGTTCTTTACAAGAACGTTCTTCTTTACAGCAGTGTCGATTGCACTCTGTGCTGCTGAAAGTGTTGCTGCGCTAGGCGCTGCGTGGAAAGCCTTTACGGCTTCTTTTAGGTTACGCTTCGTCACAACGTTACGGTCACGTCGGGCGATAGTCTGTTTTGCTCGCTTGATAGCTGATTTGATGATTGGCATTGGTTTTCTTTACCTCTTAAAATGATGTATCTAGTCAAGGGGTGATTATAGAGGAAAAGTCTCGAAAAGTAAAGGGGGAGGGGTGTTTTCGTTGACTCTTTAAAAACCCTTATGTTATAGTGAAGCAAAAGCTCATTATAAGAGAAAAAAAGAAACACTATGGACGACCTCAAAGCAAAACAGCAATTAATCGAGAAGATCAAAGCTTCATCGAGTATTCTTGTAACCGTTTCGAACAGCCCTTCAGTCGACAGTCTTGCTGCGGCCCTTGCCTTAACACTTCTGCTCGATAAACTCGAGAAGCACCCAACCGCAGTCTTCAGTGGCGCGATTCCTCCGGCGATTAACTTTCTTGAGCCAGAAAAAACCTTTGATTCAACCACTGACAGCCTTCGTGACTTTATTATCGCTCTCGATAAATCAAAAGCCGATCACCTTCGTTACAAAGTAGACGGTGACGCAGTAAAGATTTTCATTACGCCATACAAAACAACCATCACTTCTGAAGACCTTGAATTTAGCCAGGGTGACTACAACGTTGAACTCGTGATTGCTCTTGGTGTTGATGACCAGGCGCACATCGACGCGGCAATCGAAAGCCACGGCCAAATTCTTCACGATGCGGATGTTGTTTCAGTCACTGCTCACGACCAAAAAAGTACCCTCGGCGGTATTGATTGGCACGACGAAAAGGCGAGTAGCCTCAGTGAAATGATCTCTGGTCTTGCAGAAGCATTGAAAGTCGACAAAAACACACCATTGGTTGACCAAGCAATCTCAACAGCACTCCTGACCGGTATCGTTGCGGAGACAGAACGATTTAGTAATACAAAGACATCCTCACAAGTGATGAACGTCGCCGCACAGCTTATGGGTGCCGGCGCTGATCCACAACTGATCTCATTCAAACTCCAAGAGGGAAGCGAAACACCTGTTGATTCTGAAGAATCTGCACCAGAATCACCCGAGCCTGCGGTAAAGAAGAATCAATCAACACTTTCAATTGACCACGAAGGCGAAACGCTTGCTGAACTTGATAAGCGCGTTCGTACATCAGACAAAGCACCCGTAGAGGCGCCTGTTGAGATTGCTCCAGAGCCATCTGCCGCAGATGTTACAGTTGATACCACGAATGCATATGGCCTCGAAACTCAAGCGCCAGCACAAGTGCCTGATGCCGAAGAGCCGACACTTGGCGGTGCGCTTAATGCAACAACCGAGCAAGCCGCTGCAGATTCGCGTCGCGTTGCGGAAGATGATCGGAATCGAAAGATTCTTACACATTCAGCGTATCTTGGTGGAAGCGACCCATCTGCGCCCGCTTCTTTAAGCGATTCGGCCCCAGAAGCAACAAGTGAAGCGCCGGTAAGCGACACATTAACACACTCAGCATATTCACTCGAACCTCTTGAAGAACCAGCGCCTATTGCGCCGCCAGCTGAGCCAATTGCTGTGCCAGCACCAGCTCCTATGCCTATGCCACTACCAATGCCGCCAGCAATTCCTGATTTCTCACAGCCGCCACTTGCGCCTGGAGCACCAGCAATTCCTGTACCAGCTTCAATAGAGCAACCAGCACTCCTTGGTGATATTCTCGCGCCAGAACCAACAGTAGCGCCTGAAACGACATCTGCATATGCAATGCCAGAGCCACTTCCGGCACCTGTTGATGCGCCCGCACCAACTTCTCCGACACCCGCTAACCCCGCTCAATTCCAAATTCCCGGCCAGCAATAGCCCGCATAGGCTATAATGACCCTTATGGAAAATGAAGATAGCGTCCTTTTAATCGATAAGCCAGCTGGTATTACCAGTTTCGGTGTCGTTGCGCGTGTCCGCCGTCGACTCTCTCAACATCTTGGCAAAAAAGCCAAAGTCGGTCACACCGGCACACTCGACCCGTTTGCGACGGGCCTTATGATTATTGTCACAGGTAAAGAATGCCGTAATGCTGGTAATTACTCAAAACTCGACAAAGAGTATGAAGCAACGATCCGTCTTGGGCAGACAAGCACTACAGGTGACCCAGAGGGTGAGCTAACGGAAGTCTCTGATCGTCAACCGACCGAAGAAGAAGTTATCGCTGCTTTGAAGCAGTTTGAAGGCGAGATCACCCAGCGTCCGCCAATCTACAGCGCCATTAAGATTAACGGTCGCCGTGCGTATGACCTTGCCCGTAAAGGCGAGGTTGTTGAAATGCCAACACGCCAGGTCACTGTCTATCGACTTGAACTTATTGACTATACATACCCAGAGATTCGAATCCGCGTTCACGTTAGCAGCGGCACATACATTCGAACGATCGCCCAAGACATCGGTGATGTGCTCGAAGTTGGTGCCTACTGCTCTGAACTTAGGCGAACGAAAATTGCCGAGTGGACCGTTGCAGACGCTGAAGCGATCGCTGTCTAAGACTTAATGTCTCTAAGGATATCTTGGAGCTTCTGTCCACCGCTAACTTCGGTAAGAATCTTCTCGAGTGTTTCGCTACTATCGCCAAGGCGTTCTGATGATTCACGACTTGGGTCAAGCGTAATGGCGATCTGGCGAATGAGCTTGTCTTTCTTCTCGCCAGAAATTTTCTTTCCTTCTTCTGATTGAACAGCACGGAGCATTGCAGTCGCGTAATCATTTCCAGCAACTTGGAGTTTACCGGAGTCAATCTTACCCTTCATGATTGCAGAGACAATCATGTCATTCACACCAGACTCGCCATAGGCACCAGTGAATGGCTTCTTCTTTGCAGGGTCAGTTTCATTAGGATCGCTATCAAATCGGAACCCTTGCTTCCACATACTGATGGCACCAGCGGTCATGTACGGTGGCTTCGCTGCATTTGTTTCGAGTGCTTCAGCAGCTGCAACACGGCGTTCTTCACGCTCTTCCTCAGACGCACCAGGGAATGAGAAGTCGATCTTCTCGAGTGCTTGCTCGATCTGGTTGGTGTCCTTGCCGCTGAATGTCATCTGTAATGCTGCGGTCATTGCGTCGTGAGTTGCTTCAATACCCTCGGTATCATTACCCTCGGCAAGTTCTCGGATTTTTTCGCTGGTAAGGTTCTTAAAGCCGATAATAGACTTGATGTTTTCGAGGGTTGATTTGCGCGCACCTGATTGCTGAGCGATAGCGGTCGCGAGGGCACGTTGCTTACCGTTCTCAGCATCGACACTTCCGGCAACTGCGAGAAGTTCTTCAGCGCGTGCGTAGTCGGCAGGGCTACCCTTAACAGGGTCGGTAGAAAGTATCTTCGCAAAGTTTTGCTGTTGTACGGATTGCGCTGATTGAATACCTTGCTTCTCGGCAGCGAGCTGATCGGTATCAGTAGCCATACGCTCCATAATAGTTTGCTCGTCTGTTGTGAGGCGGGTTTCTTCGATTTTACCAGACTTGTACTCTTCAACAACACGAGTAACTTGACTCTCGGTAACCTGGAGGGTTTGCTTTGCCTGCTCGGCACGAATCATCTCAAGGTGAACGTCAGTACCCACTGCAGCCTTGAGGGCATTCATGTATGCCGATGCTTCATCCTTCGCTCGTGATGCAGACATCTTACTCTTATCAAGTGCAATGTTGGTCAAGTTAAGGCCAGTGCCATCAGTTGCTCGCTGTGCATCGAAGAGTGCTTGTACGGCATTTTGTGCAGTCTCAAGCTTATCCTTATTCATTTGTGCATTCTGCGCGACACGGTACAGCGCAGAGGTTGGATCGAGCTTCATACCTTCAACCATAGTTGTGTAATTGTTCTTCATTGATTCAACACGAATCTTACTTGCCTCAAGGTCGCCAACAGTTGCATTGAGGGCAGAGCCAGTAATCGTTCGTTGTTGGTCAAGGTATGTAGACTTCGCGTTTTCACTCGATTCAAGCCGAGCCTTGCTGACTTCGAGGTCAACGGTTGAGTTGTTGAGGATTGAACCCGGGCGAACACGCTGGCTATTAAAGTGTGTGTTTGTCTGGTTCTGGCGCTGTTCAAGAATTTCTTTACTCGCCTGAGCGTTCATTGCTCGTTCGTAGAGTGTTGAACCTGGGCGTGTCTTAAGCACTTCAATGTGTGCTGCATTGTTGTTGTGGACGTAATCTTTCTCAAGCTCCGCATCAGCCATGTTTTCATGAATGCTCTTGTACGCATCAGAGCTATGGTAATTGTTGTCCGCAAACTGTGTATTTGACTTTGTTCGATCGGCAACTCGTCGGTTGACGTTATTAAGGCTTCGTGACGCTCGGCGCATGAAGCCCATGCGCGCACCTGCTTCGCCATTAAGCTTTGTGCCACCGATACCGCGTTGACGGTGTTCTTCGCGTCGACTGTCTGCCCATTTTCGGGTTTGGTCCATAATGCCCTTGTTTGGGTTGTTGACGAGACCAGCGATTCGCCCAAGGAGGCTTCCGCTCAACTTGAGAAGGAGGGGAGTAATAACGAGTGGCGCGACCTGGACGATCATACCGAGAATGAGAATGTTGATTGAGGTCGCGTTCTGGATGATAACCGCTCCGGCGAGCTGTGAACCACCAAAGACCAGCGAAAAGGCTGGGAAGAAGATGAGCATTGTCATAAAGAGGCTGCGCCATTTTTCGAACCATTTTTCAGTGTTCGGAAGGAGGTAAGCAACAAACGCGAGCGGCGCGATAATCAAGAGGATTGTGATGATTGCTTGTCGAGCTGCGAGAATAAGCAAGACAACGAGTACGGCAAGGATAAGACCGAGGAGTGCTGGCAAGAGAAGGAAGATTGCTCCAGCAATCGTTCCACCGGTTGCTGCAATTGCTGTGACCGCACCGATACCAACGGCGAGTGATGCGGTGCCGCCAGAAAGCACAAACCCAACCAGGCTCTCCCAGCTCATCATCTCTGCGCCCCAGGTGTCATTAGTGACATTGAAAAGCTGGTTGCGGATTTGGATGAACATATCTTGTAGTGCATACCCGAGGATATTCGAGATATCAATCGCAATCGCACAAATAAGGTACGAGAGGTTGACGAGGATCGCTGCAATAATGAGGCGAGGAATTAATTTCTTTAGCCCATAGTTCCCAACACCCATGCTGGTGACTTGAGAGTAAATGATGATCAAGAAGACGATGATAAAGGCTACGTTTGCAATGCTTCGCATAACATTCCAGGCAACATACATAGTGTTCTCGGTATTGTTGCTAATTGGCTGCACATTCATAAAGCCACTGAGTGCGTTGAAGACGAAGTCCATTCCTTGTGCAAGGAAGACGCTAACACTACAAACAATCCAGCCGACACCTTGGATTGCACATGAAGTACTTGTCGCATCACCTTGCCCCTGAGGGGTGAGGGTGATAGTTTGCGTTGCTGAAGGGTTTGAGTACGAAAGATTACCGGAGTAATCATAGGTAACATATGATGCGCTTGTCTCTGTTGGCGGGCTTAAGCCTGGTGCGAAGTAGATGACATGCGCTTTTCGTGTAGGGGGATTTGTTTGATCAATTGTCTCAATGTAGAGGTAGTAGTTTGATCCAACGGGAAGATTGTGGGATTCGCCGGCTTTTGCCTCACCAACTTTAAAGTACTGGTGACCGTCGTGAAGGATGGATTCACCGCTCCAGTCTGCTGCGTGAGCAGGGGTAGTGGCGCCAATAACTGTCGCCAGCAAGGCCGTCATAATTACGGCCGCGACAAAACTCAATATACTTCGCACAGAGAACCCTCGGTACGAAGCGGACTTTATAAGCTCCATATCGAAGTCATTATAGCATTTTACAGATAAAAAGTCAATGCTCAAGCGGTATGAAATAGAAATAAACTTTTAACCCCGAAGGGGACTTGCACCCTTTCAAAAGTTCTGGTACAATACACCCTCGATGATTACTGCAGAAAACAAAGCACAGGCATTCGCCCTGACGCAAACGCACAAAACTGATGTCGGAAGCCCACAAGCTCAGGCCTCAGTTCTTACAGTGCGTATCAAAGAGATCACTGAACACCTCAAGGTGAACAAGCACGACCACATGGCTCGTCGCGGTCTCGTGCAGATGGTAGGACGCCGCAAACGACTTCTCAAGTACCTTGAGAACAAAGACTTCGAAGCTTACAAAGCTGTTGTCGCAAAACTAGGACTCCGCAAATAGCGGGGTTCTTTTTTTATAAGGTATAATAGAACCACACCCACACGAGGTAAGTGCTGGATAGAGTTATTCGTATTGCGAATTACTGTACCCGTTACTTACTCGCGAAAAGAAGAGTGGGCTACACAATAAAAGAAGGAGGTTTTTATGCCAACAATCAACCCTTACGGTAAGGACATTATTACTGTTACCACTGAATACCAAGGTCGTCCATTGACCCTTGAAGTAAACCGCGTTGGATTCCGTTCAACAGGAAGCGTGCTTGTTCGTTACGGCGACACTGTCGTTCTCGGAACAGCTCAGGTCGGAACACGACCAGTCGTTCTCGATTACTTCCCACTATCAATCGACTATGAAGAAAAGTTTTATGCAGCTGGTAAGATCAGCGGCAGCCGTTTCATTAAGCGCGAAGGTCGCCCAAGCGACGAGGCGATTCTTATCGGCCGTCTTATCGACCGCCCAATTCGTCCACTATTCCCTAAGGGATACCGCCAAGAAGTTCAGGTTGTGTCAGCTGTCTTGAGCCTCGACCCAAGCTTCCGCCCAGACATGATTGCGATGATCGCTTCAAGTGCAGCGCTTATGCTCACTGGCACACCATTTGATGGTCCTGTCGCCGGGCTCCGTATCGGTCGCGTCAACGGTGAATTTAAGGCATTCTTGAGCCCAGAAGAGCGCGACAAGAGCGACCTCGACCTCGTTGTTGCGGGTATCGAAAGTGGTATCACGATGGTTGAAGCAGGGGCTGATCAAGTTCCTGAAGAAGTTATCGCCGATGCACTTGAATGGGCATTTGAACAATACCAGCCGGCAATTAAGCTGCAAAAAGAGCTCGCTGAAAAACTTCAGCCAGTTGCTCGTGAGTACACATTGGTTCTCCCGGACGAAGAAATTCAAGCAACCGTTGATGCATGGGTTCACGGCAAGCTCGGCGAAGGCCTTCGTAAGGCATACCCGGAGCGCAACGAACTCGTCAACCAGCTTCGTTGGGCATTCCACGAAGAAATGGCTGCGAAATTTGAAGATAGCGCATACACACGCGACAAGTACGACGAAGCCTTTACGGTTGCGTTGCACAAAGACGTGCGCGATGGCATCGTTAATTCGAATGTTCGTCCGGATGGCCGTAAGTTCGACGAAATCCGCCCACTTTCAAGTGAAGTCGGTGTCCTTCCTCGCACGCACGGGTCAGCAATCTTTACTCGCGGGATGACACAGGGTCTCAACATCGTGACACTCGCGCCACTGAGCTACGCACAGATGGTCGACACAATGGAGATTAATGACGGCGAACGTCGTTACATGCACCACTACAACGCCCCAGGTTACACTGTTGGTGAAGTGCAGCGCTTAGGTGGTCCAGGCCGCCGCGAAATCGGGCACGGCTACCTTGCCGAACGCGCCTTAATTCCAGTGCTTCCAACTGAAGAAGACTTCCCGTACGCAATCCGAAGCGTGACAGAAATCATGAGCCAAAACGGTTCAACTTCAATGGCTGCAACGTGTTCAAGCTGTCTTGCGCTTATGGACGCGGGTGTTCCAATTACTGCAATGGTGAGTGGTATCGCAATGGGACTCATCATGGACGGCGATACGCCACACATTTTGAGCGACATCGCTGATGCGGAAGACTTTGCTGGTGACATGGACTTCAAGTCTGCCGGTACTGCACAAGGTGTCACCGCACTTCAGATGGACATGAAGGTTCACGGACTTCCAACGAGCATTCTTCGTGAGGCACTTTTGACCGCTAAGGTTGGTCGTGCACACATTCTTGAAAGTATGATTGCAACAATCGCAGAGCCTCGGACTGAGTTGAGCGAATTTGCACCACGTATCGAAAAGATCAAAATCAATCCTGAAAAGATTGGTGCGGTTATCGGTAAGGGTGGAGAAGTCATCAACAAGATTACGAGTGAAACTGGTGCAGAAATCGACATCAAGGAAGACGGCCTTATTACTGTCGCTGGTGCTGATGCTGCGGGTATCGCTCGAGCAATTGAGTGGATCAAGAGCCTGACCGAAGAGGCTGAAATCGGTAAAATTTACCGTGGCCAAGTCGTCAGTATTAAAGATTTCGGTGCATTCGTGAACATCATGCCTGGCCAAGATGGAATGGTTCACATTAGCCAGCTTTCAGACGAACGAGTCGAGCAGGTGAGTGACGTGTTGACCGAAGGTGAGATGGTGAACGTGAAGCTTATCGGCATCGACGAACGCGGCCGTTTGAGCTTAAGTCTCAAAGACGCACAAGAGTAATATTTCTCAAAAAACTCAATCAAAAAAAGACCGCAGCAGCAATGTTGCGGTCTTCATTGTTTTCTCAGCAGGCACGTTAAGTTTGCTATAATAAAAGTACTACGAACATTTATTCAGGAGAGTGGTATGAATCCAAATACACCAGAATCAACTGACCAAGCACCCGTTACCGAAGCTCCAGTAGCACCGGTAGAAGCAGTAACAACAAGTTCAACAGGCGGAGTTCCTCCTCACCCAAAAAAGCCAATTAGCAAGAAAACACTGATCATTATCGGAAGCGCTGTTGGTGCTGTTCTTCTCGCAATTGTCGGAGTCGTCATCTTCCTTGCGCTCACGACCGTTTCAAAAGAAGATTACCGTAACGCAACACTGCAATACAACGAAGTCTCTCGGGCATCATCTTCATTAACTCGTGAAGTGACGTCACTTTCATCAGGCCTCAGTCGCTCATCCGATACTGAATTTAGTGCAGCAACAAAAGATGTTGAAGACGGAATCGCAAAGATCCGAGATGAACAGAAAAAACTTTCAGGCGAAAAGGCTGTAACTGTTGGCGAAGGAAAAGAATTGTTCACCACTTTTGATAAGAAGGTTGGCGACTACACTGCATACGCCGATGAGCTTCTTGCCTCTGTAAAGATTCTTCGCCCAGCAATGGCGACATGTGAAAAGATGCGATCAGAAACCGAAAACGCTGGACGTCTTGCATCTCTTAAAGCGTGTTCAAAAGCGCTTAACGAAACAAAAGATCTTCCGAACGCTGAATTCAAAACATTCGTCACTGTTCTCCAGGAGTCATACAGTAAGTATGCTGTCTCATACGAGAAATCAATTGCTTTAACTGCACCATTTGGCGCGCAGAACGCTGAGTACAAAGTACTCCGTGACCAAGCAAGTGATGCGCAAAAAGATATCACAGCTGCTTCACGAGAGTTTATGACAGCTTTGACTGAGCGTGACAAAGAGGTGAGTGTGAAAGAATCTGCTGATGCACTCGGTAAGTTCCTTACTGAACAGCAACGCAAGTAACAGAGCCTCACGTTAAAAATAGTCCCTGAGGGGACTATTTTTTTGTTGGTCATCAAGATGGGAGGTTATTCGTAGGCGTTAATACCGTCACCATATTTCGCTCGTTCTCTACTCTCCTGAATTTCATTCTGCGCGGCTTGTTGTCGATCTTCTTCGGCGCTCTGCCATTTGCGCAGTTGCTCTTCGGTTAAAGCCTCTTGTCGAGTCTGGATATGGTGGTCTCGCGTATTGAGTTCGGTGTGGTCAGGAAGAGCCCTTTGTACGGCTTCATTACCTATGAGTTGCTCGAATGCTTCTTTTGCTTCCTTTTTCTTCTCGAGTCGTTCTATATATTCCTGTCCGAGTTGGTCGGCATCTCTTGGCTTATCTAAATAGCTACCCATAATGCAAATGATCCTTTTTGTTTTTATTGAACTATGATTACATGATAGCATTTTATGTTGTTTTTGTCAATATACAACAGGGGTGAAAAGGTGTATAATAGAAGAATGAACACCCTCGAGAAGCAAGTAGCAATGCAAGCAATCGCAGATCGCATTATTGAGCAAAACGTCACGCCCGAACTTGCCCAGCAGGCAATACAGCTGGTGATTGGTGACGGCAATCTTGATGCCGACATTGTTTTTATTGGCGAGGCCCCGGGTAAAACAGAGGACGAACTCGGCCTTCCGTTTATGGGTGCAGCAGGGAAGTTGCTCAACGAGATGCTTGAGGCAAACGAGATGATTCGCAGTGATGTCTACATTACGAATGTTGTGAAGTATCGACCGCCTAAAAATCGAGACCCTTCGAAGGCCGAAAAAGCTGAATTTTTGCCATATCTTCTTGAGCAGATCGACGTGATTCAGCCAAAAGTTATTATGACGCTTGGTCGCCACAGCCTCGAGCATTTCCTACCGGGCGCCGTGATAGGTGATGTGCACGGGCAAATCTTCGACGTTACCGTAGGTGGGCGAGATCTAAAGCTCGCACCGCTCTATCACCCTTCTGCGGCAATGTATAACGGCAAGCTTCGACCAACACTTTTTGAAGATTTCTCCCGCGTTTCGCTTATGCTAAAATAGGATAATGAACGACTATCGAAAATCTCAGGGATTTACTATTGTCGAACTTCTCATTGTGGTTGTAGTGATAGGTATTCTTGCCGCAATCACAATTATTTCTTATAACGGCATTACACGACAGGCGACTGGCGCAGTAATGAAATCGGAACTTGGTGATGCCTCAAAACAGGTTGCCGTTGACCATGTGAAAAATGGTGCGTACCCTACTTCTAAAGAGAGCGCGGCCAGGGGTAGTGGACTGAAAGTGGGGGATGGTCGAGCATTTCAATACACTGGGGGCGGGAATACGTTCTGTCTTACGATTACCTCAACTCGTTATAGTGATCTTGTTTTTTCAACTAATCAAGACGGTACGATGAAAAACGAAGCATGTCCTGAACATATTGTTGTCACGCCTCCTGCAGGGATTGACTTGAGCTGCTTTGAGTTTGATGGAAGTACGGGCACTATTACTGGCTATCTAGCACAGTCGAGTACTAACGCACCTTGCCCACGTGACGTAGTGATCCCTAGCGAGATTAATGGATCGGCGGTAAGCGTAATAGGGCGTTTCTCTTTTGCTACAAAAAGTCTTACCTCTGTGGTTATCCCAACATCCGTCACTTCTATAGAACCAGAAGCCTTTTATATGAATCAACTTACCTCTGTGGTAATCCCAGACTCGGTAACAATAATAGGGGTGTGGGCGTTCTTAGGGAACCAGCTCACATCAGTTACCATTCCTCCTTCTGTTGTAGAGATCGGCGATTACACCTTCTCTGATAATCAGCTCACCTCTGTTTCTCTCCCTAGTGCAACGATAATACAGCCCGGGTCGTTTGACGAAAATGTCACCATTACTCGCTATTAAATTGTAAAATTTGCTCTCCTTTGCTATAATAAGACCACTTGATACGGAGAGGGTTTCCAGAAACATTCCATTCGTCCTTCTCCAACTTTCATATCGTAAATAACAAAATGCGTCACGATTGTACCTCCAGAAAAGGTACTTTCACGCAAAAGGAGTTCAAATATATATGGGTCAACAACGACTCGGTGCGCCACAAGCTGACGACACCTCAAAACAATCACGCGGACCACGCGGAAACAATAACCAACAGCAGCGACCAAAGCAGAACAATACCGTTCTTGCTAATACGCAGACTCGCCGTGGTGAAGTATTCCGCGCCCAGCGTCGTACCAGTGACGACGTCAATGCTCGTGCCTCACAGCATGTCATTAACATCCCGGTAAACAAGTCTGTTTATAACGGCTACAACGGCCGCCAGTTCAGTGCTGCTGAACACAAGAAGCAACCTCGTGTTCCTGGCCCACGTCTTCGCGTGATTCCACTTGGTGGTCTCGGTGAAATGGGTATCGGTAAGAACATGATGGCGATCGAATACGATAATGACATTATTGTCATCGACATGGGATTCCTATTCCCAGGTGCTGACTACCCAGGTATTAACTACATTATTCCTGACACAACCTACCTTGAAGAGAACAAGCACAAGATCCGCGCGATCGTCTTTACTCACGGTCACCTTGACCACATTGGTGCGTTCCGTCACATTATCGACAAAATCCCTGCACCAGTCTTTGGTAGTAAGTTTACGCTCGCTATGGTTCAGAAAACTATGGAAGAGGCGACCAGCGGCTATGTCCCTGAATACACCGTCCTTGACCCGGAGGCTCACGAAATCGTACAGATCGGCGATAGCTTTAGTATTGAGCTCGTTCGCGTTAACCACTCAATCCCTGATGCAACTGCGGTTGTTGTCCGCACACCAGTTGGTGTTGTTATCGACACAGGTGACTGGCGTTTCGAAGACCAGCCAGTTGACGGCAAGAAGTTCGACCTCGAACGCCTCACTGAAATTGCAACAAAAGAAGGTATTCTTCTTCTTATGAACGAGTCTACTAACTGTGAATCAGAAGGCACGCACACTCACGGTGAATTCGATATCCAACGCTCAATGGGCGAAGTGATGGAGAAATTCCAGAAGAACCGTATCATCATCAGTAGCTTTAGTAGCCAGATTCACCGTATGCAATTGATTCTCGACGAAGCAAAGAAGCACGGCCGTAAGGTTGCCTTTGCCGGATACAGCATGATCCAAAACGTCGAAGTTGCACTTCGTACTGGTACAATCACCGTGCCAAAAGATACTATCATGAAGATGGAAGACATCGTGAAACTTCCTGATGATCAAGTAACGATTGTTTGTACTGGTTCACAGGGTGAATTTAGCGCCGTACTTAACCGTATGGCCTCTGGTTCACACAAGTTCATCAAGATTAAGAACTCTGACGTTGTTGTCTTTAGCTCAAACCCGATCCCTGGTAACGAAAAGTACGTTGTTCGTACCGTCGACGGTTTGATGCGCGAAGGTGGTGCTGTGGTACAAAGTGGTAAGTCACACCTTACTGGTGTTGGCCCACTTCACCTTTCAGGTCACGGGTACTACGACGACCACATCAAGCTTATTAACGCCTTGAACCCAACATACTACATGCCAATTCACGGTGAGTTCCACATGTTGGTTCACAACGCCGAGCTTGCTGAAAAAGAATGTAACATTAAGCGTGAAAACATCTTTGTTTGTGACAGCGGTGACGTGATTGAAATCACCAGCGATGGCGCAAAGAAGAACGGCCGCGTTCCTGTTGGTGGTGTGATGTATGACGACTCAGGCGCAATCGTTTCTGAAGTTGTCTTGAAAGACCGTATCCACATGGCCTCAGAAGGTATGTTCGTGGTTGTCCTTACGGTATCAAAGGGAAGCGGACGCCTCCTTACGAGCCCAGACATCATTTCACGTGGGTTTATTTACCTCCGCGACAGTGAAGAGTTGATGAACATCATTCGTCAGTACTTGAAGCAAAAAGTTGCTCGCACATTCGGTGGCCGACGCGTTGACCTCGATGTCATCAAGAAGGAAATCAAGGATGAGCTAACACACGTCCTTTACGACCAAACTCGTCGCACTCCAATCGTGATCCCAGTGATCAACGAAATTGGTGGTGGTGGCAAGCCACAGGGCGAAGGCCAAAATGGTGACCGTAATGGTGATCGACGCCAGGGTGGCAACGGTCAGGGCAACCAAAGCGGCCAAAACCGTAATGGCCAACAAGGTCAGAATCAAGGTCCACGTCGTCAGCAAAGCCAAACTGCTCAGCCAGAAGGCGGCGACCAGCCATACGAGCGCCCTGAGCCAAAGACATTCCCAGCGCCTCAGGTTCCAGACTCTGAAGCGACTGAACCAAAGAATCGTCCTGACGTTCGCGGTTACTAGTAACCACTTATAAAAAGAAAGAGCCCCGCACTGCGGAGCTCTTCTTTTTTTAGAAGTGCTCAACGCGGAGCGGGGTTACCGTTTGTTGTAATGGGCAATCTTGCCTGCGTAGACGACGACTTCCTCTGTTTTGCCTACTGGCAGCAAGACGAGTTCGACTTCTTCAAAAGCAACCAGCCTACAGAGGGTGCGGGTCTGGCTCCCTTCTGCGAGAGGCTTGTACAACGACAGTCTGTCGAGATCGAAGCTATCATCCTCACCCCACAGTACCTTGGTGTCGAGCATCAAGGATGCTTGAAGCAGTTTGCTCGGTTCGAGTTTGAGAAGTTTTCTTCTTGATGACTCAATTCGATCAAAGTACAGGACGCTCTCATCATCGAGAGTGACAACGTTTGCATACTTAAGGTCCGGTTCCATTGCCCGCACCACCTTTCTATTCAGTGTGACGGACAATTGGTCTTAGTATAGTGGGCGACGAGAATCGCGCAACCATAACCCTCTTGCAAAATGTAGTAAATTTTGCTATAATATAAAACATCAAACGGCGTAAAAAGCGCATATAATGGTATAGATTATGGCAAAAAAGAAAAAACGAACAACTCGCAAAAAAGCTTCAGTCAATACAGCACCGAAGCACATGCTCCCTGATGGGTTCTGGCGACAGATTGGCGCACTGCTTCTTATTGCTTTCTCTTTCCTTCTTATTCTCGGGTGGTTCCGTCTTGGTGGACCGATTCTCGACTGGCTCTATCAGGCGGCAATCGACACTGTCGGTTATGCGGTGTACGTTATTCCAGTTCTCTTCATTTATGTTGCAGTTGAAATCTTCCGGGCAGAAGACAACAAGCTTCCATTCGTGATGCAATTTGCCACCGCACTTTCAATTGTGTGGTTTGCTGGTGTATTTGGACTCCTTAAAAGCCCAGCAGGCACAACAACGGGTGGATTCGTTGGTGATCTTGCCAATAGTGGCATGCTTCTCTTGGTAAACGGGGGAGTGGCAGCGTTCGTTTATATCTTGCTCATCTTCTTCACCGTTCTCTTCATTATTCGCGTTTCACCAATCACTATTATTAAGAAGATCTGGGAAATGACGCGCCGCGATACATCTGAACAAGACGACAACGTCAAGGTAATGCGTAACGCTGCAGCGATTGATGCGCCGAAAGCAAAAACATTGGCCGCAGACTTCAAGCTTAACGCGGGTGTCCCAACACTTGGCGCTGAGGATCTTACTGAAAAGAAATCATCACACCTCTCTTCACTTCGTAATAGTGTTGCGAAAGATAAGGTTGCTGAAGACCAAGCTGCGCTCGTTACTGTCAGTGATCCAGACTGGAAATCTCCGAGTGTTGATCTTCTCGAAAAGAAGCAATCTCCTGCGGATGCTGGCGACGTGCAACAAAATGCACAAATTATTAAAGATACGCTTGGCGAATTTAATATTGCTGTTGAGATGGAAGGTGCCAACATTGGCCCGAAGGTGACGCAGTATACGCTTCGTCCACCAAGTGGCGTCAAGCTTGGTAAGATCGTGGCGCTTGAAACAAATATCGCGCTGAACCTTGCAGCGCAAAGCCTTCGTATTGAAGCACCAATCCCTGGCCAAAAGGCTGTTGGTATTGAAGTGCCAAACCGTCGTGCTGCTGATGTACGTCTGCACTCAATCGTCACGAGCAAGCAGTGGACGGGCAACCAAGAGCCACTTGCCTTTGCGATTGGTAAAGATATTTCTGGTCAGGCAACGCTTGGTGAGCTCAACAAGATGCCCCACCTTCTGATTGCTGGTCAAACTGGGTCTGGTAAGTCAGTTATGATTAACACACTCCTCACAAGTCTCTTGTACCGTAATAGTCCAAGCGACATGAAGTTGATTCTTGTTGACCCGAAGCAAGTTGAAATGGCGCCTTACGAAGACATCCCACACCTTATTACACCGCTTATTACTGACCCTGAAAAGACGATTAGCGCATTAAAATGGGCAGTCAACGAAATGGAGCGACGCTACAAGTTGCTCGCTGGCCACAAGGTGAAGGACATCAAGACCTACAACACAATGATCCAGAATACTCGCAGTAAAATCACCGTGAAGGATGATGACGGACACGATCAAGAGCACGAAAACGGCGCCATGCCATATATCGTGATTGTGATCGACGAGTTGGCCGACTTGATGATGGTTGCGGCGCGCGACGTGGAAGCATTGATCGTCCGTTTGGCACAGAAGGCTCGTGCGGTCGGTATCCACTTGGTACTCGCAACACAGCGCCCATCTGTCGATGTCATTACCGGTCTGATTAAGGCCAACGTACCAGCGCGTATTGCCTTTACCGTTGCCTCACAGATCGACTCTCGAACGATTCTTGACCAAGTTGGTGCTGAGAAGCTCCTTGGCCAAGGTGACATGCTTCTCTTAACCCCTTCAATGAGCAAGCCAAAGCGTATCCAGGGTGCCTGGGTAACCGATGAAGAAGTCATGAAGATCACTGACCACCTCCGCGAACAATCACCAGCGCAGTACAACGACGAAGTTGTCAGCCAGCCAGTGACCTTGAACGGTAAGGGCGGCGTGGTGATGGACTTTGACGAAAGCAATACCGACGACGCAATGTACCGTGATGCAGTCCGCGTGGTTGTTGAAGGCGGCAAGGCGAGTGCAACACTCTTGCAACGACGCCTCCGCGTTGGCTACGCCCGTGCAGCACGCTTAATGGAAACAATGGAAGAGCAGGGGATTATCGGTCAAGCCGACGGTTCTCGCCCACGAGACGTGCTCGTAAGTAGCCTCGAAGAAGTCTTTGGTGGCGGCGCCGGCGATGTTGATGAAAGTGAAGAGCTCGGGTAAAACCGAGTTCTTTCTTTTTCGTTCTAAAACTTCAGAACTTTCACAGAACCACTCGCTACAATAAGGGGTGGACCACTTGCGATAACAGAGGAAGTGGGGTATAATAATGCGGTATATTAACTCAAGCTTGTCGCATAACGGGCAAGCATCTGCCGCAAGGTAAGATACCAAAAGGAGCAACTGTGAAAGAATACGAACTAACCGTTCTCATTCATCCTGATCTCGAAGCAGATCTAGAAACTCCACTCGGAAAGGTTCGTGATATCATCACTGCCGCCGGTGGTACCATCATCCGAGAGGATAACTGGGGTAAAAAGAAGCTCGCGTACGCAATTCGTCGCGAAGAATTTGGCATCTATGTTTACATGGATGTTGCACTTCCACCAGAAGCGCCACTCAAGATTAGCAATACATTTAACATTACTGATGAAGTACTCCGTTACCTCCTCGTAACTGTTGATGAAAAGGCACGCCAAGCTCTCGCAGAGCAAGCAGAACGCGCTGAAGCTAAAGAAGATACTAAAGAAGAAGAATAGGGGATATTCATGGCTAAAAGCATCAACCAAGTGATTTTAATGGGACGCCTTACCCGCGACCCAGAACAACGAACCACATCAACCGGTAAAACAATCGCGAGCTTCAGCATCGCCGTTGACCGTGGTGGTCAGGATGATGCAGTTGACTTTTTCGAGGTGACTGCCTGGGAAAAGCTTGGTGAATTAGTCGTACAATACCTCGCAAAGGGCCGTCGTGTACTCGTACAGGGTCGTTTGCGCCAAGATTCATGGGATGACAAAGAAACAGGCAAGAAGCGCTCTCGCGTTGAAGTGACTGCAACTGACGTTACGTTCCTTGATAGTGCTGGCGCCGACGGTGGCTCATCTTCAAACGGTGCATCTGCACCACGCAGCAACACTGCAAACAAGTCAAACGATGTCGTCATTGAAGACATCGATGACAAACCTATTGATTTAAGTGAAATTCCATTCTAGGAGAATATTATGGCAAAACGACTAAAGCGAGATACTCCTGCCTACTTTGACTACAAAGATGTCAAAGCATTGCAGCGATTCATTAACATGTACGGACAGATCGAACCAATTGGTAAGACTGGTCTCAGCGCGAAACAACAGCGTCAACTCGCTGTTGCAATCAAGCGTGCACGTCACCTTGCATTGTTACCATTCGTCGCACAAGGATAGTCGAGTATGGGTTCATACCAACCGACTGATCTAAAAAAAGGCGTTGTCGTCCAAATTGACGGCAAGCCTTTTCGTGTCACCGATTACAACCAAAAAGTGATGGGCCGTGGCGGAAGTATTGTAAACCTAAAGCTGAAGAACCTCATTGATGGCAGCGTGATTCCAAAGACCTTCAAAGGTCAGGAGCGCGTTGAGTCAGCTGAAGTGACTAACCAAGCGGTACAATATCTTTACAGCGACGCAGACAACTTTTACTTCATGGATCCTGAAACATTTGAACAGTTCCAGCTTGCGCGCGATGTCGTTGAAGACAGCGCTGGCTACCTCAAAGAAGGCGACTCATTGAGTCTTCAATTCTTCGAAGGAACAGTGATTAATGTTGACCTTCCAAAGAACGTGTACCTTGAGGTTACGTACTCGGAAGATGTCGTAAAGGGCGATACCACCAGTAGTGTTTTGAAGGACGCAACACTTGAGACCGGTAAGGTTATCAAGGTTCCTGCATTCATCAAGACTGGTGATGTGATTTCTGTTGATACAGAAACCGGTGCATACCGCGAACGAAAGAAAGACTAGCAGGTGAGTGCTTCTGAACGATTCAGAACAGAAGCACTCCACACACTGCCTATTTGGGCAAAGATTTTATGACAAAGCAACGACTTGATTCTGCACTTACCGCAATGGGCCTCGCGCCAACCCGCTCTCAAGCCGAGAGTATTATTAAATTGGGCGAAGTGAAGGTGAATGGGCAAGTTGTCACGAAGCCTGGTCACTTTGTACCGATGAATGCAGATATCGCCATGGTTGAGATGCAACGATATGTCAGTCGTGCTGGCTTGAAGCTCGCCAGCGTTGCTAGCCTCCTTGGTCTTCGCTTCGAAGAGAAGATTGTTCTTGACGTCGGCAGTAGCACTGGCGGATTTACCGATTACGCCCTCAGGCACGGCGCAAAACGCGTCTACGCAGTCGATGTCGGCACTGAGCAACTTCATTACTCACTTCGCAAAAATCGTCGCATTGAATTGCACGAAAAGACGGACATCCGTGATTTTATCCCTAAGAAAACACCTGATATTATCGTAATCGATGTTTCCTTCATTTCTTTGCGGGACATTTTACCGCACCTTGCGAAATCTGTCGCTGGGCCAGAAACGCAGATCGTCGCCATGGTAAAACCACAATTTGAAGCTGGCCGTAATCAGACTAATAAAGGTGTCATTAAAAATGATTCCGTTCGTCGCCAAATCTTAAAAGATTTTGAATTTTGGTCAAAAGAATACTTCAATATTGTCGACAAACGCGACAGTGACGTTGCGGGCGCGAAGGGGAATCAAGAACGATTCTACCTCCTCAAGCTCAATAAAACGAAGAACTAAACGTTAAATCTAAATTCAACAATGTCACCAGGTCGCATGACGTAATCGCGGCCTTCTGTGCGCATTTTACCGGCAGCCTTTGCGGCGGCTTCGCTTCCGGCAGCAACGAAATCATCGTAATCAACGATTGATGCAGCAATAAACCCTTTTTCGAAATCAGTGTGAATAACGCCAGCGGCTTGTGGGGCGGTTGCACCTTGCAAGATAGTCCAGGCGCGAATCTCCTTTGGTCCAGCGGTTAGATAACTCTGAAGTCCAAGGGTATGGTAGGCGACGCGTGCCATTTGTGAGAGGCCAGATTCTTCAACCCCGTATGAACTCAAAAGTTCTGCGGCATCTTCGCTTTCGAGGCCACGAAGTTCTTCCTCAAGTTTTGCACAAATAAATACAGATTCGGCTGGTGCAACAAGTGCAGAAAGTTCAGCCTTTCGAGCATCATTTGTGAGCGTTTCTTCATCAACATTGAATGCATAAATAACTGGTTTGTCACTGAGGAGCTGGAGGGCTTGAGCAACTTCTTTATCCGCTGCAGAAAGTTCAGAGATGAGGGTGCCTTGTTCGAGGGCAACTTGAATCTTCTTGATACCATCAACTTGAGCTCGCGCAACTGGGCTTGATTTCGCTTCACGCTCTAATTTTGGAAGCTGTTTCTCAATTGACTGGAGGTCAGCAAGAATTAACTCGGTGTTAATAACTTCAATATCACGCTTTGGGTCAACAGAGTCGGCAACGTGAGTGATGTCGTCGTTCTCAAATGCACGCACCACGTGAACAATCGCGTCACACTCACGAATATTCGCGAGGAACTTATTACCGAGACCTTCGCCCTTACTCGCACCCGCAACAAGGCCGGCGATATCAACAAACGTAACTGTCGCAGGAATAACCCTACCTGCTGAATACATATTTTTTAACACCTCAAGACGAGCATCTGGCACGGCGATAATACCTGTGTTTGGCTCGATGGTTGCAAAAGGGTAGTTAGCCGCAAGGATATTATTATCCGTCAGCGCGTTGAACAGTGTTGATTTGCCGACGTTTGGAAGGCCGACGATTCCGATAGATAGACTCATATTGCTTTATTATACCATAACGGGGGTCGATTACTGAGCTTCACCCATTACCCGAACGCCCTTAATCGTGTATAATACTGCGTAAGTATAAGCATCAAGAAAAGGGTATATCATGGCGTCGCTTTCAAAGAAAATCAAGGTAGGGTTACTTATTGCTGTTCCGGTTGTCTTAATCGGTGCGGGTGTGTGGTTTTTTGCGAATGGGTACGTAAAGGTCGGCTCTCCGGCGAGTATCGCAAATCAATCTGAGGGCAAATGTGGCTCGTTGATTGGTCGATATAACGAAGCGTATGGAGTGGATAATCGTGATGCGTCTGCAGACATTATAAAAGAATCAGCAGCGGCTGCTGCAAAAATTGAAGGCAATGAGTCTGACCCGAACTGTGTCTTTATTCGATACACCGCAGCCTATACCACGCGAAATGTCGCTGAATCGAATCGGCTCGCAGGTATTATTAAAGAACTTAGCGAGAACGGCAAGTATATTACCGGTCGCTTCGCAAATCCGCAGGGTGTGAATACGATTGTTGAATCTGCAAAATTTTTAGAACAGAACAACCCTGAATCATCAGAAACACCAACAAATCAAGGCAACGGATAGCCGTTCATATGATCAAGAAATTAATAATATTTGGACTGCTCGTCATAACGATTAGTTCGAGTGTTGTTTTTTTGCAGCCCAAAGATGCTGCGGCATGTGTCCCGACATATTTGACTCACTGTAACGCGGAGGAGCTTCGTGCGTACAATGAGTGTGCATATGGAGGAACGGGGTGGCACGAAGGGGCGATCTGGTTTAGTAATTCTAGTAATTACTTTAATCTTGGTGTTTCGGTTGGTGCGGATGCACAATTCGTGAACGTAAAGATTCGTGGCTCGGTATACTCATGTCAGCAGCCGAGTTGGGATACTATTAATGCCGCCGATGTCACGAGTCAGTCCTCGAGGCTTAGCGGACTTTCAAGTACGAATCTTAACAGGGGTACATTCCAGGGAGCTGCCTACCAATGGACGACCCAAGGGGGTGAGATTTCTGCGACACTCGACGTCAGAGGCTTGGCTATGAATAATGTTGGACAGGCGGGTTCGCAGCAGATTAGCATTGGGCTGTACCGCTGCTACCAAACATCCGGCTACAACTGTGCGACAACGAATATCCCCGTGACTGTGACCCGTGAACGACGAATTGATTACCAACTCATGCCAACGGCCAGCGTGAGCCAAGCAACGACAGAGGGGAGTATTAACAACCTGACTGTTCGTGGCGTCGTTAATAACACTGGCTCAACGGCTTCAGAGTCAAATGCTGTGCAGTGGGTGTATACACGTTTTGTAAAAACACCAACGGGTTCACGAAAGACTGGCGTTGAGCAGAATTCAACCGCACCAACGACTCACTTTGCTGGCTCGACACAGCTATGGGCGGGGCGACCCGGTTCGTTCCCTCGGGGTACGACGCAGGTAGTGAATGCGGGCAATCAGCAAATTGGTACGTTCGACGTTGGTACAGAGATTTGCTACACATTGTCTGTGCAACCATTCCAACATAACAACGGGCAGTGGAGGCATAGCGCTCCGGCCTGTGTTGTCATCGCCAAAAAGCCAAAGGTGCAAATACTCGGGGCTGACCTATTTACAGGCCGCGGGGCAGTAGGGCGACCAGCTGCAACATCAAAGGTCTCCACGGCTCAAACCAAAGCGAATGCCCAAGTGCAAACCGTCCCTGCGCCAGCAAATGCATTTCAGGGCTTATGGCGAACAGGAGTGAATGACAGTAACCAGAAGCTTGGTTCAAACGCCTATGATGAACACTGGGTGCTCGATAGAGTAGTACGGCCGCCGGGTCGCGGTGGAGCAACCTGTCAGTGGGCATCAACGGGGCCGACTGGAAGTGGCGCGTTAGTTCAGATTCCAAATACGAGTTCTTCAACAACGATCAAACCTCGTGTGATTGGGGAGTCGCCTGGATGGGTGGGTACGTATATGGCGTCCGATACGGCAATTGTCGGTAACGCAGTAAAGCCAATTGTTCGTGAGCTTGAACGAAACAATGAAAAGGTGTGGCAAATATCAACTGGTAAGGCTGCGTGGATCGGTATTAACAGGTATGGCCAGAACTATTCAGCGAACGGGTGTCTCGACCCGACCTTTGCTGAAAATCCTGATATAAATGACGCAAATATTCTTGTCTACAAATTAAAGAATGGTTTCACAATTGACCCTGCGGCAAATGTCGATCTTGATACCGTACGATTGAAACTTACGGGTGCAGTCGACAACCGCTTTAAGTTTGTCGTAAACGGCACCGAGCTTGGTAACTGGCAGTCAGTTGACTGGCATGTACCTGGCTCAAACGCGACGTCAGAGAGCCGCGCGAATGTATTTAGGAATGGAAGCAACTCAGTTGAAGTGCACGTACAATCAACGTACACGCACACTGGTTTGCTCATCGAAGATCTTTCGGTTGTTGGGGCAACTGCACGAGTTGAAGAGGGGAAGGTATATGGTTCTTGGGCTGAATATGCGGTTGCTCCCTCTGGTCTCGTCAAAGACATGGCATCGGGTTCTGGGTATTCTGGAGGCACAACGGTTGATGCGCTGTGTAGCTTGAGCTACCTTACGTTCTCGAACCGAAGAGGTAATAGCTGTAACGATGCAGCTATTGGTAATTATCGCCATGCTGCGGTGATGCCAGATATCGCGAGCCGTTTCCCGGTAACTACTTCAACGCCACGCTTTGCGAGCGGCTCAAACCTCAATAATGCATCTGGCTTATATACCGTAGCCTCAGATGTGACAATTGCCGGGGGTTCAATTCCAAAGGGTCGTTCGGTTATTATTAACGCACCAAATAATACAGTGACGATTTCAGGCAATATCAATTATACGAATGGCGTATTAAATAGCCTGAGTGATATTCCGCAGGTGGTGATTATTGCGCGTAATATTGTGATCACTGGTGGGGTGACAAATGTTGATTCTTGGCTGATTGCAACGGGGGTTGGCACAGAAGGACGCATCAGCACTTGTGGCGACGTAAACCAGCCGACGCAGCTGAGGAGCGGAAATTGTAGCAATGTATTGACCGTCAATGGTCCAATTTCGGCAAATCATCTCTTGATGTATCGGACAGCCGGAGCGGGTAAGGGCGCTGCCGCTGGTGATCCTGCGGAAATATTTAACCTTCGACCAGACGCCTACTTATGGGCTGCAAACTATGGGGCGAGTAGCGGAAAGCTTCCGACCATCAACGTCAAAGAACTTCCTCCTCGTTTTTAGTCGAATACACCTTGCTATTACTGCTTATGCTTCTGTATAATAAGGCCTAATATGGCATCATACGGAGTGGGCGACTTTTTTGCGCTAGATATTGGGACAAATGCGGTACGAGTAGTACAGCTTACCTCAACGGGTAATGACTCATGGAGCTTGGCTCATTTTGGGTACGCGCCACTCGATGAAAAAACCAGCCTCTCAGCGTCACCAGAAGCGCAGCGCCGGCTTGGCGAAATTATCATGACCGCAGTAGGGCAGAGTGGTATTAAAACGAAAAACGTCGTCATCGGCCTCCCCTCAAGCAAGACATTCACTACAGTTATTGAAGTCCCACTCATGCCAGAGAACGAACTTCGAAATACAATTAAATATCAAGTCGATCAGTACATTCCAATGGCAGTAAATGAAGCGAAGGTTGACTGGGCATTGCTCGGTACCTCTCTCCATGACCCAAAGCAGCAAGAAGTCCTCATCGCCAGCACGGCAAATGCCTACGCTGAAGAGCGACTCGAATTTATTGAAAATCTTGGCCTTAATGTTATCGCAGCAGAGCCAGACCCACTCGCTATGATTCGTTCACTGCTTCCTGATGGCCTTAATGATGCCCGTCTCATTATCGATGTGGGCGAGACGTCAACTGACCTCGCTATTACTTTTAACGGCACGCCGCGGCTCGTCCGTACGATCCCAACTGGTGTTCGAACGCTTGTGAAGGCTGCAGTTCAAAACTTGAACGTGCAAGAGGACCAAGCGCGTCAGTTCATCTTGAAGTTTGGTCTTGCGCCAGACCGCCTCGAAGGTCAGGTCTACCGAGCAATCGAATCAACCCTCGAAGGTTTCACCGCTGAACTCATTAAGTCGATTAAATTCTTCCAGACACGCTACCCAAGCACACCGGTTGGCGGCGTCTTACTTTCTGGATACGCATCAATTGTTCCACAATTTGGTGACTACGTTGCCGCTAAGGTCAGTATTCCAGCTAGCATGGCTAACCCGTGGCAGCGCGTAAAAGTTTCACAGGCTGATCAGCAGCAATTGACTCCTGTCGCTGCTGAGTTCGCCTCAGTCATCGGCCTTGCACAGAGGAAGAATAAGCTATGATCGAAATCAACCTTATCCCTGATGTAAAACAAGAATTACTTCGCGCACAGCGCCTTCGTTCAATTGTTATTAGTGTCGCTATCTTTACGAGCATCGCAACCGCTGGTCTCGTGGTTGCACTGGTTATTTATACCTTCGGTGTACAGACCGTTCGCCACACATTCCTTGACCAGGCAATTAAAGACGGCAACACTGAGCTCTCAAAGATTGAAGACCTTTCAAAGACACTCACAATCCAGAATCAGCTTGGCGTCATCTCAACACTGAGTGAATCAAAGCGAATTGATTCTCGTCTATTTGATGTACTGACTGGGGTTATTCCTCCTGCGCCAAACAATGTCCAGGTTTCAAACCTTATTTTGAACTCAGGGGAATCAAGCCTCATGATCGAAGGACAGACGCAAGGCTACGACTCACTTGAAATCTTCAAGAAGACTGTCGACGCCGGTATTATTGTGTATAACCAAGAGGGTGAAGAGCAAAAAATCAAGCTTGCTGAAGATGTAACAACATACGACGTGAGCTACGGTGAAAACTCTGAAGGTCAAAAAGTACTTCGCTTTACTATGAAGTTCACATACCCAGTTGAGCTATTTTCAGCAGCGATTCCTGCAGTCAGCATCAAGTTGAGTGTCGAAGGTAACGTCACCGACTCGTACCTCGGTGTACCAAAGAGCATTTTTGCTGAACGAGCAAAGGATCTGGAGGAATAATATGGCGGTTGATACGAAAAACAACAACGTTGCAATCCGTAAGCGGACAATGATTGCTCGAACAAACAAGATGATGTTCTTGTGGATCGCCGCTGCCTCTGTCATTGTTGGTGCCGCACTTGTGGTCGGCTACTTTATGGCTGAACGCACCATCTATCACGAAAAAGTGCTCGCAGAAAAGCAAAAAACAGTCGATATCCTCAAAAAGAACGCAGCAACAATTCCTGAAATCGAAAAACAAGTTCGGGTGCTTGATACAAACACAAATCTTATGTCGGCACGCGCGAACGAAAATGACCAAGCAGTTCGAGTTATTCTTGATGCGCTTCCTTCTGACTCAAACACGCTTGCACTCGGTGCATCGCTTCAAAAGAAGCTCATCGAGACAATTCCAGGTCTTTCACTTGATTCAATTCAAATTGATTCAAACGAAACGGGCAACATTGGTGAAGTTGTTGAAGTGACGCCAGTTGAAGGTGCTCCAGCTGCCGCAGCCAGTGCAATTACGTTTACTGTGAAGGTTTCTGGCACTCAGTCTGAAATTCGACTACTCCTTGAAGCATTTGAGCGATCAATTCGCCAAATCGACATCATCAACCTTCGTATCGAAAGTTCTGAAAGCGGCCAGTCAATGACGATTCAAGCTCAGGCATATTACGAACCTGCTCGCGTCCTTGAGTTACACAATAAAGAGGTACCACGATGAAAAAAACAGACATCGCAATGATCATTTTGATCGCATCGGTCAGTGTGCTCGCTGCATTTTTCTTGACGCAAACATTCTTCGGTTCTGCGACTGAAGAAATTATTACCGTACAAACAATCGACGAAGTGAAGTCGGACTTTGTTGAGCCAGGCGCAACTATTTTTAACGAGAACGCCATCAACCCAGCGGTTGAAGTGCAGATTACTCCAGAAGGGCAGTAGGTTGGCGCATGCCACTGTTGACTGATGACATTCAAGATAAGCTGATTACTCTTTTTATTGAAGAGGGACTTGTTGACTCTGGTGTGTTGCAGCAGGCGCGTATTGAATCAGTAAAGGTAAGTAAGCCACTCTTTACGCTTCTTACCGAACAGCAGATCATCGATGATGAATTGTTAACTCATGCTATTGCGCAGGTTTCTGGCGTGCCATACGTGAACCTCTCAAGTACGCTTATCGATCAGAATATTCTTTCACTCCTTCCCGAAGACGTCGCTGAACGCTTCATGGCAGTGCCGCTTGCTGAGGTTCAAAATCGCCTTGCTGTGGCGATGATTGATGCAAATAACGTCCAGGCTGTTGATTACCTTGCAAACCGTATTCAGCGGCCGCTCAAGGTCTTTATGGCGTCAGAATCTGGTGTTCGCCACGTTCTTGACCAGTACAAGACCGACCTTTCAAGCGTCAACCAGGCCGCTCAAGCTTCGCAAGAAGAGGCGAAGGTTGATGAAGCAAATGAAGTAAAGACCATCGTTCAGGATTCACCGATTAGCCAAGCGCTTTCGAAGATTCTCGAATATGCCATTAAGTCTCGTGCCAGCGATATCCATATTGAACCACTTGAGGGGGCGCTCAAGATTCGTTGTCGTGTCGACGGCGTGCTTCGTGAGGTCATGCAGCTTCCAAAGAGTATCGAACCTGCGCTCGTGAGTCGTGTCAAAATTCTTGCCAACCTCAAAATTGACGAACACCGTACGCCACAAGACGGTCAGTTTACCGTGAAGATTGCCAACAAAGAGGTAGACCTTCGTATCGCTATTAGCCCTGTTGTTTGGGGCGAGCAAATCGTCATCCGTCTTCTTGATAAATCAGGGAACTCATTCGACATTGAAGAGATGGGCTACGCTGGTCGTTCACTTCGTGTCATTCGCCACGGCATTAAGCGGCCAAACGGTATGGTGTTGACCTCTGGGCCAACTGGTTCAGGCAAGTCCACTAGCCTTTATGCATTGATTAAAGAAATCAAAGATGACTCAGTGAATATTGTGACCCTTGAAGACCCGGTTGAGTACAAAATGCAAGGTGTAAACCAGATTCAGGTAAATGCCGATGTTGGACTGACGTTTGCGAGCGGCCTTCGTTCAATCTTGCGTCAGGACCCCGACATTGTGATGGTAGGAGAGATTCGTGACGGCGAGACGGCAAACCTCGCTGTCCAGGCCGCACTCACAGGGCACCTCGTCTTGAGTACATTGCACACAAACAGCGCCGCTGGTGTGCTTCCGCGACTTCTCGACATGGGGATCGAGCCGTTCTTGATTGCCAGCACCGTGAACACAATTATTGGTCAGCGCTTGGTGCGTCGCGTCTCAAAGAAGCGCGAGACCTACCAATCAACGCCAATCGAAACGCAAAACATTATGGCAACTATTGGCCACTTATTGCCAAAAACACCAGCAGACGTTGCAAGGGTCTCGCAAGATTTAGGATACAAAGACCTTCCTTTGGCAGGGCAAAGCGCTTATACTTTAGTCAGAGGTATTGATAGCCCTCAGACACCGCATGGTTACAGTGGTCGTGCCGGAATTTACGAAGTTATGGATGTGAACAACGATATTCAAAATTTGATTATCAATCACTCAACTAGTTCTGAAATTCAGCGACTCGCGGTCTCGCAGGGGATGATTACCATGCGTCAAGATGGCTATCTCAAAGCACTTTCCGGCGTTACAACATTAGAAGAAGTTAACCGTGTCACATCAGATGCTGCATAAGGGTGGGGAATAAATAATGGAAACACAACAATTACGAATCGAAGTACTCCTTGAAGAAGTTGTCCGCCGTCGCGCGTCCGACCTTCACCTTCAGGTGAGCTTGCCGCCGATGCTCCGTGTCGATGGATCATTGATTCCTATCGCCGGATTTAACCCGCTTGACGAGGCTTCTGTTGAGGCACTTGTCTTTGCGATTCTTGACCAAGACCAACGTCAGATTCTTATGAAAGATAAAGAATTCGACTTCAGTTTTGCCTTCGGAACGCTCGGTCGTTTCCGTGTAAACGCCTTCCATGAACGTGGTAACTTAGCTGCAGCGCTTCGTCTGATTCCAAATGAAATTAAATCAGTGACCGAACTCGGGCTTCCACAAGTTGTCATGAACTTTGCTGATTACCCACGCGGTCTCGTCCTTGTGACCGGGCCAACTGGTTCAGGTAAGTCAACGACACTCGCGGCATTGGTCGACAAGATCAACACCGAAAAAGCGAATCACATCATCACCATTGAAGACCCGATTGAGTTTACTCACAAGTCAAAGAAGTCGGTGATTGTGCAACGTGAGGTTCACTACGACACCTACAGCTTCTCGGCGGCACTTCGTTCAAGCCTTCGCCAAGACCCCGACGTTGTCTTGATTGGTGAGATGCGTGACCTCGAAACAATTTCAGCAGCCATCACCATTGCCGAAACGGGTCACCTTGTCTTTGCAACACTCCACACCAACTCAGCAGCACAGTCAATTGATCGTATGATTGACGTCTTCCCGCCACACCAACAGCCACAGGTTCGTGCGCAGCTTTCAAACATCTTGATGGCGATTTGTTCACAGCGCCTTGTGCCAACAATCGGTGGCGGTCGTGTTGCAGCCGCAGAAGTCTTGATTGCAAACCCAGCAGTCCGAAATATTATTCGTGAAGGAAAGTCGCACCAGCTTGATGCGATTATCCAAACAGGCGCAGAGCAGGGGATGCAAACAATGGACCGCACACTTGCGTCATTGGTTCAGGCCGGAACGATCACGTACGACCACGCCCGTGAATTTGCGATTGATGTCGTTGAATTTGAACGATTGATGAGAGGATAACCGAACCGTGAAGCAGTTTGCCTACGAAGCCCGAGATCAAGCCAGCGACAAAGTCGTTAAGGCGACTATTCAGGCTGAATCTGAGACTTCTGCTGCGCGTTTGCTCATTAAGCAAGGTTTTGTGCCGCTGACGATTAAAGAAGCCTCTGATTCGGGGAGTTTCTTTGCACAGCTCACTGGCCGTATTACGACAAAAGACAAAGTGGTCTTTACGAGGCAACTTGCAACATTGATTGGCGCGGGTCTTCCGCTCAGTCAAAGTTTGAATACGGTTATTGAACAGACGAATAACAAGAAATTGCAGTCGGTTGTGCAAGAAGTTCAGGCTTCTGTCGAAGGTGGACGAACACTTTCTGACTCTTTTGCAAAGCACCCAAAAGTCTTTAACGAAGTGTTCCTTTCACTCGTTGCAGCAGGTGAGTTGTCGGGGACACTCGATGAGTCACTTCAGCGAGTTGCGGCACAGCAAGAGAAGGACGCTGCGACGGTCAGCAAGATTCGTGGTGCGTTAACGTATCCAATTATTGTCCTTCTGGTTATTGGTGGTGTCATGGCCTTCATGCTCTTTACTGTGGTTCCGCAGGTAGAAAAACTCTACGCCGATATGGACAAAGAACTTCCTTTCTTAACTTTGGCTATGGTGACGATGGCCGACTTTTTGGCGAACTTTTGGTGGCTCGTATTGATCATCCTTGGTATTGGCGGATACTTCTTTGCGCAGTACCTCAAAACTGAGAATGGGATTCGCATGGCTGATAATTTTAAAATCAAAGTGCCTGTTTTCGGAAAACTTTTCCAGAAACTCTACATGGCACGATTTGCCCGTACTGGCCAGACGCTCCTGAGTACTGGGGTGAGCATGCTTGATATGCTCAAGATCACAGGGCGATCAGTGAACAACGTCATTATCGAAGAGGCGGTCGGTCGCGCGGCGACAAAAGTACAGGGTGGTAAAGGACTCTCTACCTCAATTGAAGCAGAAACGGTCTTTCTCTCACTTGTCCCGCAGATGATTAAGATTGGTGAGCAGTCAGGTAAGATCGATGAGATGATGGGTCGCGTGGCGCAGGTATACGAAGATGAGCTCGATGAGCAAATCCGTACCATCTCAACAACAATTGAACCAATTCTTATGGTGGTGCTCGCGGTAGTCGCTGGTGGTATGGTGGGTGCAATCTTGATGCCAATTTATGGCCTCGTAAATGGAACAAGTGTATAGACAACTCATCGAGAGTAGTCTAATATAAACATAAGCGTCATATTAGTTGAACGCAAGTATCAACACTCGTTCATATGAAAGGTGGAATAGCTCCTATGAACCAAACTCAACAAAAGTCAGGATTCACGATTATCGAGGTCGTCCTGGTACTGGCAATCGCTGGACTCATCTTCTTGATGGTCTTTATCGCATTGCCAGCATTGCAACGAAGCCAACGCGACCAAGCTCGAAAGAGTGAAGCGAGCACGGTTATTAGCGCGATCGGTACCTACCAAGGTAACAACCGCCAACAAAACCCAACTGCAGCCCAAATTGGTGGGATTATCAACAATAGTAGTAACGCAACACTCGATAGTGGTGCAGTCATCCAGATTCGCTCAACAGCATATGGTTCTGCGATTAATGTCACCTCTGGTGTTAACGCAGCGGTTGCTGTTGATAACGTGGCAGCCCCAGATGAAGTACTTGTCTACTTTGGCTACAAATGTGGCGGAAACGGCGGCTCTATCATCAGAGGCACCAACCGTACTGCAGCCGTCTTGATCGTTCAAGAATCTGGCAACGCAGTCTACTGCGCAAATACATAGTCCTGGCATCTGCCTCGTAGCAAAGCGACCCTTCGGGGTCGTTTTTGTTTGTGAGGAGTGTTCAATCGGGTGACATATTGCTATGATAGTGCTTATGGAATGGTATATATATCTTGCGCTTACACTCTTTGGTGCTATATTTGGAAGCTTCGCTGGAGCAACTGTGTGGCGAATTCGTGCCCGGCAATTAGTTGCTGATAAAAAAGGCGGAGAGAAGGTTGATGCAAAAGAACTTGCTCGTTTGAAGAAACTGACAAAGCAGAGTGCGCTGAAAGATCGTTCACAGTGCTTGCATTGTTCGTATGAATTAAAGTGGTATGATCTCATCCCAGTGGTGAGTTGGCTGTCGCTTGGTGGAAAATGCCGTAGCTGTCGCACGCCAATTGGCCGCTTCGAGTTACTCATTGAGTTAGGGATGGCGGCATTCTTCGTGCTTTCATATGCGCTCTGGCCGCTCCCACTTGAATCTGCCCTCGATATTACGCGTTTCGTGCTCTGGCTCGCCGCAGGCGTGGTCTTAGGTATACTATTTGCCTACGACTCGAAGTGGTTCTTACTACCGGATGGCGGAAACCTTCTTCTTGCACTCATTGGAGCGGGGATCGTGACGATTGCTGCAATCCAATCACCGAACCCACTCGAAATCGTGCTTTCTGCCGCAGGTGCAGTGGGCGTATTGAGTGGGTTGTATCTATTTATTCATTTGCTTTCAAAAGGCCGCTGGGTTGGCTTTGGTGATGTGAAGCTTGGTGTTGGCCTCGGTTTAATCCTTGTTGATTGGCAGCTTGCGCTTTTGACGTTGTTTCTTGCAAATCTTCTTGGGTCGCTTATTGTTATTCCACTTCTTACACTCGGCAAGATCAAGCGAAATGCACATGTTCCATTTGGTCCAATGCTGATTGCTGGAACGATTATTGCGTTCTTCGTTGGGTGGCCAATTATTGAGTGGTACCTGACTGGCTTTGGCCTCTACTAACGGTAGTGCTTATGCTATAATGATGGCCAGATGAAGCACATAAAAACAGCTGGGTTCACCATCATTGAAACACTCCTTTTTCTCGCCATAACAGGGGCGTTGGTAGCGGGTGTTATGACAGGTGTCGGCGTTTCTCTCAACGCACAGCGTTACAAGGATTCTGTTGAAACCTTCAAGTCTCAGCTGCAAGGCCAGTACTCTGAGCTTTCAAGCGTACAAAATACCGGCGATAAGGGCTACACCTGCAACGCTTCCGGCGTCATCGTTACCTCAGCAAATCAGTTGAAAGGCCAGAGCAATTGCTTGCTTATGGGTCGTTTCATTACGCTCAGCGGCGCAAATGTCACGACGTATCCTGTCGTAGGTGTTCCACCAGTGACAGGCATTGGTACAGGTACAAGTGGCGATGTTGCCGCGCTTCGAACATACACCCTGCGCGTTGTTGACGCTGCCGTTGATCGCTCAACCTTTGAGTGGGCGGTAAGAACTCCAGCGCCAGTATCACTCCTTTTTATTCGTTCGCCCGAAAGTGGTCACACGTTTGTATTTACGAGTGATAGCGCTCCCGCAGCACCAACTCCTGCTATATTACGCACAATGCTTGCTGACGCTAATCGAGGAGAGCGAACAATCTGCCTCAATGGAGACGGTCTTTCACGCTCAAATATGGGTATTTATATTGCTGCCGGAGCGACTGGGCCAAGTTCAATCGAATCACGTTCAAACGAGTATGCGAAATCGGCTGCAAGGGCAGCAGGACTCAATGAAAGTACGGCAAAACAATGTTAAAACGTCATTCACAGCAGGGTGACACGCTCATCGAGGTATTGCTTGCGATTACTATTTTTAGCCTCGTCGTCGTCACGTCATTAACGCTTATGAACCAAGGGACTGCAGCGGCACAACGGTCACTCGAGATTGCCACGGTTCGTCAACAGATTGATGGCCAAGCTGAGGCGCTTCGCTTTATGCACGATTCGTATATCGGAATTTACCGTTCAGGCATTACATTCAACCTGAGCGATGGGGTGAGCTCACCAGCCGAAGAGTGGAGCAAGATGATGGCACAGGTTAACGCAACCCGCACGACGTTCCGCAATGCCTCGGCGTTCGGGCGAGCCGCTTGCCCAACAACACCTCCAGCAACAAGTTTTATTATTAATCCCCGCACCGTTCGATTTGAGCCAAATCAGACCTTTATTAAGCCGGCAACCACGTGGTCACAGCTTGAATTTAATAGTTCAGGAGCGCTGACGGCCAGTAATGGAATGTGGATTGAAGCGGTGAGTTCGCTTCCAGTGGCTGGGCAATCAAATGCCGGCTACGTCGATTTCCATATTCGTGCGTGTTGGTATGGGCCATCAACGACAACGCCGATGACAACAGGAACAATTGTGAGGTTATATGAACCACGAGGCTAAACGAACACAAGGGTTTACGATGGTCGAGTTGTTGCTCGCGATGGGCTTTATTTCAGCCCTGCTGCTCGCGATCGCGATGACGATTATTCAGATTGGCACAACCTATAACAAGGGGATGCTTTCAAAAGAACTAAATCAGATTTCACGAACTGTTTCTGAGGAGTTGACACGCAACGTGAGTGCTGTCGAATCATTTTCTTTAACCGATAATTACCGCGCAGATAGAGCTGGCGGTCGACTCTGCCTCGGAACGTATTCATATATCTGGAATAATGCACGAGCTGTGAGCGAGGGGACTATCGCAACACCGTACATTCCCGGTTCAAAAAATCCAAACAATACTCCAAAGGAAACGATTCGATTAGTAAAGATTGAAGATCCTTCACGATTGTACTGCGCTAAGAATGGCGCTGGGTTATTTAGCCAGCAAACCATCCTCGCAACCGATACAAATAGAACACAAGAGTTGATTGCGGCAGGGGATCGAGCACTGGGATTGTATAACCTTACGGTTACCTCGGCGCCCTCTGCGCGTGATGCCGCAAGTGGTCAGCAATTGTACACGATCAACTACACCATAGGCACGCTCGACGTCAAAGCAATTAACTTAGCAAACACCGGCTGTAAACAACCTGGCGAGCAAGACGCTGACGTGCAATATTGTACCCTTCAGCAGTTCACTATTGTCTTACGTACAGGGAATAGGGTTAACTAGATGTATATGAAAAGCATAAGCGCATCACGACGATCACAGGCTGGAGCCGTCTCTTTATTCGTGGTGGTTTTTGCGATGCTCCTTATTACTGTCGTGACTACAAGTTTCCTCCGTTTGATGATGAATGACCAAAATCAGGCAAGCAATGCTGATTTATCTCGCAGCGCCTACGACTCATCAATGGCGGGTGTTGAGGACGCAAAGCGTGCGCTCATTCTTTATAAGAAAACGTGTATTGAGCAGGGCCAGGCTGCGTGCTCGGCAATGGCCGCTAGGATTAATCGCGATGAATGTAATGCTGCGTTAAAGGTTGGTAATCTGGTCAATGGAGGCGCTGAGACGGGCGGCACTGGTGGAAAACCGGGTGAGATTCGAGTTCAGCAGTCGAATGTGGGTGATCGTGTGCTTGACCAGGCGTATACGTGCGTAAAGGTCTCACTCGAAACACCCGATTACACCGGCACACTTGGCTCTGGAACTTCTCAGCTCGTTCCGCTGACTGGTATTTCTAATTTTGACTCAGTCACACTCAGCTGGTTTAGTCTTGATGACGTAAGCAATGGCCGAATGAATTTACCTGCAACAGGGCAATACCTGAATGAACAATCTGCATGGCCAACAAATCGCCCGCCAGTTATGCGCGCGCAATTAATGCAATTCGGAAGCGGCTTCCGCTTGTCTGACTTTGATGTCATGACACCTTCGGGCGAGAGTAACGCGAACACATTGTTCTTGTACCCAACTTCACGTGTTTCGGCAGCAAGTCGTGAGTTTACCGTCAATGACCCGCGTGCGACAACGAGCAATCGAACAACGCCAATCGACTCCGAACTCAATACACCACTTCCTGTCCGCTGTCAGGCAAACATCGCAACAAGCGGCGGTTACTCATGTTCGGTCAGGCTTGTCCTCCCAACGCCTATTGGCGGCGGTGACCGTACGGCATACTTACGACTCACGACGTTTTATGGCGCTTCTCATTATCAGGTCACACTAAATAACGGAACTGGCGGCGTGGTGAATTTTAAGGATATCCAGCCTGCAATCGACTCAACCGGTCGTGCGAATGATGCCTTTCGTCGTGTCGTGACTCGTGTTGGCTTAGTTGATACAGCCTTCCCTTATCCCGAAGCTGCAGTCGATCTTACTGGGAACTTTTGTAAAGACTTTGGTGTCACGCCAACCGCGTACATTGACGACGGCACCTGCGTTCGTTAATTATTCGCTTGATTCGCTATGAAACTGTTCGTAGACATCTTTGAGGTGTTGGTCGGTGATGTGCGTATAAATCTGTGTCGTACTAATGTTACTGTGACCAAGCATACTCTGAACACTTCGAATATCGGCACCATTCATTAAGAGGTCGGTCGCAAAGCTGTGGCGCATGGTGTGCGGGCTGACATGCTTTGTGATACCCGCTAACCGTGCGTAGTTGCTAATTAAACGCTGGATGCTTCGTGGCGTTAATCGACGGAAATCACCGCTTGTTGAGGCGCTGACGTTCTTTGAATAGCTAATAAAGAGGGGGGCGAGGGTATCTTCGCGCCGGTCGAGGTATTGATCGACCCAATCGGCCGCGGTTTGGCTGATGAAGATCGGACGGTCTTTTTGGCCTTTTCCGCGAACGGTGAATTCGCGTCGCTTCGTGTTGATGTGGTCACGGTTCAAGTTAACGAGCTCCGAAACACGTAGGCCGCTCGAGAAAAGGAGCTCCATGATCGCACGGTCGCGTACGCCAGCATCGGTAGAAACATCTGGACCTTCAAGGAGTCGTTTTACTTCGTCGTAATGCAGGAATGTGACTTGTTTACGAGTGACCTTCGGGAGTTCAATTTTCTCTGGGCTCAAGCTCTCAATATCTCGCTTTGAAAGATAGGTAAGGAAGCCACGAAGCGCAATCAGGTGATAGGCCTGTGTAATTGTTGCCAGTGATTCACCACGTTCATTTTGTTGCCTATTTAACCAAAGACGATATTTACGAATGGTTTCGTTTGTGATGTTTTTAACCAGAATATCACCACTATATTCAACAAATCGCTCCAGGTAGTGGTGATAATTCTCGGCAGTCTTTGGCATACGCCCACGCTCCACTTCGACGTGTTCGACATAATCCTGTAAGACATCCGAGATATACATACTTCTAGCATAGCGCAATCGAAGCGTAATCGGTACAATGGAGTATATGCAATGGCTCGAGGCACTCATCCTTGGACTCATCCAGGGTCTGACAGAATTCATCCCAATTAGTAGTTCGGGTCACTTAGTGATCGCGCAAACCTTTATGTCAGGCGCCTCTGACCATCTTTTTCTTGAGTTTATTAACATTGGTACCATGCTCGCGTTGTTCGTGTTCTTTCGTAAGCGTATTTGGGGGATATTACAAGATATTTTTATTCGCAAGAATTTCAAGCTAGCCCGAAACATTATTATTACCGCAGTACCAGCAGGGGTTATTGGTTTCTTCCTCGCTGACTTTATTGGATCAACTGCCTTCTTCTCGAGTGCAGTCGTCGTGGTATTCACCCTCGCGATTGTCGGTATCTTGATGGTGATTGTTGAGAAGCTTCCAAAACTCTCACCGGTTGAGGATGGAGAAAAATTGAGTCCACGCCGCGCCCTCGTCATTGGTTTGGCGCAAACCGCTGCACTGATTCCTGGTGTGTCTCGTTCTGGCTCGACAATCCTTGCCGGCCGTTTTATGGGATTGAAGCCCGCCCAAGCTGCTGAATATAGTTTCTTGGCTTCGCTGCCGATCATGCTCGGTGTCACATTGAAGGTGTTAGTAGGGGATTCTGATTACCTGATCGCCAATGCCGGCACGTTGCTTGTTTCGAACCTTGCTGCATTTATTGCCGGGCTCCTTGCCGTAGGATTTTTGATGCGCTACCTCGCAAAACACTCGCTGGCCGTCTTTGGTTGGTACCGAATTGGCCTCGCGGTCATTGTTGCGATCGTACTTTTGGTACAATAGCTTCAGAGAAAATATAACAAGGAGATTCGATTATGGGAGATGTTGAAAGAACATTGGTGCTATTTAAACCTGACGCAGTACAACGCGGGGTTGTTGGTGAAATTATGACTCGTTTTGAGCGAGTTGGTTTGAAGATTGTGGGAACAAAAATGATTACCCCAACACGAGAACATTTTTATAAACACTACGAAGAAATTGGCCAGGTAATTACTCGCCGCGGTGAAAAGGTGTTTAACAACGTCATCGATACGATGATCGAAGGTCCGATTATTGCGATGGTACTTGAAGGTATCGAAGCAGTCGAGCTCGTCCGTAAGCTTGTTGGCTCAACAGAACCAAAATCATCTGCACCGGGCACAATTCGTGGCGATTTCTCACACATGAGCTATGGCTATGGCGATGCACAAGATAAGGCGATTCCTAACTTGATTCACGCATCGGGTGATGAGAGTGACGCCGCGCAGGAGATTCCACACTGGTTTAGCGAGGATGAGCTGTATGATTATAGTGTTTTGAACGAGAAGTTTACTCGATAATACCTTTTTCCACCGTGCCATGCTCCTTTCGAATGCGGCTTCGCTCCGGGTTCGATAGGGGCCTTAGCGCCCTATCTCGCTCGGGCTGCAGATGCATTCGAAAGAACCCTAGCTCGGCGAAAAGGTTCTAACAAGATTTATCGATTGAGTAATTATTTTGGGCTTTGGCGCTGGTTTCAGATACATCTGCAGACCGAGTGAAATAAGGAGGGACCCTTATTGAACCCGGAGCGAAGCCGTATCTGAAAGTAGCGGCTAAGAACGAAATCAATGCTCTATCTGTTAAAATAGGAACACGCCTCGGTAGCTCAACTGGATAGAGCAGATCCGTCCTAAGGATAAGGTTGTAGGTTCGACTCCTGCCCGGGGTACCAGAGAGCTTATGCTCAAAGACTTCATTCTGTGGAGTCTTTTTGTTTATGCTTTTGTAGATCGTTATTATATGTAAGAATAATAAAAATACTGAGGAGTTAAGATGTCATACGAACCACGCGAAGGAATTGATTACATTGTAGATTTTTATGCACTTGCTGGTGTTGAGCCTGAGATGGAGTCAACTGAGATCAACAAGGCGATTAACAAACAGCTTTCGCAATATCACCCAGACCGCATGTCAGGGCTTGCTCCTGAGATTCAAGCTCGTGGTGAGCGTATGTCTCGTTTGCTTAATAAAGCACGAGGTATTCTTGTAGCGCCCGAAAAACGTTCACAATATGACGAGATTCGCACAGGTTGGACTGGGTCGTTTAGTAAAACTGGTGACCCTGTAATAACGATCAGTCGTGCGGTCCGAGCTGAAATGGCTATGAAGTCAACAGAAGAAATCGAAGAATCATTCGCACACGATGACGAGCGAGTTGACAAGCTTGCAAACTACTCGCAAACCCGTCTCGATTTCCTTGAGAAGATGATGGTAACCGCAGGCGATAATGTACCTGACGACCTACGACAACAGTACGAAGAAGCCTTGCTTGAATATGACCGAAACCTCTCAATAAAAGAAGCGCAACGTAGCGACCTGCTTGGATTGGCAAACCTTAGTAACAGGGGGTACCGTGCGTCATTAAGTTATGGCGAAGAAAAAGTATTGGAAATTGAGGCTGCTAAAGAAGTGCAAATCGAAGAACTTCGTGCCATTGCAATGAGTAAGACTGCTCGTAAACTTGAACTACTTTCAGGTGAAGTAACGGAACCATCAACAGAACTCGTTGACCTTACTACTATTCAACTCCCTGGCTACTTTGATACTGTCGCAGAACAAGTAAAGGGTATCGCCGAGAAACGCCAAACTGTTACAGAGAAGCGACTTGATAATTATCACCCAACATATCCTGATGCTGAACTCCAAACAGAGCCAAAGAGCTTTGCGGCTTTTGGATTTATAGATGACGATAAGACAACTTGGTTTAGTTTTTCACCCGACCTCGATAAAGGTTCGTTTGACGCTATTGCGACACCCGATGATGTCATGGCATTGCTGCAATCTGGTGATTATAAAGCTGTTATTAGTAAGGACTTTAATGTGGCCCTTCTTCCTGTATTGGAGCAACTCGAACTTATGGACCTGTTGAATGAGGGAATCAACAAATACGTTAATAAGTTTTATCCTGACGACGAAGAATAATAGATACTATGGCAAAGTTGATATCCCGACTTCGCCTGGGGATGAGCTATTCGAACCTATATTCTGATACTTACCCAAAGCTAGGCTAACCGAGTCGCAGTAAATACTCCCAAAGGGGAGTATTTTGCTATGATAGGGCTATGGACCCAAATAATCCTTTTAAAACGTTTCAGCGATCAGCTTTTCGGCTAGAGGGCTTGCCTCAGTATATTGTTCCCGAGGAGGAGAGTTCATTACAGCATTTCCGCGAGACTGGTCTTGCGGAGGGGATGGGCTCGGAATGGGCTAAGTTGGTGGGTGAAAATGTAAAATCTGGCAAGAAGATGGAGCGGTTAAGGCTGTTTTCCGAGAAGCTAACTGACTATGAACGATATGAGCTTCAAGTCTATAACGGACCACGAGCTGGCGAACAGATTCGTACCGCTCTTAAGAGCAATTACATTGAACAGTACAAGTATGACTTCTGGTTCTTCGATGAAGAGTGGATTGCACAAGTAAATTACGACAAGAATGGCACTTTTATTAATTTTGATGTTCGACGGGTGACATCAGAAGAGCTTGAAAGTTATCAGTACTGGTATTCAATTTTTGAATCAGCGAAGCCTCTTCGCCAGGTGCCGTTTGTTGCGAATACTCCAGATGACACCCATTGCCTCCAAGCGGCTTACATGAGCATCGCACTTTATTTCGATCCGGACTTCTCTATTCCAATGGATGAGTGGTCTGTCATTACTGGCTACGAAGAAGGGCTTGGTACATGGGCGAATGCTGGGCTCGTGTGGTTTAAAGAGAATGGCTACGAGGTAAAACACTACGAGTTGTTCGATTTTGAGGCATTTATGGATCATCCAAAAGAGTACATGATTGAAGTTAGCGGCGAAGAGGCGGGTGTGTGGGGCTATGAACACACTAATGTTCCAGCTGAGATTGAGAGAATGAAGAAACTCTTGGCTTTAGATATCGTCGAACAAAGAGAACCAACTATGGATGACATAAAAAGATTCATAGACGAGGGTTACTTGGTTCGCGTCACGGTAAATTGTGAGCGGTTTGATAATAACGAGGGTTATGTCGGGCATGCGGTTGTCATTACTGATTATTCCGATACATATATTCAATTCCATGACCCAGGCCTGCCTGCCATCGCGAATCGCCAGGTGACGTTTGCGCAATTTGAGGAGGCATGGGGCGATCAAGCAAAAGAGCTCGATGCGATCCGCTTGGTGCGTTGATTCTAAGACCACGGCTGCTACAATAAACCCATGATAAACCACAACAAACTCGTTCGTGATAAGATTCCTGAAATAATTCGCAACCACGGTGATACGCCCGAGTTTCGCACCATTGAAGACGATGCGGAATACCTCACCGCGCTCACCGACAAATTGGTAGAAGAGGCGAGGGAGGTGCAAGAAACCCCGATTCTTGATGAGTTAGCTGATGCACTTGAAGTGGTCTATGCAATAGGCAAGGCGATCGGGCATACTCCTGAAGATATCGAAAAGGCACGCGCCCAGAAGGCCGAAGAACGTGGCGGCTTTGACGACAAAGTATTTCTCATAAGCACTTCTTAACACTAGTTTGGTATAATACTTTCATAGCTATGGCAAAGAAAGACGCATCGACTCCTGCACAACTTGATTTCGAAGGGCAACGACCCGACGAGAAGGTGTTATTTGTGTTCCGACGTCATATTATCGCGATGCGAAAGGGGTTTTATCTTCTCCTTATCCCATTCGCGCTTTCTGCACTTCCAGTACTCATCTGGCAAACGAATCTTGAGCTCCTTATTTCGCCACTCATTGGCCTCACGCTCGGCCTTATTCTCTTCTCGTATCACTACATGATGTGGTATTTCACGGTGTATATCGTCACGAATCAGCGCATTAGGCAGGTGACACAGCGGGGGTTCTTCGGGAAGGATGTCGTTGAGCTGCGGCTGTCAAAGATTCAGAACATAAGCTATAATATACCAGGGTTCAGTGGCGAAGTTTTTGGCTTCGGTACTATCGTTATTCAAACCTTTGTGGGGGATCTGGTGATTCGGCACGTCGAACATCCCGAAAAAACCTACAATAAGTTGCAAGATGCGGTCAGTAATGCCGTTGAAGCACAAGGAGATCATGAAGAAATTACTATCTAAGTTGCAACCAAAGAAAAAGACTCCCGAGGAGCCTGCTGGTCGCATTACCACTGAGACAATTGCCGAACACCGCGAGCGTGTTCTTGCTGGTGGTCGTAAATTTAAGTATCCTGTGCAAGTTGCACGTCACCGCTTGGTGATCACAGCGAGTCTTATCTCTGTTGGAGCTATTATCCTCCTCGTTGTACTCGGTTGGTGGCAGCTCTACGTTGTCCAGAATACGAGCGATATTGCATACCGTGTCACAAAAGTTATCCCTGTACCAGTTGCGGTTGTCGACGGCGAATCGGTTCGTTATAGCGAATACTTAATGCGATACCGCGGTGCGATCCATTACTTAACAGAAAAAGAACGATTGAATATTGCGACCGAAGACGGCCAGCGTCAATCTGATTTCGTGAAACAACGGGCAATGGCAGATGCGATTGCTGATGCGTATGCGCAGAAACTTGCGAAAGAAAAAAGCATTTCTGTAACAGGGGCTGAACTTGAAGCATATCTTAAGCAACAACGAACCGCTATGGATGACAATGTCTCTGAAAATACGTATAACACCGTGATTCGCGACTATTACGGCTGGTCGCCTGAAGAATATCGCGATTCAATGAAGGCAAAACTTCTTCGTCAAAAAGTTGCGTACGAACTGGATTCCTCGGCGAAGGCAGTTGCAAACGATATCCGAACGGCACTGCGCGCAGGCCAGACCGATCTTGCGATTATCACAGCTGCGCAAAATGAATCAAAAGCACAGAGTGCAACATACTGGCCAGCTGCCTGGGTACCGCGCACGAACCAAGACGGTGGCTTGGCGGCAACAACAGCAAAGCTTGAAAAAGGTGGTGTGTCTGACATCATCACCTCATCAATTGGTGATGGGTACTATATCGCTCGACTCGTCGACAGCGACGAGACACGACTTCAATACGAATATATTCATATCCCACTCAGTACATTTAGTAAACAACTTGAGACACTTCGCAAAGACGGAAAGTTTTCAGAATTCATTACGATCCCTGAAGCAGAAGTTGCCAAAAAATAAGTAGCACAAAAAGGAGGGGCAATGTTTAGCGTTCCAGCATTATCATACGATTACGATGCACTCGGTAAATATATCAGCAAAGATATTATGGAGCTTCATCACGACAAGCACCACCAGGCGTATGTCGATAAGCTTAATCTTGCACTCGAAAAACACGCTGATTTACGCTCGCGTTCTGTTGAATCACTGCTTGTTGATCTGTCATTCTTGCCATCTGATGTGCAGCTCGCAGTGCGAAATAACGGAGGTGGACACTTTAATCACTGCCTTTTCTGGCTCTGGATGTCTCCAAATGGAGGGGGTGAACCAACCGGCGAACTGTATACAAAAATTGTTCAGAAGTACGGCAGCTTCCAGGCCTTTACTGACGCCTTTACGGCAAAAGCAACCGCTGTTTTTGGCAGCGGCTGGGTGTGGCTTCAGCCAGATCTTGAGATTACTTCAACGCCAAACCAGGACTCTCCGCTCATCACTGGGGCAGAGGCACCGATTCTTGGACTCGACGTGTGGGAGCACGCGTATTACTTAGACTATAAAAACCGTCGCCCTGATTATATTGCGGCGTGGTGGAATGTTGTTAACTGGCAAGTGGTGAGCGAACGTTTTCAGGCAGCGCAGCGTCCATTGATCGTTCTCGAGTAAAAACATCCCATTCACCAGTCGATCTCGCAAAGAAGAATCCAGATTTGTATATAACTCGTTTGCTTACGACATTTTCTTTATGAATTTTTGCAACGACACTTTCGATATCCAGCTCACGAAATGCCCAATGGGTTAATAATTGAGTGCTTCGGGTGGCGAAGTTTTTACCGACGTGGTCAGCACCGATCCAACAGCCGATTTCGGCTTCTTGATTTGACTGTGTCACGAGCTCGGCGCTTCCTCGGAACTCATCTGCCTCCCAGACGCCAAACTTGTAATGGGTGAGTGAGGCGTGAAGGATATTGTTTCTTACTGATTGAATCGTGGGAAGATACTGCGAGATGAGGGAGTAGGGTTTGTCGAGGTGCTCTCGGCTTGCATCAACGGTATCAAAGTATACCTGCGCATCATCGAGTGTGAGTTCTTTCAACATCAATGAGCCTTCTCGCTCGGCGACGATAAGTGAGTGAGGAGGAGATTGTAGTTCAGATTCCATTGAAGTGTATTATACAATTTTATCTAGTTTAAGTCAAAATAAAAAGCTCTCGGTCATCGACGCGAAAGCTTTTTACTTTGCGGATGAGCGAGAGCTACACCAGGGAGTGTTGCGCCTGGAAGAGCGCGCGGAACCTGTCGGGGTAGTCGGCCTTTCGGTGGTCGGCATCCGTTTGGGTGAGGA
>Ga0247806_10000070_pt1 | contig 63078 bp, 57 predicted proteins | sample UWRJL059202B1_FD_179935 | JGI IMG/M metagenome (GOLD analysis project Ga0247806, IMG submission 179935) | Plant litter microbial communities from Arlington Agricultural Research Station in Wisconsin, United States - UWRJ-L059-202B-1 | ecosystem: Environmental > Terrestrial > Plant litter >... | reverse complement strand
GGTTTCCTGTACCTGCTCCAAAAATAACAACGCGTCCTTTTTCGAGGTGACGCACAGCTCTTCTGCGTACGTAAGGCTCTGCAATCTCTTTCATTTCGATGGCCGACTGCAAACGCGTCGAAATACCCGCAGATTCAAGCGCAGCCTGTAAAGCCATGCTGTTAATCATCGTGGCGAGCATGCCCATGTAATCTCCATGCGTACGGTCCATCCCGCCTTCTTCTGCCTGTACACCGCGGAAAATATTTCCTCCTCCGATAACAATCGCCACTTCTACTCCTGAGTCACAAATTTCTTTGATTTGTATTGCATATGAATTGATCCTGTTGTTGTCAATTCCGAATTGTTTATCGCCCATTAGCGACTCACCACTCAGTTTAAGAAGAATGCGTTTGTATTTCATGTATCTAAAGTTTTGAAAGCTGGTGCCAAAGATAGGGATTAATTTGAAAAATCGGAGGAGAAGTCCGAAAGTCGCGGGGCGAAAATTCAAAAGTAGTTGCGGGGAATGAGGACGAAGGAGATATGGCTCAAAAATAACCGTTGTGTAACGGTTGTGCAACGGCTAGCATCCTATACGAAAGTTCGGAACAATAGGCTTGAAAAAGCAAATGCATTAGCAGATCTTGCGACGGGTTCACCATTCTGGATTTTCAGATTAAACGTTGCGCAACGGTTGTGCAACGACTAGCATCCTGTACGAAAGTTTGGAACAATAGCCTTGAAAAAAACAAATGCATTAGCAGATCTGGCGCTGGATTCATTCGTTTTGCATCTTCAGATTAAACTTTGCACAACGACTACAGAACAATCAAATAAGCTATCGCCCTTCGCCCTGGAGGAAATGAATAACTCACACCAGTGCACAAAAAAGGGCCGGATAAATCCAGCCCTTTCCAAAAATATGGGTATTACTATCTCAGCGCGTAACGCTCGAAAGAAGTAACTGTCAATCCTTTTTCTGCTGAATCCAAAAACTGCTCAACAGTGAATTTGTTGTCGCGTACGAATTGCTGGCTCAACAATGTGTTTTCCTGGAAAAACTTGTTCAGACGGCCCTGGGAAATCTTGTCAGCCATGTCAGCTGGTTTGCCTTCCTGGATAGCCAGTTCTTTTCCGATTTCCAATTCACGGTCAATCGTGTTCTGGTCGATTCCTTCTTTGTTCAAAGCCAAAGGATTCATCGCAGCAACCTGCATTGCAACTTGTTTTCCTGCATCTTCTGCTGTTGCAGAGTCAGAAGAAAGTGCAACCAAAGTAGCCAATTGGTTACCCGGGTGGTTGTAAGCAACAACACGTGGAGCAGAAATTTTGATGTATTTGGACAGGTCCAGTTTCTCACCAACAACACCTACGTGCTCTGTGATTTTCTCCTCAACAGACAGTTTCTCGTCGAAAGGAAGTGCTTTCAATTCTTCCAGTGTAGCCGGTTTTTTCGCCAAAGCGATATCTACCAGTGATTGCATGAAAGCGCGGAAGTTTTCATTCATCGCCACGAAGTCAGTTTCGCAGTTCAGGACAAGCATTACACCTTCTGAACCAGCTTCTGAAGCCTGTGCGAAGATCAAGCCTTCTTTCACCTCGTTCTCACCACGTTTTGCAGCGATCTTCTGGCCTTTTTTACGAAGGATGTCGATCGCAGCTTCGAAGTCTCCATTGGATTCAACCAGTGCATTCTTGCAGTCCATCATTCCTGCACCTGTTTGTTGACGTAATTTATTTACATCTGCAGCTGTAATTGCCATGATTGTAAAATTTTATATTATTGATTAATCTTCTTTTGATTCTTCAGTTTCGGTAGCTACTGCCTCCGGAGCAACATCACCTTTATCAACTGCTTTGTCTTTGGTGTTTTTACGATCTTCCAAACCGTCTTTGATAGCACCGATAATTGCATCCATGATGATTGCAATTGATTTGGTAGCATCGTCGTTTGCCGGGATTGGGAAATCAACTGTGCGTGGATCTGAATTTGTATCCACCATTGCGAAGATTGGAATGTTCAATCTTTTTGCTTCGTGCAATGCAATGTTCTCTTTCAGGATATCTACCAGGAAGATCGCCGCCGGCTGACGGGTCATGTCCGCGATAGAACCAAAGTTTTTTTCCAGTTTTTCACGCTGGCGGGTTTTGAATAAACGCTCTCTTTTAGAAAGTGTATCCCACGTTCCATCTGTCTTCATTTTATCAATGGAAGCCATTTTACGAATCGATTTACGAGTCGTTTGGAAATTGGTCAACATACCACCTGACCAACGTTCTGTTACGAACGGCATGTTAATCGTTTTTACACGCTCAGAGATGATTTCTTTTGCTTGCTTTTTAGTCGCAACGAAAAGGATTTTCTTCCCTGATTTAGCGATTTGGTTCATCGCTGCACATGCTTGGTCAAGATGAGCAATTGTCTTATTTAGATCGATAATGTGGATACCTTTCTTCTCATCGAAGATGTATGGTGCCATTGCTGGATTCCACTTTCTTTTTTGGTGACCGAAGTGTACACCTGCGTCTAATAAATCTTGAAAACCTACTTTTGACATTTTAATTTGTTTTAATTGTTTACGTTCCTTTAGTAATCAACTGAAGAGGGAGCTCGCTGGCATTTACTCAACAGCTTGGATACTAAACAACCGCCAAAAAATATTATATTAACGTTTAGAGAACTGGAATTTCTTACGTGCTTTTGGCTGTCCTGGTTTTTTACGCTCCACCATACGTGGGTCACGTGTCATCAAACCTTCTGCTTTCAACAACGGCTTCATCTCCTCAGAAACTTTTACCAAAGCTCTTGAAATCCCCAGGCGAATTGCTTCAGCCTGTCCGTTGATACCTCCACCCATTACATTTACTGTAATGTCGTACTGATCTACAGTGTCCGTCAACTGGAACGGCTGCTGGATCTTGTACTGAAGCATCGCTACCGGAAAGAAATCCTTGTAGTCTTTTTTATTTACGGTTACCTTGCCCGTACCTTTTTTCATGTAAACACGAGCAACGGAAGTTTTTCTTCTTCCTAATGTATTGATAATTTCCATGCTTATTTTTTGAGTGAGTCAAAAGTAATAACCTGAGGATTTTGCGCCTCCTGCTTGTGCTCGGAACCAACATAGACCTTCAGATTTGTAAACAAATTGCGGCCCAGTGTGTTTTTTGGCAACATTCCTTTTACAGCTTTCTCAATCAAACGCTGAGGATGTTTCTGCAACATCTCCTGAGCTGTGAGCGAACGTTGTCCACCTGGATAGCCCGTATAACGGACATATTCCTTGTTAATTAATTTAGTACCGGAAAATGATACCTTCTCAGCATTGATAACAATTACATTATCTCCGCAGTCTGCATGTGGCGTGAAGTTGGGTTTGTGTTTCCCACGGATCAACTTCGCCACCTCGCTTGCCAAACGACCAACTGTCTGGCCTTCAGCATCTACCAACAACCACTTCTTATCAGCAGTTTCCTTGTTGGCAGACTTCGTTTTGTAACTTAACGTATCCACAATAATTTATTTAAATAAGACAATTCCCCTAATTTGGGGCTGCAAAGATACAACTTAAAGATTTTATAACAAAGGTTTTCTGAAATATATTGCTTCCGGGGCAGAAAAACCAATTCCGGAAACGTTTTCCCGCTTTGGAAAAAACGCTATGAATTCTCTCCGGACTTTCCTTCGGCTTTATTTCTGCTTGAAAGCGTTGATCGCATTGACGGTGAAATCAGACAAAACAAGTTTTCCGCTCATGCCTGCCCGCTCGGTCAGCAAAGTGTCCCAGTGATCGGTTCCTGCCCAGAAAGTCTTTTTCAACATCGCCATCGCTTCCGGATTAGAGTCCGCGAGTTTGATTGCTAAAATTTCGATCGCCGCATCCATGTCTGCTGCTGTTTCAAATACAGCTGCATACAATCCCTGTTGTTGTGCCCAGTCGGCAGATCTCCAGGAAGTCGCGTCGATCGCGAGCTGACTCATGCCGGAAACGCCGATCTTGCGCTCCACAGCTGGCCCAACCACAAAAGGCCCGATACCGACCGCCAATTCTGACAGCTTGACTTCCGCCTGTTTGGTCGCGAAACAATAGTCGACCGCTGAAGCAACACCTACGCCGCCGCCGACAGCTTTCCCCTGAACGCGTCCCAGGATGAATTTCGGACATTTGCGGCAGGCATTGATCACCTGGGCAAAACCGGAAAAGAATTTTTTACCTGTTTCGAGATCCCGGATAGAGATCAGCTCGTCGAAACTTGCGCCTGCGCAGAACGCTTTCTCGCCTGCGGAGCGCAACACGATGACTTTCACTGCATCGTTATTTCCTAGTTGGGTGATTGTATCTGCGAGCAGTTGCAGTATTTTTCCAGGCAATGAATTGCTCATCGGGTGTCCGAATTCTATGGTCGCAATTCCCCGGTTATCTGTCCGGGACGTTACATGTCCCTGATCGATGGCTTCTGACATAAATAGTTTTTGGGCCAAAGGTAGCAAGAGCAAGGCAAAGAATGTTGCAGCAGGTTGATTTTTTTGCTTGTGCAACTGTAAAGACAATTGCACAAGCCAATGATTTAATCTTCTCTTTTTCTGAAAGGTTTTCTTTCATCTGAATTGTAAGGGCGCGGCGAGCGGTCCGAAGGCTTGTATCCTCCTGTATCTCTTCCACCTGCCTGAAATGGCTTTTTAACGTACGGTTTTGGTGGCAAAGGCTCTTTCTTGGCTGGCCTGTTTCCTTTCGGTGAAGCAATTTTGACGTCGAGCTTGCGCCCGTTTACATCCATGCCGTTCAAAGCCTCGATTGCAGCGATTGCGCTGTCGGTCTCTTCCATTTCGACATATCCGTATCCTTTGGATTTTTTCGTTGCATTGTCGTAAACAACGTGTGCATACGCTACTTTTCCGAAGGAGGAGAAGGTCGCAATGAGGTCCTCACTTGTAATATCCCAATCAAGGTTTGCAATAAAAATATTTGTCATCTAACTAAAATTCAACCGCCTGTGGCGCGTTAATACCTAAAATTTATCTCGTAAAGATATAAAAGATCTGACACCATTTAGCTAAAAAACGTGAAGTCTTTTGTTCTTTACATGACCGGTTTCTTTCGCGTTTTAACGGTATAGAAAGACGGTCATTCCCGAAAAGCAGACGAGATGCGCGGTGAGAAAGTTGCTTCTTCCCGGCCTTCCATTTGTCGTTTTTATTCCTTCTTCAGATTCGGTAAAAACCAGGTAATGATACCCAGCAGCGGCAGGAACGAACAAAGCTGGTAGACGAATGAAATCCCCGCATGATCGGCCAGGTTACCGAGCAGCGCAGACCCGATTGCCCCCATTCCGAAGGCAAATCCGAAGAAAAGCCCCGAGATCATGCCTGTCTTACCGGGAAGTAATTCCTGTGCATAAACAATAATTGCGGAGAAGGCTGAAGCCAGGATAATCCCGATGATCACGATCAGGATACCTGTCCAGTATAAATTCGCATAAGGCAACAGCAACGTAAAAGGCGCAACGCCGAGAATCGAAAACCAGATCACATATTTCCGGCCGAAGCGGTCACCCAGCGGTCCGCCCAGCAAAGTACCCGCCGCTACGGAAGCGAGAAACAGGAACAGGTAAACCTGCGATTGCGTTACGGTGAGCTGGAATTTATCGATCAGGTAAAAGGTAAAATAATTTGAAATGCTGGCCGTGTAGAAGTATTTCGAGAAAATCAGCACGAGCAGGATGACAATGGACGTGATCACCTGGCGACGCGGCAAGACCGGCAATGCATCCGCAGCAGCACCTTTATTTTTGGACCGCAAAAACAAATGGCCTTTGTACCAGTTCCCGACTTTCAGCAATACAGCAATCCCCAGGAAAGCCGGTATGATGAACCAAATTACATTGGATTGGCCATAAGGAACAACGATCAGCACAACGAGCAAAGGCCCGATCGCCGTACCGGCATTTCCACCGAGCTGAAAAATCGATTGCGCGAGACCCCGACGTCCGCCGGAAGCATAAAACGACAGCTTCGACGCTTCGGGATGAAAAATCGAAGAACCGATGCCGACACAGGCAACCGACAGCAGCACGGAGATGAAATCGTAGGAATAAGCCAGCTGGACAATGCCCGCGAGCGTAAACAACATGCCGATCACGAAGGAATACGGTTTTGGTTTTTTATCCGTGTAATTGCCTACAAACGGCTGCAGCAGCGAAGCCGTGATCTGGAAAGTAAAGGTAATCATACCGATCTGCGAGAAGCTCAGGTGGTACGTATCTTTGATCAGCGGATAGATCGTCGGAATAATGGATTGCAGCAAATCGTTCAGCAAATGCGCGAAACTGATCGCGAAAAGTATGGGGTAAACGGTTTTCTGGACGGGCTTTTCAGCGGTCGTGCCGATTTTGATCTCTGTGGATTTTTCCATGTTTATTTACGCTTGGAAAGTGTGGAAGAAGTGCTTTTTCTGAAGGGGTTCACGGGCAGGTTCCGGTTGAGCCGGTTCAGGATTACTGTAGCCAGCAATCCGCCGGTCAGCAGGCCGATGGCGAAGTGCAACTCGAAGCGCAGGATGTTGAAATCGAATACGTACTGCATGCTGTTGCTCTGGCTGACCAGTTCTGCATAGTAATCCCGCAGGCTGATGATGCGTAGGTACCAGAATATCGTTCCGGAGAGGACAATGGCGATGCCCGCAAAAAGATATTGTTTCCAGTTGCTGGCTTTTCCCGTTTGACGGATGAGCAAAAACAACCAGGGAATCGCTGCACAGGCAGCACTGGCGTACATTCGATGCCTGAATACTTCATCGGGCGTGGGCGCGGTAACGCCAATACCATCCAGCAACCGGATAGAAGATGCTAAAAAGAAGGTGGATGTGAAATACCCGGCAATCAGCAAAAGCAAGCTGAAAAAGAGGATGGACAACAGGGATTTCGTGTTCGGACTTGGGGATTTAACCATGTTGCAAAATTAAGCAACATGGCGGAAACAGGGTTCGTGAATTTCCTTTTATTGACTGAAAAATTTGGCGTTTAGCGATAGAGGCGCCTGCTCAACGCTTTATCGACGGAAAATTTACCGCTGCCGGTGATGAACAGGATGATGTAGATCAGCATGTACAGCAACGACGCTTCTTTTTCTGCAAAAGCGTCCCCGCTGTGTGCGAGAAATGCAGCGACACACATCGTAATGATCAAGGGGATCACTGCCAGTCGTGTACCAAAACCAATGAGGATCAGGACAGAACAAAAGACTTCGGCAAAAACAACCAGCACCAGCGAAGCCGTCATACCGATACCGAGCGGATCCGCAAACTGGATGGGATCGCCGGAAAACAATTTTTCCATTTTCGGAATACCGTGTGAGAACATGTAAAATGCCACGAGAATCCTGACCAGCAGGAGCAACACGTCCATGTAATAAATACTGAAAGAGGTTTTAAAAAGCGATTTCATGCGTTTGTATTTGGGGATCGGCGATCCGCATTGTCAGTTAAATATAGACAATATCCTGAATAATTGGAGGTTCAGGGAGAAGATTGTTGCTTCTGTGCGGATGCGGAGCTCTTTTTTCATGACTTTAAATACTTTTTAAATAGATTATTCTTCAATGATTTCAACAGTAACTGACTGTTCTTTCGCAATACACATACCAGCTGATGACCGGCACAAAACCACTCAAAGTATTCAAACTGTAGACTTTTTTACGCATTTCGTCCGCCTGGAGCCCTAACATGGTTCTTTCAGGAGCGGATTTTATTTTGCAGTTACCGAACCGGAAATCAATCAAACGACAAACATGAAAAATCCGAATGTATTTGAGCAAATCGCGCACAAAGCGATGAATTTCACAGGTACGACCGCCGCTTTTATCGGTTCCGTATGCCTGATTTTGGTCTGGGTAATCACCGGACCTATATTTGACTTTTCCGATACCTGGCAGCTCGTCATCAACACCGGAACAACGATTGTGACTTTCCTGATGGTTTTTCTCATCCAGCGCGCGCAGAATAAAGATTCGAAAGCTTTGCACCTGAAGCTCGACGAGCTGATCTGCGCACTGGAAAATGCGAGCAACAAGCTGATCGATATCGAGGAAGGCACCGAAGAGGACCTCAACAAGCTCGCAAAACATTACAGCAAACTTTCGACCCTCGAAGAAAGAGAGGAGCAAAAAGAAGAAGAACTGGAGGAAATCAAAGCGGCCAAAGAGCAGGTACAACAAAGCTTACAGGATGAGCTAAATACAGAGGCCCGGGAATCGCACGATGAACAGGAATCCCGTAACTGAGACCCGCATCAGGCATCGCGCACAGGCGATTTCCATTTCGCCCCGGCTACTGCAATTGCCGCTTCAATTCCGGCAGGATCTGCGTCACCCATTGGCCATACATCACACCTGAAGGATGCAATCCGTCGCGGGCAACAAGTGCAGGATTTTCCAATCCTTTGCGCGAACCAGGCGTGATATCGAACCAGGCAACGCCAAGCAAGTGCGTGACCTTTTCGGCAGTTTGGTTAAAAGCGTCGATGCGCGGACTCACATAGCTTTGCTGTTCCCTGCCAAAAGGCGTAAATCCGTAGTCGGGAATCGACAGTACAAACACTTTTTTCGGATCATTGTGCGCGAGGCGGATCGCACGCTTCAGCAAGGTCATAAATTCAGTTTCAAAAGCAGCCAGGCTTTTGCCCTGGAATTCGTTGTTGACACCAATCAGCAGCGAAACGAGCTCAAATTGCTGCTGATCGATCGCTGCACGGTCCATGGCCTGTTGCAGGTCTGCAGTTGTCCAGCCGGTTTGTGCGATAATCCGCGGCTTTCCGAGGTGGATCCCGCCCTTGTTCAATTGATCGGCTAACTGTTGCGGATAGGTTTCCGACGGAGCAACACTCTGACCGATCGTATAAGAATCGCCCAAAGCCAGGTAACTTAGTCCGACTGACTCTGCAGCGGGAACAGCTGTTGATTTACAGGCAGAAAACATCGTCAGCAGGGATAAAATGAATAAAAAGCTCTTGCGCATGATTTGTTTTGATGATGTACGATGCAGATGCATAAACAGATGTAAACCATATAAAAAATGCCCGGCTCCAGGAACCAGGCATTTTTTATATTTATGAAATTGATGTGCTTCTTAATCGGCAATCCTGTTGATGCAGTCAGACTTTAACTTTTAAAGACTCAAACATTCAACGAGCCTTCAACGCCGCCATCCATTGTTTTTCCGGTAACGGCCGCTGCTGCGATTTTCAGCATGGAGACCATTTTTCCGTACTTGGTATCCCAGTAATAAGCTTCTGAAGGACTGATGCGGATCACGGTCACATCCGGATCTTCCTTGCCGTCGAACCAGGCGTTGGCCATCGGCGTCCACATTTCTTCGATTGTATTTCTGTCGGTGTAAATGAACGCATCTCCGTAGATCGACAAGTAATGTGAATCGGATGGTTTGGCGAACAAAAGCTGTACTTTTTCATCTGCCTTGATCTCTGCATTTTTATTGCTCGATGCCGAGCTGATGAACCAGAGATTCCCTTGCTCATCGACCTGCTGCAGTCCCATCGGCCTTGTTGCGAAAGGCGTTGTTGTCAGATCCGTGCAAAACATGCACATTTTGATATCTTCTGCAAGTGTCTTCAGTTTCGCGATGGCTTCCTGACTGCTTAGATTTTGTTGATCTCCCATTTTCATTTATTTGAAGGATGAATAATAATATTGATTAGAGCGAAGAATAAACCGGCTGTGGCTGTTCCTGCATCTGCGCTGTCTGCAATTCTGCTACGAAAGCAATCGTATTCGGAACATGGTCTGCAAGGATCGTGATGAACGCATCTTTCGGTGCATTTGCATAAGCTTCGCGGATCGCTTCCGTTTCATCGGAAATAATCTTCACCGGCATTTCTTTCACGGCATATACGCCTTCAAGCAACAGGCGCGTGATCTCTTCGCTCGTCCTGCCGCGCAGGTCACGGTCGTGCTTGATGATCAGCTCGTCAAAGATCTGTGCCGCCAGGTGGCCGATGTTGCGGATATCTTCGTCGCGCCTGTCGCCGGTAGCTGACAATACACCGATCTTGACAGAAGCTTCCGTACTGTCCATGAATTTTTTCAATTGCTCAAATCCAGCCGGATTGTGTGCATAATCGATCATGATGTCCAGGTTGTTGAATTTGAAAATATTCATTCTGCCTGGCGTTTGCTCAGCGGACGGAACGAAAGAATTCAGTCCTTTGCGGATGTCTTCCATCGAGAATCCCTGGATCACGGCAGCCAATGTCGCCGCAAGGATATTTTTGATCATTGCCTCCGCGCGGCCGTCCAGACTCAACGGGATGTTGGTAATTCTATCGACACGGATCTTCCATTTGCCTTTGAAGACTGTCAGGTAGCCATTTTCGATGACCGCTGTGATGCCGCCGGTTTCTCTGTGCTGCTGAATGCGCTCGTTGTGCTCATTGATGCTGAACAGTGCAACTTTGCAATCCACATCGTGGCGCATGTCGTAAACGAGGTCGTCATCTGCGTTGAGGATCGTGTAGCCATTCGCATAGGTGCTTCTCGCCACAACTGCTTTGACCTGCGCCAAATCTTCGAGTGTATGAATGTCTTTCAATCCGAGGTGGTCTTCTGCGACATTCGTAACAACGCTGATGTTGCAGTTATCGAATCCCAGTCCGGAACGCAGAATTCCGCCGCGTGCACATTCAAGTACTGCAAAATCGATGGATGGATCAAACAGCACCATCTGCGCGCTCACAGGACCTGTACAATCGCCTTCCTGTACGAGGTGATCCTGGATGTAAACGCCGTCGCTGGTTGTATAGCCCACCTGGTGGCCCGCTTGTTTCGCGATGTGGGAGATCAGCCGGGTCGTCGTCGTTTTACCATTCGTTCCGGTGACAGCGATCAGCGGAATGCGTCCATTCTCATTTTTAGGGAAAAGCATGTCGACAATCGGCTCGGCCACATTGCGCGCAACACCTTTGGCCGGATTGAGGTGCATGCGCAATCCCGGGCAGGCATTCACCTCCACGATCGCACCGGCGTCGCGTGTCAGCGGGATATTGATGTCTTTCGCAACTACGTCGATTCCGCACACATCCAGATTCAGCAATTTGGCTGTTCTTTCTGCGACGAATTTCGTGAATGGATGTACGAGGTCGGTAACATCTCTCGAAGTACCGCCTGAGCTCAGGTTTGCTGTATCTTTCAGGAAGAGGATCTCGCCCATTTTCAGGATCGATGTCAGTTCCTTGTTATTTTTAGCCAGGATCGTATGGGTTACCTCATCGATCACGATGCGCGTCATTGTATTTTCATGCCCTTCTCCTCTTTCCGGCTGACTATTCGTCTGCTCGATCAGCTCAGCTACGGTGGACAAACCGTCGCCGATCACCATCGCCGGGGTTCTGCGTGCCACGGCCACCAATTTATAATCGACAACGAGGAAACGGTAGTCATAGCCTGCTACAAATTCTTCAATGATTACATAGCGGGAAACCGTCTTTGCGAGCTCAAAAGCGACCTTTGCCTCTTCCAGGCTCTGGATATTGGTTGTGATGCCGCGTCCGTGGTTGCCATCCGCAGGTTTAACCACCAATGGGAAACGGATTTCTTCGAGCGCATCTTCGAGGTCTTCATAATCTACGATCAGCTTTCCGGCCGGAACGGGAATGTTTGCCTGTGAAAGCACCATTTTCGTTTCGTCTTTATCGCCTGCCAGCTCAATTCCCAAGCCACTTGTGTTGCCGGTAATCGAAGCGCGGATTTTCTTTTGTTTGTTCCCGTAACCGAAAGTTACGAGCGAATCGTTCCCGATGCGTTTGAATGGAATATTGCGTTTTACTGCCTCAGCCACAATGGAACCGGTGCTCGGACCGAAAGCCGATTTGCGGCGGAGGTAATTCAGCTCTTCGATATCAGCCTGCAAATCATACGGTTCATTGGCGATCAATGCTTCCGCGATGCGCACTGCTGCTTCTCCGGCATATAAACCCGCTTTTTCGTGTTCGTAAGCAAAGACAACGTGGTAAATACCTTCCGTACCGGTTGAACGGGTACGGCCGTATCCGCACTCCATACCTGCCAGTGTCTGGATCTCCAATGCGATGTGCTCCACCACATGTCCCATCCAGGTGCCATCCTGTACGCGACTGAAAAAGCCGCCTGGTTTGCCTTCTGAACATTCGTGTTCGAAAAGGGATGGAATGAGGTTTTCCAATCGCCCGGCAAAGCCGGGGATCAGGTTGGTTGGCTGCGTTTCAAGTTCGCCTATATCTAATCTGAGTACAATGAGTTTTTTTCTGAAGTTAGACCAGAAATTTGGTCCGCGCATGATTTTTACGTCGAGGATTTTCATATGTATGGTTTTAATACAGCGCAGACTATAACACTTTCGTACCAAAAACTAAAACCCTGATAATCAACGGAAATTTTAAAAAACGGGCTGTCTTGAACTCCCCAAATTGTGGATTTTTTTCCCTGTTACTAAAAACACATCCACAAATCTGCAGGCTATCGGCCTCGCAGTGAATGGCATCCGATTTACATGAAAAATGAAGTCCTAATAAAAACACGATGAGTTATCACAAATACTTGCATTGCATCGAACACTGCCTGAAATGTGCAGCGATGTGCAATCACAATGTCTACGCCTTGTTGCAGGAGGAAGATGTTAACAAATACAGGCAATGCATCCAGTTGAGCTCGGAATGCGCCGCGATGTGTTATGCAGCCGTGCAGATGATGAGTCTCGGCAGTCACCATGCGCGCGAAGTCTGGGGAATCTGCTCTGAAATTTGCCTGGCCTGCGCCGCGGAATGCGAAAAGCACAGCGAATCATCCCATTGCCGGGAAACGGCACAAACCTGCCGCATTTGTGATGAATGCATGAGTTTGTGAAATTGTTTGCTGTCGCGCTGTCCGCGTATATACGCAAGTGCGCCAACGCTTCACTTATCACAAGCTTTCGCTGGTGGCGCTAACGCTTCACTCATCACAAGCTTTCGCTTGTTCTTATTGGTTGTACAGATTGAAATTAAGAATTGCCGGAAGCAAAAATTGGTGTTGCCTTAATTGGCCACGTCTGTTGCTTCTTTGACAAAAATGTCAAGCGACTGGATCAGTGCACGCAAGGTCGACGGCTTTACAATATAACCGGATGCGCCCAGGTCCTGGGTTTGTTTCATGAACAAAGGTTCCGCGGAAGTCGAATAGATGATCACCGGAATGTGGCTGAAAGCATCTATCTTTTTGAGCTCTTTCAGAAATTCCATGCCACCCATGCGAGGCATGTTTAGATCGAGGAAAATAAAATCCGGCAGTCGAAACTCATTCTGCCGGAGGTAGTTGATCCCAAGAATTCCATCGTTCGCAAATGCGCACGTAATATCCGGATCAACTTCACTCAATGCGAGCTGAAAAATCTCCTGGTCATCCAAGTCATCATCAACAAGCAGAAAGTTTAAATTATTCATAATGACTTTGATTTTAAACAAATGTACAGCTAAAATACACACGTTTAACAATCGAAATCAATTAGTTTGAACAACTACCCTTAATTTGGGAGCCGAATTCATTCGTTGTTTTTTCTTTTCCCATTAGCGTGCGGCAAATTTCATTGCGCACTTTCCTGTTTTCCCAGTGATTGTTTTTCAAAATGCTGGCGATCTTGCGCAATACGCAATTTCGGCAAAGCATCCGGATAATGTTCCTGGATGTGCGTAATCAGTTGCTCGCGGATGAAAGCTTCGAGCATCCCGCCATCGTCGGCATTTCTGACACTCATCGATGCCTGCAATTCGATCGTCTGGTTGTTGGCGGCCGAAATAATAAAATCGCTTTTGCGCCTGTCCCACAAGTCAGATTGCTGCAACCATTTGTAAAATTCCTGCCGCACTTTTTCTACCGGCAGCGAATAATCGACATAGATTTTGACACGGGAAATCATTTCCGGCGATATGCGCGTCAGGTTCTGAAAAGCATTTTCTAAAAAATGATTGATCGGAATCGTCAGGCGGCTACCGTCCCACACGTCTACAACTACATAGGTCAGGGAAATTTCGCTGACTGTTCCGGAAATGCCGTTCACAATGATGGAATCGTCGAGCCGGATGGGCTGGGTCAATGCGATCTGGATACCTGCGAACAGCGTACCGAGACTTTTCTGCGCGGCAAAACCGATGATCAAACCGATCACGCCCGCCGAAGCGAGCAAAGTCGTTCCCAACTGGCGAACGCCGTTGAAGGTCATGAGGATAAAAACGATCGTCGCAACAACGACCAGCAGGTTTAGCATACGCTGGATCAGCTGGTATTTTGTTTTCGCCTTGCGCAGCGAATAATCCTTGATTTCCGGCGTCCGGAAATGGTTGACGGTGATTTCTTTCACGACGGTGACAATGCGCGTGAGCAGCAAACCGGCCAGCGCGATCGTTGCAATGTGCAGCGCGTGTTTCAGGATTTCGTACCAGAAAACAGGCAAATACCTGCTCACGAATTCCAGCCCGACAGAAACCGAGACGGCGATCATCAGGTAAAGTCCCGGATTGTAAACATGTTTGGTAAGCAGGTACGGCAACATTCTTTTCTGTCGCCGCACCCACTTTTTAAGCAGAAAAAAAACAAGTTGATAGATCAGCAATCCACCGACCAGACTGATGCAGGCGTAGATGATCTGGTATATTTTATCAAAACTCATAGTGCTTTTTCAGTCAGTTGCAACGGGATTATTTTTCTGTTTCCGGCGGCATTTCTTCCATCTGTTTCCTGGCGGAAGAAGCGACATCTTCATTGGGGAGCAGCGAGCTCATGATGATTTGCTGTTTCACACCCGGCGCCGTTGCATGGTGCTCCCCGTTCATCAATGCATCAAATCCAATCTTCGCCACCACGGCAGGATCTTCCGGATTGTTGGTTGCCGCTTTCGTATGCTCAGCACCCGCCTTGTTGAAGAAATCCGTATCGGTAGCACCGGGAATCAGCGCTGTCATCGTGACCTCCGTACCTTTGAGCTCGTTGATCACCGCATCTGTAAACGACAACACAAAAGCCTTTGTGGCTGCATAAACAGCCAGCAAAGGTGTTGGCTGGTAAGATGCGACCGATGCGAGCTGGAGGATCTTTCCGGAATTGTTCTTCAGCATGTCCTGCAGGTAGAGTTTCGTCATCTGCACCAGCGTCGCAATATTCAGCTGGATGATGGCCATTTCTTTCTCGAGTGAGGTTTCGTGGAAAAATCCATGTTCTCCCATGCCCGCATTGTTGACCAAAACATGGACCTGAATCCCTTTTTCTGTTGTCATCCTGTAAATCTCGGGCGCGCTTTCCGGCAATGACAGATCTTTGGCGATGACTGTAATTTCTCCGGCCCCGGCCTGTTGCAAAGTTCCTTTCAGTTCGTTCAGTTTGGCTTCATCCCTGGCGATGATGACCAGGTTGTATCCTTCAGCCGCAAACAATTTGGTAATCTCTAATCCAATTCCATTGGATGCGCCTGTGATCAGTGCGGTTTTTTTTGAATTTTCCATGGCTTGTTTCTATCATTAAGTATATGCCATCAGAAACAAGCAATGTGCCGTCGTTTAGAGCTCAAAAAATGGGAAATTGCCCAAAACGTGTTTAGCAGATGTGGAATTTGTTCCCCAGTTATTTGTCTCCCAAAAGAAATTGGTATACCGCTGATTCTCATATTTTTTCAATGAAAATCAGGCCAGATCTGCGTTTGATTCGTAAATCGGTTTTACCTGCAATTTATGGCATTATAATTTCATAGGAATTTTCGAATCTAATTGAAGCATTATGAAACTCAGCACTAAAATACACGGCATCATTGATTACCCTTTGGCGGTTTTACTGATCGCACTACCCTGGCTGTTTGACTTTTCAAACGCTGTAGTGCCAACAGGCATCTCTATCACTTTGGGAATCGTGACATTGATTAACAACCTCTTCACGAACTACGAGTACGGCGCCGTGAAAATATTCAGCATGGAACTGAACCTACTGGTAGACATGCTCTCAGCTATTGTTCTCGGAACAGCCTCCTGGCTTTTGCCTTCGGATGCGTATACGGTTCCATTCCTTTGCATCAGTATCATCCAGGCGGTGACTTCGCTCCTATCCAGCAACCGCCCGTATTCCTATAAAAAGACAAACAACTTTCAACCCTTGAAAATCATCGGTCTGAATTGAGTATATAATTTGATTTACAGCAAAAACAGGTATTGTCACGCAGTACCTGTTTTTTTATGCCTGAAAATTACAAGACATTTTTCTTCTTGAACCAGATAAAAATCACGAGCGCAATCACTGCCATCACAATCATCGTGACCGGATAACCCATTTTGAAGCGCAGCTCGGGCATGAAGTCGAAATTCATTCCGTAGATCCCTGCAATGAAAGTCAGCGGCATAAAAAAAACCGAGAAGATCGTCAGGAGCTTCATGACATCATTTGTTTTCTGGGATACGATCGACAGGTAGGTGTGCGACAAGCTCGTTGCATCGTCGTAGGTTTCTTCAAAGCTCATCGCTATTTTTTTCAGCAGGTCGCGCACATCCTGGAAAGCGCTTTTGTCCCTCGGGATCACCAGGTGTTCCTGGATCACATCGCGCGTCAGCAACAGCACTTTCTTATTCAGGCGGCAGCTGTTTTTCAGGTAATACAGCTCTTCTAGCGTGATCTTTGATTTATGGCCCAGAAAAACCTTGCGCTCGATGTTGTCTATCTGCGTTGAAAGCTCTTCTGCCACGGGCTCAAATGATTTGATGACGTACCACATGATCTTCGTCACGATCTCCGAAGGCTCAAAAATCCTTTCTGTTTGCAGGTATTGCTCGCGAATCTCATCCAGGAAAAACACCGGATTCCGGTGCACCGTGATCAATACATCGCGGCTGCAAAAGATCGCAATCTTGTTGCTCATTTGCTGGATCGAAGTCGGGTACTCCGAAACTTTCTGATCATACCGACGCAGGATGATGAATGAAAAATCATGCAGCTTTTCCTCTTTCGGCAAATGGTTCGGTTCGAGGCAATCCGCCAGCGTGTGATAATCGAGCTTGTATTGTTCTGAATACGCCTTCAGTTCTTCCGCTGTCGGATTCAGCAGGTCGAGCCATTTGGTTTGCGCATTTTCGTAAATGAGGTGATTCATAGTCTGTGAGGTATATTGACTTCGTTCGCCGGACGGATCAAAATTAGCGAAAAAAAAGCGCTTTTAGGCACATGCGAATAGCCGTTGTGCAACGGTTGCGCAACGGCTATTCAAACAATGAAATGGAGGAACGTATTCCGTTCCCAAGCATCTACACGTGCCAGGTAGAATAATCATCCGGCTTTCCGGCTGCATCGTCACCGGTTTTCGGATCCTGCGCCGTACTCCCGGAGGTTTCTTTCGTGTGGGTGCTTGTCCGCGGCTGACTTGTCGCTTTCGTGTGCTTGTCATTTTCCCAGGTTTCGCCGTCGGCCTTTCCTTTTTGTGCACCGCCAACGGGCTCCGAAGAATTGGTTGCAGCTGCGCTTCCCGTTAGCTTCCCTTCCGCAGATTCTTCATCTGTGGCCGGTTCGCGGTTCGGTATATTTTCAGGTTTTAAAGCGTTGAGATCTTCATTTTTAGACACCGGCGGCGTATCGCCCGTCAGTTTGGAGGCAGCCGCATTGCCTGTTTTTGGATCTTCTTTTGGCGGCTCGAAGTTGTGTTTCTGTTCCATGGCTGTATGTATTTGAAGTAATAGTGAATCCATTCAAATTTGATTCCAGTACGCATGATGCATTTCTGCAACTACAAAACTCATAAAACAATATTTTACGCAAGATCTTTGTGTAAATTTCTCCTCAATTCAAATACAATTCATGCAATCCCTGGCTTTTTCCGCTGGCACCGCAATTGTTCTATATTCATCGTACATTCAAAAACAAACACATGAAAACAATTTTGCTAACTGTGGCTGTTTCTTTCGGACTGTTGAGTTTAAAAGGAAATGCCGTTTCAGAAAAAGATCAGGAATTTGCGGTATTTGCTGCACAATCAGGCATGCTGGAAGTCAAATTGGGAGAGCTCGCCCAGCAAAAAGGAAGCTCATCCGCCGTTAAAAAGCTGGGTGACCACATGGTCACGGACCACGCCAAAGCAAACAAAGAGCTAAAAGACCTCGCCGGTAAAAAAGGAATCTCCCTGCCGACTTCCCTCGACGCCAAACACCAGGAAAAATACGATATGCTGGCTGGCAAATCGGGTGCTGAATTTGATAAAGCTTACAGCAAATGCATGGTGAAAGATCACAAAAAAGTCGTGTCGAAATTCGATGCAGAAGCCAACAAAGGCGATGATCCGGACCTGAAAGCATGGGCTGCGAAAACGAAACCATCCCTGGAACATCACCTGCAGATGTCAAAGGAAACCTGCGAAACATTGAAAAAGAACGATGCCAAAAAGGATAATCCCAAGTCCAAAAAATAATTCCAAGTGAGACAACAGAAGTCCCGGCCTGCATAATTGCTGGCCGGGACTTCTGCTTACAGGGCTATCTTAAACTGTAATGCCTACAACGGTTACATCGTCTACCTGCTCCAGCGCGCCTCTCCATTCTTCGAGCGTATTTTCAAGCAACTCGCGCTGCACTTCGGGCGAGCAGTTTTTAGAATCGTTCAGCAATTCCTGTAATTTTTTCCAGCGGAGCTTTTTTCCTTTGGGTCCTCCGAACTGGTCGGCATAACCGTCGGTAACGAGGTACAATTTATCACCTGCGCCGAGCTTCAGCTTGTGACTTGGAAATGGCGTAGGCTGATCTGTCTTGCACACCGATTGCCTGTGCGGACGGATTTGCTTCAGTTCCCCGTTCTGGATGTAGAGCAGTGAATTGTTCGCCCCGCTCCAGCACACTTCCCGTGTCTGCGTATTGATCGCACAGATCGAAATGTCCATGCCATCCGTTACACGGCCTTCGCTGCCGGCGAAAGTCGCGGCAATGAATTCCCGGGCGATATCCAGGATCTCACCAGTATCTACTATGCCCTGTTCTTTCACAATCTTGTTCAGCGCATTGCTGCAAACAATCGAAAGCATCGCTCCCGGCACACCGTGCCCCGTACAATCCGCAGCGGCGATATACAACATGTCGCGACGCTGCGCAAACCAGTAAAAATCGCCCGCTACAATGTCTTTGGGCTTGTAAATGATAAAACTTTCAGGCAGGCACGCATGAATGCGGCTCAACGGCGGAAGAATCGCCTGTTGTACCCGCTGGGCGTATTGAATACTGTCTGTGATCTCCTTGTTTTTCTGCTCGATCTCCACATAGGCATCCTGCAACTTCGCGTGCAGCGCCTCGATATTTTCTTTTTCGGCGATGATCTGCCGTTTTGTAAAGACCTGCTCGATCGATGAAGGCAGGCGAAGCAGGTTTCTTTTCAGGATATAGTCATCCGCACCGGCTTTCAGACAGGCAACGGCGAATTCTTCGGATACCGAACCGGTTACCAGGATAAAAGGCACATCCGGAATAATCTGCCGCGCAATGCGAAAGGCTTCCAGGGAATTAAAGCTCGGCAGGGAATGGTCAGACAGGATCAGATCCGGCTCAAACTCATTGAGTCCACTGATAAACTCATCTTCAGACTCAACCACCCTGCATTGGTGCATCAAGCCTGCTTTTTCCAATACCCTTTCTGTCAGTCCTGCATCCGCAGGATTGTCTTCCAAATGCAATATTTTTATTGTCTTTCCTTCCATTTTTTCTTTCGTTACTGCGGTGCCTGATTGACCAGCAGCCAATAAAACCCAAGTTCCGCTACCACTTTTGCAAAGTCTTCAAAACCAACGGGCTTCACAACATAACTGTTGGCGCCTAACGCATAGCTTGTTTCCAGGTCCCTGTCTTCCTCAGAAGCGGTCATCACAACCACGGGGATCGATGCCGTCCTTTCGTCCTGTTTAATCGCACGTAGCACTTCCAATCCGTCTACTTTCGGCATTTTCAGGTCCAGCAGGATCAGCTTCGGCTTGTCGTTGATATTCCTTCCTGCATACATTCCGGTTGCAAAGATGAAATCCAGTGCTTCCGCGCCATCTGCAAGATGAACCAGGTTATTAGCCAGGTTGCTTTTCCGGAGGGAGCGGATCACGAGATTCGCATCGTCGAGACTGTCTTCCACCAGAAGTATTTGTATGTCGCTGAAGGGTGTTTGCATGTTTATTTTATTTCTTCGGTGGGTAGTGAAAAGTAGAAGCTGGCGCCTTCATCGACTTCTGCTTCTGCCCAGATTTCTCCTTTGTGCCTTCGGATAATCCGCTGTACAAGTGCCAGTCCAACACCGGAACCGGGAAAGTCACGCTCCGCATGCAGACGCTGAAACACGCCAAAAAGCTTGTCGTAATAGCGCATATTAAAACCTGCACCGTTGTCTCGCACATAATACACCTGGTTCTTTCCATCAGTATAGGAACCGATCTCTATTTGCGGAATTTCTTTTTTACCTGTGTATTTGACTGCATTTGAGATCAGGTTTTCGAGCACAACTTTCAGCAGGCTCCTGTCACCCCGGATTCCAGAGAGTTCTCCGATCGTAAACCGGACCGGCTTTTCACTTTCAGGCAATTCTGCGATGACTTCCTGTACGATCTCCTCCATGTCCAGCTGCTGTTTTTCCATCACCTGTTTGCCTATTTTCGAGAAAGAAAGCAGATCGTCGATCAGCAGGTTCATCTTGTTCGCGTTGCGCGTGATGACTTCCAGCGAGCGGTTTCCCTTTTCTCCGAGTTGCTGGCTGAAGTCCTCCACGAGGACAAGCGCATAACCGTTGATTGCCCGCAAGGGAGCGCGCAGGTCATGTGAAACCGAGTAGGAAAATGCATCGAGCTCGTTGTTGGCAAATTCAAGATCTTTACAGGATTGTGCGAGTTCGAGTATGTGGTCTTCCAACTCACCAGCCAACCGGTTGATGCTTTTCGCGATGGCTTCATAATCATCGCCTTCGCCACCAATCTCGAGTTTTTCCGAAAAATCCAGCATGGCGTAACGCTGCAGGACATCCAGGATGCTGCGGACCCGTTGTTCATTATGCCTTATCCGTTCTGATTTTTCAGCAATTTCAGCTGCCGCAAGCCGCCCCTCTTCTGCCTTTTGTCTTTCGAGCAGAACTGTTTCCGTGATATTGGTTACTTCGTGAATGAGGTAGATGACTTCATGCTGCGCATTGAAGATCGGCCTGTTGACAGGAAGCCAGTATTGTTCCTCAAAGCGGATCGTTCCATCCGCATCTTCATGTGGAATATCGTAGCGCTGCACGTCCATTTTGTCGACGCATTTTTCAAGTGCGACCCGGGTCAGCGAGGCTTTCAGGTTGATAATTGTCTCTTCACCCGATTCACCTGCATCGCGCGGAAATACTTCTCCGAGCCCCTTTCCGAGGGTTTCTTCGCGATCCGTTGCTGTCGAAACACCGAGTGCATCCGTCATCGCAACCATCGTAAAACGAGGGACATCCGGCAGCATCACCAGGAATACCCCGGGCAGACTTTCAAAAATATGTTTGAAATCCACGTGCTGTACGACTTTTTCGAGGCCGGGTGCTTCCATAGTAATATCAACTTTTTTAGTGTTCTGAAACCGTATTCCCTGTGGCCTGCCTGCAATCCGTACTTCCGACTTAAGCATAACGGGCGTTAGAAAGATAGTGCTTTTTTTAGTGAGTCGCAACTAAAATTCACGCAATCATCTATTTAATAAAGCGACACAAAACTACCAAACGCTGAAACACGATATACAAAACCCCGTATAAATACGGGGTTTTCCAGTATTTATACGGGGATTACATTCAGCCCGGAAAACGGACATATAAAACTGTATCACAACATTTTAAAGACTAAATGTTTATTGTTTATTTAAAATAACCTCTGCAAAACAGGAATTAACCTAAAAACAGCGTTTTGAATTAACATGGATAGAAAATCTGCACCCGGAAATGGGTAAAGAAAACAATTCCGGTAATTTTTCCGGACGAAACTGGTTACCTGGGGCGGTTACCGCTCCTTATTCATATCCCGCACCATCTTCACCGACAAGCCGGTCAGCAATACAACGACAAGTCCCAAAACAACCCACAAAATGATCTTGCTGGTTGATCCGCCTGTCTGCGGATGTGTGATATCGTCCGTTCCAGGGGTAAGCGCGATCAATGCGCCCGTGCTTACTTCGGGGATCAATTTGGGAATGCTGTCTTCGAAATAGCGGAGATCGTACACCGGCGCGTTCAGCTGCACGTCACCCAGTTTCAGCACATACTTTTCTCCCTGTTTTAAATCCGCAGTGATGTAGCGGCGCAACTGGCTGAGCTGGATGTCCCGGACTTTGAGCGGTGCATTGTCTTCATTGTCGATGATGACAAACAATTCGCGCGACCTGAAACCAGGCAGGTTGGTTATTATCGGCTGGCCCGATACGAGCTGTAAGGACTGGATGTATTCCCAGGTCACAGGCTCTTCCCAGTTCGCAGAATCCACGATGCGCTCGTAAATGCCCGCTGTTCTGCGGTAATGCGCCGGTCCTGACAAAATCAGCTCCAGCTTGTCCACATAATGAAAAGCGTCGAGTCCAATGCGGAAATAGGTCTTCTTGTCTTCTACGCTGTCAGTCTGTGTAGTGGACACAACAGGAACTGCAATGTATTGTTCCGTGCCAATTTGCAGCACATCTTTTTCCGCAACTTCCTGCCGCACGAGATAAGGGATTTCCTGGCCTGCGGCATCGAACAGGCGCAGATCGGGATAACCCGGTGTCAATTGTCCGCTGACTGCCGGCGGCAACAAAATATTGTGGAACCCGTTGGTACGGATACTATCAACCTTCACTTCCCATTTAAAATCCTGGGCGTGCAACATGCTGCAGGAGATCAGGGACGCAGCGATCCATGTATGGAGCTTTTTCATTTTTATTCTGGTTTCATTTCAGGATCTTTCTCAATCGCCTGGCGGTCGTCTTCGAGCACGAGCTTTTTCAGTTTCTGGTACAGGAAGGATACAATCAGCAGGATCACCCCGAGGAAGATAAATGCCGCGATCTTACCGCCTTCAGAAATTCCGCGGATGTCGAAAATGAACAATTTAAGGATGATGACCAGGAACAAGGTCAGCGAAACGATGCGCAGGTCGCGGCGCTTGAAACGCATTCCGAGCAACATCAGCATGAAGGAGCAGATCGCCCAGAGAATCGGGAATCCGATCTTGTGGTTCTGTTTCAGGATCGTGTGGATCGGCAGATCAGGACCGTAATTGGCAACAACGATCAGGTGATCGAGCTCAGAACTGGCCGCAAAGATCACGAGAATGCTCATGAACCACAACAGCAGTCTGTCGAGCTCCGGCACACGGAATGCCCTGCTGTTTCTGACCGTGACGAACAACAAGATCAGCGACAAAGCGACAAATATGTAGTGGAACACAAAGGCGAGATCACTGATCTTCCCGGTGGTCAGGTATACATTTCTGCTGCTGACAATCAGTACGTGGTAGAACAGCGGGTAAAAGAGCAAAGCAGCCAGGCTGATAACTACTACGGCTTCCGAAATATTTTTCAGGTACTTCTTGCGCACATAGAAATTGAGCGCCAGCAGGAATGCAAAATTGTAACAGCCGGAGACGATCTCACGCGTACCGTAATAGGCCATGTGGTGATACAGCTGGTAACGGAGCTCAAACAGCAAGGTAATGTACAAAGTAACGATCAACACAATGCGAACGAGGGTGCTCATCAGTCTGACCGGCAAACCGGCAAGCATATTTTCCGCGGGTTCTTTTCTCAGCAGGAAGATCGTGGAAACAAGTGCGGCAACGGATACAATGCCGGTTACGAAGCCGCGGTTCAGCAGGATTTTGAAATTCTCCGGATTGTCGAAATAGAGCTCTTTCCAATCCATCGCCAGGCTGATCAGCATCAGCGACAATATCAATACTGCCGAGCGTTTCAGCAACTGGATACCTGACATTTGCGCCAGCCACAACAGCAAAACGCTTTCCGCCGACCAGAAGAGTGTGATCTGATTGCCATGCAATTGCACAGGTCCTGCCAGGCTGACAAAAGTAAGCACAAGGCCAATCAGCAGGTATACGAGGTTCCTGTCGACCTTTTTGCTCCTGTAGAGCGCATAGCAGAATATAAAATGGAAAACAGCGACAATGACTGTGAACACACCTTGCAGCTCACCGTCATACAGACGGCTGAGAATGAACATGCCCGCCGTGTAATAAAGTACTGTATTGCTCAGCAGCATGATGACCTCCAGCGCATTGAACTTGCGGTTTTCCTTCACATTGTTGAGGATATTCATGCAGAAGAAAATCAGGTAGAAAACCGTTGCAAAAACCAGCGCGCCTTCATAAGGCGGTGTTTTGGACCAGCTGACCTTCATCAGCCAGCCGCCATAGAGCACAAATGTGAATACATAAGAAACGATCGTCAGGATGTTCCATTTCCTGAAGTAAGAAAGCGCAAGCATGCCGAGGTTCAGGATCGTGATGTAGGCAAAAAGGACTTTGTAATTCCCTTCGCCGGTGCTCAGCATGAACGGGCTCGCAAATCCGCCGATGATCGCCAGGACGGCCAGTTCTTTCCGGTCATAGGAAACGGAGAGCACGACTGAAAATCCGGTAATCAGGATCATGATCGCAAAAGCGACGGTCTGACTAAAAATATGGTATTGGTGAAAAGCAATCGCGATCGTGAAATACAGAACCGCCAATCCGCCGCCGACCAGCACCGAGCTGAAAGCGGTAAAGGTTTTACGCAGCTTGTGCGCCAGGCCAATGAGGATCGCACCGCAAAATACGCCAATCGCTGTTCTGCCGATCTCATTGATCCAGTCTTTGCTGATCGCATATTTCACAAAAAAGCCAATACCCAGTACCAGGATCGCAATACCAATCTTGTTGATGAGATTTTCCCCGATGAATTTTTCGAGATCGGGATTTTTTTCGAAGAAGGTCGGTTTGCGCGGCGCAGGTTCAGGTCTGCGTTGTGGTTGTGGTGTTTGCACTTGTGGCTGCGGAACTGCGACTGGTTTGGCAATGGGCGGCGTTACCGGTGTTACAGGAACTGGTTTCGCGACCGGCTCTTCACGTACAGGATTTGCAGGCTGTGTTACAGGTGGAACAGGCGTTTCCGGACGAACCTGCGGCACAATTACATCCGGCTTCCGGGTTTCAGGTACAACCGCCGGTTTTGGCGCTGCCATTTCTTCTTTGCGGACCTGCTTATTCAGCTCCTGTAATTGTCTGTTAAGTGCATCCATTCTTTTGACCAGTTCGCGGAACTGTTCTGCAGAAGATGTTTTCGTGAGTATCACGAGGATCAGAATGGTTGCAAAGGCCAGAAGTGCAAATAATTCCATGGATTAGTGGTTTTTAAGTTCGGCGCAGATCACCCAAATGTGCGATCCGCAGTTTGTAAAAATAGGATAAAATATGGAATCGCCGTGAACGTAACTCCAGTTTACAAAAAAAGCCGGTTTCTCAACCGGCTTTCCTGCATATTGCTGTGCAATCCAATTGCTTATTTCTCTGGTCTGAATGGATGCACCCATCCAACAAACGGCTGAATTTTGCGGGTCTGAATCCACACCTTTCCTTTTCCTGAAAAACGGCAAACGAAGCCTTCTCCGGAGAAGAACAGGGATTTGTATCCGCCTACCCTGGAAACCGAATAGGTCAATCCGTCGGTGAACGCAACAATGTGTCCTGTATCCACGACGTAGCCATCTTCGACATCGATCTGGATAATCCCGCCATAGGAATTGAACCACAAGTCTCCCTGCCCGGAGCAACGGATCAGGAAAAAGCTTTCGCCGGAGAAAAAACCTTTGGTCAATCCCTGCCACTTGCTTTCGACCGCAACGCCATCGGTTGCAGCAACAAATGCCGTATTTTGCAGGTAGATCGTTTCATTGTCGAGGTACACGTGGTCTATATCCCCCGGACAAGCCGGCGCGATCTGGATTTGTGCATCGCCGTTTTTGGCTGTAAATTCATTGATAAAGAGCGACTCACCGGAAAGGAAACGCGAAAATCCGCCTTTAAGTTTGGTCTTCATTTCCAGGTTTGTATCCATCGTGGCCATGGCCGCTGCTTCGACTTTCAATTTTTGTCCCGATGGGATCTGTACGGTCAGGAAACCGAAATCCGGCTTGCAGTCGAATTTAAAATCCAACCCTTTTTTAGCTGTTGTTTCCATACTATTTTCTTGGTTTAAGTTTACCGCCGAGCGCATTTCCAAACGACGATGCATTGTGCGACTGTACCCAGACAGTTCCTTTTCCTTTGAACCTGCAAACGAGTCCTTCCCCACCGAGGATGGAGCTTGCCCAGCTTTTTCCGGCTTTGCTGAGGGAGAAATTCAATGTTTCCTCAAAAGCAACGATGTGGCCCGTATCTACAATGTATTCTCCATCGATCTCGATCGGGTAAATGATCCCGAAAGAATTGATCACAACTGTTCCTTTGCCTTTCATTTTGATCCAGAACAGGCTTTCTTTCGAAATGAGGTTCTTGAAGCCCTGCCAGCTGAGGTCGATATCGATATCCGGCGTGCTTGCGACATAAGATCCGCCCTGCACAATCAGTGTTTCACCGTTCAGCTCGCGCACAAGCATATCGCCTGCGTGTGTTGCGCCGAGCCATACTTTCCCACCGCTTTCGCCGCCGTTGTAATGGTTGAGGAAGAAGCTTTCGCCGGAGATCATGCGTTTGATCCCGCGCATGATGCCACCCGATTTTTTGGTGTGCGTGCTCGTTGTTAAAGTTACCGACGGGCTCATCGCGATCATTGCGCCGCCTTCTGCTGTAAACTGTTCTCCCGGCGCAAGCTCAATCACAGCCGCGGTCGATCCCGGCTGCATTTGCAATTCGACCTTCAGTTTCTGATTGGCGCGGTTGTCTGTAGTTGTTTCCATAATCGCTTATAAATGACGGTTCACCCAGGAAGCCAATCCTGAAATGTTGCGGGTTTGCAAATAAATTTTTCCTTTTCCTTCGACGCGGGTCACAAATCCCTCACCTCCGAAGAAGCTGCCTATGATACCCCCTGACAATTGCGGCTTCAGTTTCATCGAAGGTTCGTAAGCCAGTAAATGGCCTGAATCCACGATGTATTCTCCTGAAATCTCGTGTTCAACAATTCCGCCGTAAGCGCCGAAGTACACATTTCCCTGACCGGAAACAACGAGCTTGAATAAACCTTCACGACCGATAAACGATCCGATACCAGCCCACTTTACACCGAGTTTCACGCCTGGGTCGGAAGCAATATACGCACCGCGTTGCAGGCAGTAAGATTCACCGTTCAGCGCGCGCGACTGGATATCGCCCGGTGTTGGCTGACTGAGGGTCAGCGACAGCGGCTTTTGCGTATTGTTGGTAAAATGGTTCACAAACAGGCTTTCTCCACCGAACACTTTTTTCAGTACACCGCGGAACAAACCGCCATTGAATTTGGCTGTCATGTCGAGATCGGCGGACATTGTTGCCATCGCATCTGCTTCCGCGATGAATGTTTCTCCCGGCTGTAGCTCGACCTTGATATAGGCGAACACCGGTTTTCCTTCTATTTCTACTTTCATGGATATTGGTTAAATGCGGTTTTGAATGACTTGTAATCGTTTTGGATCGCCGCAAAATGCTGCGGGTTCTTTTTATATTTTTCTTTCAGGTGCTGAATGCGCTCGCCGGTCGCGGGATGACTCGATAAAAATGACAGGTATCCTTCCTTTGCGGAAGCTTTGTGCTTGCGGTCCAGAATCTCAAAAAACGCAATCATGCCCTGCGGATCTATGTGCGCATCTACGAGGTACTTCCATCCCGTTTCGTCGGCTTCTGTTTCCATCTTCCGGCTGTTGGCCAGTGAAGCCAGGTCGCCACCGAGGTTTGCCACCGTTCCTGCAATCGCGCTCAAATCGCCGACACTGGCCGCAATAATTGCATACAGGCCCATGTTCGAGATGATGCCGCGCATGTGGTGTCTTTCCGTCACGTGTGCGAGTTCATGTCCCAATACACCAAGCACCTGTTCCCAGGATTCGGCATTGTTCAGCAGACCGCTCTGGATCACAACTTTTCCGCCTGGCAATGCAAAAGCATTGATCGCAGGGTCTTCGACAAAATACAGGTCGACATGCACTCCTTTTTTGCGCACCTGCTTCAGCAGCGGTTCGGCCACCTCCAGGAAAACCTTTTTGAGGGAATCGTTCTCCACGATCTTGTATTGCGAGCTCAGGGCTGTAAACAATTGATCCCCGGCTTTTTTCTCCCACGAAACGGGCACCTGTTCTGCAATCTTGCGCACGAGGTAATCTTTCGAAAGGTACAGGCCGACGATCAGCAAACCGAAAAAGAGCAGCACAAACAGCGTCGCGTATTTGATTTTCCGGAGAATCCTGCGGGAAGATTTCAGTTGTCCCGACAATTGGGACTGGCGGGTCAGCGCTTCTTCCTTCAGCACTTTTGCATCTGACGTATAGACAGAAACCTGTGGCTTGTCCTTGTGTGCAAAAAACACGAGCCGGTTTCCCGCCCCGCCGGATGTAATCACAAGTGCATGGTAAGGAATCTCGAAACGATTTTCGTCGGATTTGAATTGAATGCAAGTGTCCAGGATCGTCAGCGTACCGGATTCCCGGCCGTGGGATACATTGGAGTCGATCAGTATGGCTTCGTATGTTTTCAATGTTCGTGTTTTGTGTCAGGGCATTCAAAGCTACGTATTTTTCAACGTCCGGAATCCCCAACAACTGTTATTTTTCCACCGTCGGCGCTTCGAGGAATACGGCTTTCTGCTGTTCAAATTCAATGGTAGTGATCACGCCTTCGTCGTAAAGTTTTTTGAGCTCGCGCAAACGGTCGTAAGGCAAATCGGCAGTTGTTGCCGTACGCCACTTTTTCCGGGTATTGTAATTCATGAACAATACAAAAGCAGCATACAAAATGCCGATTGCCGTTGCGAGGTACAATCCGAAGCCAATAGAAATACGGAACATGTCTCCGAAGAAAGTTTGCTCCATGCCGCTGTAGGTGGATTTGATCTCCGCGATCATAAAAATTCCCAGACAGGTGGATCCCAATCCGACGCTGACCTCGAGCAATAAGGTCAGTGTTGACTTGACCGGCACTTTGAAAACCAGTTGAAAAAAAGTTGCGCTTACCAGCAGCCAGTAAGAAGCGTTCAACATCAGGCCGGCCAGGATAACCTCACTGTCCAGTGAAACCTGGGAAGCGCTCTTCAATACTTTCAGGAAGCTTACGCCACCCACGATCGGCAAATTGATCCACGGAAGCGCGAATGCGAGGTAACCCAATGCAAACAACAGGAAGGGCACTAATTTCAGCAGGGAGAATTTGACCGGTTTTTCTTTATTTTGTTGGCGGTCTCTCCACAATAATAAGATTTGGCTGATGACAATAAGCAGCAGGACAATTGCGAAGATCAGCGCTATTTTTCTCAAACTCATAGTAGGTTTTTTAGGTTTTAAAAAGATGAATTAGTCCCTAAAGATAAAATTAAATTTGAATTTGCTGCGGCGGGACTGTGGAAATTTATGGCTTGTGCAATGCCTTGAAGCTTACAATTCCGATTGACGTATTTTTTTCAGGGTATTGTAATTCATCAGCAGCACAAAAGCTGCGTATAAAATACCGATCACTGTTGCGAGGTACAGGTCAAAACCGATGGTAACTTCAACTTTGTGGCCGTACCAGATGGGATCCAATTTGCTGTAAGCAACCGGAATGCGCCTGATCAGTAAAATCCCCAAACAGGTAGAACCCAATCCGAGCATGACTTCGAGCAACAAAGTCAGTTTTGACTTGACCGATATTCTGAATACCAACTGGAAAATTGTTGCGCCGGCCATCAGCCAATACGAAAGATACAATACGGCTCCTGGAATAATAATCTTCTCTCCAATTGCAGGCCCACGCGCAGCGAGTATCAACCGGAGGAAACGTCTTCCTCCTTCCCCCGGCACATATACCCAGGGAAATGCAAATGCTTCAAAGCCCAATAACAGCAACAGGAAAGGAAATAATTTCAGCAGCGAGAATTCAACAGCGTTTTGCTGATTTCGTTTGCCGTCTCTCCACAACAACAAGATCTGCACTAAAAAGAAGACTGATAAACCAGTGAATGAAGCTTTGAGTATTTCGTCTTCGGTCATCGCGCACGTCTGAAAAGTACCATCCCAGCCTGTACAACACTTAAAAATCCAACGGCTGCAATCACGTAAACACCTACCGGACGGGATGGATCGAGGGGGGTAGTCGTCAGCTTGTGCAACAGGAAATACCAAAACAGGAACAACACAATGCAAATACCGAACAGGATGAAATTTGCAGGTTTACGCCCTGTATTTCCGGCCACAGCCATGCCAAAGATCAAAACAACTTGCACCCAGGCGTAGGAGGCGTGGTATCCGGGGAACATGGTTTTGTAGTATCCGGGGAATCCTGACGGGACACTGGATGCATTGTATTTACCAAAAGTAAAGTCTTCGATGAACGGCATTGTGAGACCTGCAATCAAAAGGATTAAAATGCCTGCTAGAAAAAAAAGATCTTTTTTGGAGCTTGTCAGAAAAGTGGGTCGGGTGGTACGTTGCATGGTTCTATTTTCGTGATTACATACAAATATATGTTTTCTTTTTTAGTTGAAAATTGTAGCGGCTTCACAATTTGAAAAATTTGGTAGAAAGGTGACAAACTAAGAGAAGAAAGTCCAGGTATTCCATTAATCAGGACACATGGCAGACAAAACATTTGCAAATCAAAGATTTACAAGCATTGAAAGTATTTGGAGACTGTTGAATAGCCGTTGCGTACTCCTGAAAATTTCGCATGTGCGTCAACTTTCGGGATAGTTACGCAACGTATAACCGAAGTCCATAGACATCCTTTTCACCATCTCTTATTGTTTATACCTCAATTCCTTCATATTGAATTCACAACTAAACCCGAATTTCGTACCTGACATAAACTTCGGACACAATGAACAAAGGATGGCTACTCGCAGCATTGACCCTGCTGACAACATTATTTACAACTTATGCGCAGGACATCGCCACAGTGCGCAATGCTGCTGTTGGCGCTACGGTGACGTTGCGCGGCGTCTCGCTGAATGGTTCCGAGCTGAACAATATCAGGTATATCCAGGATGCGACCGGTGCAATCGCGATTTACGGATCGAACGTCAACACGATTTTACGTGGTGATTCGGTACTTGCAACCGGCACAATGACCAACTACAATAACCTTGTGGAAGTAACTCCAATTACTGCTTCAGAAGTCCTGGCGAATATTGCCCTGCCAACTGTACAATTGATTACAGACGTTTCGACTGTGTCAGAACCCTACGAAGGTGAATTGCTGCGTTTTGAAGGTGGCATTTTCGCGAACAGCGGAGACATCTTTGCAGGCAATACAAATTACAACGTGACTTTTGGCGCACAAACACTCCAGGTACGTATCCTGAACGGGAATCCCCTTGTCGGACAGATTATCCCGAGCGGCACTGTGAACCTGCGCGGCATCCTGTCTCAATATTGTACTTCCCCTACTTCCGGCTGCACATCCGGCTATCAATTGCTGCTGCGCGACCTCGCGGATATCGAAAGTACTTCTTCCATCTCGCTGACGAGCCCAATCGGCGTTTCAGCGATCACAACGACTTCTTTTGACATTGACTGGTCGACCAACATCGCCGGTACGAGCTCCTATATTAAATACGGCATCACGCCGGCGCTTGAGCTCGGCACGGTTACTGCGGCCAGCAATGCGACAGACCATGTGGTTACTGTGAGCGGACTGACTCCAGCCACCATTTATTATGTGCGTGCCTGGTCGATGAATGATGCCGACAGCGCAGTTACGCTGGAAAGGACTTTTGCGACCCAATCTTTGTCCACCGGTGACATACGCGTTTACTTCAACCGTTTTGTCGATGCGAGCTATTCCACCGGAACGGATGCACAATACCTCAATCACCTCGTTGCCGACACGCTGGCAGCTTACATCAACCGCGCGACGAGCTCGCTTGATATCTGCATCTACAACTGGGACAATTCCACGAACGGCCGGAAGATTATCCAGGCAGTCAATGCGGCGCATACACGCGGTGTACAGGTCCGCGTTATCCAGGACGGAAGCACGGTCAATTCCGCGATCGACGAATTGTTGCCGGGAATCCATACTTTCGGTACACCCCAGGGATCCGACTATGCGATCATGCACAACAAATTTGTGATCATCGATGCGCATGCTTCCAATCCGAACCTGCCGATCGTGTGGACTGGTGCCACCAACTTCTCGTCCGAACAATTGATTACGGACGCCAACAACGTGATCATTTTCCAGGACCAGAGTCTTGCGCGCGGTTACAAAATGGAGTTCGACGAAATGTGGGGAGATGCAGATCAGGCTTCTGCACCGAATACTTTCCTGTCTAAATTCGGACAGTTCAAAACAGACAATACACCGCATGAGTATATCATTGGCGGCAAAAGGGTCGAATCGTACTTCAGCCCGTCGGACCAGACGAATGCGAAAATCCTCAACACAATTGCTACTGCAGACGACGAATTGTATTTCTGCGTATTTGTTGCCACCCGTTCAGATCTGGCCTATGCGATCAGGGACCAGATTACCACAAACGACCTGACCGCCAAAGGCATGATCGACGACGAACAAACCTCCACGATTCCTTACGGGATTTTGTCTCCGACGATGGGAAGCAATATCGCCTTCAATCAGCACAGCTGGATCCTGCACCACAAATACCTGTTGATCGATATTGCCAACCCTGTCTCCGATCCGCTTGTATTGACGGGTTCACATAACTGGAGCAGCGCTGCCGACCAGAAGAATGATGAAAACACGGTGATCGTACACGATGCGACTGTGGCCAATCAATATTACCAGGAATTCATGGCCAGGTGGTGCGAACGCAACGGCATGAGCTGTTCACTCGGACTTGACGATGCTGCCGACCCGGCGCAAACGCTTCTTGTTTACCCAAATCCCAACACCGGGAATTTCTCAGTACTCCTGACAGGCAATGGCGAAACGACCTTACTCGAACTGCTCGACATTACAGGTAAAAAAGTCTATTCCAAAACAACATCCACACAGTCCGGAACCCAGACAATCCCGGTTGACATCCAGGGATTGGACAAGGGCGTTTACCTGTTGCAGGTGACACAGGGCGGTCTGACACGTACGGTTCATATCATTCAACAATAATCAAAATGCCAAGGCCTCAGCAGGCTCTATAAAAGGGTGGAACGGGAAACTGTTCTGCCTTTTTTAACGATTGCGGTAATCCTGCATATCGGCATATCCCGATATACAATCTGCACGTAAAAAAATATCCTGCTGATAAATAGCAACTTACGATTTAGAGGGATTAGAAATAAAATATAGTACCGCTTTTCCCAAAACCGATTTTTTTCACCGTAAAAACACCTGTTTTGCCAGCGATTCTTTATCAATAATCACCTGAAAACAAAGTTTACAGTCGTTCTTTTTTAAGTTTTAAAGCAATGAAAACTATGTTTGACTATGCGGAATTGAAGTCCGTCGAAAAAATAGCTTTTAATCGTACAAGCACCGTTGAAAAGTGTAATTTGAGGTCATGAACGCAAGGGGTTCCTGGCAGCAAAATCTCCTCCGGATCAACCAGAACGACACTTAGAAAAATAAATGCTACTACTGACATGATTTATTCCCAAAACATCCCTGAAAGTTATCAACACTCCCGAAATACGTCAGGTTTTGACTGTCAACACATTGTCTTTCCTTGTATTCCCAATTCCTTAGTTTCCGGGGATCAGGCGTTCAAAAAAATCACTCATTTTCGTCTGAAACCCGCATTAACTCCGGGCTTTTTTACACATATTTGTATCCAGTCACAACTATTGAAATAATATCTACCGTTGCTATGAAAAATTACATCTCTCTCATCTGCCTCATTGTATGCGCATTCGCAAACAATGGCTATGCTCAGGTCTCGGGCACCAAAACAATCGGTATCGATTATGCAACGATCCAGAGCTTCGTGCTCGACATCAACACAAATGGCATCGGGGCCGGCGGAGTCAAATTGCTCGTTCCTTCCGGTTATGCAGAGACAGCTCCAGCAGGTGGATTTGCCATTACTGCAACAGGAACCGTTTCCGATTCAATCATCATCCAATCGGTTGGTACACCCTTACCGGTAATCATGTCCTCCTCCGTCCATACGACGGGCGCGCTGACGGATGCTATCTTCAAACTGATCGGTTCAGATTACGTCATGATCAAAGGACTCTCGCTACAGGAAAACCCGTTGAATACAGCGACTTCGATCGGTTCGAACAAAATGACCGAATGGGCAATCGCCTTATTGTATGCAACACCTACAAACGGCGCGCAGCACAATACGCTGGTTGGAAATACGATCCAGCTCAACAGGCTTTATGCCAACTCTTTTGGGATTTATGCCAACTCCAATCACACGGCATCTGTAATTAACGTTATTGCTTCCGCTACATCTACTACTGGTGGAAATTCTGGTTTGAAAATTTACAGCAATACGATTTCCAACGTCAATAATGGGATTGTGATCATCGGGCCTGCAACACCAGATAATCACGACACAGGCATTGATATCGGCGGTACAACAGCAGCTACGGGCAATACGATCACGAACTTCGGTACAAGTGGTGTGTTCTCAACGTATGCGAGCGTTCCGATTACCGTAAACGGCATCGTACTACGCCACGCCAAAAGCTTCAATATTTCCCGAAACACGATCACAAGTTCCCCGGGCGGAACCAACAACGATTCCCTGACTGGTATTCAAATCCCGAGATTTTCTTATATACCGACCGGCATTTACGCCAATACAATCGAACACAATACCCTTTCCCTGGAATCCGGCTATGCTTCCGGACGTATCCAGGGGATTTTTTCAGACAGAACAGCTGGCTCGCCGGATTGCAATGTTTACATCCGCAATAACAATTTCACGAAACTGGACCACTCAATCAGCGCAAGCGGTAAGGTAGTCGGCATCGAGCTTTCGACGCTCGGTAAGTCTATGGAAGTTACCGGAAATACCTTTACTTCGCTTTCAATGCGTACAACTGGAACCGTTTCATTGATTTACAGTGGTACGGCAACTCCTTCCGGATCTTCGAAATCGATCAACTACAATGAGATCGTCAATGGCCTTACGCGTACAGGTACTACAGCCATCGCTTTCTATGAAGGTGCGCTGACGGTTACTGCACAGCCGAACTCTTCATTTAACATGATCGGCAATCGCATTGCAGGAATCAACTCTACTGCTGTTGTGAACGGTATTGTCAACTACGATGGCTACAGCCAGAACATTTCCAACAACCAGATCGAAAACATCACCGCTCCGGGCATGGCACTGATTTCTGTTTATGACGGTGGCTATGTCGATATTTTCAACAATACATTCACGAACTGTACAACTACCGGTAACATGACAGGTATCTACTGCCAGAACAATTTTATGGGTGTACAGGTTTTCGGCAATCTCCTGTCGCAGATCAGCGGAACAAGCGGTTCTGTAACGGGTATCCGCATGCAGACCAACTGCCAGGAATTCGAGCGTATCTTCAATAATACCCTTTCCAATCTGGCTTTCAACGGTGATGGCAGCAACTTCCTGCGCGGCATTCACCTCACCAGCACCAGCAACGCCAATCCACGGATCCACCACAACACGCTCTTCTCTTTCTCTGGTGCAGGCGTACCAGCTGCTTCCGGACTGGTAGAAGTTTCAGCGATCGTATCCGGCGTTACCGATACATCCTTTGTTTACAACAACAAGATCTATGACATGGAAGTGTCTGCTGCCACAGGTGGTTCGCTTACTTACTCCCTGGCCGGTATCCGCATTCCAACCAACGGCGGGAAATCGCTTGACATGTACAACAACATAATCAGCGACCTGCGCGCACCGAATGTTTCCGGAGCAGATGTACTGCGCGGTATTTCCATCGAGGCGACGAATTCCAACGCACATTACGGCGTATACCACAACACCATTTACCTGCACGCTACTTCCAGTGGTACGGATTTCGGTACCAGTGGCCTTTACAGGGAACACTACGGACTCGACAATACAGTGATCATGGATATTTTCAACAATATCATCATCAACGAATCTGCTTCCAACGGAACAGGTATTACTGCTGCTTTCCGCAGATCCGCAGGCGCCAATACCTTCTCTTTCACTTCCAGGAATAACCTTTATCATGCCGGAACAGCTTCAGCAAGTCACCTGCTTTTCGTACAAGGCACAACCGGTTACAGTACTTTAACAGCATTCCAGGCAGCAGTTGGCAACAGCGACGCAGCTTCTTCTTTCACCGGCGAAACGCAATTCGTTTACAACATCCCCGGATCTTTCTTTGAAAGTCTGACGGGAAGCAACGCTTATTTCCTGAAACCTGCCGATGGTATCGTTTCCCAAATTGAAAATGGCGGCATCCCGATCAATTCTATCCTTATCAATACAGATTACAGCGGCAATATGCGCGCAGGCAGTATCGGTTACCCAGGCGGCGGAACGCTTCCGGATGTAGGTGCTTTCGAGATCGAAGGAATTCCATTGGCTCCACCGGTTGTGACGATCAACTCCGTAACACCTCCTGCAACAACACAATGTGAGGCAACAGCGCGAACTGTAAATGCAACTGTTACTTCTCTGAACGCAGATATTATTTCCGTGGTACTTGAATATTCTTTCAATGGCATCCCGCAAACACCGGTAACGATGACCAGCACCGGCGGCAATGGCTGGACAGGTGTGATTCCTGCTGCGACACCGGCCGATGCACAGGTTACCTGGGCTGTGAAAGCGACGAATGAATACCAGTTGGCAAGAACTACTCCGGGAACTGCTTACCACGATGCCCCTTTGTTCAGCTGGACTACCAGCGTGGCTGCTTCTGCAAACCCGGTTTGTACGAATGATCCTGTGACACTGACTTTAACTGTCGGCGGATCTACAGAACCGTATACGATCTCCTGGTCTGCGGGCGCGGGATCACTTGGAAGTACTGCTTCCATCGTAGTGAATCCCACAACCACCACTACTTATACAGCTGAGATCGCGACAACCAACTGTACTTTGTCCACCCCGCCATCCATTACGGTAGGTGCACACGATGTAACAGCTGTGATCACACCAATTGCGGTAACCTGCTACAATTATGCAGACGGTTCATTTGCTTTGACTTCCCATTCCTGCGGACTGGCCCCTTTCACTTACAAAGTGGATGGTGGTGCTTTCGGCGCAATTCCAACCAACCTCACAGCAGGCTCGCACACGATCGTGATTAAGGATGCCAACGGATTGCTGAGCGATGTTGTCACGATTGCGATCGATAACCAATTGCCGGTTTCGGCCCCAACTGCCACAACGAGCATAGAGATTTGTCAAACAGAAACAAGCGCCATCGTTGCAGCCACGTATGCAACGCCAAACGTTTCCTGGTGGAATGCTCCTACGGCAGGTACCCAGCTCGGTACAAACGCAACGCTTGAAACAATCGGTACATCCGTATTGCCAAGCTCTGCTGTTGCCGGGACTTACACTTTCTATGCACAAGGTGTGAGCGGGACTTGTTTTTCCGGTACACGCGTGCCTGCAACGGTGATCGTTCACCCGGCAAGCAATACACAACAGACGGTTGCTGCGTGCGACACTTATCTTTTTGACGGTGACGAGCTCACAACATCAGGAACGTATACAGCGACCCTGGCAACAACAATCGGTTGTGATTCCACAATCACATTGCACCTGACGATCGGCCATCCAACGCAATCATCACTTACCGTTTCACACTGCGGAACTTATATGTTCCACAATACACCACTCACCGCAAGCGGAACTTACAGAGACACACTTGTGAACAGCCAGGGTTGTGATTCAGTAGTTACTTTGTTCCTGACAGTGACAACAAGTCCTTCGGTTGTGGTTACAATCAACCCGAATGGACAACTCAGCGTTGATCCCGCATTATCCTATGAATGGTTGAACTGCGGAACAGGCCTGATTATCCCCGGTGCAACAGAACAGTTCTTCACACCGACTGCCAATGGCAGTTACGCAGTCATCGTAACCAATGGACCTAACTGTGCCAACATATCCCCTTGTACAACGGTCAACTATGTTGGCCTCGAAGAAAACGAATTGTCCAGATTGATCCAGGTTTTCCCAAACCCTGCGAGCACAGTCGTGCACATCGAAACCTCCGGACTTTCCGGAACAATCCTCGTGCGCAATGAGCTTGGTCAATTGCTGCAAACTGTCGACCTGGCTGACAAACAACAAATCCAGATCGACGCTTACGAACCGGGCGTTTACCTGTTCGAGATACGCACAGCAGAAGCAACGGCATTGAAACGCATTGTGAAGCTTTAAAATTTTATTTCTATGACACGAAAGGCCCTCTGTAAGCAATTACAGGGGGCTTTTTGATGCTGGCCTGGATGCTTTCTTTTATTTATCTTTGCCTGCAAATTGATCCTGTATGCGCTTCACTCCAGTATTGTTCCTGTTGCTCCCTTTGGGCTTATCTGCGCAAAGCAGGAATGAGCAGGTACGCGTGCTGAACGACATCGTTGTGCTGATGGATGCGGCAAGCCGGCTCAACCAGACTTACTATTTCGATACCGAACAATTGGCGAAGGCCATTTATGAAAGCCGCGAGCGGGTCAACCCGAATTATTTCTATTCGAGCCGCTCTCGGAATTCCGGAACGGTTTATTATACGGATCTCGAAAAAGCTTTTCGTTTCCCGGAGTTAAAGCCGGATGCCAATCAACACTTACCGGCCTACATGGCTGACTTAATTCCTTATCTGGAAGCCCGGGAAAAAGTACAATTGCTGTTGAAAAACAAGAAATACAGCGCGCTTTCGCAGGTAGTTTCAGCAGCAACTGCGCAGTACATTGCTGTCACCGATAGTCTCTTCCAGGCGCATGCCCAGCTCGCGGACTACATCTCCGGCAAAGCCTATCAGGCAGATGAGAAATTCCGCGCCGCCAAAGCGCTTCTGCAACGCAACAGCCGTTGTTTTTCCGCTTGTCACAATGCATCCGCAGATCTGTACCAGTTGATCGAGCGCTATTTCCGCGACCAACTTCCTCCCTATCCGACCCACGCTGCCGTTAGGCTTGCGGAACAGGAAATGGCACTCAGCATGCAGCTCCTGGATCAATGGCAACAGGAATTGTATGCCGGCAACGATACCGAAAATCAGGTACACGATGCAGCCATCCGGCAGCTGAATATCCAGGGCCTGTCCAAAGACTCACTTTATCTGTACAAAACCCGCGGATATGGCAAACCGAACAGTGGCTGGTGGCCGCACACCCGTTACCGGACTTTTTTCACATCGATGCACAGCACGTTGTACTGGTATATCGGCGAGCGCTACAGCTCCTATCCTTATCTGAAATCCGCGCAACAACACTATAACAAATTTGTGCTGAGCTACAACCAAATCGTGGAAAATTACAACCGATTTACGGAAATCGCCGATGGAAAAACTTTTACCACTACCTCCAGCTGTTGTCTGGGTCCGACGGAAATAGACACCAATCAGAATGTATTGCTGACAAAACCGCGGCTGTTGTACCGGTATGATTTTGTAGACACTGAAGCTCCGGTTTCGGGAAGTCCACCTTCGTCGACCATCAGCGACACGCTTTATCCAAAGGCACACGCAGCGATGATCGCGCATGCCGTTCCACATCACCTCATTTACCTGCTCGATGCTTCTTCTTCGATGCAGGCAGCGGGAAAACTTTCCCAATTGCAGGCCGCGGCCAAATACCTCGTGGAGCTCCAACGTGCTTCCGACCACATTTCCATGGTCAGCTTTGCGACCAAAGCCCACATTTTGCTAAACAACCAGCCTTGCGACGACAAGCCGGCAATCCATGCGCAAATCGATCGTTTGCACGCACTGGGAAGCACCAACATCGATGCAGGTATGCGCAGCGCTTTCGGGCTTGCTGACAGCAGCCGGTTCACCCAGGGAAAAACAAAGATCCTGCTGATCACCGACGGTTTGTTCGAGCTCGATAAAACTTCCCGTAAATTGCTAAAAAGGGCACAGGAGAAATCTGTCGGATTCTCTATTATTTACCTCGGCTATGTGCTCACTTCCGAACAGGAAAAAGAATTGAGGGCACTTTGCGTCAAAGCCGGCGGACAATTTTACAATGCTTCTGAAATTGACCTGCGCGCGATTCTGGTGCAGGAAGCATCGCAGTAAACCTCGCTCCAATGCAAACGTGACTTACCAACAGGTGGGCTGCGATACAAGATCGAAACTGCACGTGCAACGACAGTTGAAATCCACAATGCGGCAGGACAATTGATCGGCACGCAAGCGCTTAAAGCTGGTCAGACGGCTATTGAGCTCAACAACATCGAAAGCGGGATCTACTTTATCGCTGCTACCGACGGAAATCGTACGGTTTACCGTGTGAGTGTGGTTAACTAGAATTTTGTTATCATAAATTGCTAAAAAGCCGCCTGTTTTCGAACGGGTGGCTTTTGTGTTTTAGTGAAAACAGCTTCGAACGATCTTTCAATAATTTTGAGAACACAGAACTTCAGGATGCAAAAAAGCCTTCAAATTCAGGTGATTCGAAGGCTTTCGTTTAAATTTTATTTTCGATTATTTATGCATCCACAGCGGACCTGTCGTCATGATCTTTGTGTAGACCGGGCAACCTGGATCGTGCGATCCGTTCAGAATCCCGATACTCATGAGGAATTCATTGACGATTTCGCCGCCTGTGAAACGGAATGTTTTTTTGAATAGTTTCACCCATTCTTCCCTGCTTTTCGGATGGTTGTGCGCGAGCCATTTTTCGAATGAGCCAAATTCCTGCTGAAGCTCCAGGATCGTTTTTGCATTTTCGATCGCAGCGTTTACTTTCAGCTTGTTGCGGATGATACCCGGATCGGCAAGCAATCTTTCCCTGTCGGTATCGCCGTAGGCAGCGACTTTCGCGATGTCGAAATCGTCATAAGCTTTCCGGAACGTGGTTTCCTTTTTCAGGATCGTTTCCCAGCTCAGTCCGGCCTGGTTGATCTCCAATACCAACCTGCAAAAAAGCTCATTGTCGTTGCGGATCGGAAATCCATAGTGGTTGTCGTGGTAAGCTTTGTGCAAAGCTTGTTTGTCGGGTGACATATTTTCAATGGCGCTACAGTATGACATGTTTGTGTTTTTGAGTTCTAAAAGTAGCGAATAATTGGCTGCGTAATCCGGTAAGACCGGCTTTTTATCCTTGCTCTGCCTGCTCGGGTACTACGTTTTCAACGTACGCGCCCAATAATGCGTCACTTCATAAGTCTGTGTAAAATGCGTCACAACTTCATTCGGTTTTTTATCAGCCGCCTGAAAAGTATTCAAATCGTCCTCTATTCGGAAAGCGTTTTGCCGGTTTTTTAGATGACCTGTACGTCGGTTACGTTCCAGTAGTCTTGGTTCATGCAACGAAGATAGCTGAAATTACATTTACCTGAAAAATAGATATACAATTTCGAAATTATAATTTGCTGATTTTAAATACAAACACCTTGAATTCAATAACAGAATTCAAATTGTTAGCTTAATCTAACTTTTAATGTTGTATTCAAGTAAATATTTTATTTAGCTTTGTAAAATATTTAAACTCCGATGAACAATAAATCCATACAGTTATTAACCGGCATGACCTGCCTGGCCTTGCTGGTCTTCTCGTGCCATAAAATCCTGCCGGCGCAACCCGCTGATGACTCCATACTCGACGGACCGATCGCAGGATTGTCCAGCATGGAAAACGCACGTTTCCTCCAGGGCGACATCGCTTTCAACGACGAAGTCTTCACGCAACAAACCGGGCTCGGACCTTTGTTTGTGACCAACAATTGCGCAAGCTGCCACGCCGGCGACGGCAAAGGCCACCCCTTCACGACGCTGACGCGTTTCGGGCAAACAGACCATACCGGCAACCAGTTTCTGAATTTCGGCGGACCACAATTGCAAAACCGCGCCTTGCCTGGCTTCACGCCTGAGCAGGTTCCTGCCGGAGCGACTTTTTCGCGGTTCACCCCCCCGGCAGTTACAGGACTTGGCTTTTTATCCTATGTGACGGATGCCACGATCCTGGCTTTGGCGGATCCCAATGATGCGGATGGAGACGGCATTTCCGGCGTCCCGAACTGGATTTCCCTGCCGGGTTATGTACACGCTTCGCCGGATGCGATCGTTCAAAATGGCAAATACATCGGCAGGTTTGGCAAAAAAGCGAGTGTTTACGACCTGCTGCAACAAACGGTAGAAGCCTATAACCAGGACATGGGAATTGCTTCGGCTTACAATCCTAAAGATGTATATACCGGCGCTGATATAGATCCCGAAGTCGCGACCCAAACGGTCAATAACCTCGTTTTTTACCTGCAAACGCTGAAAGCACCGGTTCAGAGAAACACATCGGATCCAACGGTTCAAAAAGGAAACGCGCTCTTCAATGCCATTCAATGTGCAGCGTGCCACAAGCCGGAAATGAAAACCGGTCCTGCACCCATCGCAGCCTTGTCCGGAAAGGTATTTTTCCCGTATACGGACCTGTTGCTTCACGACATGGGAAGCGACCTCAATGACGGCTACACCGAAGGCCAGGCGCTGACTTCCGAATGGCGAACGCCACCACTCTGGGGATTGGGACTTTCGATCGGCTCGCAAGGCGGACAGTATTTCCTGATGCACGACGGACGCGCCACGAGCATTGAAGCTGCCATTTTACTACATGGCGGCGAAGCGCAGAACAGCAGGTCGCAATACCAGCAGCTTTCAGCAGCAGACAAACAAGCCCTCATCGCCTTTCTCAAATCTTTGTAAGATGGATAGAAAAACATTTCTCCAAACCTGCGGATATGCCTGTCTCGGCGGAACTGCCCTGACGGTATTCCTGCAAAGCTGTGCCAGCACGAATTATTTCGCACCCGTTGTCTCCGACGATCAAAGAATTGTTCTGAAAAAATCGGAATTCATGACCAGCGAAAAAGGGAAAACCGTCCAGCGCAAGTATGTTCTTGTACGCAGCGAAAAGCTCGGTTTCCCGATCTGCGTTTACAAACTGGACGATCAGCATTATTCTGCCCTACTGATGGAATGCACACACAAAGGCTGCGAATTGCAGCCGCATGGCGATTTCCTGGTTTGTCCCTGCCACGGCAGCGAATTCAATTCCACAGGCGCGGTGCTGAGTCCGCCGGCAGAACAAAACCTACATACTTATACCTTAACGACAGATCATGAAAATATTTATATCCAGCTTTAAGCTTCGCACAGTCCTGTTCCTCTGCTGCGGATCGATCTCCATGGCGCAGGCGCAAAAGGACACCACCCGTTTTATCCAGCGGATCCCAATCGACACGATCAAGCCAAAACTCAACATGGACGCCGCTTATAACCGGCCTTTCCTGACAGCCGGCAAGCTCCCTATCGCGATTGGCGGCTACCTGGAGGCAAACACACAATACGCGCAGACCGATGGCGTTTCGGACGGGTTTTCCTTCCAGGCACGGCGCTTCACCTTGTTTTTTTCATCGACGATCGCACCCCGCATCAAATTTTTATCCGAGCTGGAATTCGAAGACGGCGCCAAAGAGATCAACATTGAATTTGCGGCGATGGACATCGAGCTGCATCCTTTGCTGAACCTGCGCGGTGGTATTGTCATGAATCCGATCGGGGCTTTCAACCAGAACCACGACGGACCGCGGTGGGATTTTATCGACCGGCCTATCTCTGCAACAACGATCATTCCTGCCACGTTGTCGAATGTCGGCTTCGGCCTGCACGGGAAGTATTTTTCTCACCTCTGGATTGTTGGTTACGAAGCCTATCTGACGAACGGTTTCGACGATCAGATCATCAACAATTCCGACAGCCGTACTTCCCTGGCCGCAGGCAAAAACAACCCGGAGAAATTCGAAGAAAGCAACAGCGGATTGCCGATGTTCACAGGAAAAATGAGTGTGCGCCACCGGAAAATAGGTGAGTTGGGCCTTTCCTGCCTGACTGGGGTTTACAATCGCTGGCAGGCAGACGGATTGGTCCTTGACGCTAAAAGAAGCGCTAGCGTGATCGCTGTGGATTTCAATACGGCCCTGTTTGACAACCGGCTAAACATTACAACAGAGCTGGCGCAGGTTTTTGTCGATGTTCCGGAAACGTATACGCAGCAATTCGGTACGCAACAATTTGGCGGGTATATGGACCTCATCTGGACCTTATTCCGACGACCGATGCTCGGCTGGGACAAAGCCCGGTTAAATGTCGGCGCGCGCCTCGAATATGCGGATTACAACCAGGGGCGTTTCCGCGAAACGAACGGAAATATCGGCGATGACATTTGGGCGATTGTTCCTTCCCTGGCATTCAGGCCGGTGGGTACGACCGTGATCCGCTTCAATTACCGCTATCAGCAGCAACGCGACCTGTTTGCGAATAATCCGTCCAAAACGGGTGTGATCCAGTTTGGGTTTTCGACTTATTTTTAGCAAAAGATACACCCAACCGGCCTACTGTTAAAGCAGGCTTTCAGTATGCAGTTCCGGACGTCCAATGACCCGCTCGCGGTGCTTCAATCCCCAATTTGCAATGACCGTCGTGACTTCATTGAGTGTGGATCCATATTCGGTGAGTGCATATTCGACCGTTACCGGCTGTGTATACAACACGGTCCTTGTAATCAGCCCATGGACTTCCATACCCATCAGGTCGCGGCTCAGCTTACAACATATCGGGATATCCCGATACACTGTTGTCCGGGGAAAATTATTTTTAGGTGGTGTATCTCTCGCACGCTTGGCTTTAGAAAAGAATCGCCGGAACAGGGGCTTACTTTTCTATACATCGAATACAGCGTAAAAAAGAATTTTTCCGCACCTTTTTAGCTGCGCTGCTCCTGCGGGGTCACTTCGTGGCTCCTGCGGGGTGCTGGTCCAAAAAGGTGCTGCCCAAAAAGACCCTAGGGGCTACGCAACTTCAGCTTACTTATGCTTCTGCAAAGCAGCCGAAGGTAAACCCGAAAATGTCAGTGATCTATACTGAGTTTGCTGTTATGCGCGGCTCTAACGTTTGCGCTTTCGAAGCTACGCTTCTCACCTGCGCAAGCACAGTTGCCAAGGCCCAATTATCGCTTCGTGTTCGAAAATTCAACTTTCAATATAGATCCGCATCGGCGCAATAACTTGAGATTTCGTCCGCTGTTAAAATTTAATCGGACAACAGTGTATCCCGATATGACGAACACACTACTCCCGATCCGGCATCGGAATTTCCACAGATTAATACTTTCCGCATTGCTGTTTACGAGACAAAAGCTGTCAAGCCAGCACAAAAAAATGGCCGCAACAGATGTCACGGCCATTTTCCAATATCAGGGATTCTATTTCTTATTGCTTGATCAGTCTCAATGCAACCGGCTGATTGTTCTGCATCGCGTGAAGGATATACATCCCGTTGTTCGTTTGCGTCAAATCTGCGGTCCATACGGATCCGTTTTGGGTAAGCGTTGCATTTTCAACCAGTTTGCCCTGTACATCAAAGATCTGTACAGCAGTCAATGGCTGCGCAGATTCAGATACAATCGTAAACAAACCATTGCCCGGGTTTGGATATGCATTCAGGAACTCCTGTGTATTTTCAGCGATTCCGAGACAGGATTCAACGGCGATCGCGTCTGTCGCCGTCGCTTCGCACCCGTTTGCATCTGTAAAACTATACGTCAGCTGCTGGGATCCCACACCGGATGTTACAGGATTAAAAACACCGGCTGTTACAGCTGTTCCGCTATAAGTACCACCTGCCGGAATTCCGCCTGAAAGTGTCAAAGCGCCATTTTCCATGCAAATGCTGGCAACAGGCAATACAAAAGTTACGTTGGGTGCTGCATTTACAGTCAGCTCCGCTATTGTTTCGCTGGTACAGTTGTTCGCATCTGTGTAGGTATAGGTGATTTCCTGTGTTCCTGAAGCAGGATTAAACTCATTTTCGATTACACCTGTTCCGGAATAGACTCCACCAGCCGGGCTTCCGCCGCTCAGAGCGATTGGCCCGTCATTGCTACATACTGCTGCAAAAGCGGATTGCGTAACTGTTGGCGCTGCATTCACTGTAAATTCTGCGGTTGTTTCGCTGGTACAGTTGTTCGCATCCGTGTAGGTATATGTGATTGTTTGTGTGCCTTGAGTTGGATCAAAGTCAGTTCCTGTTACGCCTGTTCCGGAGTACGTTCCACCGGCAGGACTTGCACCTGTCAAAGCGATTGTTCCTGCATTGCTGCAAGCGGCTGCAAAAGCAGACTGCGTAACCGTTGGCGCTGCATTCACTGTAAATTCTGCGGTTGCATCATTGGAACACCCGTTTGCATCTGTATACGTATAAGTAATGGTTTGCGTTCCGGAAGCCGGATCAAATTCACCCGCTGTTACGCCAGTTCCGGAATAGGTTCCACCGGCAGGACTTGCACCTGTCAACGCGATTGTTCCTGCGTTGCTGCAAGCGGCTGCGAACGCGCTTTGCGTAACCGTCGGCGCTGTATTTACCATCAATTCTGCCGTTGCTTCATTGGCACACCCATTTGCATCTGTATACGTATAGGTAATGGTTTGCGTTCCGGAAGCCGGATCAAATTCACCCGCTGTTACGCCAGTTCCGGAATAGGTTCCATCTGCAGGGCTTCCACCTGTCAAAGTAACCGGCTCTTCATTGCTGCATGCTGCTGCAAATGCTGTTTGTTCAACTGTTGGCACTGAATTCACAGTAATTGTTGCCGAAGTCGCATAGGCACATCCATAAGGATCTGTATAATCATAGACAATCATTTGTGTTCCTGCAGCCGGGTCGAACGTGCCTGCGCTTACACCAGTGCCGGAATAGGTTCCTCCGGCAGGCGATCCTTCCACCAACATATACGGCTCTTCATTTTCACAAAGTGCTGGCAATCCGTTCAGTGAAGTCGGGTTGGATGGACAAACAGCTGTTATCGAATAGCTCTGGCTTCCTGAGCAACCGCTTGCATCGGACACCGTTGCTGTAAAATTGAATGTTCCTGTCGCTGTCGGTGTTCCTGAGATGGTGCCGGAAGCGGACAGGCTCAATCCAGGAGGAAGTGCACCTGCGGTGATCGCAAAGTTCGGTGACCCCAGCGCGCCGACTTGTGTCAATGAACTGCTGTAGGCTGTACCTGCACTTCCGCCTGTCAATGCACCACTGGCCGGAGACAAAACGATAGACTCGCACGTGTAAGGCGTATAAACGACGTTATCGATCCCGATGTACGTACTGTTTGGTCCTCCATGACCTCCATTGGGTACATAGTAACGGAATGCAATGCGACCGGAAAACGGTGCCGGCTGGTTCGTGATGATGACCGTGCACAGCACCCAGTCAGTTGGATAACCGCCTGCTTCCAAAGAAGGATTAAACGCTGTCACAAAGGTTGTAAAATCACCCACACTGGTTGCTGAGTTCCCGACATTGGTACTTGCCCCATTTGTACTGATCCGTACCTCCAGTTGATCCGGCTTGGTGTCCGGCAACACTTTGCGTGTCCAAAACGTAAACATATCTCCGTTGCGGAATGTGCGGTTCGGGGTGATCAACCAGTTGCTGATCGTTCCGTTAACTGCTACATTTTCCATGTCCGCACTGATGAAGGAGGTTGCGCCTCCGTTTTGGGCATTAAAGGATCCGCCAGCGGTCCCTAAACCTTGTTCCCAACCTGTCGTGCCGATAGGTGAACTCATGTTGGTCATCACCCAGCCACTGCCGGCCAGTGTTGTGATGTCATCAAAATTTTCTGTAAATGCCTGCGCACTCACCTGTAAAAAGGGGAATGCTGCACAAATCGTGCAGGCAAGTACTTTTCTCAGTAAATTGTTTTTCATGTTGTTTAGTTTGGTATTACTTTTTGCATGGATCTCGTCGGCGTACAAAGCTAAGCGTATGCATGCAAACCATTTCCGCGCGCAAATATATATTTTTCCGCTGATTAAACTCCATGTATCTGTGTTCTATAGCAAAAATGCCACCCGTGGATCCGGATGGCATTCTGTATTTCGATGTTGTATGATGTCCGGCGTTTGCCATCCACCTAATTTGTTTGTACCTACTGTTTGATCAGTCTGACGGAGATCATCTCATTGTTCAGGGTTCCACGCAGAAAGTACATGCCATGCTCTGCACGGGTCAGATCGAGGTTCATTGCCGATCCGTTCTGTGTCAGGACTGCATTTTCAACCAGCTTGCCCTGCACATCAAAAATCTGTACCGCTTTTAATGCCTGGCCTGCTTCTGTAATTACTGTAAACCATCCGTTGCCCGGATTTGGATATACCTGTACAAATGCCTGCGCATTTTCTGCGATTCCGAGACAGGACGTCACGTTGATCGTATCCATCGCCGTTGCTTCGCATCCGTTCGCATCTGTGTAATTATAAGTAATCAGTTGCATGCCTACACCAGCTGTCGCGGGATCAAAATCAACGCCCATCACACCTGTTCCGGAGTAAGTTCCTTCCGCAGGAGCTCCGCCGGAAAGTGTCAGTGTACCATTTTCGATACACGCGCTTGAAACCGGCAGTACCAGAGTTGTGTTCGGCGCTGCATGGACAGTCAATATGGTTGTCGCTTCATCCGTACAATTATTCGCATCCGTATATGTGTAAGTGATCGTTTGCGTTCCCGCAGTTGGATCAAAGCTGTTGTCTGTGACACCCGTTCCGGAATACATTCCTTCAGCCGGACTTCCACCCGTTAAAGCGACGATACCTTCATTGCTGCAAGCTTCCGCAAATGCTGCATGTGTGACCTCTGGCGAAGCATTCACCGTCAGCACCTGCTCGGTTATTGAAGTACATCCATTGGCATCTGTATAGGTATAGGCAATCGTTTGCGTTCCTGCTGTTGGATCAAAACTGTTGTCTGTGACACCCGTTCCTGAATACGTTCCTTCAGCCGGACTTCCACCCGCTAAAGCGATTGTTCCTGCATTGCTGCAAGCTGCTGCGAAAGCTTCCTGTGTGACATCCGGCAAAGCATTTACCGTCAGCACTTGTTCGTGGGTTGAAGTACATCCGTTTGCATCTGTGTAGGTATAAGTGATTGTCTGCGTTCCTGCCGCAGGATCGAAATCAGTGCCTGTTACGCCTGTTCCGGCGTATGTTCCACCCGCTGGTGTCGGTTCCGGCAAAGCCACGATTCCGTTATCGATACAAACTGCCTCGAATTCATCCTGCACAATTACCGGCAATGCATGCAACGTCAGGATCAATGTATCTGTATTGGTACAACCGTTCAGGCCTGTGCCTGTTACCACATAAGGTCCTGCGACCGAAGCTTCGAAAGCTTCACCGTCGATCACATCGTTGTTCCAGGTCAGCATTTCCGATCCCTCACCTTGCAGTGTCACTTCTGCACCGGCACAAACCGTTACGTCTATACCCGCATCGATCACCGGAAGTGCATCTATTTCCACATGGACGATGTCTGCATCCGTACAACCGTTCCCGTCCATCCCGATAACCTTGTAATCTCCGGGCGTCAGCGGTGTAAAAGCTTCGCCATTGAGCACCCCTTTATTCCACACATATACGACTGCGCCGCTTCCTGAAAGGGTTGCCGGACTTCCTGCGCACACATTGAAATCTGCGCCGGCATTGACTTCCGGAATGTCGTAAACATCTACCAATACCGTATCTTTCGCTGAACAACCATTCGCATCTGTACCTGTCACGACATAAGCCGCATCCACCAATGGTATGAAAGAAACACTATCCAAAGCGCCATTGTTCCACACAAAGGTTTCCGCACCGCTGCCAGCCAGGGTAACCGCTGTTCCTGCGCAGTTGCCCAGGTCCTCACCGCCATAGACAACCGGGAGCTGGTTTACAGCTATGTTGATCGTATCATAGAACGTAGGACATCCTGTCATGTCTACTGCGACTGTATATTGTGTCGTGTCACTTGGAGTCTTGTTGATATTGGCAGTCGTCTCGGCAGTATTCCACAGGTAGTTATAGGTCACTGTTCCTTCTTTCACATAGTGGATCGCCCCGTTCCAGACACGTGGCCTGTAAACAGCACCTGTACCGGCTGTAAAAGGATATTCCAGTCCGCCACCTTCGTAGAAGGTGATGTTCTCATCACTGGAGAATGGTGTTCCTTCTGTTGTTCCGTTCGAGTAGTTTAAGCTTACCGCTGATGTAGTAGAAGTAACGTAGAATGAATACACCTGACCTGCGGGTATCAGTACATTTACCGGAACATCGACAGGAACTAAACCTCCGGTATAAGCTACAGGGGCCGATCCCAGGAATGTCCATGCAGACGGATTGCTTTCGAATCCGGCGAAAGGTCCTGCCTTGTAATATACTTCAACGGTTGTATTTCCCAATGGAAAAGCATCGAAATAAGAGATCGTTACCGCATTTGTGGCAGAAATATCAAACATATTGCCACGGTGGTTGTTGCCCCCTGCTGTCTGCGCCGTCAGTGCTGTCGTAATTGGCACTGCCCACGTATTGATGGCCAGGGACGTACCGGCACAAACTGTTTGGTCCGGGGTCCTGATCGAGAACCTGCATTGCGCATTGAGCGACCCGACTGTCAGTAAAACAACCGATAGGGCTAATAAATAGCGATGTATCATAATTAACTTTTTCGGCAAAGGTAGGTGCCCCATGCAGACCCATCCTACGTATTTTTACCTGTTTTGCAAATTCAGGTATAGCGGGATGGGTTACCAGTTCGTCTCTAAGCACTCCATCAGTCCACCCTCTTTTCTCTGATCGCCAGGTTCAGGCATAACCAGGCCAGCAAAGTAGTCAACACGGTTCCGAACACCTTTTCAATCCAGTTATTTGCCATGAGGTTTCCCAATGTATTTAGTGTAAACAGAACTGCAAATACAATCAGTACAATCTGAATGAACCGGTGAGACAGGACTTGTCGCCTCCAACCTGCTTTTTGCAGCACCACCCAGAGCAGAAGGGTATTTATGGCCAGAGAAATAATTTCGAACATGTACATTTCCTGCACGTTGGCGAGCTTCCCTCCCCAAGCGATGTTGTAAGGAATGATTTGCGCCAAAATCAACAGGTGAAACAGGATGACAGCTAATAGTATGGCAGACATAATCAGGCAGGTAGTTCTTATTTTCATGGCTTGTGAAATTTTGAAGTCGATGACCCTATTGCTTTGGCTGAGGAATTACCTCTGCTAAAACTTCTCGTCCCGTGCTGTCGTAATAAATGCAGGTCATGCCTTCCATTGAAATGATCCATTTCTCAATGCCACAAGCTGCACACATCGCAATGAAGGTGAAAAAGTCGGTTTCGCCACGCTGGTGCGCTTTCAATTCTGCTTCGAATTTTTCAGCCTGGACTGTTTCCGCAATCGCCAATCGCGGGTACTTGGCAGCCACTTTCGCTATATGGCCATCTGCACCATGATAATCTGTATGTCCGTCTGTGACATAAAAAACATAGGCTGTGACGCCCAGTAAGCCGATTTCCTGAATATATGCAGGAAAATCTGCGCCTGATTTCACTTTGCCGTGTGCTGCCTGAAGCTGTTCTGCTGTAAACATATTGTTGATTTTTCAGTATGTGAACCATTGCTTTGAAATTCCTTGCGGAGTCCGATCAATGCCCGGTAAACTTAATAAAATCCAATGAATAACAGCGTTCGGCATAAGATCACCGATACATCATGCGCAGCATGTCTATCAGTAATCCCACAAATGTCACGACCACACCAAATGAAATCATGCCCAATACATAGGCAAAAAGTACTTTCAAATAGCTTATCACTTTGCGCTGATTGAAAAACTGTACGATTGCCCAGAAACAGTACAACATACTCACCCACGGGCCCCATATCTCCAGGCCCTGTATATTCGCAAGTCCTCCGGCAAGTGTAAAGACGGCGCTGAATAACATACCAATCCCCATCACAAAACAGAGCAAGATCAATAGTTCAAAAAAGTTGTAGCTCTGTTTTTTGAAAAGGATTTTCAGCCACCCGGCAATGAACACTCCCATGAATAGATTGGCATAGCCCGCATGGTGTTCCAGCCATTGCAAAATAAAGCCGGATACCGTATGTTGCAATTCATTCGGCAGGTGTTTCTCTCCGGCGTGGAAGATGCTATAAATAACCGTATAGACCAGGGAGGTCAAAACCAGGAAAAGGATGGGCTTTACCAATCTGCTCCTGTTTTCGGTAATAAATCCCCGCACATTTTTTCCCGGACGGATTAGCAGTTCTTTGACCGTGTATAAAATGCCTTTTTCAAAATGCAGGATGTGTTGAATTTCGTGCAGTACATAATGTGCGTTGACCCTTGGGAGTATTGACGGCTGGCCACAATGGCCGCAAAATTTATCCAGTACTTCCGCATTGCAGTTTTTACAATTCACCGTACCGGGAATTGCGGCGATCTGATCCGTTTCCGATCCTTTTTTCATGCTGAAAATATTGTTTCCTGCAAAAGTCAATACAAAGATATTTTCAAAGGCTACACTTTCGTGTAAATTTGTTGTTCAAACACATACACGATGGACAAATTGCACGGAAGCCTACTGACCAGAAACAAGGTCGACAACATATCGCCTGCCGATCAATTGCAGCAACAGGATTACCTGCAGGCTGTGAGATCTTTCGCGCGGTTAACGTATGAAAGCGTCTATGTCATCGATTATGAAACGATGTCCTTTGAGTACGTTTCAGAAAATCCCTTGTTCCTCGGAGGCTATTCCCCGCAGGAAGTCCTGGAGCTTGGCTATGAATTTTATTTTAAAAATGTGCCGGAAAAGGACCTGCAACTGCTGAACCTGATCAACGAAGCAGGATTCGATTTCTTTCAAAAGATGCCGGATGCCGAAAAAAGCCAATACAGCATTATGTATGATTTTCATCTGATCCATCGGGACGGCGGACATGTGCTGATCAACCACAAGCTTACACCTCTATTCCTGACAAGCGAGCATAAGATCTGGAAAGCGATGTGTATCGTTTCCCTTTCGCACCATCGCAATGCCGGCAATATCTGCATATTCAAACAAGGGACTGATGAAATGTGGGAGCTGGATATTCACAATAACAACTGGCATAAATCCGAGAAACCGAAGCTCACGAAAAGGGAAATCGAAGTCCTGCGCCTGCATGCGCAAGGATGGACGATCAATCAGATTGCAGAGAAAATATTTGTTGCGCCGGATACGGTGAAGTATTACAGGAGACGGATTTTCGAAAAGTTGAATGTCGGGAATATTGCGGAAGCACTTGCGTATGCGGTGAATAGTAAGATGATTTAAATGAGATATGGACGCACACTGATTTCAACGCGATTGATTTATCCCGGTATCGGGATATGGCGATATCCCGATACCGTCATTCAGACTACCATTTAAACCATTCCGGCGAAGCCCGCTCCTCAGAAACCCCTGACCTTTGCATCACATCCAAAACAAATGCAGATGCAAAAAACCATTTTCATTACCGGCGCTTCCTCAGGTTTGGGGAAAGCTACAGCCAGGTTATTTCAAAGTAAAGGCTGGGGCGTGATTGCCACGATGCGCAATCCGGAAAAAGAAACGGACTTAAATCAACTGGAAAACGTAACCGTGATCCCGCTTGACGTAACGAATTCCGCGCAAATTCAGGAAACCATTGAAAAAGTACTGACCACACATGCCGTGGATGTCGTACTGAACAACGCCGGTTATGGCTTGATCGGACCTTTGGAAGCACTGACGGATGAACAGATCCAAACGCAGATCAACACCAATCTTTCAGGGCTTATCCGGGTTTCGAAAGCCTTTGTACCTTATTTTCGCGAGAAAAAGAATGGAATCTTTGTAAATGTAACTTCTTCATTCGGCCTGTTAAGTTTCCCTACCTGTTCCGTTTACAGCGCCACGAAATTTGGAGTCGATGGATTTTCAGAAGGATTCGCATATGAAATGGCTCAGTTCAATGTACGCGTAAAAGTAGTAGCTCCCGGCGGCATGCAGACCGATTTTACAGGACGTTCGATGCAAGGTGGTGCACATGATGCATATCAGCAGCTGGTTGCAAAAGTCAGCGAAGGCTACAGTGCTGAGCAGATTGCAAACTATACAAAAGCGGAGGAAGTGGCACAAATCATCTTTGACGCCGCGACGGATGACAAAGATCAATTGAGATATGTCGCAGGGCAGGATGCGATCGCATTGTACGCAGAACGGTTGGAATTGGGTGCGGAAGGTCAGTTTCAACAAATCAAATCCCGCTTCGCATTTTAATGCAGAATATCCTTGTCAATCAAGCAGGTTGACAAGGATTTCACTTCCTGAATTTCGTAAATTTGTCAGCCATGAAGAAACAGCCCGTCGTCTTTAGCTCCTTGTCGCAGCTCCACAAAGCCATGGGACAACCCGCGCCTGCGCATCCGTTGATCAGCATCCTGAATTACGGAGAAGCACAATTTGATCCCAGGGATTTCGAACAGGGCATGATCCTCGATTTCTACAAAATATCTTTCAAAACCCATTTTTCGGGCCAAATCAAATATGGCCAGGGATTCTATGATTTCGAAGCGGGCGGCATGTCATTCATTGCACCCGGACAATTGCTGAAAATGCAGGATGAAGAAGCTGATTACAGTGGCATGACACTCCACGTACATCCGGACTTTCTGCGGCCTTATCCGCTGAATGCAGGCATCAAACAATATGGTTTTTTCAGTTATTCCGCTGCGGAAGCCTTGTACCTGTCGGAAAAAGAAAAGGAGACCATCCTAAGCATTTACCGCTTTATCCAGGACGAATTGAATCAGCGCATTGATAAATTCAGCCAGGACGTGATCTGCTCCCAGCTGGAAGTATTGCTGAACTATGCGAACCGATTCTACGACCGGCAGTTTATCACCCGAAAGGCCGTCAACCATGATGTATTGACACAATTGGAACATTTGCTCGATACCTATTTCAACGACGGAACATCCCTCATGAATGGATTGCCTTCAGTACAGGCAGTAGCTGAACAGCTGAAACTGACTCCGCGGTATTTAAGCGATCTGCTGCGCAACCTGACCGGACAAAATACCCAACAGCTCATTCACGAAAAAGTGATCGAAAAGGCGAAAGAACAACTTGCCAAAGCTGAGCTCACCGTAGCTGAAGTCGCTTATCAATTGGGCTTCGAGCATCCGCAGTCGTTTACGAAATTATTCAAAAACAAAACCAGTCTCACACCTTTTCAGTTCAGGGAAAAGGTTTCAAAATTTTAATTCCCGAATCATGGATATATCCCTTTTTATCAACGCTTGGCTTGCGGCCTGCAATGCTTTTGACACGCTCAAATACCTGGATTTTTATGCCCCGGACTCCGTTCTCGACGACCCATCCGTGGGTCGGAAGTTCATGGGACATCACGAAATCAAACAGTATTTTGAGAGCTATTTTATCGGTTACAATACGCAAACGGAACGGGTGGATCTTGTCGTGCATGATGCTGCACACGCCCAGCTTGAAGTTACTTTCACCGGCGATTTTGCGGAAGGAAGCCTCGGGGGAACTTTTGATTTTACTTTTGAAAGCGGGAAGATTGCTTTTGTGAAGGCGGATTTGATACATTAGTAACCTGTAGCCATATCGGCATATTGCGATATCTCAAAATCCTACCCGGAAGTCCGGGAAGGAGGCCTGTCCCGAAGGACTTTAAGGATTCTTTCCGGATCGATTCTCCGGGAAGTTTTCGTTCGATGTCCACGCCCATATCCAGCCAAAGGATCGTGAGCTTTGCCTTTCCAGATCTCCGCTTCAGTTACTACCAGGAAATAGGCACATAATCCTTCAGGAATTTACCGCACCAGTGTTTTCCCGTATTAATGCCGTCAAACAATGGGTCCATGACCCTTGCAGCGCCATCCACGATATCCAGCGGCGGCTGAAAATCTTCTTCCTCCTGTTTTCTTTTAGCCAATGCTGCAGGATCTTCGTCCGTAACCCATCCGGTATCTACGGCATTCATATAAATCCCTGCTTTCGCGAGCGAACCCGCGGCTGTATGCGTCAACATATTTAATGCTGCTTTAGCCATGTTCGTGTGCGGATGCCTGTCGTCTTTATAACCGTGGTAAAACTTGCCTTCCATCGCCGAAACATTGATGATGTGTTTCTGTCCTGTGTTGTCTTTTTTCATGACTTCCGCAAGCCGGTTACACAATACAAACGGCGCCACGGAATTCACCAATTGAACTTCGATCATTTCAATCGTTTCAATTTCACCGAGCTTTAAACGCCAGCTATTGGTTGTTCTCAAATCCACCTGTTGCAAATCTGCATCCAGTTCGCCTTCGGGAAAAACTTCCTGTGCAACAAGCGTATTGTCAAAAGAATAAGGTATCTGGGATAACCGGGCGGAAGCCCTGATCCCAATTCCCGGTTCGGGCCCATGCCATGCCACAGGCATGTTCTCATGCGCAGATATGCCTGTAGTTAAAGCTTTCAATTCCGTTAAACAATCAGTATGGTCTGCCAGTAAATCCTGAACTTCTTTTGGCCAGGTGGATAAAGGTCTTTCTTCGTTCTCCATTAAATGCGCATAGAATCCAGCCGGTCTGCGCACGGTTTGTGCTGCATTATTAATCAGGATATCCAGACGTCCGTATTTTTGTGCTATAAAATTGCAGAAAATTTCTACACTTGGGATGTGCCTTAAATCCAGCCCGTAAATCTTTAAGCGATGTCTCCAAACGCCGAAATCCGCTTCTTTCGCAAAGCGCAGCGCTGAATCAACCGGGAAACGCGTCGTTGCAATCACAGTTGCCCCACCCCGCAAAAGCATGAGCGTAATGTGGTAGCCGATTTTCAACCGCGAACCGGTAATCACCGCCACCTGTCCTTCCACATTGGCAGTCTGAAACCGTTTTGCATAATTAAAATCCCCACAATCCATACACATCGTATCATAAAAATGATGCAGGTGCGTAAACGGCGTTTTACATACATAACAATTTCTCGGTATTTGCAATTCCAGGGGCGTCTTTCCTGCCAGGTCATGAAGCCCCAATAATTTCGGGGCAATAAACACACTCGCTTCACGGGCTTCGCGTATACCGGTTACTTTACGTGCGGTTTTATCCCGCTTTTCCATTTTTCTTTTCGCTACGAGCTTCGCGTCCTTTTTCCTGCGGGAGAGCTCATCTCTATCCGGTCTCGAAAACTGACCTGCAGCTTTGATCAAGGCAGTTCGCTGGTCTTTTGGGATCTCAAATATCTGGTTGGTATCTCCATTCAACTGTGTCAGCAAAGCAATGCATTTATCTATCTCCTCCGGGCTAATGGCATTTTTTGCAGGCATTTCCTCCTTCATCATCATCAATCAATTTCAATTCCGGCTGAACTGCCAGGGTTGCAAAGATAGTTCTAAAAAAAAGGCTGGGCAATTTGTTTGATTATCGCAGAAGCTTCAGCATCTACAAAAAAAGCCTCACATTCCTGTGAAGCTTCTCCTAATCCAATGTAAATAAAGAACCATTTTACTTGAAAGACCCCGCCTTTTTCGTCAATTCAAAAAATTTATCCAGATCTGTCCCAACGGACACTTCAAATGCGGCCTGCATGTCTTCCGGCTGCGGATGTTTGTGCTTCCACATTGCAAAATAGTTTTGAACGGCCAGGTCCGTTTTCGCCTTGCCTGCCGAAGATTCAAGTATAAACATCCACAAAGCTGTTTTTATATAGGAAGTAAGACTGTATTCATCACTGCTCGCAAATTGATCGGATGGCGTGTCCATCGCGGATTCCATCGGGATATTTTGACTTATCACCTTGTAGATCACGTTCAGAAATGCGTCCGCAGGCATTTTCTTCAATTCTTTGGGGAGCTTGTCGCCAAAAACAGAATTGCTCCTGTATTTTTCTGCTTCATACCTGAATTGGTAATAGGTATTGAGTCCTTCGTCCATCCAGGCATGCGTTCTCTCGTTACTGCCCAGCATACTCATGAACCAGTTGTGGCCCACTTCATGTACGATCACTGCATCCAGCGATTCAGGCTTCGCATCGGGACTCGTAATGAGCGTGATCATCGGGTATTCCATGCCGCCGCTTGAATTGTTTGCAGGACCTTCCACGACCTGCACAACAGGATAATCGTATTCCCCGATCCAGCTGCTGTATCTTCTTAGTCCGTCTTCGATGTAATCGATGCTGTTTTTCCAGATTGTCTTCTTTTTGTTGTGGTAGAACGAAAATGCGTCGATCACCCTGCCGCTTCGGAGTTGCACGGTATCGTACTGGATGACAAAATTCTTATCGGCAAACCAGGCAAAATCCGGTACCTGGGACGCGCTGTATTCGAGCGTTTTTGTTGCGGCGTTGACATTGGGTTTGTACAATGCCGGTTTACCCTTGCGGCGGACCACATTTTCAGCTCCTGTTTTTTTGTAAGCATCCAATTCGTCTTTCGTCAGCAAAGTACCGGTCGCGCCAACGATATACGCTGAAGGCACTGTAATGCGCACCTTGAAATCTCCATATTCGCTGTAAAACTCGCCCATATCGAGATATGGAAATTCGTGCCAGCCATTTTTATCGAATACAGCCGGCTTGGGATACCACTGGCAGGCCATGAATTCTCCATCTGCATATCCGGACCTTGAAAAATAAGGAGGCAGCATGACTTTGAAAGGCGTGCTGATCGTTATTGAATCTCCAGGAGCCAATGGCTGGTTTAGCACCAATTTAATGACGTCCACGTACTGCGGATTCGGATGTGCTTCTGTCGTAGCCGTTTGTTCATTTATTCTGAATGCGAGTCCTTCAATCGATCCAGTACCAAACCTATCGGCTTTTTTAGCGCGCTCTTTGTCATTCCTGATCTGTTTCATCAGGGTTGTCGAATCGCTGTTGTATGCATTGGGCCAGATATGGAACCAGATGTACTCCAAAGTAGCCGGCGAATTGTTCGTATAAACAACCGTTTCGAATCCGGTTATACTGTGTTCCGTATCGTTTAATTCGGCACTGATATCGTAACGCAGGTGTTGTTGCCAATACGCATCCTGCGCAGCTGCCTGTCCGCAAATTGTAAGTAAAAAAATGAATGCTGTTAATCTCATCGGCTTTGGTTGGATCGTTAAAATGATGTACTACTGACGTATCGCATTGGTCAGCTGCCGCAAAAATAGGAATCACAATTCAAAAATATTCCGAAAACTTCCTATTTTTAAGTACAATAAAATGAATCATATGAGGAAGCTTGTTTATGGCATGAACATCAGTCTGGATGGTTGCTGCGATCATACCAAATTTGGTGGTGGAGATGGTGGAGATGACATCCATGACTATTTCAGGGAACTGCTGGAAGGTGTCGATCTGATCATTTACGGACGAAAAACGTATGAGCTGATGGTGCCTTTCTGGCCGGAGGTTGCCCGGGAACAATCCATGGATGCGGCTGCAAATGCTTTTGCAAGCGTCTTTGCCAGGCTGAAACGCGTCGTTGTCTCGCAAACCATGGACCGTGTAGTCGACGAACAAACAACCCTGATTCGCGATAACCTGAAAGAGGAGATCCTCCGACTCAAACAGCAACCCGGCAAAGGGATTTCCACGGGCGGCGTAACACTACCTGCCCAATTGATCGAATGGGGCTTGATAGATGAATTTCATATGGTCGTTCATCCGGTAATCGTTGGTCAGGGGCGGCGCCTGTTTAGCGAAATGGACTTGGCTGAAAACCTCGGTTTAAAGCTTGTGGCATCACGAATGCTGGGCAGCGGTTGCATCGCCCTGCGGTATGAAAAAATTTAGAAAAAACTTTGTTTGTACCCATGCCCGTCACCCCCATACCGGCATACGCTATCCAGCTATTCTTTGAAGCAAAATCCCGATGCAACAGCATCGGGATGCATTCCTTGACCATGTTAGACATTTAATTGTATTTCACAGACCTGTGATCCGCAGAGCTATTCCGAAAACATCCACAACGAGCACCGCCCGGATCTTGAAACCAAAGCTACTTAACCACCTGCAGCTTCATAACTACATTTGCTTTGTCGGTTGCAAAATTTACGAGGTAGTATCCTGCCGTAAGTTGGCTGGTCTCTATTTTCAGGGTATTGTTTCCTGAATGCGTTTGTTGGGTATTGCTAAAGACTTTTTTACCTGTAATGTCGGAAACGGTTAACACCGCTTTTCCTGCATCCTTCAATGAAACGGCAAGGTAGCTTATGTCTGACGCAGGATTCGGATACAGTTCAATCTGTTCAATATCACTTTCAATATCCGCTACAGCTGCAGTCAGCCCCGGTAAGAAAGCGGGCAGTGCCGTGAATGCGCTGTTCATAATAGACGTATTGTTTCCGTTGATGAGGAGCGCAATGTATTGCAGGTCATTTGGTTTCCAGCTGCCATCCATTATTGCCGTTAATGTGGCATCGTACGTAATGTCGGCTACAAGTGTTGAAGGCAGCCCGGCATTTGCTCCGCCAGGATCAGGGGTAATGCTCCGCGCCACAAAATGAAAATAGACATCGTCCACGTTCGCCGCTTCACTTTCCCATCCACCCATTAATCCGTTGTCCCCGCCTGAATAATAATTATTCTGCGACCAATTGGAACCTGATCCTGTTACATTGCTCTCGGTTACCACCAAAGCCAGTTTTGGATTGGAGATAGTGACCACGGGTTTAATGGTCACAGGTATTGACACTGTATTTCCATTGATGATCGGTGTGCCCATCGTGAAATCTGCAAATCCAAAATTGTTTTGCGCTATTGTAAAAGCGGTATCAATCTTACTGGGATCTTTTACAATGGTGCGGTCAATGAGGAGGTTGGGGTAGCCTGCTACATAGTTCCCCATATAGCTGTTGTAAGCAGATACGGTCATGGGGTCGTTGTTGTGAACAGCAATTTGGGCAGCGGCTTCATTGGAATGCGTGGCTGCAAAATGATCCATAAATACAGCGCCTCTTGGACACCATCCACACCAGGTGCCCGTTCCTTCTTCGAACACGGGTCTTTTTAACGGGATATAAGGCACACCCACAGTTACAGTGGCAGCAGTATCATTGGAATGATCCACATCACTTGTTGCTTCGATCCATGCTTTGATGGGATAAATAACATTCTCAGGTACAGCGACCGTAAGTCCTGCCGGAAAAGCTGCCGTAGACATGGATGCAAGCGGCGTGGAAATTAGCGGAGACGATTGCACGGGCCCATTGCCTGCCTTGTATTTAATATAATAACTGTTGATCGGGAGCGAGCCGGTGTTTTTAACCGAGCCGGTAAGGGTGGCATTTGATCCGGAAAGCTGGTAGCCGATCCCGGTAGAAGGATCCGGATTATCTCCTGCAAAAGCAGCGAAAACAGTGCCATCAGCACCATTTACTAATTTGATGTTGTCGAAAGCTGCACCAATTATGCTTCCCCCCTGATTGTTATACCGGAAGCCAAATTTTAAATTACTCTGACCTACATAAGCGCTCATGGAGATGGTTCTTGTATCCCAGGTACTATGATGCGGATTGGTCAGCCCGGCTATAAAATCTATATCCGACCAGGTAGCGCCGCCATCTGTTGAGATCAGGAAGACCAATTCTTCTCCCGCTGGTGGCGGACCTTCTACGTAGGTGCTAAAAAATGCGACATCATACTCCAGGATGATATCGGTTGCAGAAACAGGAATGGAAACGGCAGGTGAAATTATCATGGCACCGTCGGCAGCGGCCAGTGATCCGTCAACACCTACAGCCTTCATATGAGCTGGATTATTAAGCGATAAAGTTGTCATGCTTACAACATTCGGTAAGATCGTATTCGGAACTCCGGTAACCCATTGATCAGCTGGCGAAGAGGTCCAGCCTGTTGGCAATCCGGGATTATTCACTGCATTGAAATCTTCTGAGATAAACACCTGCGCATTTACAAGCATGCCGGTACTGAATAAGAGCAGCAAAGAAAGAAGCGTAGTTTTTGTTTTCATAAACGTTTGATTAAGGATTGTCATCCCTAACGTAATTTAAACACAGATGGTTGGATGTACTGCTGCATTCCGTCGAATGCTTCCTGAATTCCTGATTAATTCAACCCTTCCGGAAAGATTGGGCTATAATGCTCCCTTCTGTCGGGACAACATTTGTTCAAAAATAAGATGTATCCGAATACATGCTCATAGCCCACCATATAGCCATACATAAACCTTTATCAATTCAATTTTCTATATTCCTGTGGAGTCAATCCTGTTTTACTTTTGAACAGTCGACTGAAATAATGCGGATAGTTAAAGCCCAAATTATAGGCAATATTGCTGACAGGTTCTGCTTCGCTAATCAATAATTTTTTAGCCTTTTCGATGATGAAATTATTGACGTGGTCTTTGATAGCGTATCCTGTTTCCTTTTTCAACAGGTCGCTTAAATAATTACCTGAAAGGTGGATTTTATCAGAAAAGTATTCAATGGATGGAATGCCCGTTTTCACAAAATTTCCACTTTTAAAATAGCTGTTCAATAGCGCATGAAACTGGCTGACGACATCCGAATGATGTGCCGACCGGGTATTAAATTGCCGTTCGTAATAACGCCTTGATAAATTCAATAACAATTCAAGCGAAGACGCGATCACGGTTTGACTATGATTGTCTATGCGTTCTAATATCTCGTTTTGGATCATGTGCTGACAGTCGGTGATCGTCTTTTGTTCTGCATCCGACAAATGAAGTGCTTCGTACACATCGTAATTAAAAAAGCTGTAATCTTCAATATGCTGTCCTAATGGGGTATTGCGAATGAGGTCGGGATGGAAGAATAGCATCCATCCCTGTATCTCATCTAATTCCTGTGTTTTCGATACGGACTGCACCTGACCGGGTGCGGTAAACAGGAGTACGCCTTCATTAAAGTCGTAGGTGTTTCTCCCGTATTGCAAACCACAGCTTTTGTCCTTTAAGCCCATCGTGTACAGTTCCGACGTGTATTT
>Ga0247806_10000069_pt1 | contig 63488 bp, 62 predicted proteins | sample UWRJL059202B1_FD_179935 | JGI IMG/M metagenome (GOLD analysis project Ga0247806, IMG submission 179935) | Plant litter microbial communities from Arlington Agricultural Research Station in Wisconsin, United States - UWRJ-L059-202B-1 | ecosystem: Environmental > Terrestrial > Plant litter >... | reverse complement strand
ACCAAAGCAACGATAAACAGCATTAACAAAATGTGGCTATGGCTGAATGTAAACGATTCATGCCAAATCAAAATGATTTCCGCTATGATAAATACAGAAATGACAATCGTTATGAGCCAGCTATATAATTTCATTGAATTATTGTGATCGGTTAGTGTTATAGTATTTTACAACATTGCCATATTCATTCTTTAACTGGGGAACGGTCTGTACCTGCGGGGTAGCAAAGAACCCGTTTTTACTCCAGGTGTACTGGGTGCCATTCTGTGAGGTACCCAGATAGGTAGCGGCATGCTGCGTAACGTTGCTTGAACCCATTTCAAATAAATTAAATTGTTTATCCGCAAAACTTACGACCGTTTCCCCAAATTTATAACTGCCTGGCTTTCCGGTAACATCCTTGTAATTTGCGCCGCCAACCGTGGCGTCAAAAGTATCGGTGCCAATACCTTTGGTCACGTCCGGGGCATTGCCATTAGCCACAGACAGGGCACAATTAAAGCAGTTGTAGTTAGGGGCGGTAGTTATCTTAGCAAAGAAACCATCACTATAATTATCGGGATTAGCTTTTACATCACTGATTGTTGCATTGATCGCTGATACCCCCGGTATGTTATCAGGTAATGCAATTGTACCTCCTTTACCCATTTGCCCATACAACTGGTTGGCTTTGCCCTGGTCTACATTCAGGAATGTAGCAAGTGTTTTGGCGTTATTGCCTTTTTCTGCAACCAGGGTAATTTTATCGTTGATGACTTTAGGAATCCATTCGGGTGAGCGTCCGTCAGGGTCGACAAATTTGATTGGGTTGTTTAGAGTGTAATTATAAGGCGAAAGAGATGGGTATTTTTCAGATAATGGGTCAACCGAAGTCCATCGTAACAATTGATCATCTGTAATAATTATTTGTTGCAACAGGGAATCCTTTTTATCAAGTAACTTCATCAATTTATTCTCCTTGTCGAATACGATAAACCTGGCCTTTGCCGAAGTATCAGTATTGGTTACCCTGTAGATATCTTTTTTTCCGGTCTTATATTCTACTTTAGGTTTATACCCAAATACAGCATAGGGATTGTCCTGTGCATAAGATGTATGGAAAATAATTCCAAAGATTAATAAAATAGCGAGTCTTTTCATTGTGTATAAGCAGGTTGTTATAATTTGTGTGCTGACCTTTTTTGTTTTTCCTTCTCTACAGATCGTACCCAGTCTTTGTAAAGTTCAATAGGCATGTCTTTATACCCTAATTCATTAACACTGGCAAGAACCTGCCTGTGTTCCGCTATATTGGCAAGGATAAAGTTTGTGTTGGGGTTTCGCTTCTTCTTTTCGGCTATAATGTTGTTTAAAATACAATTGGCTTTTAGCTGGATTAAAGGCACACACTTTGGATAAAACTTTAATGCAGTTGTTGCCGTGGACAGCACAAATTTATCATAGCCAAAATGTGCCTTATAGCCGCAGGCCAGGTCAAACATAGCCATAGCTACGCTTTCTTTCTGGGTTAGGGGCTTCATGTAAATATCTCTTTTTATGGCTTCCACGGTAATAGCCATTTCTTTAATGATCCATTGGTCACGCGGAAATCCCGGATTAGTTAATTCTACATTCGTCCACTGGTTTTTTTCATCCTGATGTTTAATGTAGACATGGTTGGGGGCAAGTGCCAGGTACGCTTTTGCTCCAAGTTCTTCACAGAGTATTTTATATAAGAAAGGAAGGGAATGACAATTACCGCTGTGGGTTTTTAACAGTTTAGTAACGAATTGCTTAGACCAATCTTTTGTTCCTGTAAAATCATCAAAGTCATATGTGTATGGCTTGAATGCGTTTGCGGCGATAGTATCGGTCATGTAGGTAAACGTTGCCCAATTGCCTGCAGTCTTGAATTTTTCGATGCCTTTTAGCCTTATCATCGTCCTAAGCTGCAGGGCAACGTTCGAAAGGTCAAGACAGAAAGTTTGATAATTAAGTTTATTTCCGTAAAAAGCATTTTCAGTTAAAAAGACGGCTCTTTTAAAATTTACAGGCTTTTGCCCGGTAAGCATTTGATGTTGTTCCTTAAAGGCATTTATATCAGACGCTTTTAGATTTTGGGAATAAGCACAAATGCAGACATTTAAGTTTAGTATTAAAACAATCAATGTTCTTTTCATCTAGATATATGCTAATGCTCAGGTCTCTAAAAATAGGAATATTTATATTCAAATAAATATATCTTTTATATATAATTTACGATGTATGTCACAATATATTAATAGTCTGTTAATAAAATAATAGTTGAATAACCTTTATATTACTCATTTCCTGCGTAACTTTAGCTAAAAATCAAATGAACAACTTATTTTATTTCAAGATAACTACCCACAAGATTGATAGCGTCACTATAAACTTTTAAGACTGTTTCTTATAAGTGTTTTAATGTTAACCAAGCCTTAATTGCGAATATACGACCAACATATGGAAAAAATTTTTTTACAACTATTTTTAGAAACCGGTTTATTTGACATTGGAGACAATGACACCCGCTTAGAAAATCTTGAAGCATCAATTAAAGACTTACAGGACAAATTAAATAAAGATCCTAAACTGTTGCCAACCTATACATTGGTAGCACTAGACCCACAAGTGCCTCAAAATGAACAAGCTCTGATAGATACCGAAACTATTGTAACCGGTTATTGGAAAGCACTTCGTACCAAGTATTCAGATCGTCCTATACATATACTTAGAGGCGTAATCCTTAATGCCCTATATAACTTAGGGATTAGTGACCCTAAATTAGCCCGAGTTATAAATTTAACTGCTAGTAATTTATATCCCTATGTAGAACTAAATAAAGAAGCCGCAATTTTCCAAAAATTTCTAACTGAACTATCTGATTTGGCTGAAAAAAATGCTATAGAAAGTTGGGCGTTAATCGATGAGGAACAATCACTTAAAATTCCGACCCTTAAAATAAGTGGTTTAAAATTTGGTGACGTTAAAGTAGATCAGACTACATTGGAAGCTGGTTTATTAAAAGCAATTCAAAATGAAACCGTTAGTAATTATGGGACGGCTAATGGAGGTAATACACCTTGGGGTACGCATTTTGCAAAAACCTCATCTACAACTATTGCTGCTTCTATTAGCAAAGCAGCCTCTTCTTTGGGAGCCTCTCTGTCCCCTGATACTATTGAAGCACCAATAAATAAATTTATAAGTGATTTTAAAAAATCTTTAGATGTTGTATTGAAGGCATCATTCAGTTCTATAAACGCTGTTGAACAACGAAGTAAGCTATTATGGTGGAAGGAAACCTTATATTCAACTTCTCTTAAAACAGGCTATCGCACTTTAGACATTTCTCTGCAACCAATATTGATGGCATATGATCTATACATTTTATTGCCCGCATTAGTACCTGTAAGTGTCGATTATCTCTTAATGGATACTCTTCGTTTAGTAAACCCCAAGTTGGATGACGAAATTTCATTTTTTGATTATTTGACTGCTATCGACAATAGTGAGTTAAAAGAGGTTTATAAACCATATTTTACTGACAAAATCGATAATGGTGGTCGTGTTTCGATTACTGATTTTATAACTTTACTAGCCCATAATAAAGTAAAAGTGCAGGATTTATATTTACGAACTGGTATTGATTTAAAGCGTAATACATCAATAACATACTTCACTACCGCAATTCTTCACGACTTAATGGCAACATTTTTAACTAAATAATATGGCAGGAAAATGTAGTGAGCCAAGTTGTTTTCCTGATGACACAGGGTGCAACGTCGAAGGCTGTGATAAGGTAACAGACTGTAAGTATTATAACAAAGGAAGTATTCATGATAATCAAAATATTATTGAAGAAGATGAATATATGTTACGGATACCCTGGACCGCCAATAGTCTGGGTTTGGAAGATTTAAATTATATAACGGCAAGTACCTCGACTGTCTTAATTGGGATAACAGGTGTTGCAAATGCAGGTAAGAGTACATTTTTGGCTTTGTTGTATTGCCTTCTTCGTCATGGCGATAAAATTGGTGATTTTAGATTTTCAGGGTCAAAAACATTGGTTGGTTGGGAAAATATCGCTTGGTACTTAAGTTGGAAAACAAATAATGACATACAGTTCCCTCCGCACACCAGCAGTAATTCTGGAAGGGTACCAGGATTGCTGCACCTTACCCTTAGAAATTCTTCTGGAATAAAGAAAGACTTAGTTTTTACAGATGCTCCAGGTGAGTGGTTTGATAAATGGGCTTACAGCAAAGATGATGTAAACGCTGAAGGTGCTAACTGGATTCACGACAATGCGGACGCTTTTTTACTTTTTGCAGATTGTGAGTTATTACAAGGTGAAGAGCAAGGTAAATCAAGGCGACAAATAAGACTTGTAGCTGAAAGATTATCAGAAGGCTTGCGTAATAGGCCTCTCGGTTTAGTTTGGTCGAAATCAGATGTTGACCTTGATGGTGATATGCGAAAACAATTAACCAGCTACATGGGTCGTTTTAACAACCTTCATTATGGTGAATTTTCTGTTAGTATCAAGGAAGACGATGAGAAAAATTTCCATTCTAACATTTTAAAAAGTATAGAATGGATACTTGTTAAACTTGAAAACAACTCAAATCCAAAAATAACGGTGCCGATCTACAAAAATGAAGATTTATTCATATCAAAACGATCTTATAATGGGGCTAAATAAAAACAACATTTTAATTATTGGAGGGCCTAATGTTGGGAAAACACACTATGGTGGACAATTATATGGAAGATTAACAGACCGGCTTGGACACTATAGCATCACTACTGCCCCTAAAGATTTAAATGTTTTTAGGGAAGTTCTTGACGCTTTAAACGATGGCAAATCAGCCGGACATACCAGTGTCAATTCTAATACTCGCCTTACACTTGGGCTTGAGGATATAAATAAAAATGTAATAAATTTTTCATTTCCTGACTATGGCGGGGAGCAGGTTCAAAAAATAGTAAATGAGAGAAGAGTCACATCAGTATGGCAAGATGATATTGTAAACTGCGATTCCTGGATGATATTCATTCGTCTTGATCAGATATTACCGATTGAAGATGTAATAAACCGTGGAATACCTGATGCAAAAATTTTAATGTCGCGTGAGAAAGGTTCCGTTGCATTTAAGCTTTCAGAGGCAGCTTACTACACTGATCTACTCCAGATACTTTTGTATGTAAAAAAAATTTCTTTGCATCAAAAAATTAATGCCCCAAACTTAACAATAGTCTTGTCCTGTTGGGATATTTTAACAGATGATGAACGTGAATTGAAACCTGTTGACCTGTTGATGAAAAGGTTGCCAATGGTGTTTGACTTTATAAATAATACTTGGGAATCAAATGCTTACAATGTTATAGGCTTGTCTTCGACAGGTAAAACACTATCCGATAAAATAGCTGATAGTGACTATGTAAAAAAAGGCCCAGAAGCTTTTGGATACTTTATTGACACAGATGGGAAAAAAGAAACAGATCTAACTTTAACGATTGCTACAGCCATTGGATAATAAGCGTATTATAAAAATTGACCAGGCATATTATGGCGAAGTCAATCGATCTCATGGATGTATTGCGTCTTCAAAAATCGACCAAAATCTCCATTCCTTCTTGACAGGATTTTCAGATAAACCAAGTCGCATGCCTGTAGGCATTGAATTGAATATTTATTATTTGGCAACTACTTATAACAATAATTTTATTTTTACTAAAACCATTCCAAACCCTGCCGCTATAAGACCAGGAATGGTATTTACACATGCGCTTATATTTTCTGTAGATGATGCAGAAAATATCAATGACTTAAACGAACTATTTGCATTATTTATTTCTTCTATTCCTTCTGATTCGAGCCTTTTGACAGCTATAGAGTTAGCTGTAGTGGACTCTAAGATACTAAAAAATAATATTCCTGCCTTTATTCAAAGAACAACCAAATTTTTAATCAAAGATATTAAAGTTGCATATTTTGGAACCGTTGCATCGTTCATTACTACCATAGTGCTAATTTGGAATGGCTTACCTCCGAAATTAAGAAAAAATTTTATATTTTATATTGGATTCACAGCAGCTGATATTGAAAATAGCAAGTATCCAATAACCTATTATCAAAAGATATTAAGTAATAAAATAGATATTCCGGGCAAGGTAACAGACGATGAAAATTTAGAAATTACAGTTGTTGACAGTGTTGAAAAGTTAGTTTTAGGTGGTGTAGATTCTGATGATTTAAAGAATTTTATAACCGTACTAAATATAGAACTTAATGACTTTAAACAACTTTCAATTATAGATAAGGCGTTCAATCTTACTAATAGCATAAATCAACTTGATGCAGATGAAACCAGGCAACTTATAAGACTTATATCAAAACTATCTCCTTCTGCATTAGATGCAAAGGAATTAAAAGAGGTCTTAATTAATAGACTTGAGGCATTTATAGCTCTCGGTAAAGATTATCAGATTAAAGCACTACGTAATATAGATTTTAGAGGCTTCCCTGATTTAATAGTGCGATTAGCCAAATGCATAGAAAATTTCATAATAAATCAATTCGATCAAAAGTTCAATTTTGAAGCAGAACAAATAATTGAATTAATCAACTTAATATTTGATAACTCTATTGTAACTTGGTGGTCATCGGCTGTTAAAAAGGGACTGATCGGAGGATTTGCAAGTAAAAAAGGAATCAGTAGTATTTGGAAAATTATTTTGGGAGAAGGTGCAAAGTCCCAGCATTTATTAATTTTATTAGAAGAAGCTAAAACCAGCGAAGATAGTCTAATATTAACCTTGCCTCAGATTACCAAAGATCAAGCTAAACATGCAGCATCTTTTTTTCTATTAAAGAAATGGTACATGCTTTATGCCAATATGAATTTCATATTTCTGGACGCTGATGCAGCGCTTGAAGAACAACTGAAAGCGGAAGCAAAATTTTCATTATCCATTTCGAATGGTGTAAAATTTTTAGCCGCAAAACTACCCGATGATCAACTATTGACGTTTGACTTAAATCATAAAAACAATAAGACCCTTATTCTTTATACAGAAAGAATAATTAAAGATGTAAAGCTATTAGCAAAAATAGATCTTACTAATTCTAGGTGGCTGACAATTTGGAATGAATATATCGTAAAAACTAATCGTTTTGAGCAAGGAATTTCTGATATCCATGTATTGACTTATCAATTATTCCAATTAATAAGCAACGGAACAATCATTCCTGATAAAATAATTGACTTATATAGTCAGAGTAAATTTGCTGACTTATCAGAATATGAACAGCGACAAGACTTTTGGCTTAATGTTCCTCATGCCTATAAGGATAGATTTATTCAGGCAACAGCAAAAATTTATGCTGAGAAAATAGCAGATGGTTTAGTTTCTGTAAATAAATTCGAATCAGATATTAGTAATGTTTTGAAAACCAACTCATTTATATCGCTTTTTCTCTCATCACACAGAAACGAAATAGAAAAGGTACTATCATTATTTGAATATCTTCATCTCCAAAATGATGAATACTTAGCAGGCTACATTAATTTTTATCAAAATGAAATTAATGCAGTGAGCTCTTCAAGACTCGGAACATTTGTAATGGACAATAAATTCGAAAAAACGGCCCAAGCGATATTTAATAAATCGAAAAGCACAAAGTCATTTAGAATTGCTTTGACTACATGTAGGCAGCTAATAAGTTTAGGCACGTTCGACCGAATTATTTATGCTAAGCTATTTGGAGAAACCCTAAGCGACCAAATGGCATACGATGGATTATTTGAACTTGTAAAGCAGCTATACCCAAAAGGTCCTGAGGATAACGATATTTGGGAGAGAGCTGGTGGCGACAATAGCAAATTGGTTAACTTCAATTCTAGAGAGGAGAACTGGCGTAAGGCAGTACATCTGGCCAGATATGGTGGCGGAGGTAAAAATATTAACATCACATCATTAATGAGCACTATCAAAAAAGAATTCCCCGGCAACCCGGTGGTAAACGAATTAATAAACTATTTTAAATAACCGTGAAAAAAATACTAATTGTTACTGCATTGAGTTTAGAGTTTCAAGCAGTAGAAAGCTACTTGACCGAAATAACTTCTGATACACATCCCTTAACGGGATCTAAATATAAACTTGGGTCATATAAGGCACCAAATCAATCATTACATGTAATGGTTGTTGAGGCCGGTGCTGGAAATAACCGATCTGCTGACGAAACTGGCAGAGCAATTCAGCACTTTAAACCTGATTATACATTTTTTGTGGGTGTGGCCGGAGGCATTAAAGATGTAATTATTGGCGATGTAGTTGCATCATCTAAAATTATTGGCTTTGAAGTCGGTAAAGCAGCAGACGATTTTAAGCCACGCCTGGATATGATGTCTGCTTCTTATACACTTGAGCAGCTCGCAAAAGATGTTAAAAGAGAAGGGAACTGGGTAGAGAAAATAAAAATTAAATCCCATCGGGGCACTCCCAAATCTTTTGTGCAACCGATTGCTGCTGGAGAAAAAGTTGTAGTTTCTAATAAATCTGAAACGTACAAAACTATCAGTACTTATTGCAGTGATGCTATTGCAGTTGATATGGAAGGTATAGGTTTTTTAATAGCTGCGCGTCCTTACAATGTTGAGGCTATTGAAATTAGAGGGATTTCAGATATGCTTGAAAAGAAGGAAGAGGCCGATGCATCCGGATCTCAGCCAGATGCAGCCGCTAATGCTGCTGCATTTACATTCGAAATGATTGATAATTTACAAATTGGTTATGACTTAAAGGACATCACATTTCAGAACAAACTTCTTGACTTTGTAAATGAACACTATCCTCAAGGACCAGAACAGGATGAAATCTGGACTCGTGCGGGCGGTGATATATCTATTCTTGTAAATAGCGTAAATCGTAAATCACAATGGCGAAGCGCAATACAAAGATTAGTGAATGGAGGAGGCGGAAAAACTATTACTTTATATAGCCTTCTCAATTCAATTAAGGAGGATTATCCAAATGATAATTTATAATAATGGGATTACATATACAAACCTTAAATAGTGTACCTATTTCTATTAATTTAAGCTACTACATCTATCTTTTGGATTATGGTTGGTCGGAGTCTTTAAGTGAAGCAATGATTAAGAACTATGAAAAAATTGCAGCAATTGCGGAAAATAATGATGCTGTAGTTTTGCGAGGTCTGAAATCGGTCCATTTTCAAGATGAAGTTTTATCATGGCATAATATTAATGGACAGAACGCCGATGATATTCTTCCCGCAATTTTAGTCACTAATAAAAATCCACACCATTTTAAAGACGGGGGTAATTCCGAAACTAACCACTCGGATTATAAGTTAGTATTGATACCATTAAAAGACTTTTGCACTACTACAACTGAGGTGGTGGATCTCATAAAAGAAATTTTAAATGATATAATAGCAAAAAAACCACTTGATAAATTTCAAATACAAAAAATTATAAGAAAAGGGTCAAATAAAGCTATTGTGGACTCTTTGATACTTGGTCCTAACACGCAGAAAATTGGTATCGATACAGCTAAAATTATAGATTTTGTAATATCTACAAATGATAAGTTACCTCTTTCTAAAGAGGACTTATTAAAACATTTGTCTATACTTTATCCGTTAGGCCCAGAAGAAAACGATATTTGGATTAGAGCAGGTGGAGATCTCTCTATTTTAGGAAATACTTCCAGAAAACAGCAATGGAGGACAGCTTTAACACAACTATGGAATGGAGGTGGAGGGAAAGCAGTTACAATTTTTACGTTGCTGACAGCTATATCAGAAGACTTGCCAAATAATAGTTATATTAATTTAAAAATTGATGAATTGAATCGATCTTACGGTAATGGGCAATAATTAGGCATACATTTTTTATTTATTGTTGCTCAATTTAGAGTATGATTAGGCGTTAATTTTATCATATTAACTATATTTGTGTAAGTAATCATTCGTATTATAACGTTCTTAAAAATCAGGAGGCTTCCGGCAGGAGCCTTTTAAAGATATACCAGAAAAGCCATTTGGAGGCTGATTTAAGATTTTTATAGTGTTGTGGAAGATTCGTGGCATAGCATCTTAAAAAGACTGAAAATAGGCTTAAAAACGGCAGAATCGAATAAAGTTCGGAACCCTCCGGCTCCACTGGGAGACAAAAATGTCTCCGAAGTGAAAAAGCTACCTGGTTCAGGTGGCTTTTTCACTTTCTAAGTTAGAAATGGCACAATCGTGGCAGTTTTGATTTGGAAAACAGAAAAAACAGCACTGGCGCGGGTTATTAGAGCTAAGTTCAGTTCCCTCTTTCTCCGCTACTTTTTTAAAACCCTTGTAAATACAGGGGTTTTTTAATCAGTAAATTTTAGTTGTTACAAACTTGTTACAGCTTTGCTTATCAACATTGAATTTATTAGCTCCCTCAAGCATAAATTCAAATTTATGAAGCCCGTTTATTCAGTCCCTAAACTTGTCACGTACGATGTCGGTGCAACTTCTGGTTTCTTCTTTTCCATTGCGAAAACAAGGCCTTGGTATAGTGAATAAGTGTTAAGGTTTGGTAATGCGTGCTGAACAAAGCGTGCTTCCTTACAATTGGAATCCAACCTTCTTTCAAGCACTGATGTAATGCTGATGCGACAGTACGGCGCCCGCTACTGTGGAAATGATGGACCTTACTGTACTGGCGTCCTTAAGGCTTAGCCATCCGGCATTTGATTTTATATGTTTACCAAATTCCGAAAAATCCAGTTCCACCATGGCCCATAAAAGGAACAAAAAGCCTATAGCAATTATGGCAGGCAAAAAAGCAATACTGGTAATTATCCTTGTATAAACAATACGCAATTGTTTGGTCACATTAATCATCTGATTTTTCTGCAATTTAAAGCGGTAAATACGATCAATCTTCCTGTATAGTAAGGATCGCCCGGAATGGCTTGTCATCTTCGGTAGAATAATACAGCCATATTTCATCTCCTGCTAATATCGTGGAAGCTGCAAAAGCAATATCGACTTCTCCCGGTTTACTGGCGGGTGGGGTAATGATTGGCTCCTCACTTCGGCCAGTAATTGTGCCGTGCTCATCCATTTCCACCCAGCCAATGCGCCAGTGTGCCTGGGCATTAGCGCCATTATAGAACATTACGGTCTTATGATGCTGATTTTCTATTGCCGGCCCCGCGCTTAAATGGTACGAATCCCAGGAATCTTCCCGGGCTTTAAGAAATTCCCCCTCTATTCTCCAGGGCCCCTCCGGTTTTTTACTGAATGCCCTGCCCAGTTTCGACCTGTTCTCATGAGCATATTCAAAAAACAATGTCCATTTGCCATTCATCAATTGCTTCACTGTAGCTTCCTTAGGGTTAAGATAAGGCTCCCTGCTTTTAAGTGCTATTTTTTGCACCTCTAATTTTTCTGCATCTTTACCGCTGGCAAGCATTAACTGCCCTTCGCGTTTGGTTACATTCCAGCCGGTGTAATATACCAGGTATTTGTCTTTAAGTTGTATTACGGTAGGGTCTTCACACCCATCCTTATCATAACTATTCGTACTTGGGGCCAGCGCCGGCCCATCGCTCATTTTAAAATGTATGCCATCTTTAGATGTACCATAGTAGGCACGTGCCGCCTGTTGCAGTACATCAGGCGACGGATTTACGGCACGAATGAGCATTTTGTAAATGTTTTTTTCCTTCCATACAAAAGGGCTTAATTTATACATCCCGGACAGGGGTTCTGTACACTCCAGGTGCATTTCCTCTATTTGCTTTACAATGTATTTACTCATGCCCCCTGTCCTAAATTAAGGCTTAAACCACCGTCAAGCGTAAAGGTTTGCCCTGCTGCATACGATGCATCATCCGATACCAGGTAAGCAACCAGTTTAGCCACCTCCCAAGGTTCTGCGGCGCGCTGGTACGGGATATTGCTTTCGGCCTTTTTTAAATAGTCAGGGTTATCCAATGCTTCCTGGTTCATCGGGGTCAGGATCATTCCCGGTGCTACATTATTTACATTGATCTGGAATGGGCCTAATTCAAGGGCCAGGCAACGGGTTAAGTTACGTACGGCACCCTTGCTTGCACAATAGTCACTGCCGCCGGCACGTGCCACCTCTTCATGTATCGAGGTAATGTTCACGATTTTGCCACCATTGCCATTTTCTTTACGCATCTTAATGAACTCCTTACAGCTGTAGAACGTGCCGTAGAGATTTGTTTTCAAGGTACGGTCAAAAACCTCGATATCCATTTCATCGGCAAAGATCCCCGATTCGTTAACACCGGCACTGTTTACAAGTATCCATGGGATACCGAGATTTTTTCGGGTCGCAGCAAACAGTTCCTGTATTTGGGGGTAGTCTCCTACATCTGCCTTAAATAATAAACCTTTACTGCCATTGCCCTCAACAAGCTTCAGCGTTTCCCTGGCACTTTCTTCATCACTGTGGTAGTTTATAAGTATATCTGCACCGCGTTTACTCAACTCTTCGGCGGTGGCCCTGCCAATACCGGAGTCTGCGCCGGTAATTATGGCAACTCTTCTCTTTAATAAATCCATATTCATTTTTATAAGATGATAACTTAAAGGTACTAACAAAAAATCTGCTGCACCCGTGACGGATTGTATTTAGCTTTATATTAACGGGGCAGGTCTCTTTTTAAGGTATTGAAATTGAAAAGCGTCAGGCCCGATCCTGCCACCACAATCAATCTTTGTTCCTGCGAAATGTGCCTGGTAACTAATTTTACAAATGGTGTCAGCACTTGTGATGGATCTTCAAGATTTTTATTAGCAACGGCGCAGGCTATTGCATCATAATCCTTGATGATAGCTGAAATCTTATCTTCATCATCTAATTCTCCCGAAATAATTTTCACGCTATTAATTGGAAATTCAGTCTGGCGTGTATAAACGCTTACTTCATTTCCAATTTTTAAAATCTCTTTTACAATCTGTTGCCAACTAATCCTGTGCCTCCAAATACAATTACTTTCATTTAATATTTTTTGTTTTTAGATGACTGTTTTTTTTAGTCACTTAATTAAACTCACATCCTACAGGACTTTTTTACCAAGTGCTTCTACAGTTTCATCCGCTGTATTATTGTTATAATTGTCCAACAGGCGCATAATCATCTGTCAAAATAGGTTTAACCGTAAATGCGCCCGGGTTTTTACCTTGCTGCAATGCCATTTTTGAGATGCTCCTATTTTCTGATTTAGTTTAATTTTTTAATAGTGTAAAGGCCGTTGAATTATCAACAGCCCATAAGTTACCAACTACGATTTTTTCCCTATCTAAAACGACCTTCGTCTTCTCCTGTATAGTCGGGATCAAGATAAACGTGAACACTGATAATGAGGTTATCCCGGAATTTAAATACGTTACAGAAACGCCCTCCCGGCGTTTTCCCGCCTTCCCATATTTTGCCATTAAGTATCCCCATTTGAAGTACCTTCTACAATCAGGAAATCGCCGGATGGCATAAAATTCATATTTTCGTAATCGTGAAGGATGGATTCCAAGTGTCCATCAAATACCTTTATCATTTCCAAAAATGATTCTTTTCCGAGTCCTAATCCAAATTTCGGGAAGTACAGTTCCACATCCGTATGATATAGATTGAGTATTTCAGGGCTGCCCTGGTCAGCTTTCCAAAAATATTCCTGTACTATTGCTATTTGCTGTTCAGGGATCATGCTGCTTCGGTTTTAAATTTTGTTTTATTCTGCTGCAAAGCTACCGCCGCTCAACGCTTTCATAAAGGCCTGTGGGTTCCAGTATTCACGGTAGTTAGCTATCAGCCCGTCACGGAACGTTACAAATGTGGCATAGCTCATTTCATATGCATTGCCGTTACCGATTACTACCCCTGAGGCGCTCCATTCTGCAATAGCGACATTGGGATCGTCGGTACCGTAAACTTTTAAAGTCGGGATTGCTTTTACATCAATAAAACCGGGATAGTCTTTCAGGTAAGCATATAAGGCGGCACGGCCTTCAAACCTTGATTGTGAACCTTCAGGTGCAAATGGGAATTCGGCAACCACATCCTCAGCACATAGCTCTGACCAGCCTTTCATATCCTTGGCTAGGAAGGTCTCTAAACTGTTGCGAAGAAGTTGGGTAACCGGTGTGTCGTTCAAATTAGTATTTTCCATTTTTTGGTTAAATTTTAATGTTATCTCTTAAGTGATCTAACGGTACAAAATTGCACGATCCTCCTTGCTTGGGAAGATGAGATTTGATAAAAAAAACCGTTGACATTTATCAACGGTTTTTCTAATATTAAAAAATTTAATGGGAAGGTTACTTCATTGCCTGTTTCCTGATCCTGCTTAAGGTCTCTTTGGTGATACCAAGATAGGAGGCTATTACGTGCTGTGGAAACCGCTGGATAAATTGCGGATAGTTGCCCGCAAACTCTTCATAGCGCTTTTCTGCCGTATTGCTTATGGTTGAATTTACCCTTCGCTGTGTCGCAATAGCATTCCGCTCGTCCATTAACCGTATCATTTCTACAAGTCCCGGTATTTTCTCCATAAGGTCCAGCATATCTGCCCGTGTGATAAGGAGCAGCTCCGAATCTTCCCACGCGTCTATATTATAACGTGAAGGGGTAAGCATGATCATGCTTTCACGGTCGGTTGCCCAATAGTTCTCAATAAATAAATTTACGATATGTTCGCTGCCTTTATCATCTACGCTAAATTGCCGTAAGGCTCCCTTTACAACAAAGCCGGTATGCCTGCACACATCGCCTTCCTGTAAGAAATACTGTTTTTTTCTAAGCTTCTTAATCTGAAAAGCAGCAGTTATCAAGGCCTCTTCGCCTTTGGTAAGCGGATATTTGCTATGCTGGTTTACATAAGAAAAAAAAATGTCGTGCATGGATCCGTTGATTAGTTTGAACCATTGCAAGGTATAAAAAAAATGTTTTGCTAGTGCATGGCATTATTAACCATCTGGCTGTCTACAAACTGCTCGAAACTTAAAATTTTGCCGTCTTTTAATTTCCATACATGCGCTACCCGGGCTGAGAATGGCTTGCCTGTAATTTTGTTGGTGTCGGTATAGGTACCGTAGGCGACCACTTTATCGTCGGCGGCAACATAGTCTTCAGGGGTGAATTTATAGTCGATCCATTCGCTGCCCAGCCTGCTGAAAACATTTTTGGTCACGGCATCTAAACCAATGTATGTTCCGGCATAGGGAAATCCTTTGGCTTCTGTCCAAGAAATATCATCAGCTACATATTTAGCCAGGTTTTTACCGTTTTCTTCCGAAGTTTTGCCCTCGTAAGTACTCTTTACAATTTCAAGATTTGTCATAGTGTTGTTGTTTAAAGAACAACCTGACAGTACTAAAAGTACCGCCAGGCTGCATAGTATTTTAAATTTTACCATTTCATTTCACCCGTGTTTACTTTAGCGCCAATCTGTAGGGCAGTATCAAAAGTAAGTGTTGGGTATTTAGTTTTGATCGCTTTGATTAGGGCATCTGAAGTTTTGTTGGTTTTCAGGGCTTCTTCATAAAACTGGATGTAGCTTTTAGTATGTTTTACCGCGGAGATATCAAAGGGTGAATTTGAATTAGCATGCGCAGGAATCACGATCGATGGGTGCAGTGGCTCAATTTTGTCCAGTACCGCAATCCACTGCTTGCGGGCTTCCGGTGTTTGCGCATCGGCCATCCACAGATTAAAAGTAGTCCCGAATACATTGATGCCGCCAACGACCGTTTTTATAGAAGGTATCCACACAAACGTTTTGGACGGAAATTCTTCCAGCCCTACAATTTCAAGTTTCTGGCCTTCAAGGTCAATACTGTTGCCTTTTAGTACCTGCGGCAGTACAATATTAGAGGTTATGGCCTTACCCAATCGTTCCCCCCATACATCGAGTTTTTTCTGGGCAGTAGCCTTTATAGACTCGACTGTTGCAGGGGATGCATAAGCGGTTACCTCAGGGAAATACTTTTTAAACACTTCCAGCCCGAAATAGAAATCAGGGTCGGTATGCGAAACGTAAATTGCAGTTAGTTTTTTACCCGATTTTTTAATTTCCTGGGCTACTTGTTCAGCATCCGCGAGTGTGAACTGTGCATCGATTAAAACGGCATCCGATTTACCGGATATGATTACCGATGCTACGCCAAAACTATTTTCTGATGCGTTAAAAACTTCGAGTTTTAAATTGCCTGCTTCAATGGTTTTGAAACTTTGTGCCTGTGCTTCCATTTTAAATAAAATTAAGATTATTAAAAAAATTGATGTGATAACTTTTTTCATTTCCATTATTTTTTAAATGACAGTACAAAGGTGATGTCATTTAATATGGAAAGTGTTTAAACTAGTTTAAAAAAGCATGGGCTGTAATTATCTATGCAAGGCAATTTTCCTTCTAATCTTGCTGAGAAAAACATTGGTAACCCCAAGGTAAGCCGCGATTTGCTGGTTTGTCAGCCGTTGTACCAATTGCGGGTACTTTTCTATAAATTCACGGTAGCGCTGGTCTGCGGTTTTACTCAAATTGTCAATCATACGCCGCTGTAGGGCAACATGCGTTTTTTGTGTCATAACTCGAAATAGCTTCTCAATTTCAGGCAAATTCATGTAGGCATATTCCTTATCCTCTTTCGATATTAAAAGCACCTCGCTGTCTTCCAGAGCCTGTATATACAGTTGTGAGGGTACTACATTAGTAAAACTATCAATATCAGTAATCCACCAGTTCTCAGTTGCAAAATAAAGTACTTGGTCAAAACCATCTGCATCAATATGGTACACTCTGAATAGTCCTTTCACCACAAATCCTTCAAACTTGCAGATTTCACCCTCACGCAATAAAAATTTTTTCTTTTTAAATGCATCGTGCACAAACAGCATACAAAAATTTTCCATTTCCTCCTCTGAAAGAGTAACATGTGTTTTAATATTTTGCTTTAAAGGTTCGAACATCAGGAGTTGGTCTTTAATCTCAATAATAATTATGGAAAATTTACACTATAAATATACTGAATATTCGGCCAGATCACGTTACTTTCCTCAAACAGACAGCATCTGTATTTTATAGCAACCTAACATACCGTTGTTATTGCACTACGCTCTATCAATAATTAATACATTTCCAAAATCGATGGCTTCCGCAATGCTTATATTGTTATTTTAGGAGCCCGGGCAGGGTTTGGTTCCTGCGTCTTTTCCGAAATGGCAGCATACTTTTAAGCCCTATTTTATTTTCGAGCCATTGCTTGTCCCAAGAGTGCTTGCCGGCTTTAAGATGAAATTTACCATTAGGTATCAATTCAGAGCATTTGGATCATTTTATATGTGCCGGGTCAGTACCGCCTCTGGAGATGCGTCTCTATTAATGACGCTCCCCTCCGGGCGTAGCTGAAGTTCAATTCTCTCGGTATCGTTAGCTATAAATGGAAGCTTCTCACGCTGTATGGGCTTATTAAAGCGAAGTTTCTGCCAATAGCCGTTAACAGGAATAGGCACCTGATATTTCTTGCACATAATGCGTAGTCCATTATAGGAAATTGCAAATTTAAGGGCAAGCGGGCTAAGTGGCGTCTCCCATATAAGATCATAAAACTTCTGTCTGGAGTATTGTAAAGTTTCCATACAAGTAAGGCTATCACTTAGTATCCTTCCCGACTACTACATTTTTGTGGCTCCGACCCCAGTTAATCATTTCACTAATTATATTCCCAAACGAACGACAATGCTCCGTAGGTTCATATTCTACAAGTACGGGGGTATCTGTATATACATTTCGCTTCAGTAACTTATTAGCTTCCATTTCTTTCAGTTCCCTTGAGAGCATACGTGTTGTGATACCCGGAATACTGCGCTCAATTTCTCTAAAGCGCCTGTTGCCGTTGCATATAGAATTCATGATTGGTATCCTCCATTTTCCTCCAATAAAATAAAGTGTGTCCTGTAATGAGCGTAATTCTTCAACCTGGTCTCTGTCCATATTTAATTTTTTTTGGTATACTTTAGTACAGTAATTACAAATGTATACCATATATTCTATTTTTTATATAATTAATTCCTGAGTTTTTATACATTTGCATAGTCTTTACAACCATTTTATGTGATTAAATGATTCTTTTCTGATAATTAAGTACACCGCAGGCACTGTGCTGCGCGGTAATTATTAATTCCTGAAAGAATATTAATCATGCTCACTTTATATAAAATTACTTATATACATCCTGATAAGGAAACGCTATTTAGCGGATTAGACTTTGTGGTAAACAAAGGCGAAAAAATAGCCGTGGTAGGCAATAATGGTGCGGGCAAATCTACATTGCTAAAACTTATTGCAAAAAAACTTATACCATCAAGTGGCAGAGTAGCTACCGATGCTGTTACATATTATGTTCCTCAAATTTTGGGGCAATACAATACTGCTACAGTAGCTCATGCTTTGCAGGTGGCCGGGAAATTAAATGCCCTTAAGCAAATACTTGACGGTAATGTTACCGAAACCAATCTTGAGATTTTAGGAGATAGCTGGGATATAGAAGAACGCTGCCGCGAAGCGTTGGATTTTTGGGGACTTAAAAATGTAACTACTAACACGCAAATGGCTTTGTTAAGTGGCGGTCAGCAAACAAAGGTTTTGCTTGCGGGTATTATTATCCATAAACCCGACATAGTATTGTTAGATGAACCCACAAACCATTTAGACCGCGAGGCACGTACTAAGCTGTTTGAATGGATAAAAAATGCAACGACAACCGTGATAATTGTATCTCACGACCGGGAATTATTAAATACGGTAGAAAGGATTACGGAAATTTCCGGTTCCGGTATTACTAACTATGGCGGCAACTATGAATTTTACCATTCGCAAAAACAAACTGAAAGCAACGCTTTGCAAACTGATATACATAATAAAGAACTTGCCCTTAAACGTGCGCGAAACAAAGAGCGCGAAACAAACGAACGCCAGCAAAAACTTGATGCACGTGGCAAAGGTAAAAAAGAAAAATCGGGCGTAGCCCGCATAATGCTGAATACTTTTCGCAACAATGCCGAAAACAGCAGCGCAAAAACTAAAGATGCCCATGTCGAAAAAACTCAGGAAATAGCAACTGAATTAAGAAGTTTGCGAAATGACCTACCGGGTATTGATAAAATGGACTTTACTTTTAAAGATTCGGAGCTTCATAAGGGGAAGTTGCTATTTGAGGGAAAGAAGTTAAACTTTAGTTATACAACCAAAGATGTTTGGCATAAAAATACTGATTTTCAAATTACAAGCGGTAGCCGTATAGCTTTGCAAGGCAGTAATGGATCGGGCAAGTCTACGCTTATAAAATTACTTCTCGGCCATCTTTTACCTACAACCGGCACTTTATACGTTGCTACAAAAAATATCATATATGTAGATCAGGATTACTCATACCTTAAAAACTCGCTTACTGTTTTTGAGCAGGCGCAAAAGGCTAATACCTCTAACTTGCCCGAACATGAAGTGCGCATGCTGCTTACGCGGTTTTTGTTTCCGCAAAGCAGTATATATAAGTTATGCAGTACATTGAGTGGCGGCGAAAGGATGAGGCTCGTGCTGTGCTGCATTACAATGTTTGATATGCCGCTGGATGTATTAGTGCTTGATGAACCTACAAACAACCTTGATATACAAAATATCCAAATACTTACTACGGCAGTAAATCAGTTTAAAGGCACATTAATAGTTGTTTCTCACGATCAGGTATTTTTAGATAGTATAAATATCAATAGTAAGATAATGCTGTAATATTATTCAATACATACAATGTCTAAATCAGGTTTAAAATTGTCTATGTGGGTTATTTTGTGTTCGCTCAGCGGTTGATTTCTATGCAATTTTGTCTTGTAAAACAATAAAAAATATAGAAATCATGAATGCAAAAACCACTAAGATCATTTTTTGGACAAGTACAGTATTAATCTCTGCCTGGTTTGGGGCAAGCGGTATTTTTGAACTAACGCACAACCCTTTAGTATGGGAAATTACAGAACAATTAGGGTACCCTCCCCATTTTATCTACATATTAGGAGTATTTAAAGTAACAGGTGTCTTAGTTTTATTACTGCCAAACAAGTTATTAAGGCTAAAAGAATGGGTATATGCTGGTATCTTTTTTGACATCCTGTTCGCTTTCTTTTCTAAAATCAGCGTATTAGGAGTGGAAGCTGCCGCCGATGCTGTAATAGCCTTAATAATTGCAGCCACATCTTACAGCATGTTTCGCAGGTTATACCTCTTTACTTATGAAAAGCTAACTAAATAAGATTAAGCACAATTTTCAAATTTATCACATTCCCGGGTTTAAGCCCGGGATTTTTTTTGCTTATATGATACCTATGTTTTAACACAATATAAACCTCGAACACCGGAGTATATAGAGATATTGAGCATTCACTTTTAACCTCTTGTCTAACTGATTTTGGCTTAGCTATAGTTTATTTATAATAATATATCGATTATTATAGCAAATAGTGTTACACCGTTTATGTGGTGGTGGGTAAGTTATTGCACAACAGCATTGCACAATTACACTATCTCTTACATGATACATAATAACAACATGCATAGGTAATATAAAAGGGCGGCAACATTATGTTACCGCCCTTTTAAATGCTATTTAGTTACAACTTGTGGACTATGTAACTAAACTCTATTTTTTACTTTATTCTCTATGCTTAGCATTAACCGCCAATGTAGCTTTAGTCGCCGTATATATTTTTGCTGTAGCAGGATCCTGAACTATAGCTATAACTTCCCATTCGGTTTCGATAAAATCTTTTGGAATTGGCAACTGCAATTTACCCTTCCCGTTAGCACTTATTGTAGATGTGTTTAATGCCCTAACAATTTGCCAGTGCGTTAATGTCCGGCCTTGGTTTTCTCCTCGCTTAATTTGCCGTACAGCCTTTTTTTGAACCTGTGCTAACCGCAGTACTGCAGGTTTATAATTACCAGTTATTGTATAATTTATAAAAAGGCTGCCGTTAGCCTCCCGGGCAGTAATTGATATTTGAGCAGTTGCTTTTCCTGTAATGGTATGCACAAGTTTTTCTCGTAAAGTACGCTCATCAGAACCTACAAATTCTGTTTCACCGTTAACGATAACCTGGGGTGTGTATAGCTGCGACCCCAGCAAATCACTATATTCACCTTGCCGTTGTGTATACGCGGCACTGCCATAGGCATCTTTCCACCCCATCCTGTCCCAGTAGTCTACATGGTAAGCAAGTACATACACAGGCTTGTCTTTATATTCCTGATGGATTTTGCCAAGTAAATCGTCGGCCGGCGGGCAGCTTGAGCAGCCTTCAGAAGTGAATAATTCGACAACAGCAAACCCATTTTGCCCGGATGCAGGTAAGGGTTGCTTTGTAACATAGTTTGCACCCATAAGTGCAACACAAAAAGTAGAAACGACAGCTAACAATGTAGCGCTAAAAATTTTTACGGGATTCATATTCTTTTGATTTTAATTTTACCCAAAATTAAAATCAGGCAGCATCCTGATAAAGTGAAATGTGGCTGAAGCAGACATATAAGCCACTGAACCGGCATGAATAAAACCGGTTCAGTTTACTTAGCGGTTTTCAAGCCATGAAAAAAAGCTATGCGATTTTTCCTTGTTTATAAACAGCTTTTCAGGTGTTTCTATAACAAGCTTAATGTATAGTTTCCTAAGGAAATAATGCTCAATTTCTTTAACGGCGCTAAAGTTAATGAGGTATTGCCTGTTAACCCTGAAAAACTGGTTTGCAGATACCATTCCTGCTATTTGTGCCAACGGCTGCGTTAAGGGAAATTCCTGCCTATCAAAACATACTGCAAAAGTAGACTCATTACGAATGTAAAAAAAGGCAATATCATGGGTTTGGATAGTGGTATACTTTTGGTTTTTAAATACTAAAAAACTGCTTTTTCCTGTGGCAGGGTTAAGTTTTGCCAGCAGGTCATTTACAGCCGGTGCAGATTTTTGCTGGAAAAAATTACGTAGTTCATCCACTTTTTTTAATGCTTCCCAAATACTTTCCCTCGAAAATGGTTTTAGTATATAATCTATACCATTACTTTTAAAGGCATCAAGAGAGTATTCATCAAACGCGGTACAAAATACTACAGGGCATTTAATTTGTACCGATTTAAAAATTTCAAATGACAGCCCGTCTGCCAGCTGTATATCCATAAATATGAGGTCGGGCTGCGCGCTCGATGATAATGCTTTAACCGAACTCTCTATACTATCGTACCTGCCCATAATTTCGGCTTCTGGCTTTAGGTCGAGCACAATATTTTCAAGAGATTGCGCTGTCCTTGGCTCGTCTTCAATAATTATGATATTCATAAATAAGCGGGAGTTTTACTTTAAAAATTATTCCGTCATCGTAAATTTCTATATCTTTATCAAGCAGGTGTTTGTACCTCGAGTTAATATTTGTAAGGCCAACACCAAGTGAATTGCGGTCTCCCGTTTTAAGTTGCACCTGGTTTTCTACAATTATTGTATCACCATCCTTATATACCTGTATATTAAGTGGCCTGGAGACAGAAACTATATTGTGCTTAAGGCAATTTTCTACCAGTAGTTGAAGCGTAAAGGGGGGGACTAACGTTTTTAAAACGTCGCCACTTAAGTCATTTTTAAAAGTGAAGCCGGTTTCAAAACGTGCCTTTTGCAAAAACAGGTAAGCATCAAGTATTTGTATTTCTTCAGAAAGGTGAATGAGGTCGAGTTTACGGCTCTCAAGGGTATACCTGTAAAAATCAGAGAGTTTTATTATAAAATCTACCGATTGAGCTTCGGCACCCTCCACCATAGCTTTAAGGGTATTAAGAGAGTTGAATAAAAAATGCGGGTTAACCTGTTGTTTAAGCAATTCATACTGGGCGCCAAGATTATCATTCCTCATACGTTCCAGTTCCATATTTACCGATTGGTTTTCATAGTTTTGCTGTAACAGGTTAAGGAACATATAAAACACAAGGTTTATTAAAATGCCCCGCACCTCTACCATTAGCATGGTTGGGCCAAAGTTAATTTGCGATAAAATAAGCTGCTGCACCCAGGCCAGGCCAAACATTACTACCAAACCCACGGCAAGGGTACTTAATAATTTAGCGTAAGAAATGCTTTGCCTTTGCTTTTTAGTTTGTGCAGACAGTATGTAAAGGTTAAAATACCACATGAGTACAGCAAAGGCAGCGGTAATACCGGCATTTACTACTGCTTCGGCCCAGTTAAACTGGTGCGATGCAAGCTGGGGCACAGATGACAGCAGCCCTAAAAATACAGAACTTGTCCAGATCGTGACTGCTGAAATTTTTAAATGTTTTTTTTCCACGTATGTTGGAGGTTTAAATAATTGTATGGTGGTACTAACAAAGTTAAAATTTATTATCTTGTTTACTACATTGTGGTATACCAAAGTATACCATTATTATTGATCCAAAAAAAAGGACACCAAAGCATCCTCTTATTTAATAGTTTTAATGGCGAATTAGATTATTGCAGTCACTAAAACATTAATATTACCATGTGTAGCCTTAGAGTAGGGGCAGGTTTGGTGGGCAGCTTCAATTACCAATTTTGCCTCTTCTTCGGTTAGCCCGGGAAGGTTTACAAAGAGGCGTGCCTGTAGTGAAAAACCACTTTCTCCGGTGGCAAGGTCAATCTCAGCATCAACCGATACATCTTTTGACAAACGTATTTGAAGATGTACCGCATTATGCCTCATGGCCCCGATAAAGCAGGCCGACCATCCGGCTGCAAACAGTTGTTCCGGGTTAGTGCCTGTTCCCTTACTTCCGGGAGCTGAAAGGTTAATATCTAAGCGTTTGTCATCGCTAATAGCCAAACCTTCGCGCCCGTTTAACACATTTACTTTTCCTGTATAAAGCACTTTTTCCACAGCAGATAGCTCCTGGTTTTGTGAATCTATAATTACTAAATTTTTCATGATCTGTTATTTTATGTTTAAATTAATTTTTTGAAAGTTGATAGGCCTGTAGCACAGCTTCTGCAAATTGCTTGGGCGCTTCGGCAGGAGGGTTGTGCCCTACGCCACCTGCAAAATCAAGGTGTATGTATTTGCCTTTAAATTTTGAGGCATATTTAGACGGATCGGGGTGTGGGGCGCCATTGGCGTTACCCTCTATCGTAATGGCAGGTACCTTTATTGGAGGAGCAGCAGCCAGTTTCTTTTCCATCTCATCATATTGCTTTTCGCCATTAGAAAGGCCAAGCCTCCACCTGTAATTATCAATCACAATGGCAACGTGGTCAGGATTATCAAAAGCGGTGGCAGATGTATTAAATGTAGTATCATCAAAGTCCCACTGGGGTGATGCCGATTTCCATATAAGCCTCGCAAACTCTTTTGTATTTGCTGCATAGCCTGCCGCACCACGATCTGTAGCAAAGTAATACTGGTACCACCACAATAATTCATCCTTTGGTAAAAGTGGGGCCTTATTGCCCTGTTGACTGCCAATTAAGTATCCACTTACCGATACCAGCGCTGTAGTACGTTCCGGCCACAATGCTGCAATAATATCTGCGGTACGTGCACCCCAGTCAAAACCGGCAATGGTGGCTTTTTTAATTTTAAGGGCATCCATTAAGGCTATAATGTCGGCTGCAATTGCAGCCTGCTGCCCATTTCTTGGCGTTTGTGCCGATAAAAATGTTGTTGTGCCGTACCCTCTTAAATAGGGCGTAATAACACGGTGTCCTTTTGCCACAAGCAGCGGTACAACTTTATCAAAGCTATGAATATCATACGGCCAGCCATGCAATAATATAACTACGGGGCCATTAGCAGGGCCTGTATCGGCATAACCTACATTAAGCACGCCCGCATTAATTTGTTTTAGAGTGCCAAGCTGATTTACATCGGTAGATGCGTTTTGAGAAAAAGCCGGAATTGAAAGCAGCATCGTTACAAAAATTAAAGATGATAAGATTATAGCTGGTCTATGTTTTACTGTAGTTTTCATATCTGAAGTTTTTAATAGTAATTAATGATGTAAGTGATTTGTGGTTGTTTCAGGAATTTCAAAGGCTATAAGCTGTTTAGACAAAACATGATGTGTAGTATCCGCCAGCTCAAATAAGATAGTGTGTTTGCCGGGGGCCATACCCACTATTATTAAAGGTTCATTACTTGCATCTGCCCAGTGCCATGGCAGATTGTCTACCGTAATATGCAGGTGGCCTATTCGTGGTGAAACTTTCAGGCCTGCTTCTCCATAAACCGGAACGATTTTAAGATTTTCTGTACGGTACTGAATAATCACTTTTCCTTTGGCAAGCTCTGCTGCAAGCGGCTCATCTACAATTAATTTAGCTTTGGGCTCGGCTATTACCGGTGTAATGGCAGGAACACCAATTACATCCCTGGCAGATAACTGTGGCTTGTTTTGTGCAAAACCCTTTGTTAAAGCCAGGAGTAAAACCGCAAGCGTAAGTACTGTTTTTGTTGCTGTTGTTTTCATAATCTGTATGTATAATTTTTAAATTTGTTTATTATTCTTACCCAAAGGTAGGATCATACTATATTTTACAGAATTGAAAAAAAGCCGAAGCGGACAGATTACCCCCTGAGTTAGACATTTGCCATCTTTATCATTTTTCGAAGAAGAAGCTTAACGCACATATGAGTCCTTTTAAATTTAAAATGCCTCTGAACATATTGTGTTCAGAGGCATTTTAGAATTACTTAGTTAGGCAACTTATAAACTCATACCACCATCGATTACAATTTCTGCACCGGTTATAAAGCTTGAGGCATCGCTTGAAAAATAGCTCACTAATTTTGCTACATCATCGGCTGTACCTATTTTTTTAAGCGGAATGCGTTCTATCATCCAGTCATCTAAACCTTTGCGTGAGGCATCATCTAAATTAAGTTTATTTAGTATCTCTGTTTGTGTAGGCCCGGGGCTTACAGCATTAACCCTTATTTTTCGCGGTGCAAGCTCTACAGCAGCTATTTTCATAACAGCGTTAAGTGCAGCTTTGCTTGAGGAATATATAGAGGAGTTAGCACCATTCATACTGGTAACATTAGATGACAGGAATACCACCGACCCACCATCATTTATAAGCGGTATAAACCTGCTTAGCGTAAAGTAGGCACCTTTAAAGTTAACATCAATCACATAATCAAAATCAGCTTCTGTTGCGCCTTCAATACCGGCTCCGCCTAATACACCAGCATTTATAAAAAGGATGTCTATTTTTCCGAATTTTTCCTGTACCCGGGCCGCGAGATCTTCAATTGCGTGAACCTGACCCTGGTCTGCAACCAATCCTGTAGCACCAAGTTTCGCAGCAGCATCTTCTACAGCATCTTTTCTTCTGCCAGTAATAACAACTTGCGCTCCCTGCGCCTTTAATTCTTTTGCAGCAGCATATCCTATGCCACTGTTACCGCCTGTTACCAGCGCTATTTTACCTTTTAGTGATGACATTTTATTTTTACTTTTAAAATTTCAACAAAGATATTGTGCTTTTGGTATACTTATGTTACCAGTATCACTAATGATACCAATTTTTTAATCTAAGTTCTTTGGGATATGATAAATAGTAGCGAAATTCAGTAGCAAAATTCATCATTTATTGTAATAAAAAGTTAATGTATGTTTCGTCAGGTCGGTATTAATCGTTGTAAATCATTTATATAAAGTCACTTGTTTCTGTATAATTCTAATCAATATAAGTTCTCTTCCGAAATTAAAAAGGGGCGGAAACAAAGCCACTGGCTGTGGTTTATATTTCCACAACCTTTAGGTTTGGGCTCCAGCGAAAATGCGCGCTACTTCGGTATCACAGGTTTGCCGGAAGCAACAGCATATCTGCAACACCCCACATTAGGCAGACACCTAATAGAAATTACTAAAGCCCTGTTATCCATAAATGGCCAATCGGCTTCGGATATTTTCGGGTATCCTGACGATCTGAAATTGCATTCTTCAATGACGCTCTTTAGCATGGTCGAAAACGGATCCCATATTTATTGAAGTAATCAATAAATATTTTGGTGGCCTATTGGACAGGCATATCTTAGAATTACTGGAATATAGGTAAAGTTCTTTATAATTTACAGTATATGCAAACTAAAGATACGGCTCAATTCTTGAAATTGGGTCGTACTTAAATATCCGGAAAGCAATGACTACCGCAATGGCAAAAATGATATGGCCAAAGAATAATTGGATGTAGTACGACCTTCGGGATACATCGTCGTGGATGGAAGTTAAGTAGATGGCCCTCCAGCACATAATGCCAATTAAGCCGCTGACAATGCCAAACAGGATTCCGGAAATAAATCCAAATCTCACGGGGGTATACCTCCAGATCGCCTCGTAAGTTATTACAAGCGCGAAACCGATAATGTAATGAGCGATCCAGCCCCCAAGCTTGTGCCATTTTCCCTTAAGGTATATTCCCATACCCTCAAGGATAAAATTCATCATTACAGGCTCTTTGAACAGTTTTTTATAACTGGCAGATAGCAGGTAGCTAAAGGTGGTCATGATGTTCGTTGCCGAAAATGCTGCGATAGCTATTTTAAGTAAATTCATCCCCCTGAATTTTTCCGTTAGCAGAAAATGGATTGCCTTGCGGCAATCCTGATGTTACTTTTTCCCCTTTAGGTACGCTTCAACTTTGTCCGGGTTATTGCTCCCTGACGTAGTAACAGCGTCAATAAACTCCTGCTTGCTCACTCCGAATTTATCGGACCAGTAACGCACTTCATAATCTTCAGTCGTACTGATGCGGTCACGGTCCGGGCTTCCTGTGTTTGATGTATTGTCACTCATGGCAGTTTGTTTTTAGTTTACACTAAGTTAGCCATATTACGCTGTCGAAGGCAAGGTTTAACGTTACATTATAATACCCGAAATTTCCGTTCTTTCCGGCCTTAATGTAGACAGACGATCAGGAATTTTTAGCAAATGCCTTTGCTGACCTTGAATATCAAAACGAAATTATATTTTTTGGTGACGGTGAGCAGGCGCTTGACTATCTTCAAGGGACCACGATTATACCTTTTATCATATTTTCGGATATTAACATGCCAAACTAAATGGTATACAACTAAGAGCTAAAGTGCATGAAAATGAAGACTTGCGGCTTAAGTCGATACCGTACCTGTTCTTTTCTACTGTTGCGAAGCAGGAAAGTGTTGTGGATGCCTATTCAAAGTCAGTACAGGGATTTTTTATAAAACCTTCAAATTTTAATGAACTCAAAGACCTAATCAAAAGTATGGTAGAGTACTGGCAGAAATGCGTTTCGCCTAACTATATGAAGTAATTTAAATTTTAGAAGATTTTTAACTTTCACTTATAAAAATTTATAGTTGATTATCAATAGCTTCGTAGTGCTATGGTAACAGAAGTTAAAGATCCCACCCCTTTATTAAAAAGCGTTGTAGATAATGCTCCTTTTCCTATTGGTGTATATGAAGGGCAATCGCTGACGATCATCCTTGCGAATCAATGTATGTTAGATACCTGGGGCAAGGGTAATGATGTTATTGGTAAATCATACCGGGAGATCCTGCCGGAACTTTCCAACCAGCATATTTTTGAACAACTTACTGGTGTACTCGAAACAGGCATGCCCTTTCATGCCAAAAACCAAAGGGTGGATCTTGTCATTAATGGTGTATTAAAAATTCATTATTTTAATTACAGCTTTACGCCCATACGTGATCCTGATGGGAGTGTTTATGCAGTAATGAATACCGCAGCAGAAGTTACGGACCTTAATATGGCCCGGAAACAGGTAATAGAAGGGGAACAAAAACTACGCGTTGCAGTACAGTCGGCCGACCTTGGTGCCTTTGAATATGATATAAATTCAGGTACGTATACAGCATCGGAACGGTTCAATGAAATATGCTCTATTGATGCAGTTCCCTCAGATCACCTGTTAGATAACCTCATACACACGGATGATAAAATGGCATGGGATAAAGCCTACAGCGCAGCATTAGAAAATGGGCAGCTTGATTTTGAAACAAAAATTGTTGATGGTGATTTAGTTAAGTATATCCATATTAAAGGTGCAGTACTTCAGGATGATGCTGGTACAGCTGCCTCTATAGTTGGCGTTGTACAGGACGTGACAGAACAAAAACTGTTCGCGGAAAAGTTACGCAAATTAGTTAAAAAACGCACAAGGGAATTGAAGCGCTCTAACGAGGACCTGCTTCAATTTGCACATGTGGTAAGCCATGACCTTAAAGAACCGGTCCGGAAGATAAAAATGTTCAATAATCTTTTGAAAGGGGAACTGGCACCGGTACTGGATGAAAGAAGCCAGCGGTACATAGATAAAGTGCAGCATGCCTCGGACCGTCTGTATTTAATGATCGATGGTATTTTAAGCTATTCATCACTCAATGATTCGGGAAACCCCATTGAAGTGGTTGATATTAGTACCGTCCTGGATAATATCCTATTCGACCTTGAGCTTGTAGTACAGCAAAAACAGGCAACTATTACTATTGAAGGAACCATCCCGGTAATTGAGGGTTCGCCCATCTTACTTCACCAGCTCTTTTATAACATCATCAATAACGCATTAAAGTTTACGAAACAGGATGTAATGCCCATAATTACCATAGCAGCAGCGTCGACCGGTGCAACTATTACCATGAAGATTACGGACAATGGGATCGGGATTGATGCAAAGTTTAGGGAACAGATTTTCAATGCTTTTGAACGTCTGAACAGTAAAAGCCTGTATGAAGGCACTGGGCTTGGTCTCTCATTGTGCAAAAAAATTGTTGAGCGCCACCACGGCACCATTACTGCTAACGGTACTGAAGGTGAAGGCGCCCAGTTTACAATTGTATTGCCTCAGAAACAACCCCTCAAAAAAGGAAATCCCAATTAAACTTTGTACGCAAAGGCATTGATGTTCATACCGGTACCTACCGATGCGAAAAGTATAATATCCCCTTCCCGAAATTCATGCTCTTCTTTTTTGCCCGTCGCGATCAGGTCATATACCGTGGGTATCGTTGCAACACTGCTATTTCCCAGTTCATGAATGGTCATTGGCATAATTCCTGGCGGAGGGACACTATTGTACAGTTTGTAAAACCTATGGACTATCGCCTCGTCCATCTTTTCGTTAGCCTGGTGGATAAGGATTTTTTTTATTTGGCTGATGTCGATACCTGCCCGGTCAATGCAACTTTTCATTGCAGCCGGTACCTGGTTTAAGGCAAATTCATATATTTTACGGCCCAGCATCTTGATATAGCGCACATCTGTGTCATTTTCTATGTTGTAGGAACTGCCGAAATGAAGGTAATTAAATTCATCATAGGTGTAGCTGCGGCTTTTGTGAGAAAGTATGCCTTCCGATTCGGAGGCTTCCACAATAGTGGCTCCTGCACCATCCGAGTAGATCATGGATGCCTTATCTACTGTAACCGGTATATAAGTTTCTGAATTGTCGCGAGCCAGATAGTTGTAAGCAGCATGGTAAGGGTAATAACAGACAAGGTTACCTGGTACAGGTAATTCCCGACCAGGCCTACAGAAGATGCCTGTGTCATTAAGACAAAACTGAACTCCCCGATCTGTGCTAAAAGTGCACCCCCGTATAAGCTGTCCCTCCAGCTATTTCCCGTAACTTTAAAGAGCACGGTATTAATCAGGCTGTTGATCAATAACACAGAAATAGCTACAAGTACGATCGTAATTGCGTTATCCATGAAAAAATTAATATCGAGTTGCAGGCCCACTGCAACAAAGAAAAACGCCATAAGGAAAACCCTGAAAGGTATGAGTGCCTTTCCAAGCCAGTGGGTCGATTTGTCCCTACCTATAATAATTCCTGCGATAAAGGACCCGAAGGCCGGAGACAAGCCAAACCAGTTACTTATCCCCGCCATCCCGAAACATATGCTCAAGCCCACAAAGACCTGAAGGTCATGGTCTGCAATGATCTCTTTCTGCATAGGCAGTATAAAAAGTTTCCTGGTAACAGCCGCCCTCAAAAAAAGAAGCATCAGCACGCCGCCAATGCAGATCTTGCCCAGTTCCAGCGTAGAGATATGGGCTCCGGACATGAAACTCAGCGCCAGTATCATAGGGATAACAAGGATATCCTGTATTAGCAAGACACCCCCGGTAATAAGGCCTAATTGGCTCTTAATTTCACCGGTCCGTGATAAGTATTGAAATACTATTGCTGAACTGCTCAGGCTGATTATAAAAGAGGTCAGGATAATGGTTGGAATAGTCCACCCTGCATACCGGTCTATGGCAAACATACAGGCAAAACTCAATACAACCTGGACTACGCCGATAACCAAAGGTTTTTCAATACTGCGTTTCAGGCTATTTAAATCGATTTCATTACCTATGGTAAATAGTAGCAGCACAATACCTATTTCTCCCAATTCTGATATTACCTCCGCTTTATTGATCACGTTAAAAGCATGTGGGCCTAAGAGTATCCCCGAAGCGATATAAGCAATAAAATAGGGTTGCTTCAACCTACGGAGAAGCAGTATCAGTAAAAGAATGATGCAGGACAGCACAGCTATACCGGAGAATAATTGCGATGACATGGCTATAGATTTAATACGTAGAAAGCTGCCTTTTATGGGCAGCTTCCAAATAATTACAATGATACCTTAGGAGATAGTAATCATCCTTGGTGGTTTTTGTTTTACCTCTTCGCGCTTAGGGATGATAAGCATCAATAGGCCATTTTCATAACGGGCACTGATCTTATCCTCGTCCACCACATTTTTGGGCAGTTCAAAACTTCGCTGGAAGGATTGGTAGCTAAATTCCTTACGCGTGAAAGATTCCTCGCGGGAGGCCTGCTGGTGTTCTTTCACCGATGAAATCGTAAGCAGGTTACCGTCTAAAGTAATTTTAAAATCACTTTTTTCCATTCCCGGTGCGGCAACTTCAACCTCATAGTTGTCCGAAGTTTCCTTAATGTTTACCGATGGCAGCGTAGTGCTTGTGTTTGAAAAATTGTTGTTTTCCCAATTGAAAAGCTCGCGGCCAAGGATGTCGTCAAAAAACAAACGTTGGAAACCTGCGTTTTGGTTTCCGTTTCTTTTTATAAGATTCATAACAGTTTACTTTAATTGTTAAACAATAAATTTAGATCGTACACTCAAAATAGTGTCGCAGAGCCAAAAACCAAAAGTATGCCAACACGCAACAATGTCATTTTTTCATGTCTGTTTCTGAAAAAATGTCATTTGGGGGAAGCATGTAGTATATTTGCCTTTTAACCTTAAGTTTCCGGTTTAAATTGTATCCTATGTAACCTTTCTATAGATAAATGGGCCTTAATTTGTAACGAAACATACTATTTTAAACTGCGCAATTAGCACTGCACGATGGGTGGTAGCCGATTCAATATGGATATCTAGTCGTAATTTATTATCTTAGCGAAGAATTGCGGCGTTAATGATTATACCCGAAATAAACATGAATATCACCGAAAATAAAGCTTTATTCCAAACCGTATTTGATTCTGCATTTAATGGCATTGCCGTGTTACAAATCCTGAACGATGCAAAAGGTGATATCGAAGATTTTACAGTAGTACTATTCAATTCGTATACGCTTAAATGGATCGGTGATGTAGACTACCTCGGCAAACGCTACAGCGAGGTCTTTCCTATAGTCAGGGAAGCAGGGATCCTGCAAAAATTTATCGAGGTCGCAAAAATAGGTAATACTGCCAGTTTTGAAAGTTATTATACCGGTGAGGGGCTGAAACACTGGTTCCACTTTACCGCGGTCAGACAGGATAATGTATTGGTCGTGACCACTCACGATATAACGCAGCGGAAGCAGGCAGAGATTTCCCTTAAGAATGCGCTGGACGAGGCTGAAAAACAAAAACGCCTTTATGACTCCATTACTAATAATACGCCCGACCTTGTATATGTGTTTGATCTTGAATACAAATTTACCTATGCTAATAAAGCACTGCTTACCATGTGGGGAAAGTGCGCTGAAGATGCCATAGGGCGAGGCCTTCGTGAGAATGGTTATGAAGAATGGCACGCGCTGATGCACGAGCGTGAAATTGATGCAATTGTCGCTACCAAAAAATCAATTCGGGGGACTGTCTCTTTTCCGCATGCAGAATTGGGCAGCCGTATTTATGACTACATTCTCGTACCGGTCCTGAACGAAGCCGGCGAGGTGGAAGCAGTCGCCGGGACTACCCGTGATATTACCGAGATTAAGCGGTCTGAAGATTTACTCCAGCAAAGCCAGTCGCGTTTCCGGGGCATGATTGACCAGACGCCTGCACCCACATTAATACTGATGGGCGATAATCTAGTCGTGGAACAGATCAACCAATCGATGTTGAAGATGATTGGCCACACCGAAGAAATAATAGGCACTCCATTACTTACTGTCATGCCGGAACTGGCCGGTTCGTACATTTGGAATGAGGTTTTAAAAGTGTATAAGGCAGGCACGCCTTTCGACCAGCACGAAGTATTGGTGACACACAAGCGTACCGGAGAAATGAGGGATTATTTTTATAATATAGCTTATCGTCCATTAACAGAAGAAGGAAAAATTATCGGAATGATTCAGGTAGCCATTGATGTTACCGAACAGGTTCAGGCAAGGATGAAAATTGAAGAAAGCGAAGCCAGATATAAAATTTTGTCTGAATCTTTAGAACGGCAGGTTGCCGAGCGCACAAAGGAATTGCAACGCTCTAATGAAGACCTCCAGCAATTCGCTCATGTAGCGTCACACGACCTAAAAGAACCGGTACGCAAAATAAAGACTTTTGCAGGCAGGCTGGAGCAACATTTGCAAGATAAATTGGATGATGCTTCCTCGCGTTTTATAGAGCGCATTAATGTTGCAACGGACAGAATGTTCACGATGATCGATGGTGTACTGTCGTATTCCACTACTAATGCAGTAAACCAAAAAACGGAAATGGTAGACCTTAACGAAGTTATACATAATATTAAGGGCGACCTGGAAATTGCGTTACACGCTAAGTCCGGGGACATCCTCTATGAAAGCCTTCCAACAGTAGAGGGTGCCGCGGTATTACTGTATCAGCTTTTTTACAATCTAATCAATAATTCCATAAAGTTTACCCGTCACGGTACGCCACCCGTTATAACTATTTCATCCACAATGATAGAAGAGGGCCAGTATCAGATTGTATTGTCAGATAACGGAATTGGCTTCGAGCCCCACCATGCAGCCCGTATATTTGAAACCTTTACCCGCCTCAATCCTAAAGACGAATTTGAAGGTACTGGTTTGGGATTATCACTTTGCAAAAAGATTGTGGAACGTCATGGAGGTACTATTGAAGCCGACGGCAGCCTGCATGAGGGTGCCCAATTTATAATAAACCTTCCTTTACAACAAAAAGAAAGCGGAATTTAGTATGTTACAAAGAATTGTTATGTTGGCTGATGATGACAGCGACGATACGGAAATGTTTTTTGAGGCAGTAGAAATTGCAGCCCCGGAAGTAACTTGCTATAGTGCGGTTAATGGTTCAGCACTTTTAAAAAAGATTGATGCCCTGAACAAACTACCCGAAATCATTTTTCTGGACATGAATATGCCAATAATGAATGGGAGGCAATGTTTAGAAGTATTGAAAGCAGACACACGCTATCAAAATATACCTGTAGTAATGATTTCGACTTCCTCCCATAAAGGAGATGTGGATACCTGCCTGAAAGCTGGCGCGCTTTGCTACCTTGTGAAACCTTCCGATTTTACGATCCTTATAAAGCTGGTAAAGGAAATACTGAAGCATATCGGGGCGGGCACTCCGTACCCGCATCTTTTGCAGAGTTTAAGAAATAGCGGGCACGTAATGTGTTACTAGATACTTGAGCCTCGTGGAAGGCAGAACAAAAAAAGTCTTTATCCATATTTGTGTTTCCATTCCTTTTTTAATCTTTCATACAATGGATTGGCTTCGGCTGCTTTCCAATTTTCATAAAAAATAGCAGCGGCAGCAGCCTTTTCTGCTTCTCCCGTCCCGCGTTCAAGTTGCTTATAATTATCCGCTTTATCATATTTTTTACCACCCTTATAGTTGGCGTAGCGACGTGCGCGGGTAAATCCCATCTGCAGGTATTTCCGGGCCATATCGGCACCTACAAAATCCTCTTCCTTAAGGTATTGTTCAAAAAGGCCTGATATCCTTGCACTACTTTCAGTAGCGAACGCAACATTTTTGAATTTCCAATAGCGCCCAATCTCACTCTTGTAGGGTTCACAGATCAAGACGCCCTGCTCTCCCTTACCCACGCGGTACAGTTCCGGGTTTTTGCGATAATCGATATCCGGCTTCCATGCATAGGCATCGTTGTCGAAATTAAGGTAGGATGGTTTGTCCATTTATTCCTGAATTAAGGTAATATTTTTATGCTTAGAAGTTGCCCCTTGGCGTTTTCCAGTTCCTCTAATTTCATTGCAAAGTAACTCTTGTTGAAAGGAATCATCTTTTGAAGGTGTTAGTTGCTTTCTTCAAGGGTAAACATACCTTCTTCGATTACGTAAATTGGTTTTCCCTCTAAAAAAACCTCAAAGCGTGGCGATTTTGCTGCCAAATATGTAATGCATCTGTAAAATAACAGTACTCCGATGAAGACAGTTAAATCCCATTTTTTAAATTTTAAGCGGCAGATTTGTCAAAACACAATATATATTTCGGTTTACTGGTGTTGACATCTTCAATACAATGCGATTTCGCTAAAAACACTTCCTGCTGATTAAGTGCCTCAAAACACCTTTTGGAAATTGCTTCCCTGTTCAAAATGATCTGCATATCCAAAGTTACCCGCACCTCTACAACAAAGTTAATAGTGTACGGTTCTTGTAAGTAAGACATGGAATTGTCATAGCTGTATTCCTTCGTCCAGTTATAATCGGCCAGTTCCAGCTTTCTTTGGGATATTTTTTGGGCTACCAGCCTTAAAACATCAGCTCCGTGAATTAATCCGCTATCACTAGCGATGAATTCAGCGGATACAAATGTCATTGTGTAGGTATACATGGTGAGGTAGTTTAAAGTAAAAGTACACCGAATACAAACTAAGAATTTGTTAATTAACAAAAGAATATATACAGAAGGATTATGCCCGGAAAAATATGCTGCTAAATGGATACGCGACTGTTTATAAATAATGCTATTGAAGTGTCTTTATTGACCAATTAAATAGTTCATTAAATGTTATGGCAGGGGATATAACATACACTTTAAAATATTTTATGCGCTTTACATTATGAAATTTTTTAGTAGGATTACATAACTAGTTATGGTGTTAAAAATATTATATTTGTTTTCGATCTGCATGCCTAAATATAGGATGACCCTAATTTATTACCGTTAACCAATTTAGAAAATTTAATTAGTAATGAACACAAATCAAACAGTGAAAATTTTAAAGGAAAAAAAGGAAAACATTCTTGAAAGCTGGATTAACAAACTAAAGACTGAGGACAGTTATTTTAATGCAGATGACCAGAAAGAGGATTCAGAAGATTTTGCTACGGCGTTTCTGGCAGCACTTAGTGACACCACGATAGAAGACAAAAATTCTAAAGGTTTTGATAAGGTACACGAAGTCTTAATGGGTATTTCAGTATCACGTGCTAAAAGGGGTTTTTCTCCACGAGAAACGGCCAGCTACTTATTCAGCTTTAAAGAAGCCTTGATGGATGTTCTTTCTGAGGAAATTAGTGACCCTGCTGTACTTTACGCTGAAAGCCTGAAGGTAAGTAAGATTATAGACAATATGGCCATACTTACATTCGAAGGATATATTAAAGGAAGGGAAGATATCATCTCTCGTCAAACTGATGAAATTACTGAAATATCAACGCCCGTTATACAAGTTTGGGATGGCGTGGTTGCCCTGCCAATAATCGGTACTTTAGACAGTGCACGTACACAGGTTGTAATGGAAAACCTGTTGCAGCAAATTGTAGAGACAGGAAGCACTATCGCAATTCTGGACATTTCAGGTGTTCCTGCAGTAGATTCCCTTGTCGCCCAGCATTTGATTAAAACGGTTAGCGCTACAAGGTTGTTAGGAGCCGAATGCATCATCAGCGGTATTAGGCCTGAAATCGCACAGATAATAGTTCACTTGGGGATCGACCTGTCTAACATAAGTACTAAATCGACACTGGCCAGCGCCCTAAAGACAGCATTCGCCATGCTCAAACTCGAAGTAAACCGAAAAGGGAAGCTTTTAAACAATTAAATCATGGATAGAATCCCTATTTTAAAGATGGGCGACTTCCTTTTAGTCACCATCCAGGTAGATTTGTACGACCAGCTTGCAGAAAACCTGGAAACTGATCTGGTCAATGCCGTTAAAAAACATGAATCTAAGGGCGTTTTAATTGATATTTCTGCGGTCTCGATCATTGATTCCTTTATGGGGCGTATTTTGGGCAACATTGGCAGCATGTCCCGGATTATGGGAGCACAAACCGTAATTGTAGGTATGCAGCCTGCAGTTGCTATGACTTTGGTAGAACTGGGCCTTACACTTACCGGGGTCGCTACTGCACTTAACGTTGAAAAAGGTATGGAACTACTGCGTTCTAAAATTTTACTAAGTGAGGGGCTAAGCGATGACGATGAGGACAACGACACTGAGTAAAGAAGAATTCCTTATTATAAAGGAACAGGATGTAATCCCGTTCCGTAATAGGGTTAAGGATGCGGCCGTTAAATGCGGTATGGGACTACTGAACCAAACCAAACTCATAACGGCTGCAAGCGAACTTGTACGCAACCTGCTCAAATATGGCGGGGGCGGAGCTGCAATAATTGAATCGGTAAACAATGGTAGAGAAAATGGCGTGCGCCTTATTTTTTCTGACAAAGGGCCCGGTATTGCTGACGTAAATCTTGCGATGCGGGACGGGTACAGCACTGGTAAAAGCCTTGGGCTTGGCCTTCCCGGAACAAAGAGGCTGGTCAATGAATTTAATATAGAATCTACAGTTGGCGAAGGAACAACGGTTACCATAATAAAATGGAAAAATGGATGATACCGTTTTACGCAGTTATAAAATAGACGACAGGAGCTATGTGTCTTTTATAAAAAGAGAAATACATAACCTGGCATTATCTAACGGATTTTCTACCCTGAAAGTCGGGGAAATAGATATAATCATCTCTGAAATTACATCCAACCTGATCAAATTTGCTGATACCGGCGAATTGCTCTATCGGGTAGGCAGTGATGATATAGGGATTTTTTTTGAAGTCTACTGCCTCGACAAAGGTAAAGGAATTAAGGACCTGTCCAGGATGATGCAGGATGGGGTTTCCTCCTCGGCAACATTAGGACAGGGGCTGGGGGCTATAAATCGCTTAAGCGATGCGTCATCCATTTATACACTTCCTGACTGGGGAACAGTGGTGCATTCAAAAATTTACCAGAAATACAGCGATGTGTACAGAAAGCCGAATATTATAAATTTTGGTGCCGTACAGGTTTGTTGCCCCGGTGAAACGGTATGCGGTGATGGTTTCTTTGTAAAAAAGCTGGCTACCGGTGTACTGTTCCTTATGGGTGACGGTTTGGGTCATGGTATCAATGCACATGAGGCGGCCGAGGAAGCCATCACTGCTTTTAAAGAGTGCAGGTATACCAGCCCGGTAGATGTATTGCGTTATATACATGACCAGGTAAAAAAGACCAGGGGGTTGGTTGCAACCGTTGCGTACCTTGATTTTGCCGCGGAAAAATGGCTGATGTGCGGTGTTGGTAATATATCCACATCGCTGTATACGGGCCTGTCGGCTAAAAATTATACTCCTTATAACGGCATTGTAGGGCACAATATACCCAGAACGCTTAATAACTCTACAATGAACCTTGAAAAATATCAAACCCTGATCATGCATTCTGACGGATTAAAAACGCGTTGGAATCTTAACGATATGCAGGGGTTATTAAAGCACGAACCCAATGTTATAGCTGCTGCACTCTACAAAGAAAATGCACGCTATAATGATGACATGACTGTGTTTGCCGCTAAAATAAATTTATAACTATGAAAGAGGTTGTTCGCATACGGCTGGATAATGAAATGGATTTGATCTTAGCCCATAAAAGGGCTATGAAACTATCTGAATTATGCGGGCTTATAACATCGTTACAAACCCGTTTTGCCACGGCAGTGTCTGAAATTGCCAGATGCTCTATTGCATATGGAAAGAACTCCTATGTGGTTCTTGGCATCATCTTTTTAAACGGCGGTAAAAAAGAACTCAGTGCCGTAATATATGATGATGTGAATTTAGCCGAATGTAATCCTGAGGCCTATGCGTACGCCGGGCGCTTATCAAAGAGCGTCAGCACAGAGTATATTAATGGCGTGTATCAAATAAACCTTACACTGCCTGTATCTTATTCCGGAATAATTTCCCAATCACGAATCAATTCATTTATAGAATATTTTCAAAAAGAAACCCCGCTTTCGCCCTACGACGAGTTGCGCAAAAGAAACATCCAACTCATTGAGCTTTCTGAAAAGCTTAGCGAAAGCGAAAGCAACTACAAACAGCTGACCGATACGATACCCATGATCGTCTTCTCCGTATCAGCTAACGGTGTTGTTACATTAGCCAACAAAAGGCTTGAGCAAATACTTGGCCGAAACTTTACAGTGTTTAACTCAGCAATTTTAGATAAAATCTTCCATATTGAAGAGAGTCCTACGATTGTAAAAGGGTGGGAAGTTGCCCAAAAGAGAAAAGTCCAATTTACAAGCCAGGCAAGGCTCCGCGTAAAAGACGCTTATTTTTGGTATATGGTATCCATTGTACCCAATCTTGATGATAAAGGAGCTATATCCGATTATATAATTTCCATGTTTGATATTAATGCCCAAAAGCTTATAGAAGAAACATTAAAAGATAATAGGGAGTTGAAAGCGGCTCAGGAAGGCCTAAAGGCTTTTAATAAAGAACTTTCGGCAAAAAACAGGGAGCTTGAGCAGTTTGCCTATATCGCCAGCCACGACCTGCAGGAACCGTTACGAAAAATAAGAAATTTCACATCTCTTGCAGAGCGTAATTTAACGCAGGAAGAAAAAGAAAGGCTCTATTTTCCAAAAATCAACGCCTCTGCAGAACGGATGTCGCGCCTTATCAAAGATGTACTCAATTATTCAAAGCTTACTGTCGAAACAGAAATGTTCGTCACTGTTAACCTAAATGAGGTATTCAAAGACGTAACGAATGACTTCGAGTTTTTAATTCATGAAAAAGATGCTGCAGTTCTCATCAGTGACCTCCCCGTTATTAAAGGTATTCCGGTACAGATCAGCCAGCTATTTTACAACATAATAGGTAATTCTTTGAAATTCGTCAACCGTCAGCCTATTATAAAAATCACTGGTGAAGTTGTCACTATGTCCAGGAACGACGTGGCTGAAAGCTATCATAAGATTTCAGTTTCAGATAATGGTATCGGTATTGAGCAACAACATATAGACAAACTATTTACGATCTTTAAAAGGCTACACCCTCAAAACGTCTATGAAGGGACGGGTATCGGTTTAGCATTATGTAAAAAGATTGCGCAAAATCATGGGGGTTTCATAGAAATTGAAAGCGAGCCGGGTATTGGAACCACAGTATCCGCATATTTTCCAATGTCTTAATACTGCACTATTCTAATAAAGACTAAGAATAGATGCTAATTCCCAACTGTATCGGGTCTATGACCGTCTGTGCCTTCATAAGTAAATTCGATAATTGTGCCCGGGTAATGTAGTTTCTCAGGGTTTTCTTTCGCAGGATTCGATGATGTTGCATTATTATCAACAGAGAGGTAAATCTTTTTCCCATCAGGAGAAATGGCTATATCCCTATAACGGCACCGGTTATTGAAATAGCAGATGGTATCACCTGTAATCTTAGCACCACTCGAATCTAATGTATAGCGTATGAGTTTGTTTCCTTTAAGCGTAGGTATTAATAAGGAGTGCTTCCAACCATGAATAGCATCAGAAGAATATACGGCAATGACATGAGGTAGACATAGGGCTTTCCACTAAGCAATTCGGGGTGGAGCGCCATGCCCACAAGTCCGCCCTGAGGCCACGGTTTGCCACCCTGTTCTTTTCCGATTTGATCATATCCTGGAAATAAGCGCTTAGCATTCAGATCCAGCAGTAACTCTTTTTTTCCACCTGCCGGATCAATTCGGCTGACAAGATAGTTCTTGGATTCCGTAACCCACAGGTAATTGTTCGGGCCATAGGCAATCTCACAGGGATCGCTTAATTTATCGGCTACTATCCGCACTAAATTTATCCTTCATGGCACCCATCACTACTTGCGCAGACACAGTGTGGGGCCACGCCATCAACAGCCCCATAATGTAGGGGCACAAATTCACACAAAAATTTCTTACAGTACGCATCGTGTTAATTTTTTTAGGGAACATCCCATCTACATTACGGGATACTATGGACCTGCAAGGCCAGCAAAACCTAAATTAGCGTTAATGTTGGTTAATCATTTGCTAAACAAATCAATAAGGTGACTGATGTGCTTTAATTTTAATGTCGGGCAACTTAAACATATCAAAATGAAAACTTACAATATCGGAATTATCGGCTATGGCGGATTTGGTAAATTTTTGCACCATTGGTGGGATAAACTGGATGGCGTACAGGTTGTCGCTTTTTCCGGCGGCACGGTGCAGGATATTGAAACACAAAAAATAAAGCACTACGATAACTGGGAAGAATTGATTAAAGACGATACGATCGACATTGTTAGTATTGCGACCCCGCCGTCCCTGCACGTGGAGATGGCGTGTGCTGCCATGCGTCATAAAAAGCATGTTTTGCTCGAAAAACCTGTTGCACTAAACATTGCGGGTGTTGAAGAAATACTACGGACACAAAAAGAAACTGGCACTGTTATTACGGTTAACCATATGTTACGCTATGACCCTATAGTGAAAGCGTTATTCCAGCTCAGTAAAGATGAAACTTTTGGAAAACTTAGGCATGCCGTTGTCAGTAACTATGCGCAGGATGAATCCCTGCCTGCCGAGCACTGGTTTTGGGATAAAGCCGTTTCGGGAGGGATATTTATTGAACATGCCGTACATTTCTTTGATATAATCAATGGGCTAACCAATCAAAAAGTCGTTAAAGTTTCCGGCACCACACATAACAGGAATGAACAGCAGGAGGACCAGGTGGCAGCAATGGTCACGTATACTGATGGCTTGATAGCGAGCCATTACCATGCCTTTTCAGGCCCAGGCTTTTTTGAACAAACTACCATTCGCCTGACATTTGACCTTGCACGTATTGAAGTGGAGGGCTGGGTACCCATGACCGGCCGCTTCCAGGCTCTTGTTGCTACTTCCGGTAAAGATAAATTAAGCCTGCTTCCCGGTCTACAGATCGACAAATCCGCACCCGTGGATACGCTGACCGATACTTCCCGTCCCGAGGGATGGGGTGATGTATCTGATGAAGCCAATAGGATTGTACGCAGTGCGGGAATAGAATATACTGTTGACGAGCTGGTTTCAGGAACTTTTGGCCTGTCGCAGTCAAAATCTGAAATATATGGGGCATGCGTTCAGGAGATCTTAACCGATATTGTTGCAAAAATTGAAAACCCTGAGCATGTGCTGCAAGTTACGGTGCAGGATGCCTATGAAAGCCTGAAGATTGCAGTATTAGCGGACAAGTCTGCTGCATTAATTAATGGACTTGAAAATGGTATCAACAGGGAAAATTAATGAATGTTTACGGCAATTGGTATCGCAGATCCACCACAGCTACTCCTATCACATTCAAGTACGGGGAAAGCTTATTATCCTATATCGTCATACAGTTAAGGCTACGAAACATGCAGCCCTGTTATATGAATAGCTGTTCTTACATTATTTTTTAGCTCCCCACTCCGCAGCCGTCAATTCAAATTTGGATTCTTTACCGTACATCCCAACATTACGCCAGCCTGACTTTTCATAAAACAACTCAGCCCTTGTCCCGGGGGCTGTACCCAGCCACACATAATCCTGCTTGGAAAAGTACCAGTCGAGCATAATATTGTGAAGTGTCCTGCCAATTCCTTTTCTGTCATGGTCAGGATGAACAAACAAGGCCCAAATGTTACGTTCAACTAAATCGGCTATGGCAAATCCGACGATGCTATTACCGATAGTACATACCCAGCCCTTTCCCCGTTCAAACATAAATATTTCGCAATCCTTATCTGTAACGAGGCTTGGATTGCTTAACATATTCTCTTTAACTGAATTTCGTAAAAACTAAATTTGCCCGATATCTTCAATAATCGCTTCCCTGAAAATCATACATTATGAATTTTTGCAAAAGTACTTTTTTTATAGATTTCCAAAACGATGTTGCAATCCTTTTTACAACAACGCAAAGATTAAATTGCACTGATTGCCCGCCAATGGTTAAGTTTTTCTTCATATCGCATCCCTGCATTAAGGCCACTTGTCGATGGGAGTACAAGTTTTAACTATTATCAATGTGAACCTAAAAATGTTTATTTTTTAATGTGTCAGGAGATATCGAACACCTGATATTGATATTTTTTATCTTAATAAAATTTACAACAAATTAGATTAAAACTTTTTTAGCATAAGCTGTCAAGCTAAATTATAAGTGCTAATGAAGCCAGGTAAAGAGCCAGATTTCAAAATTAATACAGATTCGTTTTAAAAATCAGTAATTATATATTTACGTTGTATTAAGAACGACAATAGAGTTTATACAACTACGCCATCTCACTACAATTAGCCTGCGCTGTATGATATTTATCATTTTTATAATACTCGCTATATAATAATTTCGACATTCAAAAAATGATCATTATGGAAAATAATATACTGCAAAAATATAATGTGCCGGGACCGAGATATACTAGTTATCCTACCGTACCTTACTGGGACAATAGCGGGTTTACCCATGAGAACTGGAAAGATAGTTTGATACGGTCTTTTAACGAAAGTAACGATACCGGTATTAGCCTGTATATTCACCTGCCGTTTTGCGAGAGCATGTGTACGTTTTGCGGTTGCAACAAACGCGTTACACGACGCCATGAAGTAGAAGTAACTTACGTTACCGCCGTGCTTAACGAATGGGCATTATACTGCGACCTGCTGCCGGAAAAGCCTTTAATTAAAGAACTGCACCTAGGCGGCGGCACCCCTACTTTTTTTAGCCCCGAAAACCTGGAGGTATTGATCAACGGAATTTTCGACAGGGCTGCCAAAGCTATTGGGTACGAATTTAGTTTTGAGGGCCATCCTAACAATACTTCAAGGTCGCATTTACAAACGCTCTATAATCTCGGCTTTAGGCGGGTAAGCTTTGGCGTGCAGGATTATGACGAGAAGGTGCAAAAAGCGATTAACCGTTACCAGCCTTTTCATAATGTAGCAAAAGTTACACTTTGGGCACGCGAAATAGGCTATACTTCTATAAGCCATGATCTTGTTTTTGGGCTGCCGTTCCAAACCGTGGAAACTATTATAGACACTATAGAGAAAACGAAAGCACTTAATCCCGACAGGCTTGCTTTTTACAGCTATGCGCATGTGCCATGGATAAGAGGCAATGGACAGCGAGGTTTTAATGACGATAACCTGCCACAGGATGCTGAGAAACGCATGCTTTATGAAGTTGGGAAATACATTCTATCTCAAAAAGGCTTTCATGAAATTGGCATGGATCATTTTGCATTAGAATCAGACAGCTTGTATGATGCGTTTAAGACCGGGAAACTACACCGCAACTTTATGGGCTATAGCGCTTTTAAAACACAGCTGATGATTGGGTTAGGCGTATCGTCTATAAGCGATAGCTGGTATAGCTTTGCCCAGAATGAAAAAACGCTTGAAGATTATTATAAGGCCATAGAAACGAACGCGCTGCCGGTTTTTAGGGGTCACACACTTACCGATGAGGATCTTATTATTCGTAAACATATCCTGAACCTGATGTGCCGTTTTTCAACTCAATGGTATACTAATGAAGGCTGGTTTAATGAGCTGCCCAATGTTTTGGTAAACCTGAAAGAAATGGAAAGCGACGGCCTTATTGAAATATATAAAAGCAGCATAAACGTTACCGAAAAAGGAAAACCTTTTGTGCGCAACGTTTGTATGGCATTTGATATTCGGTTAAAACGCAAAGCGCCGGAAACGCAATTGTTCTCTATGGTAGTGTAAGCCCCCTATATCCCCCGAAGGGGGGAATTAGCTTCACTCAGATGTAACTGATTATAATAATTTAATCGGTTGCGATGAGTGCAATTGTAGCTAATTCCCCCCTTCGGGGGTTATGGTGCTTTGCAATCCGCCATTCCGCCCACAAAAAGGCTAAGGTTACCGGGAGAAAGGTAAGGTATTCCCAACCCCAACCCACGCAGTATAAAAATCATCCCGATACCAACGGCAGCATAAGGCACAATTTTAGTAATAGAATTGCGCCAGGTTTTTTTAAGAAAGGCCGATGCATATACCACAGCACTCATGAGTGGTATGGTCCCTATACCGTAGAGCAACATATATAATGTACCTAATACAGTACTTTGCATGGCTACCGCGCCAAAAAGGGCCGCATAAACCAGTCCACATGGCAAAAAGCCGTTAAGCAGGCCCGTAATATACAATGCTTTATTGCTCCGTTTCCTGAACTGGCTGCCCAGGCTGATTTTTATGTTTGCTATAACGCGGTACACCGGTTGAGAGAAGTTGTATTTAGCGAATAACTTTTCGGGCAGCAGTACAATCGTTATCATGATGATACCCGCGATTATTGACGCCTGCTGCTGCAAGCCTGCCACGTAAAAACCTCTACCCAATAGCCCAAAAACAAACCCCAAGCTACCGTAAGCCGTGAGGCGCCCCGCGTGATATAACAGTATTTGTGCCGCTTTTTTTTTGGGATTTTCACGGTCTAGCGGCAGCATCATGGCAATAGGCCCGCACATGCCTATGCAATGCAGGCTTGATATAAGGCCGAGAAGTACTGCTGAGAATAGCATCTTAGTTGTTAGTTGTTAGTTGATGGTGATGGTTGTCAGTGGTTAGTTGATAGTTGATTACCCGATACACGAAGCTTCCAAAAACCGACAACCAACAACTATCGACCTATTATTTAATTTTCAGCTTTTCCGAGCTTAAATAACCCCTGCCTTGGTAGGACCAGTCTATAGTAATGTCCCAGCGGCCGCCTGCCAGGGCACTTTTAGGTATGAGCATGTATGGCGCAGATAATGAAATGGGTATCTCAAAATCTAACCCCCGGCTGGACGGCCTGTAAAGGGACACTTTTCCTTTTATAGTTTTATAATCAAATCCCTGCGGGAAGGTAATTATGATACCTTCGGGCGTATTTGCAATAGCAACTTTAGTAACCAATGCCGCAGTGTTCTCTTCTTTGTCTATCTTTTTTTGCAGCACGCGTTCCTGCTTATAGTATTCTTCTACAACCAGTTCGTTATCATATTTATGGTTTGCCTGCACGCTTAAAACAAAGAACAGTATAAACCCCATAAACAGCACAATTGCAATTACTATCCCGGTACCCCAGTTAATTTTCATGATCGTATATTTTTAATTAAAACGCCTCGGGCCTAAAAAGTTGGTCGACTCAGTTTCTACAAGCCTGTCGCCTTCATACACCTCAATGATAATTTTTGTTTTATCGCCGTGAAGCAAAGCGGGGTTAATTTCTACAAATAATGTTCCCTGTACCATACCCTCTTTACCTATTTTAATGGCTGGGCTGCCCACGAGCTTTACAGCCCCTTTTATATTAGCCAGTTTAAAATGGACATTACTAAAGTCTTTCTCTGTTTTATTAATGATCTTGTAGGTATACACATTGCTTATCACCGCACCCTTATGCTCAAAGAGCTGACCCGGCAACCGTAGCACGGTAGCATCTGCATCATTGCGCAAAAAGAGCATCCCTATAAATATGCCCGTTAAAATGGCCAGTACGGCTGTGTACCCTTTCATACGGGCAGTGAAGACAAATTCTTCTTTTTTGGTAATTTCATCTTCGCTGGCATAGCGAATGAGTCCTTTTGGTAGGCCTGCTTTATCCATAACCTTGTTGCATTCGTCTATACAGGCGGTGCAGTTTATGCATTCAAGCTGGGTGCCGTGGCGTATGTCTATCGCGGTGGGGCAAACGGCTATGCACAGTTTGCAATCTATACAATCGCCTTTGCCGCTTAGTAAACGGTTTTCATTTTTAACCAATTTGCCATGGCCGTTTTCTCCTTCGCCGCGTTTATGGTCATAGGCCACAATGATCGATTTATCATCAAGCAAAGCGCCCTGCAATCTTCCGTAAGGGCAGGCAATAATACACACCTGCTCTCTGAACCAAACGTATATAAAATAGAACACTACCGTAAAAATGAGCAATGCGGCCAGTGTGCCCAGGTGTCTTGCCGGGCCATCTTCTACCATTGCCACAAGGCTGTCGCTACCTGATAAATAGGCCAGGAACACATTAGCAATAGCAAAGGATATGATAAAGAACACCAGCCATTTTAAAAGGCGTTTCCTTATCTTTTCGGCATTCCAGGGCTGGTTGTCCAGTTTTATCTGGGCATTGCGGTCGCCGTCTATCCAGTATTCTATCCGGCGGAAAACCATTTCCATAAAAATGGTCTGCGGGCATATCCATCCGCAAAAAATGCGGCCAAACACCACTGTGAACAGAGCTACGAACACTACCCCGATGATCATGCAGATAACCACCAAGAAGAAATCCTGCGGCCAGAACGGGAAGCCAAAAATTGTAAACTTCCGCTCCATTACATTAAACAGCAAAAACTGGTTGCCATTAACTTTTACAAACGGTGCAAGGAACAGGAAGGTTATAAGGAAGTAGCTAACTAACTTCCGGTATTTATACAGCTTGCCGCCCGGCTTTTTAGGATATACCCAAGCCCTTTTACCTTCTTCATTTATAGTTCCGAGACGGTCGCGAAACTCTTCATCATCATGTAGTAGAGCCATCTTTTTTATTTTGCGGGTTCAGGCGTTTTAGCAACTTCCGGCACCCATATATCGCCCTGCGCCGCTTTAGCATCTTTAGGGTTCGATCCTTTTAACGACAGCACATAACTTGCCACCAACTGGATTTCGGATGGTTTAAGCGTGCCTTTCCAGGCTACCATGCCCTTGCCGTCGCGGCCACCTTCGGTAACGGTGCGGAAAACATTTTTAATGCCCCCGCCCAATAGCCAGTATTCATCGGTAAGGTTAGGGCCTATGGCGCCACCTGCATCGGGCCTGTGGCACGGTATGCAATTTGCCTTAAAAATATCGTGGCCTTTAGAAAGGTCGGCAGGGTCTGTAAGCTGCGTAACTGTATTAGAGTCAATAAGGTCTTTGGCTGTTTTTTTATATTCTTCCACAGCAATTTTGGCTTCAGCCATTTCGGTCTCAAATTCGGCTTTCTGGTCTTTCCCATCCAAAATATGGAAACGAATTAAATAAATAACGGCGAATATAATACAGGCATAAAAGAGGTTTACCCACCACGGTGGCAGCACATTATCAAGTTCCTTAATACCATCATAGTCATGGTCTAATAATATGGTGCCTTCGTCTTCGAGCGGAGTGCTTCGGTTAAAAAAGCTTTTAATTTTTTTATACCACTTGCTATCCCTGTAATCCCAGGCATCGGCTTCGGCAAGTTTTTGCTTTTGCTCTTCGATAAGCAGGCTGTAGGTTACCCTGTCTATGGCCAATACGGTAATTTCGATAGCTATCTGAAGGAACATAAATACCGCAAGAAATAGCGATACTAACGGGTATTTTATAAAGGCAGGCCTGTCTCCTGAATCTATAAAAAACTCGAGGGCCATAAACACCATGGCAAACAGTACGGGTACCCTAACATATACTGGAATGAATTTTTTCATTATCCTGATTTTTTATGTGAATAAGTTGGTTTCGTCTTTATCTTCATCAGAAAAAGGAAGTTTACTCATTTCCTGTATCTTATCTTTTTTATAGGTATATGTCCATGTATACAGGCCAAGGAAAAAAAAGAAGAAAATAAGCAGCGACAGTGTGGGGTATATGGCCACACCGGCAATGGTTTCGAGGTTATGTTTAAAAAACTTTAGCATATCTTTATTTTTTAGGATGAGGTTTTGCGTCTTTAATTTTAATATCGGTACCCATGCGCTGCAGGTAAGCAATAAGGGCTATAATTTCGCGGTCGTGCATAGGCACAAAAGTTTCGCCTTTAGCAGCAGCATCCTGTTTGCTTTTTTCATAACTTTTTACAAAATCGGGATCTGTATACAGGCTTTTTTCAATTGTAAGCGACTGTTCTTTAACGGAATTTGATGCATTGGCAATATCCTCTTTACTATACGGAACACCCAGCGTTGCCATTACTTCCATTTTTTCCCGTGTATAGGAGTAGTCGGCTTTTTCGTTGTCAAACAGCCATTCGTATGCTGGCATGATAGATCCCGGCGAAACGCTTCTTGGGTCCCACATGTGATTAAAGTGCCAGTTGTCACTGTATTTGCCACCTTCGCGCATCAGGTCGGGGCCGGTGCGTTTAGAACCCCAAAGGAACGGGTGGTCGTACACATATTCGCCCGATTTAGAGTACTCGCCATAGCGTTCTACCTCGCTACGGAAGGGGCGTATCATTTGGGTATGGCAGCCCACACAGCCTTCGCGGATGTAAAGGTCGCGGCCTTCAAGCTCGAGTGGCGTATAGGGTTTTACAGTAGATATGGTAGCAATGTTGCTCTTAACCATTATGGTAGGCACGATCTGGATGATACCACCTATAAGTACTGCAATAGTTGCAAGTAGGGTAAGCTGAATAGGCCTGCGTTCCAGCCACGGATGAAATTTCTCACCTTTAAGCCTTTTAGTGCTTATGTTCTGTAAGGCAGGGGCTTCGGCAAGTTCATCTTCAACAGCCTGTCCCTGGCGAATGGTTTGTATAATGTTGTATACCAATACCAACATGCCTATGAGGTATAAAGTTCCTCCAATGGCACGCATCCAGTACATGGGCATAATTTGTTTAACCGTTTCCAGGAAATTACCATATTTAAGTGTACCATCGGGGTTAAACTGTTTCCACATAGACGCCTGCGTAAAACCGGCTACATACATAGGCAATGTGTACATTATGATACCTAATGTGCCTATCCAAAAATGGAAGTTGGCCAGTTTAATAGAGAACAGTGTAGTCTTTGTCATTCTTGGTATTAACCAATAGATCATACCAAAGGTTAAGAACCCATTCCATGCTAATGCGCCTACGTGCACATGGGCAACGATCCAGTCGGTAAAGTGGGCAATGGCGTTTACATTTTTAAGTGCCAGCATAGGCCCTTCAAACGTTGCCATACCATAACCGGTAATGGCTACCACAAAAAATTTAAGCACTGGTTCTGTGCGTACTTTATCCCATGCGCCTCGCAGGGTCAGCAACCCGTTTATCATACCGCCCCAGGACGGTGCAATGAGCATTATAGAAAATACTACACCAAGGTTTTGCGCCCAGTCCGGCAGCGCTGTATACAATAAGTGATGAGGACCTGCCCAGATATAGATAAAGATAAGCGACCAGAAGTGAATGATAGACAGCCTGTAAGAATATACAGGGCGGTTAGCGGCCTTGGGTACAAAATAGTACATAAGCCCCAGGAATGGCGTGGTTAAAAAGAAGGCAACGGCATTGTGCCCGTACCACCATTGTATCAATGCATCCTGAACACCGGCGTAAACCGAATAGCTTTTCATGCCATGTACCGGCAACTCTAAGCTGTTAAAAATATGCAGTATAGCAACCGTAATAAATGTAGCCAGGTAAAACCAGATCGCTACATACAGGTGGCGTTCCCTGCGTTTTAAAATGGTACCTATCATGTTGATGCCAAATACTACCCACACAACGGCAATGGCAATATCTATAGGCCATTCAAGCTCGGCATATTCTTTAGATGAGGTGTAGCCCAGCGGTAACGATATAGCAGCGGCTACAATGATAAGCTGCCAGCACCAAAAGTTAATGTTACTAAGCACATCATTAAACATACGCGCTTTTAGCAATCGCTGCATTGAGTAGTATACGCCCGCAAAAGTGGCATTGCCCACAAAGGCAAAAATTACCGCATTGGTATGCAGGGGCCTTAGCCTGCCGTAGCTTAGCCAGGAGATCCCATCAGTTAAGCCAGGGAACATGTACATAGAGGCTATAAGTAACCCTACAAGCATTCCTATTGTGCCCCAGGCTATGGTAGCGTAGAGAAAATTTTTGACTATTTTATTGTCGTAATAAAATTGTTGCATTTCCATGATCAGTCCTTATTTGTGTTGGTTTCTTTACTTTTGATTTCATCGTCAAATAGCATCCTGACCGATGGTGTATAATCATCGTCGAACTGGCCCTGCTTTACCGCCCTTAAAAAGGCATACAAAGCAAGTAATGCAACAATAAGGCTAATAGTGATTAATAAATAAATAACGCTCATACTTCTTAAATTTATGTTAACAAAGTTAGGTTTAGGGTATCGGATAAAACATGATATTTGTCATGCGGGATTAAAAATATGACCTTACCCCAACCCCTCTCCGAAGGAGAGGGGAGCAGCTACACTCGGATGTTTTGATTGCTTTTGCAATTATTGCTGATGAAATTATCTACAATGAACTTAACGTACTGTACCCGTTCCAGGCTCACCTCTCTTTTGGAGAGGGGTGGGAGGTGAGGCCCTCGCATAATAATTACTCATAACCGTTACAAAACTTATAATAGTAACAGTACTAAGCGGCATTATAATAGCTGCAACCAGTGGCTCAAGCTTTCCGGTAACGGCAAACGATAACCCCACAACGTTATAGAGCAACGATAAGGTAAAACTCATCTTGATGGTCCTGATGGTATTTTTAGAGAACCGCAGGAACCAGCCCAACTTTTCAAATTGAGAAGCATCCATGATACCGTCGCAAGCCGGGGAAAATACATTTACATTTTCAGATATGGAGATGCCCACGTTACTTTGTGCCAGTGCGCCGGCATCGTTAAGGCCATCGCCCACCATCATTACGTTGTGCCCCTGCTGCTGCAGTTTTTCTATAAAGGCCAGTTTTTGCTCGGGTTTTTGGTTAAAGACCAGTTCGGTACCCAGCGGTACTATGCTTTGCAGCATGTCGCGTTCGCCTTCATTATCACCCGATAGTATTTTTAGGGTATAGTTTTTACCCAGTTGGGCAAATAAATGGGTAAGCCCATCGCGGTATTGGTTATCAAACACGTACCTGCCCATATAATTGCGGTTAATGGAAACGTGCACGTGGGTTTGCATAGAGGCTTCGGCATCGTGGCCCACAAAGGCTGCCGAACCGATCTTTATATGAAAGCCATCTATAAAACCCTGTATGCCCTTACCTGTAATTTCTTTAAAATCGTCTACCTGCAGTAATGGCGCTGCAGGTAAAAAGTCATACAGCCTGCGGCTAAGCGGATGGTTAGAGCCCCGCAATAGCGATTTTATAAAGGCGCGTTCTTTTACATCTATATAGTCGCCCTCAAAAATTATAGTCGATTTTTTATCGGTGGTAATGGTGCCGGTTTTATCAAAAACTATAGTATCTACCTTGGCCATTTGCTCTATAACGGTAGCATTTTTTAGGTACAGCTTGCGGTTGCCCATAATGCGCAACACGTTACCCAGCGTAAATGGCGCACTTAATGCCAAGGCACACGGGCAAGCTACAATGAGCACCGCCGTAAACACATTAAAGGCCGTAGTAGTATCATAAAATATCCAGATGCTGAAGGCTGCAACCGCTATGAGTAGCAATGTTGGTGTAAAGTAACGGCTTATGGTGTCGGTAAGGGTTTTGTAACTGCGGGCATCTTTTTTGGCAAATACCTCGTTACTCCACAATTGGGTAAGGTAACTTTGAGATACCGAGCTTAGTACCTCCATCTCTATAACACTGCCCATTTGCCTTCCGCCTGCATATATTTTATCGCCCGAAAACTTAGTTATTGGCTCGGCTTCCCCGGTTACAAAACTGTAATCAATTTGTGTAGTGATACTTATTAGTATGCCATCTACAGGTATCAATTCGCTGTTGCGGATGAGCAGCCTATCGCCAGCCACTACATCATAAACGGGAACGGACAGTTCGCCGCCATCGCTAATTTTAGTAACCGATAGGGGGAAATACGATTTAAAATCCCTCTCGAACGATAGGAAATTATACGTTTTTTGCTGAAATATCTTACCCAAAAGCATAAAAAAAACCAAGCCGGTAAGGCTGTCAAAAAAGCCCTGCCCATAGCCGAAAACAATGTCTACGCTGCTACGCACAAACATTACCACGATGCCAAGGGCAATGGGTATATCTATATTGAGCAAACCTGCACGTATGCTCTTAAAAGCCGAGATATAATACCCACCGGCAGCGTATAAGAAGGAGGGGAGCGCCAGTACAAATATGAGCCAGTGGAAAAACCCACGGTAGTTATCGAGCCAGTAGTCTTCTACCTCAAAATATTCGGGAAACGAAAGCAGCATAACATTGCCAAAGCAAAAGAAAGCAACGCCCACTTTGTAAATAAGGTCGCGGCTTACGCTTTTTTTCTGGTTCTCATAATTATCAAGGCTAATGTAAGGCTCGTAGCCAATGGAGTTAAGCAAAAAAACTATTTGCTTTAGCGTAACCACATTGGGGTTAAAGATAATGCGGGCCTTTTTTTCGTGAAAGTTTACCTGAGAGCTGCTTACACCTTTGCACAGCCTGTTGAGGTTTTCTAATATCCAAATGCAGCTGCTGCAATGGATGTGCGGAATGTATAGCGATATGATATGTGTATCGTTTTCCTTAAAATCAAGAAGCCGATTTACAATATCCCCGTTATCTAAAAAGTCGAATTTACCATTATTAGCGGTGGGGGTAGCGCCGGGCGCTTTTTCAAAATTGTAATAATCGGTTAGGTCGTTTATGCTAAATATCTCGTACACGGTTTTACAACCGTTACAGCAGAAAAGCTTTTCATCAAAAGCAACCTCATCTTTTTTTACAATATCTAACCCGCAATGAAAACATTGTTGCGTGCTCATACTATACTCATTTTACCTGATGCAAAGTTGGCACCAGCACTATAAATAAACTATGATATTTATCATACAAAAGTTGTAAGTTTGCGGTACAATAAGGTATAACCATGAGCAAGTGTGAACAATGTATAGTGAGGGAATTTAGTTCGTTAAAAGCGCTGAATAAAGAGGAGTTGCTCAGGATAGCCGACTGTAAATCATCGTATACCATAAAAAAAGGCGAACCCATTTTTACCGAAGGCGAAAATGTAAACGGCATTTTTTGCATTAAAGATGGGGTTTGTAAATTAAGCAAGCTTAGCCCCAACGGCAATGACCAAATTATAAAGCTTGTTACCAAAGGCGAACTGCTGGGCCAGCGCTCTATGATTAGCGAAGAGCCGGTAAACCTTAGCGCCGTAGCGCTCGACGATATGGAAGTTTGCTTTATACCAAAGGCCGAAATTATGGGGTTCTTTAACCAGAATAATAAATTCTCGATGGATGTGATGAAAACCATTTGCGGCGACCTTAAAGAGGCCGATGACCATTTGGTAGCCATGGCACAAAAATCGGTTAGGCAACGCCTGGCAGAGACACTTATTTACCTTAACGATACCTTTGGCACCAATACCGATAAAAGCCTTAAAATAAAATTATCTCGTGAAGAACTTGCAGGTATGGTGGGCACGGCTACAGAGAGCTGCATCCGTTTATTATCTGAATTTAATAAACTGGGCGTAATAGAGCTTTCCGGTAAAAAAATTACTATTATCGATATTGGTAAACTGGGTAAGCTTACAACTTAAAAGGTAGCCACGAATTACACTAATTTTCACTAATCTATTGTGTAATTCTTGGTTAAAGAAATCTAAGCTAAAACCATCTCCGGAATTGCGATGCCCGCCAATTCATTTTTATAATATTCTAACTTATCCAGAATATCATGTTTACCATTTTCAAAAAAATTGTTATTGGTAAACAAGTTATTGTAATAAGCGATACCTTCCTGTAAATTAGCCTTGAAAGTGTTCCATTTCTTAATCTGTGTTTTGGTTATCTCCTGTGCTGCACTTATTTCTTTAGCTAAATAGTCTACATACAATTGCAGCTCTTTAATAAACAGGTTAGGTCTGTAACCATTTGCAAGTATAGATGTATATCCGTAAATATGTCGAACCATTTCGCGTAATGGCACTTCTTTATCAAAATATGCCAGGTTAGGTCCAGGACAAATAACTACACCCTGGGCTTCACCTTTTACCGGAATACCATTTTCCAGGTAGGCGGTATTGGCAAGGCCTACACACAGGCAGGATTTAACCGTTATGGCTTCCTGTTTTTCTTTAAAAGCTTCAGCAGTAAGCACACTTTTTTGAAGCTGAAGTTCTGCCAGTTTTAACTGTTGGTACTTGCGGGATGCCGTACATATTCCGTACTCGTCATACTCGCGGCTGAGTGCCAATAATTTTTTGGGGCATGAACTTCCGGCTTTGTGGTGTGCGATACGCATATTTTTAAGATAATCATTAGTAGTTCCACTAACAGTATTAAATGGTATCCCTAATGGAGAAATATCGCTGCGGTAAAAATCAGATTCTGTGGCTTTTGCCAGTAAGTTACGCGTGGCAACATCGGTAGCTGTAGCTTCGGGGACTAACAAAAACGGCGAACCCCAACCCACAGAATCGATACCGTAATGGTTAAGTAAAAATTGATGCTCTTCGGCCGTGCCTACGCCACCCTGTACCGTAATTTTAAGGTTTAAAGGTTGTTTTGGCACCGGCAGTCCTTTTAAGGCTAGGGCCTTGCACATTAATTGGTGTGCCGTAGTAATTAATTCTTCTTTACGCTGTTTAACTTCTTCTATAATTGGGCCCAGCAGTAGGCCATCGGTAGCGAAGGCATGTCCTCCGCAGTTGAGCCCTGATTCAATTCTATATTCACTAATCCAAATACCTTTTTTGGCTAAAAAACTTCCCTGTATCATGGCAGACCTGAAATCACTCACTTTCAGAATGATTTTCTTGTTAAGTTGGCCTTTAGCATCCGGTAGAAAATCGGGAAACTCTGAAATGTAATTGTACAACGACGGATTCATCCCCGCCGAAAGTACCAGCGAAGACCTAAGGGTGCTATTAGCAAAACCCCGCAGGGCAGCATGGGCATCATTATATTCGGCAGGAAGCGCAACGTTTTTAATATAGTTGGCCTTGTCTACTTTTGTCATAATATTTACATCTATAGCGCCGGGAACTAAATGTTTAGCTATAAAAGTACGTATCTCGTTGCTCTTATTAAACGGGCTCGACGCATAAAACTGAAGTGCCTTTTTAATATCGGATACCTGCGGCAGCATCCTTATAAAATCAGTCAGTGCCTGGTTGCTTGTGGCAAGCTCGGTACAAAAGGCAGCATATTTTTTCTTTACTATCTTGTCAACCAGGTTTAGGTACGATGTAATACGCTCGGCACGATAATCGCGCATTTTTTGAGTAAATTCACTGTAAGGTAATTGGAATTTTTCGCTGTAAAAAACATTCATTTTTTCCATTAGCTCGTCGTCTACGATAGAGATAACAGAATTTATGCCATATTGCGCTACCCTTATAGGGCTATCTATAGTGTATGCCAACCCCATTACAGGGATATGAAAGGTGTGCATTTGTGTTGTTGATTTCATACTTGCAAAATATTTATCTGCAAATATTAAAAGTTTACGCATATTTAAACCTGATAAATATCATATTACAATTACATTAAATGATATTTGCACATATGTTGTAGCCATTATTAATATCGACTAAAAAAGGTATTTGAATATTTTGGTTAGTCAGACTCGCTTTTTGTAGGTCATGGATAATGTAATAGTTTAGCTAAACCCATTCAGAAGCTTTATACATATCTAATCCGGGAGCGTCTGACGTGAATGTGTCAAATGCTCAATTACTATTTATTATTAATGCTAATACTATTTAAAGTTAGGTTAATTTGAATGGCTATATGGAAACTCAAACGAAAACCTATGATGTTCCAAAGAATAATCAAGACTAACTTATCAAATGAAATTTTTATTTGCAGATACATTAGGAGCAGGACGCTTTGCTAAAATTTACAACATACTTAGCTGATTCTTAAAATGCGACTTTATCGGGCACTTATTATGAACCTAAAAGTAAGTTGTCATTAAAAATTTTAAGGTAGTAATAACTCTGTTAAAGTTCGATCACACGTCAGACTATAAAAACAAGAAACCCCAGCAAATACTGAGGTTTACTGAGGTGTGGAATTCCGGGAATGCATTCTAAAATTTGATACGATTTTTGAAATTTGTAGACAATTGAAAACTTAAAACATACCGTTTATTGTTTCTCCGTAGGTCCAAAATTGGAACCTTATCGTGCATTTTTATCTTTTGTTGAGGGTCTTGTTACTGCAGAATTCAACGATTGCTCTGCCCAGTCGCTTGTTAAAATGTAATTATCCTGCCATTTTCCCTTATTCATATACAACATCCCTAGTTTAAGCAAGTCCCTTGAACGCAATCGAATTCCTGATGCTGCAGCAGGGATATCTTTGGTCAACGGAAGCCATTCGTATTTTTTGATACCTAATGGGATAAATAATTCTTGTTCAGCAAACTTATCTAAAGATAAACCACTTACAGATTTTATTATTTGTGCTAATAATTGTTTATTGCCACCATTATAATTCCAGATCGCACCGGGCATTGAAACCATTGGCCTGCCCAAAATAAAATCAATTGGGTCGGAACTCATATCCACTCCAAGTTCCGTATTTCTTGTATTTCTATAAGAAATATCTTCGTTCCATTTAAGACCACTTGTCATAGTAAGTACATGACAAATTGTAATTCTTTTCTTTTGTTAATCGAAATTTTCCTTATATTGTATGAAATAGGAAAAAATAGGCTGATCAATATTTTTAATAAGTCCTTTTTTGACGGCAATTCCTAAACAGGCAGTGGTAATACTTTTCGACATACTTCGGCAATCGTGCAAATCATTAACTGTATGTTCCACCTAGCCTAATTTCTCTCCACCAATTTCATCCTTTCCTGCAAAATAATTTTCATAGATCAACTTGTCATCTTTAACGATGAGTAGGCTGTGTATGTTCGGAATGATGTCTTACAAAATAAGCTTTGTAAGATTCACTATAGGAGTGGTGTCCATTCCAGTACTATATAGATAATCTGATTCATAGTATACCGTTTACCTGAAATTTCGCCCTTTATGAAACACTTCTTCAGGATTCTTTTCATCGGAGCGAGATAGGGTAGACAGCGCTGATCCAGTATTGACCGTATCGGTCATATTTTGTAACATGTGGGAAAGGTTATAACAACTGTTTGCAATAACATGTATGACCTCGCCTTCAATCTGTACTTTGCCCTGCACCATGAGTAGTCGTGCCTGTACGATATCCCGGCGGTAGGTATCAAATACTTTTCCCCAGACCACCAGGTTGGCAAAACCGGTCTCGTCTTCTATGGTAATAAAGATCACGCCCTTTGCAGTCCCTGGCCGTTGCCGTACCGTTATCAGCCCGGCTACAGCTACCGGATCCCCATTGGCCAGTTTGACCAAATGTGCTGTGGGGGTTACCCTAAAACGATCCAGTTGCGGGCGCACAAAACTCACGGGATGCGCTTTTAGCGATAAACCTGTTGTGGAGTAATCCTCAACTACATGCTCGGCATCGGTAAGGAGCGGCAGTTCAAGCTGTATCTCATTCTTACTCTCAGAAGGCTGCCCTTCAAATATTCCTATAGGATTGTCCGACAAGGCAGATACTTCCCAAAGTGCCTGCCTGCGGTCCAGTCCGATGGAACGCATCGCATCGGCATCCGCCAGTTTTTCCAGAGCAGACATGGACAGGCCGGCATCAAGCAACGCATTTACGGACCGGAACGCTTTCTGCCTTGCTGCCATCAATAACTCCACATCTTCAGTAGGCAATCCTTTAATCTGCCGAAAGCCAAGCCGCAGGGCAAAATACTTCCCTGATTTTTCTTCCAGTATATTGTCCCAAAGGGAATAATTGATGTCTATTGGGTGTACTTCCACACCATGCTTTTGTGCATCAATAACGATCTGTGCAGGCTGGTAAAAACCCATAGGCAGGCTGTTGAGAAGCGCCGCTGCAAACACATCGGGATAATAGCATTTAATATACGAAGACACATAGACCAATAAGGCAAAACTTGCCGCATGGCTTTCCGGGAAACCGTAGGAACCAAATCCTTCCAATTGCCGGAACACCCGTTTGGCAAAATCTTCCTCATAACCTTTGGCTACCATGCCAGCCACCAGTTTTATTTCCCAGTCGCTCACTTTGCCCTTGGCCTTAAAGGTAGCCATACTACGCCGCAGGCCATCAGCCTCGGCAGGGGTAAAGCCGGCAGCCACAATAGCGATTTCCATAGCCTGTTCTTGGAACAGCGGCACACCTAGTGTACGGCCCAAAATTTCACGCAGTTCTTCCGATGGATAATGTTTAGGGTCAATCCCATCCCGTCGCCTCAGGTAGGGGTGCACCATATCGCCTTGGATAGGTCCGGGGCGTACAATGGCCACTTCGATGACCAGGTCATAAAAGCATTTGGGCTTTAGGCGCGGCAGCATCGACATCTGGGCACGGCTCTCTATTTGGAACACACCCAACGTATCGGCGTGGCTGATCATCTCATACACTGCCGGGTCATCATTTTTATTAATTTCTGCCAACGTATACTCCTTCCCATAATGCTTCTTACACAGGTCGAACGCTTTCCGGATACAGGTCAGCATTCCCAAGGCCAGTACATCGACCTTCAAAAAACCAAGGGCCTCTATATCGTCCTTGTTCCATTCAATGTTGATACGGTCTTCCATACGCGCATTGAGTATCGGGCACAAGTCAGAAAGCCTGTCCTGGGTAATGATAAAGCCTCCGGTATGCTGGCCCAATTGGCGTGGGAAGCCAACGAATTCGCGAGTAAGTTCCAATGTCTTCATTAAATGTGGATCGGCCAGGTTAAAGCCTTCCGAGGTAATACGCCCTTCTTCGAGCTCATCACGGAATTCCTGTATGGAAGCCGCAAGCCTGTCGACAGCATCGCTAGATAATCCCATGGCTTTGGCCACATCACGGATAGCACCCCTCCAGTGTACCTTCGTTACGGTAGCTACGATAGCTGCACGGTCCCGCCCGTACCTTTCGTAGATGTACTGTATGACTTCCTCGCGGCGCTCATGCTCAAAATCCACGTCAATATCCGGCGGTTCGTCGCGGGCATCAGACATAAAGCGCGCAAACAGCACCTTGAATTTAGAAGGGTCTACCGAGGTGATGCCCAGGCAGTAACATACTACTGAGTTGGCAGCCGACCCGCGGCCCTGGCATAAGATATTGCGCTGGCGGGCAAAGCGCACAAAATCGTACACGGTCAGGAAATAGGAAGCGTAATTTTTTCGCTCCATAAAATCCAGTTCATAGCGTATGGTCTCGGCAATTTTTTCCGGGATGTCGTTATCAAACCGCTCATTAGCGCCCTGCCAGGCCAGCATGACGAGCTCCTCATGGGGCGTGCGCCCGCCGGAAGTGATTTCCTCGGGATAGATGTATTTAAGACTATCAAGGGAAAATTGGCAGGCATCCACAATTTCACGTGTAGCCTCCAACGCCTGTGGGTACTGGCGGAACAGCCGCTGCATTTCATCGGCGGGCTTCAGGTAACGCTCTGCATTCTGGTAGAGGCGGAAACCGGCCGTATGTATGGTGCATTTTTCACGGATGCAGGTCAGCACGTCCTGTAATTGCCTGCGTTGGGGTACATGGTAATGTACATCGTTCGTCGCTATAAGCTTTATACCCAGGGTGTCGGATAATTGCCACATGCGGTGCATGCGCTTGTTGTCATTGGCCTGATAGGGATGGCTGATGCCCAAATAAAGCGCAGTACTGAAATGGTCGCGGTATTCCTTAAGTACCGTTTTATAATCGTCCTCAAAATCAAAGGCCTCATTTAGCGAGAGTGGCGGCAGGGAAATAAACTGGATCCCTTCGGCATGCCTGTACACGTCGGCCTTATAGAGATGGCAATGGCCTTTTTCGGCGCGCAGGTTCCCTGTAGAAAGCATTCCCGAAAGCCTTGCATACGCCTGCTTATCGGTGGGGTACGCAAGTAAGGGCGGGCCATCCAGGAGTTCCAGCCTGCAACCGATGATAAGCCGTATCCCTGCTTTTTTTGCTGCGACATGCGCCCGGACTACGCCGGCCAGCGTATTGTGATCGGTAATGGCAACTTCGGTGTAGCCCAGTGCAGCGGCCTGTTCTATAAGTTCATGCGGATGCGAGCCTCCGCGCAGGAAGCTGAAATTAGAGGTGATATGTAATTCAGTATAGCTCATGCAAAATATCCGTGTAAAAACCATTTGGGATGCTCCCCGTCATAAGGGCCGGAGCGGAACAGCCAGTAACGAGCCCCATTCTCATCTTCCACTACATAGTAATCCCTGTAGAGGCCATCGGAGAGCCACCATTCCTGTTCGACGCGCTCGGGCCCATCGGCTTTGGCAACGGTATGCAACAGCCCTTTATGGCGGAACAGCATAGGTGGGTTATCGGGTAGCACAGCCGTTACGGTTATAGCCTCAGGCCGGGAAAGGAGGTGGACGGGCCGTGGCAGTTCGGTACGCCAGCTCCCAAGAGGCTTTTCCCATAAGGGAGAAGCCCGTTTTACAGCGCGTTCGGGCCAGTGGTGCTCGGCAGGCAGGTACCGGCTTACGGCATCCGCCCCAATTTTCGCGGTTACCCGATCCAGTAATTCTGCCACTTTCCTATTGTTTTGTGAAGCGGCATTCCACATCGCGGCCTGCTCTTGGGTCACCGGTTCTACTTTTGGCGCTTCCAGTACGAACAACTCAAAACCCAGTTCGGGTTCCAGCGTGGCAATCTTGTGTTCAAAGAGCCTGAATAAATGCCGAATATTTCGGGACGGATGCCCCGTACCGATCTCTATTTGCTGAACCGCACCATCCACCCGGTAGGCTTTAAATACCGCATGGCGCAACCCAAGGCCTTCGGCTTCCAAACGTAGGCAAAGGGTTTCCAACAGTTGCTGCAGGGCAATGGTGATACCGGTAGCCGAGGCGATGGGTTCCATACTCGAAAGCCGCTCCTGATAGGGCTCAACCGGCTTTACGGGTACTACCAATTCTATCTCTAATCCTAAGGCCTGCGCGATCCTTTTGGGCAGTTCGGGGCCAAAGCGCCTGCGCAGCACCGATGGCGGCATATCTATAAAACTGCCTATGTGCCGCATCCCCAATTTTTTTAGCCGTGCTAAAATGGTAGCATCCAGCCGCAGTGCTGCGGGCGGCAGGCTACGCAGTGCTTCCCGCTGCTGCTTCGGATGTACGATAGCCGGAGTAGCACCAAAACGTGCTACGGCCCATGCCGTACTAATCGTATCGGCAATGCCAAGATGGACCGTATAACCATAATTGCCGAGCTTTTGTTTAATATGCTCCAGGTAGGCTGCCTCACCACCCCAAAGGTGGGCGCAGCCGGAAGTGTCCAACATTATCCCGTCCGGCAGGTCTACGGCGGCAAAAGGCGTATAGCGTATACACCATTCTGCCAGTGCCCCTAACAGTTTCTCCATCCTGCCGGGCTCGGATTCCAGCATTTCCAGTTCGGGGAAGATCGCCTTGCAATCGGCCAGTACCATCCCGGGATGGATACCTTTCTTTGCTGCGGCTGTGCTCACGGCATCAATAACCATGCGCCCGCGCTGCCGTGAGGCAAGCACAAATAGCTTCTCACTAAATTCCGGTTGCCTGCGCGCCACAAATTCTGTGAGCAGGTAAGGGAATGCTATGGAAAGGTATCGTGGCATTATCCGGTTTGGCGTTTGTTGATGAATGGTATAGTTAGCTTTTTATACGTGAGTAGTGCAAAGTTTTGAGCTGACCAGCTCACCTGCCATGCATTGGGCCTGCCGTTACGCACTTTCAGCAATTGTACGTCCCAGGTACTGTGGCCCACACCGGGCAGGGCATCCGTCGCCATGCTGGGCAGGGCAGTGATCTTCCAACGTGTGGTACAGGCTACTGCATTTTCCCTGCGCGGGCAATGGCGGTGGATGAATCCAGTTACCCCGCTGTGTTCCACAGCTAGTTGCAGCCGCCTGGAATCAGTGAAACTGAGTTCCCGGACCTCGCTTACCACT